>WNEZ01001325.1_pt1 | contig 23661 bp, 22 predicted proteins | sample 5400521 | NCBI WGS metagenome assembly WNEZ01 (sample SAMN13153339, study PRJNA577476) | soil metagenome | isolation source: 120 cm saprolite under Douglas fir tree site 2 hole 1 replicate 1 | place: USA:California | collected 2015-04-18
CGCTGGCTCGGGTGAATAAGGTTTGACTGCAATCCGTTAGCACGCATGAGGTTCTGTACTGTAATTCCGTACCGCCCGGCAATCAACGCGAGCGTGTCCCCTCGACTGACGGTGTACCGATAGGTGACGGTCTGTGTGGAAGCTGGTTTGGGCGGCAACTTTTGGGATTGAACGGCTCTTGTCCCCGTGGGGGGGAGGCGGAGAATCTGGCCGATCGAAAGACGAGTCGGATCGCTGATGTGATTGTAGGCAGCCAAGGCGGAGACGGACACGCCAAATCGGTGCGCGATGCGGTAGAGGGTCTCACCGGGCTGGACAACGTATGTTGTCCCGTCGGCGGCGAACGCAGGGATCGCCGAGACACATAGTACGGCGGCAGACAGGATCGCAGCCGCGGTCGCCCAGCGCATCGTTCCCCCTCCGACACGACGTGTACTACAGCCATGCCACCGGGCACACAGCGCTAGACGGCCCACAAACGCAGGAGGCAGGGACCGTGCTGCTCGGCCTCTGCCTCCCTGCGCCTCTCCCGTATTCAGCTTGTGAATCTGTGCCTTTGTGAGCCTGTTAGTCCCCGCACGCGGCTGACCCGCTCAAAGGCGGGCCCTCTGCGGGCGTCCCGACCTCCGTGTGATCAGCGCTTGGAGTACTGGAACCCCTTGCGAGCCCGCTTATGTCCGTACTTCTTGCGCTCCTTCATGCGGGGGTCGCGCGTAAGGAAGCCTTCCTTGTGCAGCGCCGGCCGGACGGTCTCATCGTTGCGAGCCAAGGCCCGCGCAATACCGTGCCGGACCGCGCCCGCTTGCCCGGAGTTGCCGCCCCCGTTCACCGTCGCCAATATGTCGAATCGCCCCTCGGCGTTCGCGACCTTCAACGCTTGCAGGATGCTGGTCTGCAGTGGCAGCCGAGGGAAAAAGTCCTCCATCGTCCGCCCGTTGACCAGAATCTTTCCGCTGCCCGGCAACAGCCGCACGCGTGCCACGGCATTCTTGCGCCGACCTGTTCCCCCCGCTACTGCTTGAACTGCCACCGCGCTCACCTCGTGGGTAGACCTGAGATTGCTACTTCGTCACGTCAAACTTTTCTGGTTTTTGTGCAAAGTGCGGATGCTCCGCGCCGGCATACACCTTCAGCCGCGTGGCCAACTTCTTGCCCAACTTGGTTTTGGGGAGCATGCCGCGGACCGCCTCGGTGATAAGCCGCTCGGGCTTGGTCTTGAGCAGGGTGCCCTTCGAGACGGCCTTGAGGCCCCCGCCGTAGCCGGAGTGGCGGTACAGAAACTCTTGCTGCGCTTTGCGCCCAGTCAACCGCACCTTGGCGGCATTCACCACGATGACACCATCCCCGGTATCCAGGTGGGGGGTGTACTCGGGCTTGTGCTTGCCGCGCAGCAGGATGGCCACACGCGTCGCCAAGCGACCCAATACGACGGTATCGGCATCCACGAGATGCCACTTGTGGTGGATGGATTTGACTGCGGGTAAGAACGTCTTCATTGGGTTCTCGCGCATTACAGGCGCGAGGCTCATTCTACCCGTAGCTCGCAGGAGCTGTCAACGCGCGGAGCGGATCAAAGGCGGCGCGCGCTCGCACCTGACCGACAAGAAGAGGCATCGGTGGGGTTGTGGTCATTTCGTGCTCATTTCCGGGCGAGGAGCCTCTCAATTTGGGGGATGAATTGCTCCGCAGTTTGAACCGCCTCGCGAATCTGGCTCTGCGAGACAGTACCGGGTGCATCATACGTGATCCGGTGGCGTTGCCGACGCATTCGGTCCATCGCCTGGACTACTTCAGTTGACGAGGAGCCCCAACCAGATAAGCAGGAACTCGATCACGGCAACGTGGCCACCTGTGCTCGTCGGTCGGTATCCCTCGGAAAACATGGCCGCCCGTCCGGCCGACAGCATCGCGTGGTAGGCAATCGCGTATGCCCATTCATCCTCATCAGCGAGGAGCTTGCGTGCTGTCTTTAGGTCCCGTCGGGCAGAGGACAACTGCTGGGCTACCTGCCCTCGGACCCCTGGTTCCCGCTCGATTCTTCTATCCTCGAGCAATCGTGAATAGTTCGTCATCGCTGTCGCCCAGTATGAGGACATTTGGCCCCGCGAGCACGTTCCGCACAAAAGAGCCGCGTCGCTTGGCTTTTTCGCGCGCTTCCTTGCGCGGATAGCGAGTGTAGGAAACCTCACGCCCCAAGAACTCCTCAGTACGCGCAATCGCAGGCACTAGGGCACGGTCTGTGACGTCGCCGACGATCAGAAGGTCAAGGTCACTTTGACTCGTCGCGCGCCCCTTTGCGAAGGAGCCGTAAACTAGGGCTAATTCCACGCCCCGAACCGGTTGGAGGGCCTCGCGGAGCACCGTGTCCGCTGCGGCGGTTTTGATGATTATGCGCTGGAGATCAATGTAGAGCGGGTGCTTTCGATTCAAAGAGTAGCGGACTTGATTGCCTACCCGCTCTGATTGCAGGAGCAGGGTTGCCTCAAGGCGGCGCAGGTCGCGTAGCAGATTTCCAGGCGACTCGTGAAGCAATCGAGCGAGTCCGCGGACGTGGAAAGCGTCTCCGGGGTGAAGAAAGAACTGGACAAGCAGCTTGGCGCGGCTAGTCGACCCTAGTAGCGCTTTGAGCCCCGACGGGACCAACGGGGCCTGTTTTGATCTCGTCACATCCGTTCTCATTTCGAGTACAATTGTACTCAAATCGAGAACGATCGTCAACCGCCGTCTTGCAAGCTATCGTGGCCGAAGGTTGACGAATTACCAAGACACGAAAGAGCGGTCCGTTTCCTCAGTTGCCGGGATTCACAATCCTGCGGACACCAAGAAACCCCGGCCCATAGTGGGGATCGTCGAGGGATGAGATAGTCACGTCAGACCCGGTCGAGGAGGCATGGATGAACTTCCCTTCCCCGATGAAGATCCCGACATGCGATGGACCGGGGCTGTCCGTCGTGAAAAACACGAGATCGCCAGGCAGGATGGCCTGCGCCTCCACCGGCTTGGCCATGCGGTAGTAGTCCTCCGAGCGCACCCTAGACCAGTCCTGAGCAATCCATGCCGCGGGGGGATGCGGCGCCCCACACGTAGCGGATACCCAGGTAGCGCTCTGCTTCCCCCACAATCCGCTCCCCCACGGAACCCGTCCTCACCGTTCGCAAGAAGGCCACGGGCGGAACGGGGATAGGTTGGGGCATGGGCATGTACCGCCGTCCCAGCGCTGCGGCCGATCCCCGCGCGGGAATGTCGAGTCTCTGCCCGGGCACGATGATATCGGTCCACAAGCCATTCGCCTCTTTAAGGGCGTCCGCCGTCACGCCATATCGCGCCGCGATGCCATAGAGTGTGTCGCCCCCACGGACCCAATACACCGCAAGCAATACCGGTTGAGTCGCTCGCGATGCCGCAGGCTGCGCCTGAGGTACCCCAAGCCCCGCACGCGCTCGAGGAATCTTGAGGACCTGTCCGGGGGTGAGTCGCGAAGGATCGGACAGCGTGTTCACTGAGGCCAAGGTCTGAGCAGTCACGCCGTATCGCAGACCGATTTGGGTAAGCGTATCGCCAGGACGAACGACGTATGTGGAGGCGGCTTCTGCGGCATAGCCCGCTCCCGGGGCGAGGAGCACGCCCAGCACCAAACACAGGAGTGTCGTGATCGCACGATGTCTCATGGAAGTTCAGTTCGCGGTATCCGGCGCATACCCACGCCGGTGCTGCCTCTAGACTTCTTGCCCTAGGTCAGGTCCAGAACCGATGCCGCTCCCACGTTAATCTTCCCCTGAACTTTCCGGATGACCGCGCCTTCTCCTACAACCGACTGTTCCAGGCGCGCCCCCTCAAGAAGGGCATGCGCATTGATGATGGAGTCCTTCACAACGGAATGGATGATCCGTGCCCCATCCCCGATCGACGCGTGGGGTCCCACGACGGATCCTTCCAGCACCGCCGATGGGCTGACGGACGACGGCGGGATGACTTGGGAGGCGACTGCGGCAGGAATCGGCGGCGGCGCGAGTGCGAGCAGGTCCCGATTCGCCTCGAGCAATGCGTCGACGGTTCCGCAGTCGTACCAGTGCTTGATTGGGAACGTGCCCATACGCTCTCCCGCATCCACCATCAACTGCAAGGCGTCGGCCAGCCAGAACTCCCCGCGCATGCGTCGGTCTTCGCGCACCAGCCTCTCGAGTGCCGCGCGCAGGACAGACGTATTCTTGATGAAGTAGGCGCCAATGACGGCCATGTGACTGGGAGGGGATTGAGGTTTTTCGATGATCCGGCGGACGTTGCCGGCCCCGTCGAGTTCCACCACGCCGAGCCGACGGGGATCGTCGACCTCCTTCACCCCCGCCATCGACCGTGTGCTGTGGAGGAGGCCTGCAACATCGCCCTTGATAATTGTATCTCCGAAGATCAGGAGTGCTGGTGCACCATCAAGGTACTCGCGGGCCACGTACACCGCGTGCCCATTGCCCTGCGCCTGGGGCTGGGTGACAAAGTGCAGAGCCAGGCCACCGTACTGCGCCCGTGCCCAGGCCTCGATCTGCTCGCCCATGTATCCGACCACAAAGACAATTTCATCAACATCGGCAGCAACCAGTTCATCGACGATGTGCGCCAGGACGGGCTTGCCGGCAACGAACAGCAGCCCTTTGGGCTGGGTGTATGTATGCGGCCGCAACCGAACCCCTAAGCCAGCGGTGGGAACAATCGCCCTCATGTGTCCAGCCCTGACGGAGTAATCTCCAGAGGCATTTGGCGAGTCTCTATCGAGAGCGGGACACTCACCACCTCCCGCCCGTCGGCGGCCACAAACCCACTCCCCGGCCGCTTTGCCGATCGCATCGTATCACCTGGTCGCCTCCTCAATCCAGGGCTGACTCGGATATCGTGCCCCGGCGTCCCTTTTCTATTGGCGGTGGGACCGAAATAGACAGGAGAAGGTGAGGGGCGTATGATTCCCACGGCAGAGGGGAGAATGTGGGCGAATGGGCACTGTGACGCTGGCTGTCATCGTGGTGACGTTCAACACCCGCGACTTGTTGCTTCAGGCTCTGCGGTCCGTCTACGACGATGCCATGAGGGCAGGCCGGTCGCATCAGGTGATCGTGGTGGACAACGCCTCGTCTGACGGCACGGCCGCCGCCGTCCGTGGGGCATTTCCGTCTGTCCACCTCATTGAGAACTCGACCAATGTGGGACTGGCACCGGCATTAAACCAGGGCCTGCGCGCGTGCACGGACGCCACCTATGTGCTGCTGATGAATAGCGACATCGAGGTGCGTCCCGGCACGCTACGACCAATGATGGACCACCTCGACGCGAATCCGGAGGTCGCTGGTGTCAGCGTGCAGCTCATCAACCCGGATGGATCGCCTCAGAAGTTCCGGACCTCGGTCGGCATCGTCGTGCTCCCCGAACGCTTGAATCGCATTTTTCCGATCACGTTTTTCGGGACCACCTTTCATCTGGGCCGCCGCACGATGTACAACGACGACCAAGTGGGCCCGTTCGATGAGTACTACTTCTTCTTTAATGAAGACCTGGACTGGTCCCTCCGCGCGCATCGCAAAGGACTCGCGTTTCACTACCTGCCGCATATCCCGGTTGTGCACTACCGGGGCATGGGGCGCGCCCAGAATCGTCAGAGGTTACTGACCGACCAGTATCGGATGAATTTGTATTTCTACGCCAAGTTCTACGGGCGCGCTTCGACTCACCTGATTTACTACATTCAAACCGCTGAGCTCTTGGGGAGGCTCGCCTATCTGGGGCTAGTGGGCAAAGGCAGCTCGGACGTCGCGGCAGCCTACCGTCTGGCCCTGGACGACCAGCGGCGACTGATGAGCAGTTTACGACCCCATCCGGGGCAGGGTCGACCGACCGATCTATAAGAGTTTCGGGCGTTGGTTCTCTTCGCAGAACCTGCGGTACAGCCTCTCCGCCTGGACACTCGCCTCGTTGATCTGACGCAGCGCGGCTCCGTCATGGCGCCATCGAAAGGCACGCCAGCTGTTCTGGATCCTCTGCACCCAATAGAGAAGGACCGCCCACCGCCATCCGGCATGTTTGTAGGCCAGCCATAGCGTGGCGACCGAGCGGTCGGTGAAGGCGCGGTCGTTCCGCCCGACCCGTCCGCTTCGATGATGCACCGCCGTGGCCTCCGGCAGATACATGAACTTGTATCCTTTTCGTTTGGCCCTGAGCGACCAATCCAAGTCCTCATGGGACGAGAACCGCTCGTCATACAACCCAACGTCAAAGAAAACCTCACCTTTAATCAACGCACACGTCGTCCCGGCAAAGGTTATCTGTTGGGGACGCTGGGGCCGCTGCGGCATTAGCTCCACAATGGCCATGCGCTGAGACTGAGCGGTCCCATCCGGATTCATGAGGGAGGCGACGACACCCGCCGCCGACGGCCGTCCCTTGAGGTCGCTCACCATCCGGGCCAACGTTCCCGTCGAGACCTCGATGTCACTCTGCATCACGAGGACGTATGTGGGAAACCCAAGATGACGCAGACCCTCGTTGAGTGCATGCGCTACCCCCTCGATCCCGGGGCGAGCGATTACAGTTACCTGCGGAAACTCCGTGCGGATAGCCTCACGCGCCCCTCCAGCTGGTGCGGTGTCGACGACCACGACCTGAGACTCGACCTCCTTTAATGCTTCGATCTGGGGCAGCAGGGCACGCAAGCTACGAAGGAGTGTTTTCGGACCGCTGCCTGCAGCGACAATGACGCCTAGACGCTCACGCGCTGCGTCAGGCGACTGGGCATCCCCCGCTCCCTGGTGCTGCTCATAGAGTGTCCTTGCGGCCACGCCGACGAATGGCCCGAATAGCCGCCGAAACGTCGCTGCCTTTTCCTGCAGGTCGTTTAGCCGACGTTGGCGCTGCGCAGCGGTGGGCTCTTCGGCTGGTCCCCAATGGAGCACCCAGGTCATCTGTTGGCGAGCAATCCCGACTTCAAGCCCTGCTGTAATGAACTCCGCGGCCCGTACTTCATCGTATAGCTCGAACCCTCCCAGCGGACTTGTCCACGGCATGTCATATTGCGTGGCCATGAAAAATCCGTCCACAACGACCGCAGGTAGATAGTCACCGACAAACGGACGAAGCCGATTGAAGTGGAGTCTGCGACGGTTGGCGGGGCCAAGAACTGACGGCAAGCCGCCCGGCCGCCTGTACGTCCAGTGCCGCCCATAGCAGTGCAGCGCGTTATTGAATGAATACAACACCGCCTTGGGCAGACGCGTGGCCCCCTCTACGCCGACGAGCCCCAGTCGCGGATAGGTCCTGAAGAGGGACAGGAGGTCGGACAGCACATCTCGGTGCACCAAGTAGACATCCTGGTGGAGATAGATCTTGTACCGTGCTGTCGACATCTCCATCGCCCGTTGGTATCCCTCGGCCATGGACGAGGCTCCAAACACCGAGATCTTCTCGATGGTGCATCCCGTTGGAACAGTGAGGGCGTGGAGGTGGCGAAGGCAGATATCATACTGCGCCTCGTTATTGACGCACGTGATGAAGACAATCGACTGAGGGTCTTGAGATTGCCAACGGGTCCGCGGAGTCACCGTGGTTCCGGGGACCGCTGCGCCTCCGAAGTGAGGCGTCTTCCGAAGGTCGATCGTAAGGTTCAACCCGCCTTACCTCGTCATGTACGGCCTAAGAAGCGGAAGGCGGATGCGATGCTCCGCGAGAGGCATGATCCCACGCCGCGCTCCCCGGCCGTCCGGCCGATCGTCGATGTTGCTCATAGAGCTTCTTCGCGGGCACCCCGATGAACTCCGGGAAGCGGTCCACGAACGCGGCAGCCCACCTGGAGACTTCGACGTCCCGGTTGTCCCGTTGCTCGCGACTGCGCTCGTGCAGATGTCCCCAGTGCAGGCACCAGATAGCCTGTTGCCTGACAATCCCGACCTCCAACCCTGCTTTGATGAAGTTGAGCGCCTGCACCTGATCGTACAGGAAGAAACCGCCGAGCGGGTTTTCCCATACCAGGTCATACTGCGTCGCCAGGAAGAGCCCGTCCACGTTCACGGCAGGCAGGTAGTCGCCTACGAACGATCGGAACCGACTGAGAGTCAAGCGTCGCCCGAACAGGGACCCGGGGAAACCTGCCTCCCGCCGACACTCCCAGAGGCGTCCATGCAAGTGAATCTTATTGCCCCACCAAATACCGCTGGCAGGCATCCGCGTGGTCCCCACGACCCCGATCATTCCGAGGCGAGGATAAGTCTGGAACGCGCGAACAAGCTCGCCCAGCAGCCCCCCGTGAACGAGGTAGACGTCCTGGTGCACGTAGATCTTGTATCGTGCCCTCGACGCCTCCATGGCCCGTTGATATCCTTCGGCCATCGACGGGGCCCCGAGGACCGCGATCTTCTCGACGGCGTACCCCGATGGCACCTCAAGCGCATTGAGATACCGCAGGCAGGTGTCGTACTGCGCCTGGTCGTCCACGCAACTGACAAACGCCACTACGTGAGAGTCCAGTGATTGCGGCTCGCGCGCCGAACGCCCGACTGCTCCGGGCGCAGGGACGCGACCAGACGGTGAGGTCTGGCGAAGATCGATCGTCCGTATCAACCCGCATCACTCCGGTGCGCACGCCCGCTCGCATCGTGCCACGATTCGTTGGTCACGCTCAACCTCAGGGCAAATAAGGTCAAGGTGGACTGGCCGCTTGACTCCGTCTCGGCCAGATGACGCCGATCCCGCCCCATGTTTGCCCCGAGTCAGCCACAATCTCCCAATTTTTGAACCTCGGCTTCAATTCTTGCCAGACGGAGAAAACTTCGCACCCCATTTCCGGCGGATGCCGCACGATGTCATGGAAGGCGACCAAGCCATCGGGCGCGACGAGAGACCCATACATCTCCCAATCCGCTTTCGAACCGCCATAGCTGTGATCGCCATCGATAAAGAGGACATCGACCGGGCGACCGGCCAGGATTTCGGAGACACGTTCGCGCGTACGAAGCAGATGGGAATTGCCCCGCACCAAGTGGAACTGCTGCGAGGGCAGAGCAAACCGCCGGTAGAACACCCCCTTCCAGACGGGGTACCCGCCGTACGGCTTGATCGGCATGTCAACGCTAATGACACTCGCCGTGGGCGCCGCGGCGAGTGTCAACAACAACAGCGTCCCGCCCCCCTCCGTGCCGATCTCGAGCACGGTCTGCGGCCGGCGCTCGGCTACACGCTCGATGAACGCGGTGACCTCCGCGCGCACCTGGATAGGCATGAAGGGTGTGCGGAACGCGAACTGCACCCAGTCGCTGACCGTGCCGTGTTCCCGTAGGTCACGAATGCGGCGCGGGAGCGTGAACCATAAGTAGGGATAACGTGGGACATCCTTCAGACGCATGTCTCGTCCTCACCAAATCAGAGTAGCTTTGCCGGCATCGCGGATGCGCCGCGGGCTCGCCGTAGCCCAACATCAAGCCTCAATGCTCACGAAGTATACCCTTTCGCCAGACAATAGGAGGCTAGAGCGTCCTGCCAGGGACGCAGGAGGGCTCTCGCCTCAGGCGGGAGTCTCGTGCTGCGCAGCGATGAATCCTTGGGTCGCGGGGCTCGCGAGGGGTGCTCCTGGGACGTAATCGCCTCAGGCCGAGTCGGCGCCCCGACCAGCTCGAGGATCCTCTTGGCAAATTCGAACCACGAGCAGCTGCCAGCATTCGCCAGGTGAAACACGCCAGTCTCTCCGTGGCTCAGAAGCCACTCCAACGCTTTCGCGGCATCCAGGGCGTAGGTCGGAGACGTGCGCACATCGTTGACGACACGGATCGGGGTCCCCGCTTTCCCGTTCCGTACGATAGTATCCACGAAATTCCCGCCTTTGCCCCGCGATCCCGTCTCGCCGAAGAGGCCTGCCACTCGCGCGATTAGCCACCGCGGACAGGCCTGCTGCACCAGAAACTCCCCTGCCAGCTTCGAGGTCCCGTAGACGTTAATGGGATGGCTCACATCCTCCTCGGTGTACGGCCGACTCGCCGTTCCGTCGAAGACAAAGTCCGTGCTGATGTACACGCAGACGCTATTGAACTCCGCGCAGGCCTGAGCGACGTGCAGCGCGCCGAGTGCGTTTACGCGAAAGGCGTCGTCGGCATGGTCCTCGGCATCGTTCACCCGCACATAGGCGGCGCAGTTCACGGTAACGTCGGGGCGATGGTGCTCGATAGCTCGGCGCACTGACCGCCCATCCGCAATCTCGACTTCGGTATGGGACACCGAGGTGACATCAAATCCGCCTGCTCGGAAGACCTCAACGCAGGCGGACCCCAACTGGCCCGTGCTCCCGAGGACGAGGGCGTTCACGCGGTCCGTCGCAGCTCCCTGCCGTCAGGCGGCCAGGCCATCATCCTAGAGGATCGCGGGACGCGGAAAGGGGGTGATGAACTTTCCGCCGCGCTCCCGATACGCCGCTTCTTTTCTCAAGATCTCGTCGGCATAATTCCATGCGAGGAGCAACGCATAGTCGGGTCGGTCCGCCTGGAATCGGGTGTCCGGGACCACTGGGACGTGCATTCCCGGCGAAAAGCGTCCTTGCTTTGCGGGCGTGGCATCAACGAGATACTCCAGGAGGTCGGGACCGACCTTGCAGAAATTCAACAGAGTGTTCCCCTTGGCCGGAGCGCCGTACCCCACGGTCCGCATCCCCCGCGCCCTGAGGCTGCGTAAGAGATCGACGAGTTCTTGTCCGATCATGCGAACTCGCTCGGCAAAGTCGCGGTAGATGCGCATCGAGTCCAATCCGCGCTCCGCCTCCTCGTTGAGGATCTGGGCCACGACCGGCGTCTGGGGCGCGCGCGATTTCTGAACGGCGACCCGGATCGAGCCCCCGTGAACGCGCTGGCGCGTTAGGTCGATGATCCCCATTCCAAACCGACTGAACAACGCGACCATCGGCCGCACGGCAAAGTAGGAGAGGTGCTCGTGATAAATCGTGTCAAATTCGGTGTTGTTGAGCATGTCAACGAGGTACGGAACCTCGATCACCAGGACCCCCTCAGCCACGAGCATCACGCTCACGGCCTGCAAAAAACGGTCCAGATCGTGGACGTGCGCAAACACGTTGGTGGCCAACACGACCTGGGCCGGCCCTCGCGTTCGGGCAATCTCTTCCGCCAGAGCGGGACCAAAGAATTGATTGATAGTCTGGATGCCCGCGGCATTTGCCATCGCCGCGACGTTCGCCGCGGGCTCTACGCCCAATGTCTTAGGGCCAAACCGCCGAAAGCCGGAAAGCAACGTGCCGTCGTTGCTCCCAATGTCGACCACGAGACTGCCCGGACCCACGTGGTACTCCTGCGCGACGTCCTCCGCCAATGCAGCGAAGTGCGTCCGCATGGGAGACGACACCCCCGTGAGGTAAGGGTAGTCATGGAATAGCACCTCGGCGGGGACGACATCGACCAATTGCACGAGGCCGCAGGTGTGACAGAAGTAGACATCCAGCGGGAAAGACGGCTCCGATTCCTCAAGCTGCTCCCTTTTCAGGAACCGGTTCGCCAGGGGGGTTGGGCCGAGCGACAAGAACTTCTCCAGCGTCTCCTGCTGGCAGACACGGCAGCGCGCCATCCTCTACCTCGTTCCACGATCTCCGACCTGCCTCACGTGGGGCGACTCCGCGAGTTCCATTCGCGGCTATAGACCGCCTCCACATACGCACGGTAGTCGCCGGACGTCACTTGTTTGAGCCACGTCTGATTGGCGAGATACCAACGCACCGTTTGCTGAAGTCCGGCCTCGAACGAGACCTGGGGGGACCACCCAAGGTCGCGGTGGATGCGCGAGGCGTCCACTTCGTATCGCCGGTCGTGACCTGGCCGGTCTTGCACGAACCGGACTCGCCCCCGGAGCTCCTTCGAGTTGAGCCCTCCTTCCGCTGCCAGCAGGTCGCACATCGCGTGGACGACGTCTAGGTTAGAACGCAGGCTCCCCGTGCTCGCGTTGTAGACTGACCCAAGGGCGCCCTTCTCCATCACGGCCCGAACGGCGACGCACGCGTCGTCGACGAACATCCAGTCTCGCCGCTGCCCCCCGTCTCCGTAGACGGGCAGGTCGTCCCCGTTCAAGGCGGCGCGGATCATGAAGGGAATCAGTTTCTCGGGGAATTGAAAAGGACCGAAGTTGTTGGAGCAGCGGAGGAGGAGCACGCGGGCATCGAACGTGCGCCGATAGGCAAGGCACAGCAGATCGGCCGCCGCTTTGCTGGCGGCATAGGGACTGCTAGGCCGCAGGGAACTCTCCTCCGTCGCCGGGGGCTGCCCTTCCCCATCTCCGTACACTTCATCGGTCGAGATCTGGAGGAATCGGTCCGTCCCATGCTGGCGCGTCGCCTCAAGCAGGGCCTGGACGCCCGCGATGTTGGTCTGAATGAAAGGCCAGGGATCCAGGATGCTGCGATCGACGTGCGACTCGGCGGCGAAATTCACCACCGCACGAGGCATCTCTTCTTGGAACAGGGTCTTTAGGAGACCTCTGTCCGCGAGGTCCCCCCGCACGAACCGGTAGCGGTCCCCAGTGTCGATGCCCTGGAGCCGACCGAGATCGCCGGCGTAGGTGAGCAGGTCCAGGTTGACGACACGCCAGTCTGTCTGCGTGAGGAGATGGCGCACGAAATGCGCGCCGATGAACCCGCACCCGCCTGTGACGAGAACGGTCTTCCCGCTATTCATCGAACCGGAAGTCATTGTCGGCCTCGCGCAGCGACGGCAGCGCGGCGTCCTTGGCGGACAGAATCGGACTGCTGATCGGCCAGTCGATGGCGACATCCCGATCGTTCCAGATGATCCCGCGGTCGAGACTCTGTGCGTACTCTTCTGTGAGCTTGTAGGCCACGGTCGCGTCCGCGCTCAACACGCAGAAGCCGTGCGCGAAACCCGGCGGGATGTACACCATCTTGTGGTCCTCGTCGGAAAGCTCGACGCCCACCCACTTCGCGTAGGTCGGAGAGCGTCTGCGGATGTCCACCGCGACGTCGAAGATGCGACCATGCAGGACGGTGACTGTTTTCCCCTGCGCCTTGGGGGTCTTCTGGTAGTGCAGTCCGCGGAGCACGCGGGCCTTAGACTGCGTATAGAGGTCCTGGACGAAGTGCTCCCGGATGCCGTGCGCGGCAAACTCCGACTGCTTGTAGCCCTCTAGGAGGACCCCCCGGTCATCGGGGAACCGGCTGGTTTCCACCAAGATCACCGCGGGGATCTCCAAAGGAACAAACCGAAAGGACATTTACAGTAAGACCTCGGCATCGTCTCCGAGCATGAGCCGAATGGCCCGATGGTCGCCCTGAAGGCGCCGGACGACGGCTCCTTTGCCAATAATACTGTCCTCCAGGCGCTGCACGTGCTCCACACGCACCCCATCAAGCAGCAGGCAGTGTTCCAGGCTCGACGCCGTGATCGTGCAGCCGAGCCCGATACTGGTATACGGTCCAATGAACGCGTCCTCGATGATCGTGCCCGCGCCCACCACGGCAGGACCCCGGATCTGGCTTCGCTTGACGACGGCGCCGCTTTCCAGGACGATCCGCCCGATGAGCTGGCTGGCATCATCCACCGCTCCCCGAACATCGCGCTGAATCCACTCATCAAGAACGACCCGATTGGCCTCCAGGAGGTCGTCTTTCTTGCCGGTATCCAGCCACCAACTTTCGAGAACCGCGCTCTGGACGGCCCCGCCCCGATCCACTAACCGCTGAATGGCATCGGTGATTTCGAGCTCTCCCCGCCACGAGGGTTCGAGCCGGTCGATCGCCTCGTGGATGGCGGGACCGAACAGATAGACGCCAACGAGGGCGAGGTTACTGGCTGGGTCCTTCGGCTTCTCGATGAGCCGCCGGACTTTCCCGTTCCCATCCAACTCCGCGACCCCGAACATCCGCGGATCGGTCACTTCCTTTAATAAGACAAGTGCGTCAGGAGCAGACCGCTCAAATGTTTCCAGCAGGCGACGGATCCCCTGCCCGATGAGGTTATCCCCAAGGTACATGACGAACGGCTGGTCCCCGAGGAAGGGCCGAGCAGTCTTGACGGCATGCGCCAGCCCCAGCGGCTGGTCTTGCACGATGTAGGTCAGGCGGAGATCAAGACCCAACTGGTCGAGCGCCTGTCGGATTTGCTGACCTGTCTCGGGCGAGACGACGACTCCCACGTCGTGGATTCCCGCATCATGGATGTGCCCCATAACGTAGTAGAGAATGGGCCGGTTGGCGACCGGGATCAGCTGCTTGGCGGTCGTGTAGGTCAGCGGCCGCAGGCGCGTTCCTTTGCCTCCCGCCAGAACCAGCGCCTTCATTGCCAGACGACGGGGCCCACGTCAGGGAACTTCCGGAGTTCCCCCTCCAGGGTGCGTTTGATCCGCTCGAGGCCGGCGGGAGTCGTGGCCTCTCCCCGTAAGACCAGGGCGGGCTGGGTGTTCGACGCGCGAATCAACCCCCAGCCATCGCCGAACAGCACGCGCGCGCCATCGATGTCAATGACCTCATAGCGTCGTTTGAACTCACGCGTGATCTCCTCGACCACCCGAAACTTGACTTCATCGGGACAATCGACGCGAATTTCGGGCGTCGAGGAGTAGCGGGGCACATCGGCGAGAAGGGCGGAAAGGGATCTGTCGGTACCCGACAGGATGCGCAGCAGACGGGCGGCCGCATAGACGGCATCGTCGTAGCCATAATACTCGTCGGCAAAGAACATGTGGCCAGACATCTCGCCCGTAAAGATGGCGCCTACCTCCTTCATTTTCGCCTTAATGAGAGAGTGCCCAGTTTTGTAGAACATCGGACGCCCACCCAGACGCGCGATCTCCTCATACAGCGCCTGAGAGCACTTCACTTCCACGATCCCCACCGTGCCCGGATATTTCGGCAGGATCTCCCGCCAGAAGAGGATCATCAAAGTGTCGCCCCAGAGGATCTCTCCACGCTCATCCACTACGCCGATCCGGTCGCCGTCGCCATCCAACCCGATCCCGACATCCGCGTGCGTTTGACGCACGGTCGCGATGAGATCTTTGAGATTCTCCGGCCGCACGGGGTCGGGGTGATGATGGGGAAACCGCGGATCGGAGTCGCAGTAGAGGCAAGTTAGGTCTACGCCCAGATCCTCCAGCACCTCGGGGGCGATGAGGCTGGCCGTCCCATTGCCGCAATCCAACACCACCCGGAGCCGGCGGCGAAGCTTGATCTTCTCCTTCAGCATCGCCCGATAGGCGGGGACAATGTCCTTTTCCGTCACCGTGCCGGCCCCGTCGACGGCGGCCCCGTGCTCGGTCAATCGCCGGATCTTTTGGATCTCCTCGCCGTACATGGTACCGAATCCATGGGCAAGTTTGAAGCCATTGAACTCCGGTGGGTTATGGCTGGCCGTGATCATCACTCCGCCATCGATGCGCTCATGCACCCGGGCGTAGTAGAAGACCGGTGTAATGACCGTCCCGAGGTCGATGACCTGACACCCGCTTGCGGCGAGGCTTCGGCGGACAGCTTGGCCCATCTCGGGGGAGCTCTCCCGGTTGTCCTGCCCGACGATCACCGGGAGAGGAGCGGAGGAATTGGGGGATTGAGATTTCAGGTACACGGCGTAGGCGTGCCCAATGGCTTCGGCGACGTCAGCGGTTAGATCACGGCCGACGACCCCGCGGATGTCGTACTCCCGAAAGATGGTGGGGTTGACTTGAACCTTCATCGCTCGCCGCGCCTCGCGTAATGTGGTCCTGCGCTCGGCCGGCCCTTCACAGCCGGCGAGGACATCCTTCGTGCCGAAGTTCTACGTCGCGTCACGGATCCGCCCCGACCATGACCGTCGTCCTCATGCGCAGCCGACAACACGTGCTGCTCGCGCCGATCTCTGGCGCCCTTATTACGATGCCCAGACGCGGACTCACATTACGAATCACAAGTATACGTCGAGGCCCCCTGCGCTTGGGGTTGCGGCAACGTTGCCCATGACAGTGGTGATAGGCCCAACCCGATGATCAGTTGGGAGCGCATCTGACGGTACTCCACCGAGAGCTGAAAGCACCCACTCATCTGCGCCGTCACGATGTAGTCCAAGTCCACAAACAACGTGGTGGCGGTGTTGTACTTCGCCTGCACGGTAAAGTACGTGTCCGTGCCCAACGCGATGCCCGTATCGCTGTTCAGCGTGATGGCACGGGTATTCAGATTGTACTCTGGGACAAACTCCCAGTGGAATCGGTTGGGAATCCGTTCCCCGTAGCCTGCGTACACGGAGGTGGTATTGGTGATGTTATCGGCAAACGCGCCGGTCTTCGCGGTGGTCGTGGTGATCCCATCGTCCCGCAGGCCCGTCTTCTTCAACTCCAGGCGAAGTTCATCGATCAGGTCGGCGGGATCGATTTTGTCGAGCGCCAACGGGGGCACGCAGGGCGTCCCGGACGGCGAACAGTCCACGCGTAGAATGGTCCTCCCCAGGGTCAGGGTGGTGTCGGCGGCCCAGTGGTGCACGACCGCAGACTGCATCCGCAGGACCCCTTGCCACGCAGGCGTGCCGTAGGTGACCTCCTGTCTGTTCCAGGATGTCTGCCAGTCCGTACTCGGCCCAAGCTGGAACGCCGGCGTTGTTGCCCAAATGGTGAACTGCGATCGCGTGGTCTGAGTGTTCGTGCCCACCTCCTTGTGCCAGCCCGTGCTGACATTGCCCTTAATGGATATGGGCACCCACCCCAGAGGACGTTCTGGCAAGAGGAGTCCCACGTCGTAGCGTGTGGCTAGCGTGCCGAGGAGGACCGAGGCATACACGAGCGGTTCGACAACGAGGACCGCCGACTTGTACGCTACGTAGAGGCCGTCCACATTGGTGTACCCGAAGGAAGGAAAACTTCCTGCAGTTTCCTGCTGGCTGCGCAGTGATACAACGAGGGTAGGCACCGAAAAGAGACCAAACCCACCGACCCAGAGCGTGGCGCCGTTCACGACCGCCCGATCGCCCGGCGTCACGTCGATGCTGGACGCCGATATGTGGAAGGCCGGCCGCTTCGGATCGCAGGTCGTCAGGAAGCTTTCCTCGGCGACAATATGTCCGCCGCTGGCCCGCAGGTGGTCGCTGCGAAGGTAGAGACCGTTGACGATCATCTCTGCAGAGGACAGCTCAATGGCCTGCCGGCGGGCGTCATACGTCAATGTGTCCCCGTGAATCTCCCGACCCCCCGGATCGATAATCGCGACGTGTCCGCGTGCTTCGAGCCGCTGTTCGCGCACCAATATCCGCACAAAATCGGCCTTCACCCGGTTCCCGAGGTAGGTAAGGGAGACATGGCCGGTCGCCTCGACGATTTGCGTCGCCTCATCAAAGGTGAGCTCGTCCGCGTCGACGACGATCGGAGGACGCTGCTGCGCGGCGGCACGGGGGGAGAGCGGCAGAACGAGGAGGAGGGTGAGGAGAATGGCGCCGGGAAGCCTCCGAGCCCGACGTGCATCGGGCGCCGCGAACGGCGCCTGGCTAAGTGGTCTGCGCATGAACGGCGCCGATGAGGGCCGCGCCCAGCTGCCTCGCGCCCCACAGGCATGGCCTCAGGTTCGGCTTCCGGTGAGGACTCCCTTCTGTCGCTTACAAAGGGAGCGAACCTGTGGACCGCCGGCTCTCAAATCCGAATATCAATAACCGCCGTCACGCCCACTCCGGGCACCCGATGGATCCCGTCAGCAATGGGGTTGGTGCTGTCGATCGGAACCAGGGCTTTGATGCGGAAGACGGAGTTGAAGTCCGCCTCTAACTGGGCGACTGCCTCGACTTTCGCCAGGGAAGCTTTGGTCCCAGAGACCTGGGCGGCGCCGATGTAGCTGGCCTGGCCCACTCCGATGCTTAAGACCGGAACTACTTTCGTCTGCTCGAGGACCTTGACGCCTTTGTTGGCGAGCACACCATTGACGAAGTCATTGAGCGGCGTGGCATACTGTTTGACCACGAAGCCAATGCCAAAGATCTTGATCAGCCCCGTAATGTCCTGCGCGTGCGCGTGCAGCGGGATCAGGAGGACGAGCATCATCGCCAGGACTGCAAGGACGCGCTGTACCGTACTCATTTGCTGGCCTCCGTTGCGCAACCTATAATCGAAAACGCGTATCCTTTCTATTCAGACGTACCCACGATTCGGGGTGGTTCACTCTTGACCGTCGATCTCGTCTTGGCTGGGAATGGTCCCGGCGAACTCACCGGCTGGGTGCGACCCGTGGCCCGGGCGGCTCGCATGGTCGGGCCCACGGACCTCCGGCTGACGTTGGTGCTGTCTCCGACTCAGTTCGCAGGGGGCCGAGAAGCGAATGTCGTGCAATCGTGGGGGGTCGTGGACCGTATTCTGACTCCGGGCCAGGGGACGCGGTTAGCCCTGGGCATCGGCAGCCTCGAGGTCGGACCGCAGGCAGCGCTCGTCCACTTGGGGGGCGACCTGTGGTTCTCTGCCCGAGTGGCCCGGCGTTTGCGTGCACCCGCCGCAGCGTTTGCGGAAACGCCCTTCATCGTCCGCCGACATCAAGCGTTCGCGCGGATCTTTGCGGCGTCGGAGACCTTGGCCCAGGAACTTCACGCGCGCGGTGTGCCGAAGGAGAGGATCGTCGTTACGGGAGATCCGAGAGTCGACGCGGTACGGGATGGAACCCACGTCCCCTCCCCCTCACCAGATGCGCGCGGTACCATCGATTCCCTCCGCCCCACCGCCGAGCGAGCCGACGCCATCGTCTCGATCCTCGCCGGCAGCCGAGACCATTACTTTCGCACACTCCTCCCGTACTTCATGGCGACCGCCGATGCGCTCGCGGCGAAACGCTCGGGCGTGACGTTCCAGGTTATCGCGGCGGAATTCCTCGACCCCAACGTCCTGTCGGCCATGCAGGAGCAGACCCGGCGCCGGTGGCCTTGGCTGCGCGTGGTGTGGGTGACCCGCGACCCGTGGGAGGCCGTCGCGCGTGGAGGTCTCACCCTCACGATTCCGGGTACAAACACGGCGGAGCTGGCAATTCTGGGCGTGCCCTTTGCCGTGGTCGTGCCTCTTCAGTTTCTGGACAACGTCCCTACCGAAGGCTTGTTGGAGTACGCGGGGCGCATTCCAGGTGTGGGTCGGCTCATCAAGCGTGCGGCCGTCCGGCGGTATTTCGCGCAGCCTCGCCTGCTGGCGCTGCCCAACCTCCGAGCCGGCCGAGCCGTGGTCCCCGAGTGGATCGGCAGGTGGACCCCGGGCGAACTAGCGAACCGCGTTGGGGAGTTGCTTGACGACGCCCCGCGCAGGGCGGCGATGCAGACGGCCCTGCGCCAAGTGTACCCTGCCTCCGGCGGTGCTGCGGCGGCGATCGCCGACCAGGCGCTGGCACTGGCCCGCACCCGAAGGGTGGAACGATCGTGAGACGGCTGGCTACATTCCTCAGGCCGTACTGGGCGCAGTTTGCCGCCGGGCTGATCTCTGTGTTCTTGCTCACCGCGACGCAGTTGTTCGTGCCCCGGTACGCCGGCCTCACCGTCGATGCCATCATCCGCACGAGAAAGCTGGAAGTGCTGAACACCGCGGCCCTCGTGGTACTCGCGGCGCTGGGACTGCGCAGTTTATTGCTGTACGGCCAGCTGTACTTCGCGCTGTTCTTGGGCCATCGCGTGATCACCGACCTGCGCCAGTTGATCTTCCAGCGCGTCCAGCGCTGGTCGCTGGATCGCTTCGCCGATTGGACCAGCGGCGACCTGATTTCCCGCAGCCTGCAAGACACGGGGGTTGTGCAAAACAACCTATTAGTGGGACTCTTCGACCTGATCGGCACGGCGCTTACGGCTGTGGGGATCATCGTCATGCTGTTTGTCTTACAGTGGCGGCTGGCGGCGTTTACGCTCATCGTCATCCCCCTGCTACTGGGCAGTGCGCGCATGTTCGGCCAGGAGATCCAGCGGGTGACCCAGCGGGCGCAGGAACGGGTGGCGTGGCTCGCCTCGCTGTTGCGGCAGGCCTTCGGCGGCGCCCGCGTGATACGGGCGTTTGTGCAAGAAGAACGTGAAATCGGGAACTTCCTGAAGGAAAATGAACGCACCTTCCACGAGAACCTGCGCATCAGCCAACTCATTGCGATCCAGGTGCCGATTGTCAGTTTCGCCACGGCGGTGGGACTGGTCGCGGTGATGTGGCAGGGGGGCCACTTGGTCACCGCCGGCGTGATCACGGCCGGCACGCTTGTCTCGTTTTTGGCCTATGCGGGGATCGCGGTTGAGCCTTTGGTGGCACTCTCGCGGTTGTATGCCGGCCTCCGGCAGGGGCTAGGGGCGTTGGATCGCGTCATGGAAGTGCTCCGGGTGCCCGATGGCGTAACCGACACGCCCCATGCGAGCGATGCCCCGCCGTTTCGGGGCGAAGTACGCTTTCGCAATGTCTCGTTCAGCTACGATCAATCGACTACCGTCCTGCACGACATCGTTCTGGCCGTCGGCGCGGGCGAGCACATCGCCGTCGTGGGCTCGAGCGGCGCGGGCAAGTCGACGCTGGTCAACTTGATCCCGCGCTTCTATGATCCCACTGCCGGGATCGTCGAGATCGACGGGAAAGATGTGCGCACGTTTACGCTTCGCTCGTTGCGCCGGCAGATTGGGTTGGTTCCGCAGGACACGGTATTGTTCTTGGGGACCATTCGCGACAACATCGCCTATGCAAAGCCAGAGGCCAGCGACCAAGAGGTCACCAGCGCCGCCGAAGTGGCCAACGCTCATCCGTTCATCGTAAGCCTGCCTGGAGGGTACGACACGGTGCTGGGCGAGGACATACAGCTGTCAGGGGGGCAGCGGCAACGGATCGCGATTGCGAGGGCGGTCCTCACGAACCCCCGCATTATCATCTTGGATGAGGCCACCTCCGCCCTCGACGTGGAATCCGAGCAGATGATTCAGGAGGCCCTGGACCGGCTGATGGTCGGCCGGACCACGTTCATTATCGCCCACCGCCTGTCCACCGTTCGCAAGGCCACCCGCATCGTCGTCCTTGACCGTGGCCGGGTCGTCGAGCAGGGCCGCCACGACGACCTCATGGCCCTTGGAGGCGTGTACGCGAAGCTCGCCGGCCTGCAACTCGTGGAAACGGCCTGAGGAGTTGCAGTTCCCCCCAAGTGTTTTCCGTTACCATTAGCTGCAAACGTCGCGATCTATTTCGGTCGGTCGCCGGCTTGAGGCTCCATCAAGCGACGCCTGTAACACTTGCTGCCATCGCAGCGTAATCGCGTTCCAGGCGTGGTGGGTAATTGCGTAATCGTGCGCGGCGATCCGCATCTGTGCAAGGCGCTCCGGGTCGGACAGCAGTCGCACCGTTGCGTCGACAAAACGGGGAGAGAAATCTCCTGTCCCGGGCCATCCTTCGACCGCGATCCCGCAGCGGCCGCCTGCGGCGAGTTCGGGCAGGACTCCCAACGAACTTGTTACCGCTGGAGTCCCAGCCGCCATCGACTCCAGCGCGGCGATGCACCCCATCTCTTCCACCGTGGCCGGGTACAGCATCAGCGTGCTTTGGCGCAGTGAACGGACCAGGTCGGGCTTGGGAGCCCACCCGTGGAGAGTCACGCCCGCCGTCGCAAGACGCCTGTAGGCATCGAGGTTTTGATACGAGTACACGTGGAGTTCGGCATCGGCGAATCGTGCGCGAAGAACAGGGAACACCTCCTGCAGCAGCGGGGCGAGACCACGGTCGGGCACAGACGTGTGGATAAACCGCACGGGCGCGCGCGGCAGCGGCGGTCCAGCGAACAGATCCGCGTCGATACCCTGCGGGACGATCACCAACTTGTCGGCGGGAGAGCGAAACAGCCAGCGGAAGACGTCACCCAGGAAGGCGCTGATCACGACGATTCTGTCGACACGCTGATTGAACAGAGGTCCTGTGGCACGTCGCCAGGCGATGCCGAGTTGCCGCCCCAGGCCCGGCTGCAGGGGCGCCACGGATACCCCCTGGTAGTCATGCGCCCAAAAGATCTTCGCACGGGCCGGGATGCTTGTGCGGACGGCCTCCATCGCGCGGCAGATCACCAGCACGTCTGGCGGCGTTGCGCGCGCGGCCCCACGCCACTGCGAGACGCCGGCCACGTCGATGTAGCGGACGCCATCGTAGAACCCGGCTTCTGGCCCGCAGCGATTGATGACAACTACCTCGTGGCCCAGCGCCGCGAGCCCCTTGGCCACGTAGTAGAGTCCACTCTCGCTTCCGCCGAGCTTGCGTTGCGCGAAACTCGCGGGAGAAAAGGGTTCGTGCCGGCGGGCCAAAAACCAGACGCGCATTCTCGTGTCCTCCCCGGGATGGTAGCATGGGACCGTGCATCGGGAAAAGCGCATCCACCAATGGATCTAAGCGTGGTGATGCCGACCTACAATCAGGGCGATCTCCTCAAGGAGAGTCTGCGGTCACTCGTGGATCAGATGCTCTCCCCGGGGGCCTACGAGATTGTCGTCGTGGATGATGGCTCCACCGATCACACGGCGACCGTGCTCCGCGAGTTCGGACCACCTGTGCGCGTCGTGCGGTTGCCTACCAATCGTGGCCGTAGCGCCGCCCGCAATGCAGGGATCCGGGCTGCAGGGGCACCGCTGGTTGTCCTGGTCGATAGTGACATCATCGTCCGCCGCGATTTCCTCAGTACCCACCTGGAGGCGCACCGTCGACACGGAGACGGGATCCTCTCGCGAGGCCCGGTCATCGACGTTTCTGACGTGGCCACAGCACGAAACGGCCAATTACCACAGCTGGTGAGTTCACCGGCGTATCTGACGACCGCCAACGTCGCGCTGGCAAAAGATGCGCTCGTGCGGGCAGGACTGTTCGACGAACACTTCCCGGGCTACGGCTGGGAAGATTTTGACCTGGGGCTGCGGCTTAAACGCCTGGGCATCAAGCGAGTCTTCTGCCGTCAGGCGGTCGCCTTCCACGTGGACCCGAACCAGGATCGAATCGACAGAATCGGAGACTTACTCGCGAAAGAGGCGGCGCGGGCAGCCAGCGCCGCATACTTCTATCGCAAGCACCCCACTATGGAAGCCCGGTTGCTCATCCAGGCCACCCGGCTGCATCGGGTTCTGTACTGGCTGCAGACCGGCTTCGGTCGGATCACCCCGGACAACGTTGGACAGATCGCCACGACGCTGCGTCGCACTGGACGGTCGGGGCTCGCCCGGATCCTCGTGCGCGGCGTGCTCAACCGCGCCTATCTGCAGGCCCTCGAATCCGCGCTCATCCACCGTGGCCGAAGTTAACCGTCCCCAAAGCGCAGGCGCACGTCGCCCGTCGGTGCTGATCGTCAGCAACGGCCATGGCGAAGATGCGGTCGGCATGGCACTCGCAGACCACTTGGCGCCGGAGGCCGCGATCACGGCTTTCCCTCTGGTTGGAGTCGGCGGCGCCTACCACGGGGTCGAGTTGTTGGAGCCCCGGCAGACACTGCCATCCGGGGGGTTTGCCCTGCGGGGCGCGTGGCGGGCGCTGATGGAGGACCTACGCGCAGGCGCCGTGAGGCGGTGGCTGGCGCAACGGGCCACGCTTCGAGACCAGCAAGGACGCCACCGCGTTATCGTCGCTATCGGTGACGTATACGGGCTGTGGATGGCCGCGGCGGCTGGCAGGCCCGTGGTGTTCATCGCGACAGCCAAATCGCAGCATAACGAGCCGCATCGCGCCCTCGAACGC
>WNEZ01002167.1_pt1 | contig 23653 bp, 22 predicted proteins | sample 5400521 | NCBI WGS metagenome assembly WNEZ01 (sample SAMN13153339, study PRJNA577476) | soil metagenome | isolation source: 120 cm saprolite under Douglas fir tree site 2 hole 1 replicate 1 | place: USA:California | collected 2015-04-18
CCCCCAACTGGTTGTTGTAGCGAGGTAGACGATACGACGGGTGTCGTGACTTGGGCTGTGTTTAGCGAAGGATGTTGCGAACTCAACCTACTCGATACAATATATGGGCCAAGGACCCACGCGGATACGGAAGGGCGCCCTGGGCGCGGCGCTCAGCCTGCCGGGGCCCCCGAGACCCCGCAACAACCGTCAACGTACGCCACCCGAAGTGACAGAAAGGCGGGCCGTGCCCATGACGACGACATCTTTCACCGGCGGCTCGCGGCCGCCTGGTCTCTACGGGGAGTACCGGGAGCACATCCGGGACCTGTTTGCCTCCTGTGACGACGTTCTGGGCCAGATCCGTCGGGCCCTCTACGGGGGACGTCCCAGCCGCCAGTACGTGGCGGAGAAGTCCCAGGCCCTCCGTGACGCCGCGGCAACCTTGCTGAGCGGCTGCCACGAGGTCGAACGGTGCCTCGGCCAGTGCGGGCAGGACGTCACCGAAGACTGGGACGGCGAACACTACGTCTTCCGCCGGCGGTGGCGGAGGCCTTCGAGCGGGCTCTGGGCACCCCGCCGCCGTGCCCACCCGTAGGAGGAGCGACGACATGCGCACCAGCCCGGACGACTAGGCCGCGCTCACGCCCGACCGGGAAGCCGGGTCGGTCCCGGCCGGCCACTCGACGAGGACCTCGCGCTCACTCAGCGTGGGCGCCCGGCGGCCAACGGCGGCATCGCGAGACCGCTTCGACCCGAATCGTCGGTGCCTCCGAACATTGTTTGAGTATAAAGTGGCGTAGAACAGCACCTTATACTCAAAGAATGTTGAGAAGCGCGTTCCTCATGGTAGTGGCCGTCACGCACCGTGGCGACGGCGCCCCACATGGATGGCTCCCATGCGGAAAACCCGACTTACCCCCGCCCGTCTATGCTGGGGGCAGGTGTGCCGGGAAGTCTGGTCGGCGATGGTGCCATCGCGACCGGAGGTGCTCCCGATGCAGCACGACCAGGTGGGCCCGCCCCGGGGCAGAAGGCTGCCGACGTGGCGGCGGGAATCGCTCCGCACCACGCTGTGGTTCCTGCCGGCCGTCCTCGTTGCCGCCGCTGCCTGCGGGTTCGTCCTCAGCTACGCCCTCGACCAGGCGGTCTACCGCGGGGATCTGGCCCTCCCGTGGTGGATCCGGACGGGGGGCGCCGACGCCGGCCGGCAGGTCCTGATCGGCATCGCCGCCGCGGTGATCACCGTGGTCGGCGTCGTCTTCTCCATCACCATCCTCGCCCTGACGTTGGCGTCCCAGCAGTTCGGGCCGCGGATGCTGCGCAACTTCATCCGGGACGTGGGCACGCAGGTCACCCTCGGGGCCTTCGTGGCGACCTTCGTCTACGCCCTCCTCGCGCTCGGCTCGATCACCAACGGGCCACGGGGCGAGTTCGTCCCCCACATCTCGATCACGGTGGCGCTGGCGTTGATGCTCGGCGACCTGCTCGTGCTCATCTACTTCATCCACCACATCGCGAAGTCGATCCAGCTCCCGGAGGTGATCGCCGGCATCGCGGCAGACCTGGGCCGGGCCATCGACGCCGAACTTCCCCTGGGGGCCGGCGGTCCCCCGGCCCTCGATGACCAGCAGGTGGTGGACGGGCTGGCGGACCAGATCCGCGAACAGGGGGTCCGGGTCCCGGCACCGACCAGTGGCTACCTCCAGTTCGTTGGGTACGCAGAGCTCGCCGCCATCGCCGGCGACGCCGACGCGGTTATCCTGCTCGCGCACCGCCCGGGCCACTTCGTCGTGGCCGGCCGCACCCTGGCCACCGTCTACCCGCGCGAGGCGGCGGGGCGTGTCGCCCAGGCCCTCGGGCGGGCGCACGTCACCGGGCCGCACCGCACCCTCATCCAGGACCCCGTCTTCGCCATCGATCAGCTCGTCGAGATTGCCATCCGGGCGCTCTCCCCGGCGGTCAACGACACCTTCACCGCGCTCACCTGCATCGACTGGCTCTGCGACGGGCTGTGCAAGATCTCCGGCCGGCGCCTCGCCGAGGGGGTCTACAGGGACCGGGCGGGGCGGGTGCGGCTGATTGAGGCAGGCCCCAGCTATGCCCGGATGGTCAACCGCGCCTTCGACAAGATCCGCCAGGCAGGCCGGGGCATGCCGGCGGTGGCGATCCGCCAGGTGGAAGCCCTCGCCCGGGTGATGGAGTACACGGCGGATCCTGGCCGGCGGGCGGTCCTGCTCCGGCAGGCCGACATGATCCTGCGCTCCGTGGAAGAGGCAGTCCCCGAGGACGAGGACCGGGCCCTCGTCCGGGCCCGCTACGGCGAGGTCGTGGCCGCCTCAGGTCGCTGAGGTGTGGCGGCGGCGGCGCACGACCGCCGTCCCGCCAGCAGCGACGACCACTACCAGGGCGACGCCGACGACCCACGGCGCGCTGGCACGCGTGAGCCCAAGGCTTGCAAGGACCGGGACCTCGGTGACCTGGACCGGCCGCTTGAGCGTGCAGGTCGAGGACGACCGCTGCGGCCCGTCCGCCGTATTGACGTCGACCGAGAAGCAGAGCGTGAGCACCCGTGTCCCCCGGCGCAGCGGCGTGACCGTCCACTGCCAGACGGCGGCGCCGCTCCCGACGACCGACTGGCCGGCAGGCGTGGTCGGGGCTATGCGGAAGTCGGGACCCTCGAGCGTGACCGTCATGAGGTTGCCGCTCGCCAGCGGGGGAGTGCGCGAGGGGGCCAACTGCTGGTCGAGGGCGGCGGCAAGCTGGTCGGTCCGGTTGATGCGGGCCTCGACGAGGCGGCTCGCGTTGGGCCGCATCACCCTGGCCGGCTCGAACGACACGAAGGAGGGACCGAGACCGGCGAGCGCCCCGGCGGCGAGGACCTTCGGGTCGGGGGCGGGCGGCGAGGGGTTAGGGGGGGTTGGGGACGGGCTCCGCACGGGGGTCGGAGGAGCGTGCGTGGGTGCGGGCGGCGGCGCGGGGCGCTTGGCCGGCGCCGTGGGGGAGGGAGCCGGAAGTCGCGGGTGGTAGCCGGGCACGAAGGCGACGCCGCCGGGCAGGGCGTCGTCCTTGACGTGGAGGAAGGCGTCCGCTCCATTGGGGGCGATCGTCCTGGCGTCGTAGGTGCCATCGAGGTAGTTGTTGTACTCCCCGATCAACGCACTGCCGTCGGGGTTCAGGGACAGGACGACCGCGACATGCCCCAGCCCGCCGTCCACCTCCTTGCCCCACCAGGCCACCGATCCGATGGTCGGGTAATTGGTGACGTTGACCGGAGGGACCTGGTCCTTCCATTGCGACGCGTTGCCATGGATCGTATGGGAGTCGAACCCGAGCTTGACCGCCACGTAGTCCGTGCAGTTGCGATAGCCGAATCCCCTCGGCGAGATCGTCGACGACGTGTCGACGGACTCCTGGCCGGCGAACAGCGTGGAGGGGGTCGGCCCCCAGTCGAAGTCCTGGCACCACTGGGTGTGGGGCGGCCCCGACGTCGCCTGGGGGAACCATTCACAGGGCATCGAGGCGTTGGGGTACCCACCGGTATCCACATCCGCCGCAGCGGTCACGGGCAGCCACACCACCACGGTGGCGGTGATGGCCGCTGCCAGCCGACGTCGGAGCATCCGGCATTATCACCCGCTCACTACGTTCGAGTCGCGGTTGCCCCCTACGCTGCTCCGATATCGAACATCAGTTCGCTTAGCAATTGACGCTGCTTAGCAGAGCCCCGAATTACACGCGTGTAAGTCCTATCTACGCCTCTTTTTGCTGTCGAAAGTGTTGACTGGTGGTGGATGGTGGCGTAGGGTGGGGCGTCGTGGGGGACCTCCCACCGAAGGCCATCTCTCGAAGCTGAGACCGGAAGGCGAGTGGAGCGGAACAGTGCTGCTTGGCGAGTTTCGTCACTCCTTGGACACCAAGGGGAGGGTCTTCCTTCCTTCCCGTTGGCGGGAGGAACTTGGCGAGGTGGTCGTCATCACCAAGGGCTTCGAGGGGTGCCTGTTCCTCATGGGCAAGACCCGCTTCGAGGAGTTCGCCCAGCGCTTCGACGACCTGCCGGTGGAGCGCAAGGATGCCCGCGCCTACAGCCGGTTCTTCTTTTCGAAGGCGTCCGAGGAGCAGGTGGACGGCCAGGGACGGATCACGATCCCGGCCAACCTCCGGGAGCTTGCCGGTCTCGGCAAGGAACTGGTCCTCGCCGGCGTCTCCCGCCGGGCTGAGATCTGGGATCGGACGCTGTACGACAGCTATCAGAGCAACGTGGTCGAGCGGTACGAGGAGATCGCAGAGACGCTGCAGTTCTGAGCGAAGGAGGCGGGGATGGCGATGGAGATGGCGGAGACACCCGGCGGGGGTCTCGGGTTCGAGATGAAGGATGTGCAACGGCTTCATGCTGCGAACCTGGGCCGGGAGACCTATGCAACCTTCCTCCTGCTCGCCATCGCTGGGTTCACCCTCGCCGGCTACGTCGGCTTGGCGCTGTTGTTCGTCGGGGCGCTCAGGTGAGTTCGTATGACCGAGGGGACGCCGTTTCGCCATGTCCCCGTCCTGCTGGCGGAGGTCGTCCGGTACCTGGTCGACCCCCGTGGCGACGTGGGGCCCGCTCCGGAAGGGACCTTCATTGACTGCACCGTCGGAGGGGGCGGACACGCCGAGGCCCTACTGGCCGCAGCCCCCGGCGCGACCTTGGTCGGGCTCGACCGCGACCCCGAGGCGCTTGCCGCCGCGGGGGATCGCCTCGCGCGCTTCGGTGACCGCGCCGTCCTGGTCCACCGCCGTTTCGGAGAGCTGGCGGCGGCCATCGAGGAGGTGGGCGCCCGCGAGGTGCGGGGTGTCCTCTACGACCTCGGTGTGTCGTCTCCGCATCTCGACCAGCCTGGCCGTGGCTTCGGGTACCGCTCCGGCGGCCCGCTCGACATGCGGATGGATCCCGCCCAGGTTCTTACCGCGGCGGACGTGGTGAACGGCTACGCCGAGGCGGAGCTGGCCTCGGTCCTCTCCCGCTGGGGTGAGGAGCGCTTCGCGCGCCGCATCGCCCGGGCGATCGTCCGGCGCCGGGCCGAGCGCCCGTTCGACAGCACCACGGATTTGGCAGAGGTGGTGCGCGACGCCATCCCTGCCGCCGCCCGGCGTACGGGGCCCCACCCCGCCCGCCGGTCCTTCCAGGCCCTCCGCATTGAGGTCAACGACGAGCTGGGCGAACTGGAGGCCACCCTGCCGCAGGCCATCGAAGCGCTCCGGCCCGGCGGGCGGGTCGCCGTCATCAGTTACCACTCGCTCGAGGACCGAGTCGTGAAGCGCACGTTCGCCGAGGCCGCCGCGGCCTGCCGGTGCCCTCGGGACCTCCCGGTCTGCGTCTGCGGCGCGGAGGCGAGCCTGCGGGTGGTCACCCGCAAGCCGGTCCGCCCTGGCCCAGAGGAACTGGCGGCCAACCCGAGGTCGGCCAGCGCTATGCTCCGCGTCGCCGAGCGCCTCGGTACCGCAGAGGCGGCCTGATGTCCCCCGAGTACGAGGGTCCCCAGGACGACGATGGGGAAGGGGTGGCGCCGCGGCGGGTGAGGCACCTTATCGTCCTGCCCGGCGGGGGCAGCCCCGGTGACGACGTTCTCGCCGAGCCCGATAATCACACCGAACCGACCGACGATCCCGCTCGTGCTCCGGATGGGGCTCCCGATCGGGCCCGCGATGAAGGGAACGAGCCCGAACGCCGAGCTCCCGATGTGCCCCGGTTCCTGGGCCCGGCGGGCTCCCCCGCATCCTCGGTCGGGGCTGCCGCAGCAGCAGTCCAGGTGGCCGAGGCGCTGCCGTTGGAGGTCCCTCAACCCTTCAGTCTCAGGGTCAAGTTAAAGGTTATATCTCGGAGCGTCACCTCTACCAAAGCTCCGGGGATGCCCTTCATCATTTTCGCATCGGTGCTGGTAGGCCTGGCAATTCTGATGCTGGTGGTGCTGCGGGTCATGGTGGATCAGGCGTCGTTCCGTGTGGATTCCCTCGAGAGTCAGGTCACCAAGCAGCAGGCGCAGCTCCGCCAGCTTGCGTATGCCGTCTCGGTGCAGGAGGCCCCGGGAAGGGTGGCAGCCCTGGCGGCCCAAGCCGGCCTTGTGCCGAGTAGCCAGGTGCAGACACTGGTCGGCGCCGCGGTCGCTGGGGGCACGGTGAGCTCGACGGCTTCGGCCCCCGCAGCGGGCCCGTCCCCTCGCTCGACCACGCCGTCGCCCCAACCGCGCGGGGGGTCACGAACCCCCGCGACGCGAACGGCGGGGCGTCGCACATGAGGACGGTGCCCCCCGTCGACGAGCGTCGCGGCAGCCGATCGGCCCCGCCGGTTCGCAACAGGTCCCAAACCCCGACCCGGGCGCCGACCCGGGCGCCGACCCGGGCCCCGAACCGTGCTGGGTCGCTGGCCGGGCCACCCCCGCGGACCCCGCGGGCCGCCCCGCTGCCGCGCCTCGATGTGCGGGCCGAGGTCAATTCGCTCAGGTCGCTGAGGGCCCCGGCTCGGGCCCCCGCCCGCGGGCCGGTCCGGCGCCAAAGGGGGCCCGCAACCAGATCCGCCGGGCAGGTCAGGACGCTGCCGGTCCGCCACGGCGGCGGATTCCGTCCGCGCGTCCGGCTCATCGTGCTGCTCATGTTCATGCTGGGTTCCCTGCTCGTGGTCGCCGGGCGCCTGGTCTGGGTCCAGGGCGTGTCGTCGGGCCATTTCGTCGCGCTGGCGGCCGGGCAGCGGGATCACACGGTCACCCTTGCCGCCCGCCGTGGGTCGATCGTCGACCGCAAGGGAGAGACCCTGGCGATGTCGGTCGATGCCAAGACGTTGATCGCCGACCCCCACCTCATCGTCAGCCCCCAGGCGACGGCCCAGACGCTGGCACCCATGCTCGGCGTGCCGGCCTCAGACCTCCAGACGAGGCTCTCGAACGGGACCGGCTTCGCCTACCTGGCCCGCCGGATCAGCGTGGTCGCCCTGGGGATCCCCGGCATCCAGTCCATCACCGAACCCCTTCGGGTGTACCCAGACGGCCAACTGGCGGCCCATGTCATCGGATTCACCGGCACCGACGCCCAGGGCCTGGCCGGCCTGGAGGCCCGGTACAACTCGGTGCTGTCCGGCCACGCCGGCCACATGGCCATGCAGACAGATCCCCAGGGCAGGGTCATCGTCTCGGCCAAGTCGCAGGTGACCCCCCCGGTGGCGGGCAACGACGTGGTGCTCACCCTCGACCAGACCATCCAGTACGAAGCGGAGACCGTGCTGGCGCGGGCGGTCCAGGCCTACAACGCCAAGGGTGGCACGATCATCGTGATGCGGCCCTCCACGGGGGAGATCCTGGGCCTGGCCAACGCTCCGACCTTCGACCCCAACACGTTCACGACCTCCACCGTATCCTCCCGGACCGACCGGGCGGTCCAGGACGTGTACGAGCCGGGCTCCGCCAGCAAGGTGATCACCGCAGCCGCCGCCCTGGAGTCCGGTGCGGTGGGCACGGACGCGGTCATGTCGGTACCCGACACCCTGCACCTCGCCAACGCCACGTTCCACGACGCCGAGCCTCACAAGGTCCTCAATCTCACCCTGCCCCAGATCCTGGAGCAGTCCTCGAACGTCGGCACCATCCAGGTGGCGTTGCGGGTGGGCAAGGACCGCCTCTACAGCTACCTGCAGAAATTCGGCTACGGCAAGGCCACCGGCGTCGGGCTACCCGGCGAGTCGGCGGGCATCCTGCCGGACCTCAAGACCTGGTCGTCGACCCAGCTGCCGACGGCCGCCATCGGGCAGGGGGTCGCGGTCACGGCGATGCAGATGATGTCGGTGTACACCACGGTCGCCAACGGCGGGGTCTGGGTGGCCCCCCAGATCGTCGTCGGCCAGCGCGACGCCGCCGGGAAGCTCAAGCCTGCGGCTGCCCCGCTGTCCCGCCGGGTCATCCGTTCGGAGACCGCCACGACGCTCTCGTCCATGCTGCTGGAGGTCGTCGGAGGTTCGACGGGTACGGGCGGCGCGGCGGCGATCCCCGGGTACCAGGTGGCGGGGAAGACGGGGACAGCCGAGAAGCCCCTTCCGGGCGGCGTGGGCTACTCGGGGTACACGGCCTCGTTCATCGGTTTCGCCCCCGCCGCCAACCCGCAGGTCGCCGTCGGCGTTGTCCTCGACGAGCCCACCCCCATCTGGGGGGGGTCCACCGCGGCCCCCACCTTCAAGACCGTCATGCAGTTCGCCCTGCAGCGTCTCGGGATCGGGCCGGGGCCGGTCCTCCCTGCGGGAGGAACACTCCCCGCGGGGGGAACACCCCTCCCGGGCCCGGCTCGTTCCGGAGACGCGCAGCTCCCCCTGGTCCCCCCGGCTCCGACGGCCACCCCAGTCGCCCCGGGCGTCGCAGAGTGAGCGGGTCCGTCGCGCCGTGCCCGCCTCCGCTCGGAGCACGCCCGACCTCAGCCTGAACAGCGCCGTGCGCGATGCTGGGGCCCGCATGCGGCTCGACGAAATCGCCGCCCTGCTCCGACCCCCGGACCTTCGGGGCCGGGAGCCCGGGGCAGACCCCATCGAGGTCACGGACCTCGCCTACGACTCCCACCGGGTGGTGCCGGGGAGCCTGTTCTTCTGCCGGCGCGGCTCGGCCGATGACGGCCATCGCCACGCCCCGGCCGCCGTCGCCGCGGGCGCCCTCGCCCTCGTGTGCGAGACCCCGATGGGCCTCGGCGTCCCGGAGTTGGTGGTGCCCGACGCCCGGGCGGCCATGAACCTGCTCGCAGCGCCGTTCTTCGGCCATCCCAGCCGCAGCCTCGTGCTGGCAGGGGTCACCGGGACCAACGGCAAGACCACCGTCGCCTACATGCTCGACGCCATCTTCCGTGTGGCCGGCGAGACCACCGGGCTGATCGGCACCGTGGAAACCCGGCTGCCCGGAGCCTCGATCCCCGGCAGCCGGACGACGCCCGAGTCGGTGGACCTCCAGCGGCTCCTCCGGCGGATGGTCGACACCGGCGTGGGATTCTGCGTCATGGAGGTGACGTCGATCGGCCTGGACCAGGGCCGCGTCGAGGGTGCCGAGTTCGGGGTGGCCATCTTCACCAACCTCACGCAGGACCACCTCGACTACCATGGCGACCTCGAGTCCTACTACCGGGCCAAGCGCGCCCTCTTCGTACCGGAGAGGACCGCGCTTGCCGTGGTCAACGTCGACGATCCGTACGGAGCCCGTCTGGTGAGAGAGCTGGTGGACGTGCCGTGCCTGACCTACGGTCTCGACGCGACCCCCGCCGGCCCTTCCGTCGCCGGCGGGCTTGTCGCCGATGTCCGGGCCGTGGCCGTGACCGGAGATCCGGGCGGGTCGACGTTCACGCTGGCCGGGCGGGTCGACGGCAGGGTTCTGGAACAACCGGTCCAGCTTCGCCTGCCCGGCCGCTTCAACGTCGCCAACGCGCTGAGCGCCGCCACAGCCGCCGCCGCCCTCGGCGCCCCGATCGAGGCGATCGCCGAGGGCCTCCGCACCATGCCCCGCATCCCCGGGCGGTTCGACCTCGTCGACGAGGGCCAGGGCTTCGCGGTGGTGGTGGACTACGCCCACACCCCCGACGGTCTGGGCAGGGTCCTGGCGGCGGCACGGGATCTGACCCGACCCGACGGCCACTGCGAGCGCCCACGGGTGATCGCTGTGTTCGGCTGCGGCGGCGATCGGGACCGCGGCAAGCGACCGCTGATGGGGAGGGCGGCCGCGGAGCATGCGGACATCGTCTACGTCACGTCGGACAATCCCCGGGGGGAGCCGCCCGAGGCGATCATCGCCGAGATCGAGACCGGTATCGCTCCGGCGGCGCCGCGGCTCGGCTACCACCTCGTCCCGGACCGGGAGGAGGCCATTGCCCAGGCGATCGCCGAGGCCCGCCCGGGCGATGTGGTGGTGATCGCAGGCAAGGGCCACGAGACCACCCAGAGCTTTCGCAACCGCGTGGTGGCCTTCGACGACTCGGTGGTCGCGGCTGCCTGTTTGCAACGGCTGGCCGGCGGGCACCGATGAAGTTCACGCTCGGGGACGTGGCCCGACTCGCGGGCGGGAGGCTGGCCGGTGGATCGGCGCGCACGGTGGCTTCCCGCATCTGCGTCGACTCCCGGCGAGCGGTCCCGGGCGATCTCTTCGTGGCCCTCCCGGGTGCGTTCGCCGACGGGCACGACCATGTCGAGGCAGCCCTGCGGGCCGGCGCCGCCGGCGCCCTCGTGGCACGGCCCGTCACCACGGTGGCCGGCGGCGGCCTGGGTCCCCTCGTGCTGGTGGACGATCCGCTCGCGGCCCTGCGACGCATTGCGGCATGGGTGCGCGACGTCGTCGATCCCGTGGTGGCCGGCATCACCGGATCGACCGGCAAGACGTCCACGAAGGACCTGCTCGGCGCGGTCGCCGCGGTGAAGTTCCGGACGGTCGCGGCGGAGCGGTCCCACAACAACGAGCTGGGGGTCCCGTTGACCGTGCTGGCGATGTCGCAGGACACCGAGGTCCTCGTCTGCGAGCTCGGCGCACGAGGGCCGGGGCAGATCCGGGACCTGTGCGACTACGTCAGGCCGCAGATCGGCGTCGTCACCAACGTGGGCGTCACACACTACGGGCAGTTCGGGTCCATCGATGCCATCGTGGCCGCCAAGTCGGAGCTGGTGGTCTCCCTGCCCGAGGGCGGCGTCGCGGTCCTGAACGCCGACGACGATCGGGTCGCGGGCATGGCTGCGTCGGCGAAGGCGGACGTCGTTACCTACGGGCTCGGCCCGGGGGCGTGGCTGCGAGCGGACGGCATCGAGCTGGACGCGCTGGGCCGGCCATCGTTCCGCCTGGTCCGCGGGTACGAGCAGCGGCCGGTCCGGCTCAGGATCGCCGGCTACCACCAGGTGTCGAATGCCCTTGCCGCCGCAGCGGCGGGCGTGGCCCTCGGTCTCTCGCTCGACGAGGTGCAGGCGGGACTCGAGTCGGCTGCGGGGTCGCCGTGGCGCATGGAGGTGACCCAGCGCGGCGGGCTGATCGTGGTCAACGACGCCTACAACGCCAACCCGACCTCGCTGGCTGCGGCGCTCCGGACCTGCGCCGCAATGGTGCCGCTGGGGGGCCGTCTCCTGGCGGTGCTCGGGTACATGGCGGAGCTGGGCGAGCGCGAAGTCGCCGAGCACGAGCGGGCCGGGGCCCTCGCCGCGGCGGTCGTGCAGCGCCTCGTGGTGGTGGGCGAACGTGCGGGCGGGATCGCCGCGGGTGCCCGGCTCGCCGGGCTCGACGAGGTGGTGGTCGTGCCGGCCGCCTCCGTGCCGAACGGCGCCGGGGCGAGCGTCGAGGACACGGCGCTCGGAGCGCTCGGCGAGTTGCGCGAGGGCGACGTCGTCCTCGTGAAGGCCTCCCGTGTGGCTGGCCTGGAGCGCCTCGCCGCCCGCCTCGCCGCACCAGCCCCAGTTGCCGGCCGGGCGGAGCCCCGTTGACCCGCCTCATGATCGCGGCCAGCCTGTCGCTGGCCCTGGCGCTGTTCGGGACCCCCGTCGCCATCCGGGTCCTCCGTGCCAAGGGCATCGGCCAGCGCATCCGCGAGGACGGCCCCAAGGCGCACATCGCCAAAGGGGGGACGCCGACGATGGGGGGCCTCGTCATCATCGCGGCGGCCCTCATCGCCTACGGTGCGGCGCACTTTCCTCACCACAAGGCGGCACCCTTCACCGCCAGCGGCCTGCTCGCCCTGTTCATCATCGTCGGGCTCGGCGTGCTGGGGTTCATCGACGACTACATCAAGGTCCACAAGCGCCGCTCCCTGGGGCTCAACAAGCGGTGGAAGATCACCGGGCAGGCGGTCCTGGCCGTCGTCTTCGCCCTCCTCGCCCATCGCTTCACGCAGGCATCGACCCAGGTGTCGTTCGTCCGGCCCCTGGGCATCGCTCTGGGCCCGCTATTCGTGCTCTGGGTCTTCGCCGTCATCGCTGCGTCCTCGAACGGGGTCAACCTCGCCGACGGCCTCGACGGGTTGGCCTGCGGCTCCGCGGCGATGGTCATGGGGGCCTACGTCGTGATCACGTTCTGGCAGTTCCGTCATGTCTGCCTGGTGGACAAGGCCACCGGCAAGTTCATCGCCACGTCGGTCTGTTACATGACGCCGCACTCCCTCGACCTGTCGATCGTGGCGGCGAGCCTGCTCGGCGCCGCTGCGGGCTTCCTCTGGTGGAACGCCGCGCCCGCGCGTATCTTCATGGGGGACACGGGGTCTCTCGCCCTCGGGGGGGCGATGGGGGCGCTGGCGCTGCTCACCAACACCGACCTGCTCATCATCGTCGTCGGCGGCCTCTACGTGATCGAGGTCAGCTCGGTCATCCTCCAGGTGGTGTCCTTCCGCGTGTTCGGCCGCCGGGCGCTGCTGATGGCCCCGCTCCACCACCACTTCGAGCTGCTCGACTGGCCCGAGTTCACGGTCATCGTGCGCTTCTGGATCCTTGCCGGGCTCTTCGTGGCCTTCGGCCTCGGGCTGTTCTATGCCGACTTCATCGCCCGCGGCGGGGTCGGATGACCGTGGCGCTGCCGTTCCGGCGGGTGGCCGTCGTCGGGCTGGGCCGGTCCGGCGCGGCGGCGGCCCGGCTCCTCGCGGCGATGGGGCTGGACGTCCGGGTCACCGAGGCGGGCCGGTCACCGACGCTTGCCGCAGCTGCGGCGGAACTGGAAGCCCTCGGCGTTTCCGTCGAGCTGGGGGGCCACAGCGCCGGCGTTGCCGGGTGGGCCGAGGCCCTGGTGGTCTCCCCGGGCGTGCCGCCCGCCAACCCCCTCGTCGCTGCGGCGCTCCGGCGGGGCGTCCCGGTGTGGAGCGAGGTCGAGCTCGCCTGGTGGCAGGCCACGGTGCCGGTCCTGGCGGTGACGGGAACGAACGGCAAGACGACCACCACGTCGCTGCTCGCCACGCTGCTGCAGGCTGGTGGGATCGACGCCGTTGCCGCCGGCAACATCGGCTACCCCCTGGTCGACGCTGTCCGAGGGCGGGCCGAGGTCATCGTGTGCGAGGTGTCGAGCTTCCAGCTCGCGTTCTGCTCGACCTTCCGGCCCCCGATCGCCATGGTCCTCAACGTCGCAGACGACCACTACGACTGGCACCTCGGGTACGACGACTACCTGCAGGCCAAGGCCCGGATCGCCCAGGCGCAGACCGGCGACGACCTGCTGGTCGCGGGGTCGGGGGATGCCGGGGCACTCGCCATCGCCGCGGGCGCGGCGTCCCGACCGGCCGCCTTCGGCCTCGGCAGCCTCGCCGAGGTCCGTGCCGCCGCGGTCGGGGTTGGCCGCCCGCTGGTTGCGGCCGCCGGCGTCGAAGGGGACTGGGTGGTCGCCGAGGGCACCGCTGGGGCCTCGAAGATCATCGAGGTCGCGAAGATCCGGCTGGTGGGCCCCCACAACCTGGAGAATGTCTTGGCCGCCGCGCTGGCGGCTCTCGAGTGGGGAGTGGACCCGGAGGTGATCGCCACAGCGATCGCCGCCTTCTCCCCGCTGGCGCACCGGAGCACGTTGATTGGAGACATCGATGGGGTCCGCTACATCGACGATTCCAAGGCGACCAACCCGCACGCCACGCTCAGCGCCCTCCGGGGGCTGGAGCGGGTCGTGCTGATCGCGGGGGGCCGGGCGAAGGGGCTGGACCTCTCGGTGCTGGGCGACCAGTCCAACCGGCTCGTCGGCGTCGTCGCGATGGGCGAGGCGACCGGCGAGCTCGAGGCGCTCTTCTCGGGTCACGTGCGCTTCGCCACTGCCGGCTGGGTCGAGGAGGCGGTCGAGATCGCCGCCGCATGGGCCTCGCCGGGTGACACCGTGCTGCTCTCGCCGGCCTGTGCGAGCCTTGACCAGTACGCGAGCTACTCGGAGCGCGGCGAGCGGTTCGCCGCCGCCGTCCGGCGTCTCGGCCGGAGCTCGCCATGAGCAGCGACACGTTGGCCCCGCCCGGGGCCGTGGAGAGCGAGCACCCGGTCTCGACGAAGCTCCGTCATGGCAACACCCACCGGCTCATGGCGGCGACCACCGCGGCGATGATCGGGATGGGCCTCGTCATGGTGCTCTCGGCCTCCTCGGTCGAGGCGTTCAAGACCTACGGCTCCTCGTTCCTCTTCTTCCGCAAGCAGCTGGTGGGGGCGGTGGTGGGTCTCCTGGCGCTCCTGGGCCTCTCGCGCTTCGACTACCGGCGCCTGCGGAAGGTCGCCCGCCCCCTGTTCTGGCTGACGCTCGCCGGGCTCGTCGCCGCGCTGATCCCCGGCATCGGCGTCTCCGGTGGCGGGTCGAGCCGGTGGCTGGCGTTCGGCCCCGTCACGGTGCAGCCCTCCGAGTTGGCGAAACTGTCGCTCATCCTCGTGTCCGCGCACCTGCTGGAGCGCAAAGGCGGCTACGTGGGGGACATGCGCGAGCTCTCCATCCCCGTCATGCCGATGACCGTCCTCGCCTGCCTGCTCATGGTCGCCCAGCCGGACCTCGGCACCAGCATCATCACCGTGGCCGCGGTGCTGGCGGTGCTCTACCTCGCCGGGGCGCGGGTGCGGCACCTCGGCGCCCTGCTCTCGCTCGGGACGGTGGCCGCCGCGGGGCTGATCCTCACCCAGGGCTACCAGCGGGCGCGCTTCGCCTCGTACCTCAACCCCTGGGCAGACCCCCTCAAGGGTGGCTACCAGATCATCCAGGGCCAGATTGCCCTCGGGAGCGGCGGCTGGTTCGGCGTGGGCTTGGGCGCAAGCCGGCAGAAGTGGTCATACGTCCCCAATGCCCATACCGACTTCATCTTCGCCATCATCGGGGAGGAGCTCGGACTGATCGGCACCCTACTGGTGCTGGGCGCCTTCGCCTTCTTCTGCTACCTCGGCATCCGCATTGCCCGGGAGGCGCCCGACCGCTTCGGCTTCCTGGTCGCCGGAGGGATCACGGCGTGGATCGGCATCCAGGCGGTGATCAACATCGGGGCGGTCACCGGCATGCTGCCGATCACCGGCGTTCCCCTGCCGATGATCTCCTTCGGCGGCACGTCGCTCGTGCTGACGATGGCGGGCATCGGGATCTTGCTGTCGATCGCCCGCCGCGGCAGGCCGCCCGGGGCCCCGGCAGGGATACCGGCTGGGATTCCTGGCGGCGAGGCCGACCCCTGAGCGGCAGGACGGACGCCGTGGCCAGGACTGGATCGGCTGCCCCCGTGCCGTCCGGCCGGCGCCTCTGCGTCGTCATCGCGGCCGGCGGAACGGGAGGCCACCTCTTCCCGGCCATCGCCCTCGCCAAGGCGCTGGCCTCCGGCGGCCCGGACGGGCCCACGGCGGATGCCGGAGAGGGAGCGGGCGTCCGGCTCGTTGGCAGGCGGGGCGGTCCCGAAAGTGCCGTCGCGGCTGCCGAGGGCATCCCGTTCGAGGGGCTCGACGTCACGGGCTTCAAGCGGTCGGCATCGCCCCGGAACCTGCTGGCGGCCGCAAAGGGTGCCACTGCGACCATCCGGGCCCTGGGGATGCTCCGCCAGGCTCGGGCGGACGTCGTGGTGGGGACCGGGGCCTACGTGAGCGTCCCGGTCGTCGCCGCGGCCGGGATGCTGCGCATCCCCCTGGTCCTGCACGAGGCCAACGCCGTCCCTGGGATCGCCAACCGCATCGCCGGCCGATGGGCGACGGCGGTGGCAGTGTCCTTTCCCGGCGCCGAGCGCTGGTTCCGGGTGCCCGTCACGGTGACGGGGAACCCGATCCGCCCGGAGATCGCCCGCCTGGAGCAGGCCTCCCTCCGGGCCGCGCTCCGCCCAGAGGGCTTGGCTCATTTCGGCCTGGAGACCGGGCGGCGGACCCTGCTGATCTTCGGCGGAAGCCAGGGTGCTCGCCGTGTCAACGAGGCGGCACTGGGCGACTACGACCGCTGGCGCAGCGACGGCCGCCTCCAGGTCCTCCACCTCGTCGGACCCAAGGAAGGTGCCGCCGCGGGGCGGCGCCTCGAGGCGCTCCAGCGGCCGGGCGACCGGCTTCTCTGGCGCGTGGTGGGCTCGACGGACCGCATGGACCTCGCCTACTCGGCCGCAGACCTCACGATCTGCAGGGCGGGGGCGGCGACCCTGTTCGAGGTAGCGGCCGCTGCCCTGCCCGCCATCGTCGTCCCGTACCCGTACGCCACTGCCGATCATCAGCTCGTCAATACTCAACCTCTGGTAGAGATTGATGCTGTCAGGAGGCTCCTCGACGTCGACTGCACGCCCGAGAATCTGGCAGCCCTGGTCGAGGAGCTGCTGTTCGACGATGCCAAACTGTCATCCATGAGCACCGCTGTCCACAGCTTTGCCCGGCCGCGTGCCGCAGAGGCTTTGGCGGACCTCGTCCGCAGCGTGGTGGGTTCCCGGTGAGCGGCCCGGCGTCACGGCCCCCCGCCCGGCGCGGGCTGGCTGCGCGCGGGGTGCCACCGGGGGGGCACATCCACCTCGTCGGGATCGGCGGTGCCGGCATGAGCGCCATCGCCCGCGTTCTGCGGGAGTCCGGGTACGAGGTGTCGGGGTCGGACCAGCGAGAGACGGCGGTGCTGACCGCGCTGCGCGGCCTCGGGGTGACCGTCGACATCGGTCACCGCCCCCGCCGGGTGGACGGGGCCCACCTCGTGGTCGCCTCCGCGGCGGTCCCGCAGGGCAACATCGAGTTGATCACCGCCCGTGAGGCCGGGATCCCCGTCATCGCCCGGGGCGAGGCCCTGGGTCTGCTCGTCGAAGGCTCCCGCACCGTCGCGATTGCCGGCACCCACGGGAAGACCACCACCTCCGGGATGGTCGCGACCCTCTCCCAGGCGGGGGGGCTCGACCCGACATGGCTGCTGGGGGCGGACCTCGCCGACCGGGGCCCGGGCGGGAGGCTGGGGCTTGGCGACCTGGCCGTCGTCGAGGCCGACGAGGCCTACGGTTCCTTCCTCTGGCTCGCCCCCGACGTTGGCCTCGTGACCAATGTCGAGGAGGATCACCTTGACCACTACGGGACCATGGAGGCGCTGATCGGGGCCTTCGAGCAATTCGTGTCGTCGGTCACCGACGCGGTGATCCTCTGCGCAGACGATCCCCGGGCCCTGGCCCTGGCCGCCTCCGCAGGGGGCGCACGCCTGCTGACGTACGGGTTGGGCGACAAGCCCGCCGCCGAGGCCCCCCACGTGGGCGCCGCCGGCGTGGAGACGAGCGCGGCGGGCTCCCGCTTCGCCCTGACCATCGACGGCCGTCCGGTGGCGCAGGTGCACCTTCGGATCGCCGGCCGCCACAACGTCCAGAACGCCCTCGGGGCGGCCGCAGTCGGCGTCGCCCTCGGCCTGGAGCCGGACGTGGTGGCCGTTGGGCTGGCGGCGTTCGCCGGGGCGGTCCGGCGGTTCGAGTACCGGGGCACGGTCCGGGGAGCTGACCTGTTCGACGATTACGCCCACCACCCCACCGAGGTGGCGGCCACGCTGGAGGCGGCTCGCTGGGGTCCCTGGCGGCGGGTGATCGCGGTGTTCCAGCCGCATCTCTACAGCCGGACGCAGGCGATGTGGCGGTCGTTCGGCTCGGCGCTCGCGTCGGCGGATGTCGTCGTGGTCACGGACGTCTACGGGGCCCGGGAGCAACCGGTTCCCGGCGTCACCGGCAAGCTCATCGTGGACGCCGCCTGCGAGGCCATGCCGGGGCGCCAGGTGGCCTACCTCCCGCGGCTGGAAGAGGCGGCGGGGTACGTCCGCGCCCACCTCCGGGCCGGCGACCTGGTGCTGGGCATGGGAGCGGGCGACATCACGACGCTGCCGCAACGGATCATCGACGCGGAGATTCCGTGACCGGCGGGGACGTGGCCGAGGCGCTCCGCGAGGCAGTCCGGGGCGAGGTCACGACCGGCGCCCGCCTCGCGTCCTTCACCTCGTTTCGCCTCGGCGGGGCGGCGGCCGTCCTGGTCGAGGCCGCCGGCGAGCCGGACCTCGTTGCCACCGCCGAGGTCGCCGCGTCGTCCGGCCTCCCGGTCCTGGCGCTCGGCCGGGGCAGCAACGTGCTCGTCTCGGACCGGGGCTTCCCCGGGATCGTCCTGCGGCTCGGCAAGGGATTCGAGTGGATCGCCGACAGCGGTGACGGCCTCGAGGCCGGGGGTGCCACACCCCTGCCCCGCCTCGCCAACCGCGCTGCGGGACGGGGGCTGACGGGGCTGGAGTTCGCCGTGGCCATCCCGGCGAGCCTCGGCGGGGCGGTCCGCATGAACGCCGGTGCCCACAGTTCCTCGCTGTCGGAGGTGCTGGACTGGGTCCGGCTCTACCGGCTGGGTCAACCTGCCCCGACGGTGCTGCCGGCCGCCGACCTGGGCATGCGGTACCGGGCGACCCAGCTGGACGATGCCGACATCGTCTGCGCAGCCCGGCTCTGTCTGCTGCCCGCCGCGCCCGGGGAGATCGCGGGCCGGATGCAGCGCTACCGCGACCACCGCTCGGCCACGCAGCCGGCGGAGGCCCGCAACGCCGGATCGATGTTCAAGAACCCGCCCGACTCCTCCGCCGGTCGCCTCATCGAGGAGGCGGGCATGAAGGGCCACCGGGCCGGGGCCGCCGAGGTCTCGGACAAGCATGCCAACTTCTTCCTCGCCCGCCCGGGGGCGACCGCCCAGGACGTTTACCGGCTCCTCGTGGACGTGCAGGCCGCCGTCCTGGCGCGTTGCGGCGTGCTGCTCACGCCCGAGGTCCGGCTGATCGGCCGGTTCGAGGAGCCGGCGCTGCTCCCGTCCATGGATGGAGCGGGGGCTGGGGGAGCGTCGTGAGGCCGCGGACCGGTGTCGCCATCGCCGGTGCCGTCGTGGCGCTGGGGGGCGCCGGGTTCGGCATCTGGAACTCGTCGTGGCTGAAGCTCGAGACCGTCCAGGTCACCGGCAACCGTCACGCAACCACCGGGGAAGTTCAGGCTGCCGCCGCCCTCTCGCCGGGCATGCGCCTCACCGCCGTGTCGGGCGCCAGGGTGTCCGCACGCGTGGAGGGTCTGCCGTGGGTCGACGTGGCCACGGTCACCCACATCCTGCCGTCGCGGGTCCGCATCGCCATCCGGGAGCGCACACCGGCGTTCGTCGTCCAGGCCGGGGCGCACAGCTACCTCGTCGACCACTCCGGCGTGGTGCTCCAGGAGGGCGCCACCGGCTACCCGCTGATCGCGGGCCTGCCGTTGGGCGTCTCCTACCCGGGCGACCACCTGACCATGCCGGCGTTCGGTGCCGCCGTGAAGATCCTGGATGCCCTCCCCGCCGACCTGAAGCCTCGGGTGGGCGCCGTGTCTGCCCCGAGCCCGGACGTGGTGGGCCTGGTCCTCACGGACAAGACCACCATCACCTACGGCGGCGCCGGCAACCTCGCCGAGAAGAACTACGACATCGTCACCCTGCTGGCAGGGGGCAAGGCGTACACGTCGATCGACGTCCGCAGCTTCACGCATCCCGCCGCCACTCCCCGCTAGAGCGGCGCACATCGCCGGAGTTCCTCCACGCCGGGCGCTACGGAGCGCCAAATGACGCAGGACTTACATGCGTGGTCTTTTTGTCGACGAGTTGACCTTTTCCCAGGCCGCGACTATATTGCTCAACAACAGGTTCAATAGAACCTTCTATCGACCTTTACTTGATGGTTAAAGGTCACTGCGGATCCCGGAGGTGGGGACATGGCGATGGGCCTACAGAATTACCTGGCGGTAATCAAGGTCGCCGGGATCGGCGGCGGCGGTGTCAACGCAGTGAATCGGATGATCGACTCGGGCCTCAAAGGGGTCGAGTTCATCGCGATCAACACGGACGCGCAGGCCCTGCTCATGTCCGACGCGGATGTGAAGCTCGACATCGGCCGCAACCTGACCCGGGGCCTCGGCGCCGGGGCGGACCCCGAGGTCGGCCGTCTGGCGGCCGAGGAGCACCGGGACGAGATCGAGGAGGTGCTGAAAGGCGCCGACATGGTCTTCATCACGGCCGGCAAGGGCGGCGGCACGGGCACCGGCGGTGCGCCGGTCGTGGCAGAGATCGCCAAGGCCCTGGGCGCGCTCACCATCGGGGTCGTGACCCGGCCGTTCTCGTTCGAGGGGCGCCGCCGGGCCGTCGTGGCCGAGCAGGGCATCATGAGCCTGAAGGACAAGCTCGACACGCTCATCATCATCCCCAACGACCGGCTGCTGCAGGTCTGCGACGAGACCACGTCGGTCCTCGAGGCCTTCAAGATGGCCGACGAGGTGCTGCTCCAGGGTGTCCAGGGCATCACGGACCTCATCACCACGCCTGGGCTGATCAACCTGGACTTCGCGGATGTGAAGACGATCATGACCAACGCCGGGTCGTCGCTCATGGGCATCGGGACCGCCCGCGGTGAGAACCGCGCGGCCGAAGCGGCCCGCAACGCCATCTCGTCCCCGCTGCTGGAGGCGTCGGTCGAAGGCGCCCGGGGCGTGCTGCTCAACATCTGCGGTGGCAGCGACCTCGGTCTGTTCGAGGTGCACGAGGCGGCGGAGATCGTGGCCAAGTCCGCACACCCGGACGCCAACATCATCTTCGGTGCTGTAGTCGACGACCAGCTCGGCGACGAGGTCCGGGTGACGGTCATCGCCTCCGGGTTCGACCGCTGGATCACGCAGCCGATCGAGGCGCCGCAGCACACGAGGGTGCTCGATCTCGAGCCGGTCGAGGGTGAGGACTACGTCCTCGAGCCCTTCGGCGGTCCGGCGCCCTCCTACGCCCCGGAGCCCGTCTACGCCCGTGAGCCGGTCCGCGACACGCCGGGTCGGGAGCCGACCTACGTGTTCGACGCCGACGAGGACGAAGACCTCGACATCCCGAGCTTCCTCCGCAGGCCCTAGCCTGCGGAGGCCCGGCGGAACGGAGACCGCGACGGCTCAGACTTCGCGGTTCGCGGGCCACGGGATCCTCAAGGAAAACTGGAGACTCTGCGAGGTCGAGCTCAATCACGGGTTGAGGGTTGTCGTCCCGCCTGTGCCCGGCGTGGTGTTCACGACCGCGAGCTGCGGCAACCTCAGCAGGGCCGGCGGCAATGACGCGGCCGTCGCCACCGGGAACCGGCGTGCGGTGTCCGAGGCCCTGGGGATCTCGCCTGCCTGGTTGACCGTCCGCCAGGTACACGGGCGGGGGGTCCTCTGTGCCGGGGAGCCGCCGGGAGCATCGCCGGAGGCGGACGCCATCGTCGTTCGCACGCCCGGCCGACCTGTCGCCGTGCTGGCGGCCGACTGCGTACCGATCGCCCTGGCCGGGAGCGACGCCGCCGGGCAGGCCACGGCGGGGGCCGTCCACGCGGGCTGGCGAGGTTTGTGCCGGGGGGTCATCGAGGCCACCGCGGCCGCGGCCGATCCCGGCCCCGACTCTCGGCTGTCGGCCTGGATCGGGCCGTGCATCGGGCCCTGCTGCTTCGAGGTCGGGCCGGAGGTGCCGGAGGCGTTCGCGGCGGGTCGCCCCGGAGCGCCCGACTGTTGCGAGCGGGTCGGGGCACGCCTGCACTTCGATCTCCGGAAGGCTGCGGCGTGGGTGCTCGGGGAGGCCGGGGTTAACGTCGGGGGCTGGGAGGTGCCGTGCACCTGCTGCGACGATCGCTTCTTCTCGTACCGGCGTGACGGCACGGCCCAGCGCCAGGCACTCGTCGTGTGGAACCAGGGTTGAGCGCCGTCGCCGGGGCCCTGAGCCAGGTGCGGGAGCGCATCGGCGCCGCCGCCCAGCGCGCCGGTCGGGATCCCGCGGACGTCAGGTTGGTGGCGGTGAGCAAGACCGTCCCCACGGCGATACTGGCGGATGCCATCGCCGCCGGCCAGCGAGATTTCGGAGAAAACCGGGTACAGGAGGCCGTGGCGAAGTATAAGGAGCTTGGAACGGAGGTTCGGTGGCACTTCGTCGGCAGGCTGCAGCGCAACAAGGTCAAGCACCTCGTCGGCTGGGTCGACCTGATCCACTCGCTCGACCGAGCCGAACTCGCCGCGGAGATCGCCCACCGGGCCGCAGCGGTCGGGACGTCGCAGGAGGTGCTGGCGGAGGTCAACGTGTCCGGGGATCCCGGGAGAGGTGGTGTCATGCCTGAGGAGTTGCCGTCCCTGCTCGAGGCGGTCGCCCCGATGCGCAACGTGGCCGTGGTCGGCCTGATGGCCATGGCACCGATCGTGGGGGACCCCGAGGGGGCGCGGCCATACTTCCGGCGGGTGGCCCGGCTTCGGGAGGAGGCGTCGCAGCGGTTCCCCGATCTTGCGATCCACCACCTTTCGCTGGGGATGAGCCAGGATTACGAGATTGCGGTTGAAGAGGGGGCGACGCTGGTTCGGGTCGGTGAGGCTATATTCGGTCGCCGGTCGGGTCGGGAGCGTGCAGAGGAGCCGGGCGAGCGTGATGTCGAGTCGGCGAGCAACGTGAGGGGAATGTCGGGGTCCCCCAAGGGGCATGGAAAGGTGAGGTCATGAGCATGTGGAGAAAGACCTTGCTCTATCTGGGTCTCGTCGAGGAAGACGAGCTCGAGGAAGAGATGCACGCGTACGAAGAGCCCCCTCGCGAGAGCTCCTCGACCATCCGAAAGATCAGCCGGGAGGAATCGGCGTCGTCGGCGGCGCCCCCCCCCAGGTCCCAGCCGGCTGCGCCCAAATCGCTTGGCCAGGTCCACATCGTGGAGCCGCGTGCCTACGACGATGCGAAGGAGATCGGGGACAAGCTCCGCGCCGAGGTGCCGGTGATCATGAACCTGCAGGGGATCGAGGAAGACCTGTTCAAACGCCTCACGGCATTCGCATCGGGCCTCGCCTACGGTCTCGAGGGGAGGGTGCAGCGGCTTGCCCCCCGTGTGTACCTGATCACCCCCGCCAACGTCGAGGTATCGGCGGAAGAGCGCCGGCGGTTGATGGAGCGGGGGTTCTTCGATGAGTTCTGAGATGCCCCTGACGATGCCGATGCCGCGATGCTGAACAGTCCTCTCTGCTTCATCGTCGGGATCTACCTGTACTACGTCCTGCTCGCACGCATCATCATCTCGTTCGTCCTCATGTTCAAGCCCGGGTGGGCGCCGCCCTCGGGCCTGCGCCCGATCCTGGACCTCATCTACGCCATCACCGACCCACCGGTGAACGCCCTGCGCAAGGTAGTTCCCCAGCCGTACAATTTTCCCCTTGACCTCTCCTTTCTCGTTTGGTTCATCATCGTGTTGCTGGCACACAACGTGATCTGCGGAGCGGGGGTGTAGATGAGCCTGACGCCGGAAGACATCCAGGGAAAGCGGTTCCACGATGCCTTCCGCGGCTACAACCACGAGGAGGTCGATGTCTTCCTCGACGAGGTTGCCGCCAACTTCACCGCCGTCTTCCAGGAGTTGCAGGGGGCGCGCACCCAGATCACCGAGCTGGAGGCCCAGCTCGCGGACGTCAAAGGCACCGAGGGCATGCTGAAGCGCACGCTCCTCGCTGCCCAGCGGGCGGCGGACGACGCCGTCGCCGAGGCAAAGGCGGAGGCGGCACGCCTGGTGGCTGCCGCCGAGTCCAGCGGCGCCGACGTCATCGCCGCGGCGAGCCGGCGGGCAGATGGGATCATCTCGGATGCCAACGCCCGCCAGGCCCAGATCGAGGCGACCGGTGCCCGCCTGCGGGAGCTGGACGCCCAGCACCGTGCGACGCTGCGGGCACACCTCGAGGCGCAGTTGCGGGCGCTCGACGACCTGCCGTTGCCGCCGGTGGCGGCGAGCGGCCCGGTGATCTTCGA
>WNEZ01001246.1_pt1 | contig 23640 bp, 21 predicted proteins | sample 5400521 | NCBI WGS metagenome assembly WNEZ01 (sample SAMN13153339, study PRJNA577476) | soil metagenome | isolation source: 120 cm saprolite under Douglas fir tree site 2 hole 1 replicate 1 | place: USA:California | collected 2015-04-18
CGCCTTGCGGCGGAAGTCGCCGCGATACATGCCGCCGAGCTGCGGGATGGTGACGTGGCTTTCGTCGACGAACACCAGCGCATGGTCGGGTACGTATTCGAACAGCGTCGGGGGCGGCTCGCCCGTCTTGCGGCCGGTGAGATAGCGCGAATAGTTCTCGATGCCGGCGCAGCTGCCGGTCGCCTCCATCATTTCGAGATCGTAGATGGTGCGCTGCTCGAGGCGCTGCGCTTCCAGGAGGCGCCCGGCGCGGTTCAGTTCATCGAGGCGCTGGCGCAGCTCGAACTTGATGCCGGCGATCGCCTGCAGGAGCGTCGGCCGCGGCGTCACGTAGTGCGAGTTGGCGTAGACCTTCACGAACGACAGCTCGTCGGTCTTCTGCCCGGTGAGCGGATCGAGCTCCTCGATCTTCTCCACCTCGTCGCCGAAGAGCTGCACGCGCCAGGCGCGGTCCTCGTAGTGGGCCGGAAAGATGTCGATGACGTCGCCGCGCACGCGGAAGGTGCCGCGCGCGAAATCGCCGTGCGTGCGCCGGTACTGCAGCGCGGTGAGGTCGGCGATGAGGCGGCGCTGGTCGATGCGTTCGCCCTTCTTCAGAAGGAAGGTCATCGCCGTGTAGGTCTCGACCGAGCCGATGCCGTAGATGCACGACACCGACGCGACGATGATCACGTCGTCGCGCTCGAGCAACGAGCGCGTTGCCGAATGGCGCATGCGGTCGATCTCGTCGTTGATCGAGGATTCCTTCTCGATATAGGTGTCGGTGCGCGGCACATAGGCTTCCGGCTGGTAGTAGTCGTAATAGGAGACGAAATACTCCACCGCGTTGTCGGGAAAGAAGCTCCTGAACTCGCCGTAGAGCTGCGCCGCCAAGGTCTTGTTGGGCGCAAGGACCAGGGCGGGGCGCTGCGTCGCCTCGATCACCTTGGCCATGGTGAAGGTCTTGCCCGAGCCGGTGACGCCGAGCAGCACCTGGCTGCGATCGTGGCGGCGCACGCCTTCCACCAGCTCCTTGATGGCCTGCGGCTGGTCGCCCTTGGGCTCGAAGTCGGATTCTATGACGAAGCGTACGCCGCCTTCGGTCTTCTCCGGTCGCGGCGGCCGGTGCGGCGTCCACACGCGCGGCGCGCCGTGCTCGTCCAGGAATTCGCGCCGCCCTTCGCGCAGCAGCGCTTCGAGCGAGCGCGCCGTGGCGGCGACGCCGATGCTGGTGATATCCGGGCGAGCCACGCGCGGCCGGCGCACGGTGGCGTCGTGGTGGCCGTGCACGGTGTGCGGCTCACTTGCGCCGGGCGCCGCCTCTCGCTCCCTCCCCCCTTGTGGGGGAGGGTTGGGGAGGGGGGTAGCAGTGTTGGTCGAGGCACTCTCCTCAATTGATGGACCCCCACCCCCAACCCCTCCCCCCAAGGGGGAGGGGAGTTCAGGCGCAGTGCCTCCGTCGTCGCTCTCGATGCCCAAGATGCGCGCGAGCTCCGGCGAGGCCTCGCGCAGCTCGGCGTTGTCGCGGTAGGGCGACTGGGGAACCTCGCCGAAACCGGTCGGCGTCGATTTGCGCGCGCGGTGCGCGGCGGCGAAATCGGCGCGGCGGTCGCGCGAATTGTCGGGCGGCGGCTGCAGCCCGGTCTGCGAGCCGACGCCCGCCTCGCCGCGATTGATCGCGGGGTTGAGCAGGTCGGCGAGCGCCGGCGCGATCGGTTTCGTGTCGGGTCGCGCCGCCTTGGCGCGCGTCGGCCGCGCCGGATCGCGCGGCTTTTTGGGCTTTTTTGCTTCGTCGGGGGACTTCGCCATCGTTCGAATATGGGCAGAAGAATCCGGCCTGGGAAGGGCAAAAGGGTTCCGAATCCCGGCGAATGAATTCAGCAATTACCGACTAACGCGCGCAAACAGGTGCAAGTCCGAAGGGCGCTCCCGGCGCTATCCGTGGCGTGATTGGATGCGACAGGGTCAGGCCAATCGCTCATCGACACCCACCCTGCAACATCGGTGGAGATGAAACCATGCGCATGTCCTTTCTGGCCCTCGCGGCCATCGTGGCAGGTATCGGCGCGTCCGCGACGCCGGCCGCCGCTGCTACGTCCTATCCGTGGTGCGCGCGCTATTCGAGCACCGGCGGCGAGTGCGCGTTCAACACATTCCAGCAATGCCTGGACACCCTCGGCGGTATCGGCGGCGGCTGCACGGCGAATCCCGGCTACACCCCGCCCGCCTACAACCGCGCTCCGCGTCGCGTCGTCCGTTGATGGCGTAGCGCGCGTTTCTGTGCAGGCGCATCGCATTGCAGGGCGCGTCAGCGCTCCTGCAGCCGGCGCTGCGCCTCTTCTTTCCACATGTCCCAGGTGCGATTCGGGCCGTGACCTTCGCCGGCGGCGTTGCGGCCCGCCTCCATGAGCGCCGCCTCCTCGGACGAGATGTATTCGACCGGTTCCGCCAGCGCGCGACCGCGCGCTGCATCGGTGACCAGCAGATCACTCACGGGCGCGACCTTGCGGATCTCGAACACCGGCACCGACGGCGCGAGGAACGAGGCCGGCCCGAGCACCGGCCGCAGCGGCGTCTGCGTGACGCTGAACGGAATCACGGCGGGCGAATGGCTGTGCACCACCGCCATTACGTCGGGGCGCGCCTTGTAGACTTCCGAATGGATGAAGCGCTCCGAGTAGACTGGCGGTCCTCCGGGCTTCACGGCTTTTGCGTCGGCGTCGAATTCCAGAATGTCCGCGCGGGTCACGCGCCCCGGCGCGATGGCGCGCGCCATCAGGAAGTGATCGGGCCGGTTCGGATGCCGCACGCTGGCATGGCCAAAACCGTCCACCACGCCCTGCGTGTAGAGAATCCGGTTGGCGGCGACGAGGTCGTCGATCAGCGCCGCGAGATCGCCGGAGGATTGCGCCGCTGCCGGCGCGGCGCCCGCGGTCAGCAGCGCCGCGATGGCGATCGCACGGAGCCGGGTGCGACGCATGGCGCTCAAAATCCTTTCACGGCCTGCTGCGTGTGCTCCACTTCCGGCGGCTGCGCGAAGCAGTGGCCGACGAGCTTGCGCCATTCCTGGAAATCGGCGGAGCCGCGGAAATCGACCGTGTGGTTCTCGACCGTTTCCCACTGCACGAACAGGCGATAGCGGCTCGGACGCTCGACCGAGCGCTGCAGCTCCATGCCCTTGCAGCCCTTGGCGCGGCGAAAGATCGGCGCCGCCTTCTGCACGCCCGCCTCGAATTCCTTCTCGGTGCCGGGCTTGACGTCGATCTGCGCGATTTCGAGGAACATGGTGGTGCCTTTCGTACCCGTCATGGCCGGGCTTGTCCCGGCCATCCACGCCTTTGCCGCGGCGATGCCGTCAAGACGTGGATGCCCGGCATAAAGCCGGGCATGACGATGGAAAGTCTTACGCCGCCGCCTGTGCCAGCCCGCGCTTGAGCGCGGCGATCGCCTCGTCGGCCGTCTGCACGTCGCCGAAATTGGAATAGAACGCGCGCAGCGAGGCGTTGTGCATCTCGTCGGAATAGGTGGCGAGCACGTCGTGCACCATGACGGTCTTGAAGTTGAGCATCATGGCGTCGCGCGCGGTGCTCTCGCAGCACACATGCGTGGCGGTGCCGCCGATCAGCAGCGTGTCGATGCCACGGCCGCGCAGATGCGCGGCGAGGTCGGACGAGCCCTGGATGAAGGCGGAAAAACGCTCCTTCACGATCTGCGCGTCCTCCGGACGCACGTCGAGCTCGTGCCAGAGCGCGTGCCCTTCCTGGCCGAGCTCCATGCTGGCGTAGCGCCGGTCGCGCCGCTCCGGCGTCATCAGCCACTCGTGATACGAGCTCCAGCTCTCGCGCGTGCCGCTCGTCGTGTTCCTGATCCACACCACGTGGCCGCCGAGCTCGCGCAGCGCAGCGGCCAGCCGGTTGACGTGCGGTACGATCTCGCGCGCCATCGGCACCTCGCCCTGGAAGCCAGGCTTCATGAAATAGTTTTGCAGGTCGACGACGACGAAGGCGGTCTTCGCCGGCTCCATCACGTCGAAGGGATGCGGTCGTCCCGCGCGTCCGATCACGCGCTCGGTCAGATCGGCCGGAATGGACAACTTGTGCATGGAGGTCTCCGCGCGTGGGGCTATGCATCGGTGCATGTCCTTGTCGGCGAACCGGCATCCACTTCGCCGGGACATGCGCTAGAGTTCCACCATACCTAACCGAAATTTAATAAGCCAGTCAGCCGCGGTTCAGCTTTCCCGCCCTATTCTTCTGGCACTTTCGATTCCATGTGCACCGGACTGGACAGACATGTCGGCTGACACAGAGCGCGAGGCGGCGCTAGCGCTGCATCGTTTCGGCTTCGGACCGCGCTCGGGCTCGATCGCGGCCATTGCCTCGGACCCACGCGGCGCGCTGCTCGCCGAGCTGTCGCGGCCGGGCGCCGGCCGCATCACCAATCGCGATCTGCTGTCGACCGGCGAGGCTGCGCGCGCCGCTTTCGATTTCCGGCAGGAGCGCAAGGCGGCGAGGCTCGCCGAGCGCGCGGAACGCGAGTCCGCCAAGAACGCGGCAAGCGCCCCGCCCAATGCGGCGGCGAACAATTCCGCCGGCGCCGCCGGCAGCATGGCCGCCACAGCGCAGGCGGGCGCGGCGATGGAGAATCCCTCGCCGCCCGCAACCCGCAAACCCAATCCGGGGCCGGGAATTCCGCAGCAGATTTTTCTCGAAGAGGCGAAGGTCCGCATCGATGCGGCGCTGAGCGCCGAGATCGGCTTCGCCGAGCGGCTGGTGTGGTTCTGGTCGAATCATTTCTGCGTCTCCGCCGCGAAAGGACCGATCCGCGCGCTCGCCGGGGCCTATGAGCGCGAGGCGATTCGTCCGCATGCGCTCGGTCGTTTCGCCGACATGCTGCGTGCGGTCGAAAGCCACCCGGCGATGCTGATCTATCTCGACAATGCGGCCTCGATCGGCCCGAACTCGATTGCCGGAATCAACCGGCGCAAGGGGATCAACGAAAATCTTGCGCGCGAGATCCTCGAGCTGCACACGCTCGGCGTCCGCACGGTCTACACGCAGGCCGACGTGACGAAGTTCGCGAATGTCATCACCGGCTGGACCGTGATCCCGCCGCGGCAGGACCCGGTGCACGGCGGCGAGTTCACTTTCAATCCGCGCATGCACGAGCCGGGCGACCAGACCCTGATCGGCAGGACGTTCGCCGACGCGGGCGCGGACCAGGGCCGCGCGGTCCTCGCGATGCTCGCGCGCCATCCGGCAACCGCACGCCATGTCGCGCAGAAGCTCGCGCGCCATTTCATCAGCGTGCAGCCGCCGCAGCCGCTGGTCGACAGGCTGGCCAAACGCTTCGCCGAGACCGACGGCGACCTCAAGGAGCTGGCGAAGGCGCTCGTCACCGCTCCAGAATCGTGGACGGCGCCGCGGCAGAAATTCAAGCGTCCGGGCGAATGGATCGTGGGAGCGCTGCGCGCGACCGGCGTGACGCCGCCCGACATCCGGCCGGTGATCCAGGCGCAGGAGATGCTCGGCGAGCCGCTGTGGCGTCCGCCCGCGCCGCAGGGTTTCGTCGATGACGACGCCGCCTGGCTCGACGGTCTTGCCCAGCGGCTCGACATCGCCAACCAGCTCGCGCGCCGGGTGGCGGGCATGGTCGAGCCGGAGGCGGTGATCGAGGCGGCGCTCGGCCCGCTCGCTTCGCCGGAAATCCGTCAGGCGGTGGCGCGGGCGGAGAGCAGGCCCCAGGCGCTGGCGCTGCTCTTCATGGCGCCCGAGTTCCAACGGAGATGACGATGCGAACATCCGCCCGCCTTCATGCGCCCTCGCGCCGCGAGCTGCTGCTCGCTTCCGGGGTGCTGTTCGCCTGGACCTATCTGCCCAAGCGCGCGCTGGCCGATGGGCGCGATCCGCGTCTCCTCGTCATCATCCTGCGCGGCGCGCTCGACGGCCTGGCGGCGGTCGCTCCGGTCGGGGATCCCAATTGGGTCGCGCTGCGCGGCGACAAGGCATTGGGTCTGCAAGGCGCGAATGCGGCGCTGCCGCTCGACTCGTTCTTCGCGCTCAATCCCGCCATGCCCAATCTGCACCGCATGTATCGGGAGGGACATGCCGCGATCGTCCATGCGGTGGCGACCCCCTACCGCGAGCGCTCGCATTTCGACGGCCAGGATGTGCTCGAAAGCGGGCTGGCGAAGGCGGGAACGGCGGAGAGCGGCTGGCTCAATCGCGCGCTCGCCTCGCTCGAGCCCGCGGGCGCCGTCAGTCCGAAAGGGCGCGAAGCCTTTGCGGTCGGGCCGGTGACGCCGCTGGTGGTGCGCGGCGCGGCCCCGGTGATGTCGTGGACCCCGCAAAAATTGCCGCCGGCCGCCGACGACACGGTCATGCGGCTCCTCGATATCTACAACCACACCGATCCGACGCTCGCGCGCATCCTTCAGGAACGCATGGGCCTCAACGCGATTGCGCGCGCTGGCGGCATGGATCAGCCGAGCAAGCCGGGACAACCGGCCCCGACCCCGCCGGTGCCGGGCGCGCAGGTGCGCAAATATTTCGCCGACAATGCAGGCGCGGCGGCGAAATTCCTGGCGCGCCCGGACGGACCACGCATCGGCGCGCTGTCCTTCGACGGGTGGGACACCCATGCCGACGAAGGTGCGGCGAACGGGCGCCTCGCGGCGCTGCTCGGCGCGCTCGACGGCGCACTCGCGGCGATCGAGAGCAACATGGCGGACGCATGGAAGCAGACCGTGGTCGCGGTCGTGACCGAGTTCGGGCGCACCGCCCGCATCAACGGCACCGAGGGCACCGACCACGGCACCGCGACCATCGCCCTCCTCGCCGGCGGCGCGGTCAAGGGCGGGCGCGTCATCGCGGACTGGCCGGGCCTCAAGGAGAACGATCTCTACGAGCGGCGCGATCTCAAGCCCACCACCGATCTGCGGGCGGTGCTCAAGGGCGTGCTGCGCGACCACGTGCGCGTTGGCGAGAAGGCGCTCGCGAGCGCGGTCTTTCCGGACAGCGTGGCGGTGAGGCCGGTGGGCGGATTGGTGGTTTAGTCGCCTCGCGACTCACTCCGCCGCGCTCAACCGCTCCGGCGTCGCGTCGATGAAGCCGCCCGACTGGCGCTTCCACAGCGCCGCGTAGTGGCCGCCGCTGCGCAGCAACTCATCGTGGGTGCCCTGCTCGACGATGTGGCCGCGATCGAGCACGACCAGCCGGTCCATGCGCGCGATGGTGGAGAGGCGGTGCGCGATCGCAATCACCGTCTTGTTGGCCATCAGCGTGTCGAGGCTCGCCTGGATCGCGAACTCCACCTCGCTGTCGAGCGCCGAGGTCGCCTCGTCGAGCACCAGGATCGGCGCGTTCTTCAGGATCACGCGCGCGATCGCGACGCGCTGGCGCTGGCCGCCCGAGAGCTTGACGCCGCGCTCGCCCACATGCGCGTCGTAGCCGCGCCGGTCGCGCCAGTCCTCGAGATCGCGGATGAACTCGTCCGCATGGGCGAGCCGCGCCGCGGCGACGACCTCCGCCTCGGTCGCCTGCGGCCGGCCATAGCGGATATTGTCGCGGATCGAGCGGTGCAGGAGCGAGGTGTCCTGCGTCACCATCGAGATCTGCGCGCGCAGCGAATCCTGCGTCATCAGCGAGATGTCCTGCCCGTCGATCAGGATGCGGCCGCCTTCGAGGTCGAAGAAGCGCAGCAGCAGGTTGACGACGGTCGACTTGCCGGCGCCCGAGCGGCCGACGAGGCCGATCTTCTCGCCGGCACGGATCGACAGGCTGAAGCCGTCGAGCACGCCAGTCTCGCGGCCGTAACCGAAGCGGACCTTGTCGAACATGATGCCGCCCTGGCCCACGGCGAGCGACTGCGCGCCGGCGCGGTCGGTGAGCTGCAGTGGCTGCGCGATCGTGATCATGCCTTCCTGCACGACGCCGACCTCTTCGAAGATCTCGGTGACCTGGAAGGCGATCCAGCGCGACATGTTGGTGAGCTGGAAGGCGAGCGGCAGCACCATGGCGATGGCGCCGACCTCGACCGAGCCGTAGCGCCACAGCAGCAGCGCGAGCGCGCCCGCCGCGAACACGAGCAAGGCGTTGAGGATCGCGAGCAGCGTGCCGAACGAGGTGATCAGGCGCTGCTGCGCGAGGAAGCGGCCGGTGTGGTACTCGACCGAGTCGCGCACATAGTCGTCCTCGTCGCGCGGCCGCGCGAAGAGCTTCACGGTGAGGATGTTGGTGTAGCTGTCGACGATGCGGCCCATCATCAGCGAGCGCGCCTCGGAGGTGAGCTTCGAGCGGTCGCGCAGGCGCGGCACGAAATAGACGAGCAGCGCCACGTAGCCGGCGAACCAGGCGAGGATCGGCGTGGTGAGCCACCAGTCGGCCGCCGCGCTCATGATCACCGCGGTCGTGCCGTAGACGACGATGTACCAGATGGCGGTGACCGAGGCGACGAGCGACTCGCGCAGCGCCGGCCCGGTCTGCATCACGCGGTTGGAGATGCGGCCGGCGAAATCGTTCTGGAAGAACGCCCAGCTCTGGCGCACCACGTGCCAGTGGCTCTGCCAGCGGATCAGGTTGGTGAACGGCCCGGCGATCGCCTGGTTGGTGACGAGATAGCGCGCCAGGATGATGGCGGGCCGGGCGACCAGCACGGTGATCGCCATGCCGACGAGCCACGGCCAGGTCTCGGCGAGAAAAAGGTCGGGCGGCACCTTGCTGACGAAGGTGACGATGCGGCCCATGAACCACGGCACCGCCGTGTCGAGCAGCGCGACGAACAGCTCGATGACGAACAGGGCCGCGAGCAGGCCCTTCACCTGCCGGCCGAAATGCCAATAGAACGCCGTCAGCCCGGGCGGCGGCTGCGGCCGTTCGGGCTCCTCGGTCGGATCGATGGCGGTCTCGAAGCGGCGAAACATGGCGATTCTTCTTACCATGGAAAAGCGCCGCCCCGCGCGATTTGCGCGGGGCGCGGCACCCTCCGATGTGGCCAAGCGGAGCGTGCTCTAGGGGCCATTCGTGACCGGAGCAAGGCGGGGACTTGTAGCCCGCATGGAGCGAAGCGGAATGCGGGCTAAGCCTCGCGGCAGATGCTGAGCCCGGATTTCGCTTCGCTCCATCCGGGCTACGAGTCACCGCCGCTTGAGCGTGTAGATGACGTTGTTGAACGCGAGCAGCGCCGTCGTCTTGTCGCGGAAATGATAGGAGAACGAGCCGGTCGAGCAGGTCACGTCGACGCCTGGCACGTCGCCTTTCGGAAAGCCCATGCTCTGCGCGACCTTCTCCTGGTTCGGTTCGAGCAGGCCGCCCTGGAAGAGCGCGTCCGGCGAATATTCGGTCGGCTCGTATTGCGCCTTCTTGCAGGCGAGCGTCTTGTGAGTGGCGATCACCTCGCCGGCCGCGAAGGTGATCTGCATCTTGAGGAGCCTGCGGCCTTCGGCGATGAGCGCGGCGCGCTCCTTGTCGTCCGCCCACGGCGCCGGCGCCGCGTCGACGATCTCCCACTTGCCAAGGAGCGCGATGTCGCCGGCCTGCGCCGGCGGGCATGCAAGCGCCACGAACGCCGCCACGGCCAACATCAGGGCGTGCGCGAATACGGCCATTGTGGAACGACTCATTCGCGCAATGAATGAAAGCGGCATCGCCGGCTGTCAATCGCGCGGGCGATCGGCGCTGTGGGCAATCGAGCGTGCCAGCGCCTGCAGGCAATCGGGGCAGAGACAATCCGCGCCGTCCTGCGGCAACGGCAGTCGGACGTCGACGCGCGCGCACCAGCATGTCTCGTCGTCGACGCCGCAGCCGAACGCCGCGCCGCAGCGCGCGCAGGTCAGGCGCCGCGATCCGGCCCGGGCACCTTCGGCATCCATCGCGTCAGCGCCCGTGCTTGCCCGGACTCCAGCCATGTGAGGCGAGGTATTTCTCCCCGACTTCGATCGGCTCATCCTCGAGCGGCGTCGCCATGGTGTCGTTCCAGCGGTTGAGGAAGCCGAACATTGCGATGACGGCGACGATCTCCACGATCTGGTTCTCGCTCCAGTATTTACGCAGACGCGTGAACATCTCGTCGGTCGCGGAATTGGGCACCGAGGCGCCGGCCACCGCGAGATCGAGCGCCGCGCGCTCCGCCTCGCTGAACAGCGGACTGGTCTGGTAGTCCCAGATCGCCGCGAGCTTGCGGTCCTCGACACCGAAATGCAGCGCGCCCCCGGCCGTGTGCGCCATGCAGTACTGGCAGCCTGCCGCGCGGCTCGCCACGTGCGCGATCAGGCGCTTGAAGCCGCGATCGACCTCGCCGTCCGGATCCCAGATCGCGCCGGTCATCTGCGCGAACGCCTTCGCGAGCTTCGGCTTGCGCTGCATGATGAGGATGCTGTTGGGCACGAAGCCGAGATTGCGGCGCATTCCCTCGAACTGCTCCTTGAGCTCCGTCGTGTGCTCTGGCGGCAGCGGCGCAATGCGCGGCGTAGGTTTTGTGCGTTGATCCATGGCGGCCTCCAAATCATCGGCGATCGAAGCCGAAACATAAACCCTCTCCCCGCAGACGGGGAGAGGGTTCATCCGTTTCAGTAGATGCGGCGTGCGGCGTTCAGGTGCCGCGGCCCCAGAGCGCGCAGTAACGCCGTGCGACGAAGGGCAGGCCATTCTCGTAGCCGGGCCAGCTCGCGTATTTCGGCAGCTTGAATTCCTTCTCGGCCGTGTCCCAGCACTTGCCGCCCAGGCCGAGCGGCTTCATCTCGTTGGAGGCATCCTGCATCAGGGTGAGGATTTTCTGCGCATCCTCCTTGGTGCCGAGCCGGTCGTTGGGCTGACCCGGATGGCCGGGGATCAGCCGCTCCCAGTCGAGCGCGATCACCTTCTTGATGAACTGCTCGGTCTCGAGCGGGAAGATGTCGATCATGCCGCGGCCGGGAAACGATCCGACCGGGATGGTGTCGACCACGAAGATGATCTTCTCCTTCGGCAGCCGCATCACGATGTTCGAATCGGAGTGGTTGAGCCCGAGATAGATGAGCTCGAGCGTGGTGCCGCCGAGCGTGATCGTCTTCTTGCCGTCGAACGTCTCGTCCGGCAGCGGGGTGTTGGGATCGCCGAGCGGCTTGAGATGCGTGACGACGTTCTTGTGCGCGATGATGCGCGCGCCCGCGGCCTTGAACGCCTGCCCGCCCTGGACGTGATCGTAGTGATGGTGGCTGTAGATCAGGTATTTGATCGGCTTGTCGGTGACCTTCTTGATCTCGTCCACATAGGTCTGTCCGCCGGTCGGACGGCCGTAGGCGATCGGATCGGTCGCGATCACGCCGTCCTTGGTGACGACGAACATCGCCTGATGATTGCCGTTGCGGAAGATGTAGACGTTGTCGGTGCCCGACACTTTTGTGGTCGCGATCTGCGGCCGCGCCGGGGCCTGTGCTTGCGCCGGCACACCCGCTGCGGTCGCAATCAGCGCACCGCATGCGAATGCGAATAGAAGTCGTGACATTTGTCGCCCTCCTGAGGATGTCGTCGATTGTCGCCGGCGGCCGGGACGTCTTGTTATATTGTAACAGGTGCGGCCGCCGAGCGATCCTAGAGCATGTCCCGTTCCTGCGGAATCGGGACGTGCTCTAGATTCATTCATTGGCGCATGTCCTTGTCGGCGAACCGGTGTCCACTTCGCCGGGACATGCGCTAAATACAAACAGCGACGGCGCGCGCCTATTCCGGCGCGCGCCGCGAAATTACGCCAGGATGGTGTCGGTAGTCCGGACGACGCTACTGGCCGCCCGAATACCCCGCGATCTTCCAGCCGCTCGCGTCCTTGATGTAGCAGAGCTGGTCGAAGCCGATGGGCGAGATCGCCTCGACCGAGACGAACCCGGTCTTGCCGGATGGCGTCACCACGCGCACGAACTGCGGCGCGTTCTGCTGCTGATTGCCCTGGGGCGGGGGATCGGCCAAGACCCAAACGAGATGCATGCCGAGCTTCTCGACCACGGGGGCGTTGGGCTGTCCGGCGCTGCGCACCTCGAGCGTCGGCGTGGTGGGGAATGCCCAATCGCCAGCTTCCGTGCCGGTGGCCTTGGTGAGCGCCTCGAAGGCCTTGTCGTCGATCTGCGGGCCGGCCGGTCCGCACATCACGCCCTTGCGGTCCTCGAGCGGCTCGAGCGTGGGATCCGACGCCGCAGCCGCGAGCGCCTCCCACCCCTGCGCGTCGCGCCCGGTGAAGCCGCCGACGGCGGCCGCGAGGTTGTCGACGCCGGATTTCTTCTTGTCGGCCTTGTCGCCGTTGTCGCCGTCCCAGAAGAAGCCCTGGGCCACCAGGATACGGGCGAGCGCGGCGCGGTCCTTCTTGGCGGCGATCTCGCCGAGCTGCTTGCGGAACGCGTCGAAGCTCGGATCGTTTGCCGGTCCGGGCATGGTGACGGCCAGCGCAGTGTAGGGTTTCGGCTGAGCCTGCGCGGGCGCCTGCATCTGCTGAGGCGGTCCGGGCGGGCGTTGCGGCGCGGCCTGCGGCGGCTGCATCGGCTGGGGCGGCGGCAGCTGGCCGGGGCGTTGCTGCGCGGCGGCCGGGGCGGCGATCAACGCAGCGAGCAAGAGCAATGACGGACGCAGAGCAGAGCGCATGGAATCATCTCCGAGGTGTGGCGTCGGTACGGGTCAGAGCTAGCTTCGAATTGCGACGGCGGTACGGCGCGTCCCGCGCGGCGGGAAGCGCCGAATGTTGTCGCGCCGAAGATCGAGTCTGCCCGATCGGCGGTTGCTGATCCACTGGGTTGCGGACGGCGTGGATCGATGAGCCGTCTGTCGTGTCAAGCGTGAGTTGATCCGGCTGGCCGTTGCGTTCAATTCCATTCGCTCATTTTGCCGCTTCCATCTGCTTGACCATGTCGGCGGCCTCGCGAAAGTCCGGCTGCAGCTTGAGCGCCTCGCGGAAATCCGTGAGCGCGCGATCGCGATCCTTCTTGGCCTTCCATGCCAGCCCGCGATTGTAGAACGCGGTCGAATATTTCGGATTGAGCTCGATCGCCTTGTCGTAATCGGCGATCGCCTTCTCCCATTCGCCCTTGTCGCTCCACACATTGCCGCGATTGCTGTAGGCGGTGGCGTAATCGGGATTGAGCAGGATCGCCTCGCTGTGATCGGCGATCGCGCGGTCGTAGTCCTTCTTGCCGCGCCAGGCGTTGCCGCGGCTGGTCAGGGTCGGCGCCGGGTCCTTCGGATCGAGCCGGAGCGACGCGTTGTAGTCGGCAAGCGCGCGGTCATACTGTCCCTTGCGGCGATACATGTTGCCGCGCGAGAGATGAGCGCCCGATTGCGCGCCGTTGCCGCCCTCTCCCGATTTGATGACCTTGGCGCAGAACCCGATGACGGCGTCGAGCCGGCTCAAATCCGGATAGATGCATTTACGATAGATATCCTCCATCCGCTCGGCCAATGCCGGCGACGAGACCAGGCACGCCACCAGGCCGATGGCCGGCAGCAATGACAGACGGGCGGCGGAACGGGGACGCATCGAGGCCTCGGCGGTGATCACGTAGAGTATTTGTCGGATCAACCGCCTCGGGGGTTCATGGGGACGAGGCGCAGAATTCGTCCCGCCGAGTTGTCGGTGAGGAGCCAGAGTGCGCCGTCGGGCCCCATGCGTACGTCGCGGATGCGCTCGCTGAGCCCCTGGAGCAGGCGCTCCTCCTTGACCACCTTGTCGCCGTCAAGCTCGAGGCGGACGAGGAGCTGCGCCCGCAGCGCGCCGATGAACAGATTGCCTTTCCACTGCGGGAAGAGATCGCCCGTATAGAAGGCCATGCCGGAGGGCGCGATCGAGGGCACCCAGTGCCACAGCGGCTGCTCCATACCCGGCTTGTGCGTGCTCTCGTGGATCTTGGCGCCGCTGTAGTCGACGCCATAGCCGATCACGGGCCAGCCGTAGTTCTTGCCCTTCTCGATGATGTTGACCTCGTCGCCGCCGCGCGGACCGTGCTCCTGCTCCCACAGCTTGCCATCGGCGGGATTGAACGCGAGGCCCTGCGCGTTGCGCGAGCCGTAGGCCCAGATTTCCGGCTTGGCTCCCGGCCGCCCGACGAAGGGATTGTCCGGCGGCGCCGAGCCGTCCGGCCGGATGCGGATGATCTTGCCGATGTGGTTGGCGAGGTTCTGCGCCTCGTTGCGCGCCTCGAAGTGATCGCCGAGCGTGACGAACAGGTTTCCGTCGGGCGCCTGGACGATCCGGCAGCCGTAATTGTTGCTGCCGCCCGGCCCCTCCTGCGTGAAGATCAGCTTCACGTCGTCGAGCCGCGGCGCCTCGCCGTCATTGAGGCGCGCGCGGGCGATCGCGGCGGTGCCGCCGCGGTTCACGCTGTAGCAGAAATAGATGGTGCGGCTGCCGGCGAAATCGCGGTCGATGATGACGTCGAGCAGGCCCGGCTGGCCGTTCGAATAGACGCCCGGTACGCCCGCAAGCGGCGGCGAGAGCTGGCCGTCGCGGCTGACGATGCGCATGCGGCCGGGCTTTTCGGTCACCAGCATGCGGCCGTCGGGCAGGAAGGCGAGACTCCAGGGATAGACCAGGCCGCGCGCGAAGGTCTCGACCGCGAAAGCGCCCGCTGCCGCGCGGAATGTCTGGGCATGACTTGGCGCCCCTGCAAGCAGCGCAATCGCAGCGGTACAGACGACGCGATGATTCATTGCGGCCTCCAGTCGATGGGCACGTTCTCGGCAAAACGCCCGCGCCCGCCGAAGCGTTCCTCGCGATTGTATGGCGCATGTCCTTATCGGCGAACCGGTCTCCACTTCGCCGGGACATGCGCTAAGGCCAGCGCCAGCGCGCGATGCCGACGATCGTCTCCGGCAGGTCGACGTGCGCGAGCACGATATCGGCGCTGACCGTCAACGCGAGGGCGCCGGCAAGCGATACCACGGTCGCCAGCACCATGCGGCCGCCGAACACTTCGTGGTGCGGCGTGAGCATCCAGGAAAAATAGATGCGAAACAGGATGGCGAGACGCATGATCGGCGACACGACCGATGCCGGCGCAAGCGCGAGCGCCATGAAATAGCACATCTGCGACACGCAGACGACGACGCCCGACAGCGTGAACCATTTGGCCGCTTCCGGCTTGAGCTGCAGGACTTCGCCGAGCCGCCCCGGCGCGAGCAGGAACGGCGCAAAAGCCGCGGTCGCCGCGATATAGGCGATCAGCCCGCCCGCAATGCTGCCGCCCGCGCCGATTTGGTCGAGCCCGGCGCGGATGAGGATCGGGCTCGTGCCGTATCCGGTCGCCGACAGGATGGCGAACAGATAACCCTCGGCGTAACGCGGCGCGAAGGCGCCGGGCTCGCCCGGCGCCTTCCACGGGCGCGGCGCAACCCGCTCCATCGCGAGCGCCGGACCGAGAAACACCAGCACGATGCCGAGGATCTGCAGCGCCGTGAGCGACTCGCCCAGCAGGCCGATCGCCAGCACCAGCGTGATCACCAGGCTGATCTGCTGAACGGGCGTGACGAGATTGACGCCGATCGCGCGGATCGCCCGGTAATTGCAATAGCGCCCCCAGACGAAGTGGACGATGCCGGCGAGCGACAGCCACAGGATGGCGCGCGGCGAGAACCGCGCGAGCGTGCCCAGGTAGCCGAGCGTCGCGGTGACGGCGAAGAAGATCGGCACGCCGATCGGCACCGTCACCGCCATGGCCTGAGCGACCGAGCCGCTCAGCGCGCCGCGACGAAAGCTGGCATTGTTGAACGCGAACGTCGCCGCCGCCAAAAGCGCAAGCAGACCCCCGAGCACCCGACCTTCCTCACCTCGACCGCGGGGCGACTATAAGGCGGGCGGAGTAGATGTGGCTATGCCCGCACGTGGCGCGGCAATTCAGATCAGTCGCGCTGCTTGAGCCGGCTGCGGCTGAGGAAAGCCGTGAGGCCGCCCATGCCGACCAGCACGAAACCGAACAGCAGCGCCACCGCGAGGCGCGCGCTCATGTCCTCGGCGCCGGCGCCGGGCGCATCGGCGCGCGCGATGCCGAACGTGACCACGGTCGCGGTGACGGCGATCGACATGACGAGCGCCACGGTTGCGATGAGTTGAGCGAGGATATTGCAATATCGACCGCGCACGCGCTCCTCGCCGTGCGGTGCAAATCCAGTGCGGTCGATCCGGTCGGTCGTCATTGCGTCGGCCTTTCGCGAATCACCCTGTCCCCGGTGGTAAAATCGACACCGATGCTGGCGCGGATTCGGCCGGACTTGGGCGAAGCCATTGAGGATCGACGGCAATTTCGTGGCGCGGGTTAATAAAGAGTTAACGCGGCGCACGTGCGGAGCGATTTTTCCCGAGCGTGACGAAAACGCAACGCTTCACTCCGCGATCTCCATCGCGGCCGGCTCCCAGTTCATCGGTACGTGGCCGGGCTGGCCGGCGACGCGCTTGAGCCAGGCTCTGACCGCGGGAAAGCCGGTGAGATCGAAGCCGCTTTCATTGGCGGTGTGCGTGTAGCCGTACAAAGCGATGTCGGCGATCGTGTAGTGCCCGGCCGCGAAGAAATCGTGCCTCGCGATGTGCTTTTCCATGACGCGAAACGCCTGATAGCCGTTTTCGGTCCAGTCCTCGAGCGCATGGGTCTGCAGGTCGCGTCCGCCCTTCACCAGCGTCAGCCAGAAATGCGCCGCGCCCAGGTTGGGCTCGACGCTGTGCTGCTCGAAGAACATCCACTGCAACGTTTCGGCGCGATCGATGCGATCGTCCGGCGCGAGCGCCGTGCCACCGGCGACGTACCACAGGATGGCGGCCGACTCCGGCAGATAGCGTCCGGGCGCGACCTCGAGCAGCGGCACGTGGCCGCTCGGATTCTTCCCCAGGAAATCGGGCGTGCGCGTCTCGCCCTTGAGGATGTCGACCTCGATCTTGCGGAACGGGATTTTGAGCTGCGCGAAGGCAAGGCGGACCTTGTAGCAGTTGCCGGACCGCTGCATCGAATAGAGCGTGTACATTCAGCTATCCCGCGCTTGAACCGCCTCCGCAGTCCTCATGTTTGCATTCAAGCGCAAAGCGTGGCCATTGCAAGGCATTGCGGTTGATGCAGCGCAAAAGAACGTGATCGCCTCGACGACGCGCGCGCGGCGGGACAGATCGGCTGCAGCGCGATGCCTGAGTGAAATTTCGTTCCGCATCGCGGCGGCGCTCGGCGCGGCGAGCGGTGCTCGGTGCGGGAAGATTCGGTTCCACCCACTGCAGTTACGGCTGCGTTATGCATCGTGACAGTGAAATTCATCGGTTTCCGCGCGCTCCGACCCTTGCCGGACTCGCGCGCGCGCATTAGGACATCGCACTGCACAATGGCCTCGATCACCCGTACCCTTCGGGGCCGACCGGAGACGCCGCAATGGCCTTCCTCGCCGACTCGCTCAAGCGCATCAAGCCATCCGCCACCATCGCGGTGACCGACAAGGCGCGCGCGCTCAAACTGGCGGGCCGCGACGTGATCGGGCTCGGCGCCGGCGAGCCGGACTTCGACACGCCCGACAACATCAAGCAGGCGGCGATCAAGGCCATCCAGTCGGGCAAGGCCTCCAAGTACACCAACGTGGACGGGATCGCCGAGCTCAAGGAAGCGGCGGCGCGCAAGTTCAAGCGCGAGAACGGCCTCGACTACAAGACCTCGCAGATCAGCGTCGGCACCGGCGGCAAGCAGGTGCTCTACAACGCGCTGGTGGCGACGCTCAACCCGGGCGACGAGGTGATCATCCCGGCGCCCTATTGGGTGAGCTATCCCGAGATGGTGCTGCTCGCCGGCGGCGAGCCGGTGGCGGTGCCGACCACCATGGCGTCCGGCTTCAAGATGAGCGCGGCCGCGCTCGAGCGCGCGATCACGCCGAAGACGAAATGGCTGATCCTCAACTCGCCGTCGAACCCGACCGGCGCCGCCTATACGAAGTCCGAGCTCAAGACGCTGACCGACGTGTTGGTCAAGCACCCGCATGTCTGGATCATGACCGACGACATGTACGAGCACCTCGTCTACGACGACTTCGAGTTCTTCACGCCGGCGCAGATCGAGCCGCAGCTCTACGAGCGCACCCTGACGGTCAACGGCGTGTCGAAGGCTTACTGCATGACCGGCTGGCGCATCGGCTTTGCCGGCGGGCCGGAGCCGCTCATCAAGGCGATGGCGATGATCCAGTCGCAGTCGACCTCGAACCCGGCCGCGGTCTCGCAATGGGCCTCGGTCGAGGCGCTCAACGGGCCGAAGGACTTCATCCCGAAGCACAACAAGATCTTCAAGGAGCGGCGCGACCTCTGCGTCTCCATGCTCAACCAGGCGAAGGGCATCGTCTGCCCGAAGCCGGAGGGCGCGTTCTACGTGTTTCCGTCCTGCGCCGGCACGATCGGCAAGAAGGCGCCGACCGGCAAGACGCTCGAGACCGACGAGGATTTCGTCACCGAGCTCCTGGAAGCGGAAGGCGTCGCGGTGGTGCAGGGCACGCCGTTCGGTCACGGCCCGGCCTTCCGCATTTCCTACGCCACCGCCACCACGGCGCTGCAGGACGCCTGCGAGCGCATCCAGCGCTTCTGCGGAAATTTGCGCTAGGTCTCTCGACCGGTCATGCAGGCAGCGCGTGCTTGAGCGCGGCTTTCGCGTCGGCCTCCAGGCGCGAAAGAATCTCGGCGATCGGCTCGACCTTGCGCACCAGCGCCGCCGACGTGCCGGCGTAATGCGGAGCGGCCTCCCAGTCGCCATCCATCGACTCCCAGGGCGTCGCGGCGTTGTAGCGGAGAATGGGCGTCCCGTCGGCAAACGTGCCGATCTGCTCTTTCTCTCCGGGCCGCGATCCCGGTGATGGCCGGCCTGCTGCTTCCCAACGCGCCACCGTCGAATTTCGAATGACGCGATGCGGCGACTCGGGCCAGCCGCCGTCGAACAAGGTGGTTTCGACCAAGTCGGTGAAGCCGGCCGTTGTAATCCTCTGCTTGTAGGCCGGATGATTGCCGCTCTCGGCGGAGGCCACAAAGCGCGTCCCCATCCAAGCCCCGCATGCGCCGAGCGCGAGCGCCGCAGCCAGACCGCGGCCGTCAGCAAGTCCGCCGGCGGCGACGGTTGGAACGCCGCGCGCTGCATCGACGACGGCGGGCAGCAGCGACATCAAGGGTGCCTCGACGATCACATGCCCTCCGGCCTCGCGGCCCTGCGCCACGATGAAATCCACTCCCATGTCGGCTGCGCGCGCTGCATCCGCGGGGCCCGAGACGGTCCAGAACACGGCTGCGCCCGCATCTTTCGCGCGGCGCGTGTAAGACGAGGGATCGCCGTGCCACAGGGAGACGATTCGACAACCGGCGTCGAGCGCCGCATCGAGGCGACGCGTCTGATCGACGATGAGAGTCAGATTCACACCGAACCGATCGCCCCCGCCGGCCTCCGCGATATACGCGGACAGCGTCTGTCGAACCTCGGCTTCCGGCATGTGCATGAGCGCGACGAACCCCATCGCTCCCTCGCGCGCGAGGGCACCGAGAAACCGCGGCGTCGCGCCCCGCCCGATCGGCGCCGCGATGACGGGGTAGCGCAGATCGAAGCGTTTTGTGAGGACAGTGGATATAGCCATCGATGATCTCCCGGGCCGCACCTTAGCAGAATGCGTTGGGAGCGGCGTCCGTCTCTCACTCGTGAGAATACAACGGATGCATCTCGATGACGCTGAACGGCAGGGGAGTTCTGTCGCGCGATTTCGACGTTGCCGTCACACGGCGACCTTGCCGAGAAAGCTCTCGACCTCGCCGCGCAGATTGGTGGCTACGCCGGCGACCGTCTCCGACGCTTCGAGCAGGGTCTGCGCCGACGTGCGTGCCTCGCTCGCCGCGCCGGCGACGTCGCTGAGCACCGAGGCGATCGCGCGCGTGCCTTCGGCGGCGCTGCCGACGTTGTGCGAGATTTCGCCGGTCGCCACGTCCTGCTGACGCACCGAGGCGGCGACCGACGCCGTATCTTCATCGATCTCCTGCATGCGCTCGGCGATGCGGCGAATGGCGGCGACCGCCGCCGTCGTCGACTCCTGCACCGCCGCGATCTGGCCGGCGATCTCCTCGGTGGCTTTCGCGGTCTGCACCGCGAGCGTTTTGACCTCGGAGGCGACCACCGCAAAACCTCGGCCCGCCTCGCCGGCGCGCGCGGCCTCGATCGTCGCGTTGAGGGCGAGCAGGTTGGTCTGCCCGGCGATGTTTTGGATCAGCTTGACGACGTCGCCGATCTTCTGCGCGGCCTGCACCAGGCTCGCGATCTGTCCGTCGGTGCTCTGCGCTTCACCGACCGCCATGCGCACGATGTCGGTCGTGCGTTCCAGCCGGCGGCTGATCTCGGCGATGGACTTCGACATTTCCGCCGCCGCGGTCGCCGCGGTTTCGACGCTTGTGGACGCCTCGTGCGATGTCTGCGCCGCGCCCTCCGCGCGCTGCGAGGTCTGGCCGGATGCGCCCAGGAGGGCGCTTGCCATGGTCCGCATCGTCGCCGCGCTGTCGGTGGTCGATTTCAACAGGTTCTCGGCGCGTTGCCGGAAGATCCGGATCGCCTCTTCCAGCTTGCGTCGCTGTTCTTGCTCCTGGGCGGAGCTGCGCTGCAGCGCGGCGCGCCGCCGTTCGGTGATGTCCTCGTGCGTATCGACCCAGCCGCCGCCGCGTATCGGCCGGTTCGCGAGCGCGATGATGCGGCCGTCCTTCATCTCGTGCGCGGTGCTGGTGCTCTGTCCCTGCGCGATGCGGGCCGCGGATTCGGTCGCGTATCGATCCGCGTTGCCGGAGAAGGTCCCCGCCGCCCGGCAGTGCTCGAGCAGGTCGCGCAGCGAGCAGCCGGGCGTGACCTGCTCGGGCTTCAAGCCGTAGATTTCCAGGTAGCGTTCATTACACAGCATCAGCCGCGCCGAGGAATCCAGCATGCACAGGCCTTGCGGCATGTTGTCGAGCGCCGCCGTCAGCAGCCGGTTTTGCCGGCGCAGGCGATGAACGACGAATGCGCCGGCCGCGCCCATGCCGAGCAAGGTCAGCATCGCGCTTTGAACGACCCAGCCCGGTATCGCCGGCAGAAAAGACAGGAGATCGGCGCCGACAATCGCGAGGCTCGCCCCGAAGCAGAGCACGCCCGCGCTGATGATGAGCAGCAAACCCTGCCTGACCGCCAACGAGGTGTGATGTCTCAGCATCGTTCGGCGTCCCAGTGGTTAACCGAACTTAGCCTGCAACCGCTTTTTTTGAGTTAAGTGCTTGCCTACCAAATGGTGAAGACCGATTAGAATTAACGGTCCGTACACGCCGCACGCTTCCAAGCGGGCCGAAAGTCGAAAAAGCGACGCTGACGGCGGGCCGCTTGCAGGCGCCCCGTTCTTTCGGCTTTCCTGGGCGCCCCGATCGCCCATCCAAGCCAAGAGGACCATCCGTGCCGCAAAATCTCGCCGATGCACGCTACGAGCTTGCCGTCGCCAACCGCATTCTGGGCCATGAGGGCGTGCTCGACGCCTTCGGCCACGTGAGCCTGCGCCATCCGGGCGATCCCGGCCGCTATCTGCTGCCGCGCTCGCGCTCGCCCGAGCTGATCGAGCCTGCCGACATTCTCGAGTTCACCCTCGATTCCGCGCCGGTCGAGCCGCCGAAGGCGCAGCTCTATTCCGAGCGCGTGATCCACGGTGAGATCTACAAGGCGCGCCCCGACGTGACGGCGGTCTGTCATCACCATGCGCCGGCGATCATGCCCTATTGCATCACCGGCGCGCCGCTGGTGCCGGTCTTTCACGTCGGCGCGACGATCGGCGCCACGGTGCCCTACTGGGACAGCCAGGACGAGTTCGGCGACACCAATCTCCTGGTGGTCAAGCCGGAGGAGGGGGCTTCGCTCGCCCGCGCGCTCGGTTCCCATTCGATCGTGCTGATGCGCCGGCATGGGGCCACGGTGGTCGGCGGCAGCCTGCACGAGCTGGTCTTCCGCTCGATCTATTCCTGCCACAATGCGATCTATCTCAGCGAGGCGAGAAAGATGGGCGCGGTCGGCCCGCTCACTCCCGGCGAGATCGAGATGGCGGGCGCGATCAGCACGATCCCGAGCGTGCCGCTGCGGACCTGGGAATACTGGTCCATCCGGCTGGAGAAGCGCGGCGGAATGCCGCCGCGCGGGAGGACTTCCGCTGCAGCGGCCAAGCGTCCATCGTCCCGGCCGGGGCGACGGACCGCGCGGCGCGGCAAGGTCAAACGGAGGAACACACGATGAGACGGATCGCCATTCTGACGGCCGCGGTGGCGCTGTTGTCGCTGCCGGCTGCCGCCGAGGACACGTTCAAGCTCGCGATCGGACAGATCAACAACTGGGAGAACCAGGCTCCGACGCTCGGCCAGGACGCCGGCATCTTCAAGAAGCATGGCCTCATGCTGGAGAGCTTCGGCACCGCCGGCGCGGGCGAGACCGTGCAGGCGGTCATCTCGGGCAGCGCCGACATCGGGGCAGGCGTCGGGGTCGCCGGCGTCATGCGCGCGTATTCGAAGGGAGCGCCGGTCCGCGTTCTCGCGCCGATGTTCACGGGAACGGGCGACCTGTACTGGTACGTCAGGGCGGATTCCCCGCTCAAGACGCTGAAAGACGCGACCGAGAAGAACACCGTCGCCTATTCGACCAGCGGCTCGAGCTCGAACAACATCGTAGTCGCCTTCGTCGAGGAGCTCGGCCTCAAGGCCAAGCCGACCGCGACCGGCGGCCAGCCCGGCACGCTCACGGCAGTGATGACGGGCCAGATCGACATCGGGTGGGGCGCGCCGCCCTTCGGCTTGAAGGAGATCAAGGAAGGCAAGATCCGCATCGTCGCGCACGGCAGCGACGTGCCGTCGCTGCGCGGCCAGACCGTGCGTGTCCTCATCGCGAACTCGAATGCGTTGAGCGCGCGCAAGGATGCCTTCATCCGTTTCATGGCGGCCTACCGCGAATCGGTCGACTGGATGTATTCCAGCCCGGACGCGATCAAGATGTACGCCAAGAAGACCGGCGCTTCGGAGGAGCTGCTCAAGGAATCGATCCCCCGGTTCCAGCCGAAGGAAGCCATGCAGACCGACAAGATGGCCGATCTCGACGGGGCGATCCGCGACGCGGTGAAGCTGAAGTTCCTCGACGCGCCGCTGACGCCGGCGCAACTCGCCGACTTCATCCAGATCCCGCCGCGGGCAAAATAGCGAGGCGAATCATTGGCCGTGGCCAGATGAGCTGCGACGACATATCTTGATCCAAGTCATTCCGGCGGTCGGTGTTCTGCGTTAGTTTGCGCCGGCCGTCTGGCTTGCCTGCCGCATCGGCAGAACTGGGCCAGGACCGGATCATTTCGGAGGAAAAACACCATGAAAGCCTGGATTGTCGCGACCGCCGCCGCGGCGGCGCTCGCATTGACGGGACCGGCGGTCGCGCAGCAGCCGATCGTCATCAAGTTCAGCCACGTCGTGACGCCCGATACGCCGAAGGGCAAGGGCGCGCTCAAATTCCAGGAGCTCGCCCAGAAGTACACGAACGGCCGCGTGAAGGTGGAGGTCTATCCGAATTCCTCGCTGTACAAGGACAAGGAGGAGCTGGAGGCGCTGCAGCTCGGCGCGGTGCAGATGCTCGCCCCCTCGCTCGCGAAATTCGGGCCCATCGGCGTGAAGGAGTTCGAGGTCTTCGATCTGCCCTTC
>WNEZ01000961.1_pt1 | contig 23633 bp, 22 predicted proteins | sample 5400521 | NCBI WGS metagenome assembly WNEZ01 (sample SAMN13153339, study PRJNA577476) | soil metagenome | isolation source: 120 cm saprolite under Douglas fir tree site 2 hole 1 replicate 1 | place: USA:California | collected 2015-04-18
TGCACGAGGTCCTCGATTTACTGGGCACCATCGAGCAGCCAGAGTCGCTCGATGCGCTGCTGGATGAGCAGACCCACCCCCTGGCAGAGACCCTGGAAGACCACACCAGCCCGACGCTTGATGAGGTAGCCACGCAGACGCTGGTGAGCGAAGCGCTGCAACGCGCCATGATTCGGCTGACGCGCAGCGAACAACTAGTGATCACCTTGCGCTATGGGATCAATGATGGGCGGAGCCTATCGCTGCGGCAAGTGGGCAAAGCCCTGGGCATCTCCGCGGAGCGCGTCCGTCAACTCGAAGGGGTTGCTTTGAAGAAGTTGCGAGCGAGCAGTTTCGCCGAGGTATTACGCGAAAGCGTGTAATCCCGGGTCATGTTGGAAGAAGTGGCATCGAGAGACCTTAGATCCAACTGTGCCGCTTTCTCCCGAAGAGGGTCTTAACAGCCCTCTCCTTCGTTGGAGAGCTGTTAAGACCCTCTTTCAATGGAGAAGAGATTACTTGGCTAACCCCTTTAATACAGATATGCGATCTCAGAAACCTCCTTTCGCGTTACAGGGCAAAATCACGCCATTCAGCATCCATGCTCGCTCGATCCACGCAAAGGGATAGATTCTCGTAGCCATGAGATGGTTGTCTTGAGCCTGAAAGGCGTTTTCCAGGCAAACTGAGATGAAAACAGGTATGCTATGAACAGTTTTTATTTACTGATCGTAACCGGTACCGATATCGATCACGCAACCGTTTTCGCAACTCGCTCATGTGGTAACACATCTCGTTCTCAAGATAGCAAGCCAGAAGGGGTAGTCATGAAAGAGAAAATGACGATACGTGACATCGCTCGATTAGCTGGTGTCTCCAAGGCCACCGTCTCGCGGGTCTTGAACCAGAAGCCAGACGTGGACCCTACCACCCGTGAGCGCATCTTGCGCCTCATGGAAGAGTGGTCATTCGTGCCCAGCATCACCGCTTCCGGGCTGGCTGGTGGTCGCAGCCGAGTGATTGGAATCCTGATTCCTTCGTTGACGTGGCCCTCGATCCCAGAGATCATGCGTGGTGTCTCTGAAGTTGTGGAACAAACCCCGTATGAACTGATTCTCTATAGTATCACGCACGAGCAAGATCGTACTGAAAAGATTCAGCGTGATGTAATTGACCGCATCCTGGCTACTAAGCTTGCTGCGGGTCTGCTCGCTGTGTTTCCTGGTCAATCGTCTCAGCATCTAACCAAGTTGCACGAGCAGGGGTTTCCCATCGTGATGATCGACGACCAGGCTGAGCCGTCGAGTATTCCGTGGGTGGGTGCCGGCAACCGTATGGGCAGCTACGCTGCCACACGTTATCTGCTTCGACTGGGCCACCGGCGTATTGCCTATATTCAAGGACCATCGAAGTTTCTTGTCTCGTGTGAACGCTATCAGGGCTACAGTGAGGCATTGTGCGAAGCTGGTATAACTCTTGATCCAACACTCGTGATGGAAGGGGATTTTATGCCATTGGGGGGACGTAGTTGTGCTAGCAAGCTCCTTGCTATGGAAGAGCGACCCACTGCCATTTTCGCAGCCAATGATCTGATGGCCTATGGTGTGCTAGAAGCCGCCGAGGAGTATGGTTTGCAGGTGCCAGAGGATCTCTCTCTCATTGGGTTCGATGATATTCCTCTGTCTGCTCACACGCGACCAGCCCTCACCTCTGTACGACAACCATTCTATTCAATAGGACAGCGTGCCATCGAATTGCTCTTGTCCCTGTTGGAGTCGCCTCGTCCAGTGAATCATGGCTGGTACCCAGGTTCTGTTCAAAGTTATGCTTCCTTCTCATCGGTCAAGCAGAGCGATCCCATTCGCATCCGATTGGCTACCAATCTCGTAGTGCGTGCATCTTGTAGCGCTCCTCAGCCTCTCTCGGTCCCAACGTTACAGGAATTGTAGATGTCTTGCGGGTATCCTGTCTAGAAGACAGGTAACCTGCGTTCTACTAGTGAGTGATGGTTCTTAAATATACGTTAGTCCTGATATCAGGTTGTAGTGTTGTCTTGTTGTTCATTGATTCACTAGGAGGTTTCCTATGACACCACGTCCAACGTCCTCTCCTGGAGATCGATATGGCTATGGCAGAGTTTTTACTCTGATCTCATTACTACTTGTCTTTGCCACACTTCTGACTGCCTGTGGCACCACCTCGAACACCAATACCAGTAAGTATGGGGGGACACTCACAGTAGTACCTGGCCCTCTTGGAGTCTTTACCCGCAACTTTAATGTCTTTGCCAACGGTTCGGTCTTGAGCGGCACACAAGGCTTGGTCTATGAGACTTTGCTCTTCTTCAACCGCGAAGATGGGAGCGTGAAACCCTGGCTCGCGTCGAGCTACCAGTTCTCAAGTGATGCCACCAGCCTCACTTTCAAGCTGCGTCCAGGCATTCAGTGGTCTGATGGCAAGCCCCTCACGAGCGCTGACGTTGTCTTCACGCTGAATATAGTTCGTAATCATCCTGCTGTTGATTACAGTGCCATTTGGACCGTGATCAATAGTGTATCTGCCCCCGATGATCACACGGTCATTGTGAAGCTGAAGCAGCCATCGGTGCCGATCCTATGGTACCTGGGTGGACAAACATATATCCTTCCCCAGCATCTCTGGTCCAGCGTGAGCAACCCGGTCACATACACGAACCCTAACCCCATCGGTACAGGACCTTTCGTGCTCAAGTCTTTCACGCCACAGGTCTACGATTTTCAACGCAATCCTCATTACTGGCAACCGGGTAAGCCGTACATCGACGAAATACGCTACCCTGCCTTCAACTCAAATACGAGCGCTGACCTGCTGCTCTCACAAGGCTCGGTAGACTGGACTGGTCTATTTACCCCAAACGTCAATAAAACGTTTGCAACCCGTGATCCGGTGCACAATCGCTACTGGTTCCCGCCAAACAACGTCGTAACACTCTATCCGAACCTTACGAAGTATCCCTTTAACTTGTCTGCGGTGCGTCAAGCCATCAGCATAGCCATTGATCGTGACAAACTCTACCATATTGGGGAAGACGGATACGAACCACCTTCTCACCCCACAGCATTAGTCTTGCCAGCGAACCAGAGCTTCTTGTCGCCCAACTATGCCAATGCCTCCTTCTCAGTGGATACCGCCAAGGCCACCTTACTGCTGAAGGGCGCGGGCTTCAGAAAAGGCAGCGATGGCATCTATGTCGACAAGAATGGCAAGCGACTGGCGTTCAACATCAATGTCGTGTCAGGCTGGACCGACTGGGTAACCGACTGCCAGATCATGGCAAGCAATTTGCAGGCAATTGGCATGGACGTGAAGGTGAACGCTATTTCCTTCAACTCGTACTACAGCGCCTTGCAGATGGGCTCTTTTGATACGGCCATCTCCTGGACGAGTACTGGTCCCACGCCTTACTTCCTGTACGACACGATGCTTGGCAGTGTCAATACAGCGCCCATCGGTCAACCGGCCACGTCGAACTTTGAGCGCTGGAATGATCCTACGACAGATAAGCTTCTTCAACAGTATGCAGGTTCACCTGACCCAGCGGTACAGCAACAGGCACTCGCTGGCATCCAGAAGATCATGGTTGAGCAGTTGCCTACCATTCCTCTCATCTACGGTGCCACCTGGTACGAATACAGTACAGCCCGCTTTGTTGGTTGGCCCGATCAGCAGCATCCATATGCGGTGCCGGCGCCATATGCAGCACCTGATGTGGAGATGGTCGTGCTGAACCTGCATCAGGTATAACGGGCGCAAGCTCGTAGTAATACGTATGGGTGATCTTAGTACAAGATCACCCATACGAGTAACAGTGTACAAGAAAGAGAAGGAGGGATTGCATGCGTCACTTGCTACAACGTATTGGCTTTTACCTGGTCGCGCTATGGGCCTCGATCACTCTCAATTTCCTCATCCCACGACTTGTCCCTGGTAACCCTGCCCAAGTGCTCATAGCTCGACTTCAGGGACGCATCGACCCACGCGCAGAGCACGCGATGGAAATTGCCTTCGGTATTAGCCATGCAAGCTTGTGGAGGCAATATATCGAGTACCTTGGTAACCTTATTCACGGCAACCTGGGTATCTCAGTCACCTATTTTCCCACCCCTGTTGCGACCGTCATTGGACAAGACTTACCCTGGACACTCGTACTCGTGGGAACCGCCGTCGTCATTAGTTTTGTGGGTGGTACGTTATTGGGAATCATAGTTGCCTGGAAACGCGGTTCGCGACTGGATGCCTTGCTGCCACCAGTGCTTACCTTCCTCTCCGCCATCCCTTATTTTTGGCTTGCACTCATCATACTCTATTTCTTTGGCTTCATCCTCAACTGGTTCCCGCTTAGTGGTGGGTACGACTTGTCGATCGCGCCAGGCTGGAATCCTGTTTTCCTGTTGAGTGCTGTCCAGCATGCCCTTTTGCCGGCCTTCACCATTGTCGTCAGCTCTATCGCTGGTTGGATGCTTGGCATGCGTAATGCGATGATGACTACTCTCAACGAAGACTATGTGTTGATGGCCCAGGCAAAGGGACTTTCTGAGAGACGGGTGATGCTTGCCTACGCAGCACGCAACGCTATCTTACCTAATATTACCGGCTTTGCCCTCTCCCTTGGCTTCATTGTTGGAGGTGCATTGCTCACTGAGATTGTCTTCTCCTATCCCGGTATTGGCTTTGCCTTGCTGCAAGCAGTCCAGAACTCCGACTACGCCCTGCTACAAGGAATCTTTCTGATCATCGCTGTAGCGGTTCTGGGAGCCAACTTCCTGGCCGACTTGATCTATGTTGCACTGGATCCTCGTGTGCGACAGGAAAGGAGCTAGCATATGCAATTGAATGAATGGAAAGCAAAAGTGGGAGCCGCACTGGTGACGCCGCAATTGGTACTCCCAAAGGACGACATACTCACAGGTAACACCACTATAGCTGACAGCATCCAACAGATGCCGCAGCGGGAGAGCCGTTGGCGTGCGGCAGCATGTTGGCTCGCTGCCAATCCCAAAGTCGCCTTCGGACTGGGTATCGTTGGCTTCTTCTTCCTGGTGGCAATCCTGGGACCCCTCGTCATCCACCATGATCCCAATGCCTTCAGCTCCGATGTACTCCAACCTCCTTCAACCACGCACTGGCTGGGCACTACTCAGACAGGGCAAGACGTCTTTGCCCAGGTAGTGGATGGCACGCGCGTATCAGTGTTGCTCGGGTTTAGTGCGGGGTTCCTGGCGACAGTCATCTCAGTCATCATTGGCTTGACTGCTGGCTACTTTGGCGGCTTTGTCGATGATTTGCTCTCACTCTTCATTAACATCTTCCTCGTCATCCCCTCTCTGCCTCTTGCCGTTGTCCTGGCGGCCTACTTCCCCTTCCGGGGACCGCTGCCTGTTGCCGTTATTGTCACCTTTACAGGCTGGGCGTGGGGCGCACGCGTGCTGCGTGCCCAGACCCTCTCGATGCGCCGACGTGAGTTTGTAGAATCGGCCCGGGCCAGTGGAGAGACCACCCAGCGCATCATCTTCGCTGAGATTCTACCTAATGAGATTGCGATAGTAGCGGCGGGCCTGGTCGGAACGGTGATCTATGCGATCCTGGCCCAGGCAGGACTGGAATTCCTGGGTCTGGGTGATGTAACTATCATCAGTTGGGGAACCATGTTCTACTGGGCACAAAACAACGAGGCTCTGCTGCTGGGAGCGTGGTGGTGGTTCCTGGCCCCTGGTTGCTGCGTGGCGCTGCTGGGAGCGGGTTTAGCGTTCATCAACTTTGGCATCGATGAGCTGGCAAATCCGCGTTTGCGCAGGGAACGTAGAGCAAAGAAGTCCGCCAAGACAAAAAAGGTGGTGGCATGATGGTCACAGAAGTAGGCACCAACAAGCTACTAGAGATCAAACATCTCAGCGTGGATTATGAATCTGCAAAAGGTGCAGTGCATGCAGTCGATGATGTGAGCTTCACGATCGAGCGTGGGCAAATCTTCGGATTGGCGGGCGAGAGCGGCAGTGGGAAGTCAACCCTTGCCTATACCATCGCGCGTTTGCTCCAATCCTCGGCAGTTGTAACTCAGGGGCAAGTATTGTACTACCCACGCAAACTTCCTTACCGACCGGCTGAGCCGAAGGCTAGCTGCGATAGCAGCGTTGTCAGTCGGAATACTGGGGTACGTGAGGTGGACAAGACCTCCAAAGATGATGCAGCAGTGGATATCCTGGCACTAAACCCGGCACAGCTACGAGCTTTTCGCTGGCGTGAACTCTCCATTGTCTTCCAAAGTGCTATGAACGCGCTGAACCCGGTCCTGGATATTGGAGTACAAATCACCGATGTGCTGCGCACCCACAACCCGCTAATGACCGCCCAGGAAGCGCGTTCGCGAGCGTTGGAATTGTTGCGACTGGTCGGCATTGCGCCAGATCGGCTGCATAGCTATCCGCATGAACTTAGCGGTGGTATGCGCCAGCGAGCGATTATCGCCATCGCGCTCGCACTCAATCCAGAGATTATTATCATGGATGAGCCGACCACCGCACTCGATGTGGTAGTGCAGCGCGATATCCTCGCGCAGATTATGAGGCTGCGTAACGATTTCGGCTTCTCTGTCATCTTCATCACGCATGATCTTTCGCTCCTGCTGGAAATCACAGATACGATTGCTATTATGTACGCGGGCCATATTGTCGAGATGGCGAGCCGGGAAGATCTGTATCGTCACCCACGGCACCCATACACCTATGGGTTGTTGAACTCATTTCCAAGCCTGCGTGGTCCGAGCCGCAGACTGACGGGCATTCCAGGCTCGCCACCTGATCTACGTTCAGTACCGCCGGGCTGTGCGTTTCATTCACGCTGTGCGTTTGCGTTCGCAGCCTGTCATACCATCGAGCCAGCGCTGCTTCATGTGACACGTGAAGGGGCTAAGGTGCATAGAGGAATGCCTCCGGTGGATACCTCGTCTGCTAGGGAAGAGGTAACCCACGTTGCTTGCCACCTGTATGATGCCGAATTGAACCCTGAAGGTCCACCCGAGAGACTGGAGTCTGAATATGCCAACCAACACTGAAACGTCAACCAATGAAGAACCCATCCTGGAAGCAGCGCATCTGCGCAAGGAGTTCCCTTTACATAAAGTCAAGCTCTTTGGCCCTCCGCGTATGGTGCATGCTGTCGAAGACGCTTCGCTGGCTCTACATCCCGGTCGTGCTACGGCCTTGGTAGGGGAAAGCGGGAGTGGCAAGACAACGGTAGCGCGTTTGTTGGCAAGGCTCTACACACCCACGGCAGGCACCATCCGCTATCGGAAAGAGGTGGTCAAAGCCAGGGGAGAAGCTGCCCTGCGGGCGTACCGTCGCCATGTACAAATGGTCTTTCAGGACCCGTTCTCGTCGCTGAACCCGGTGCATACTGTGCGCTATCATCTAAGCCGTCCTTTACGTATTTATGGGCATGCCCATAGTGCTGCAGAAGAGACACGGCTCGTCACATCGTTGCTCGAACGAGTGAACCTGGCTCCTGCTGAGCAGTTCATGGCCAAGTATCCTCACCAACTCAGTGGCGGTCAACGTCAACGCATCGCGATTGCTCGTGCGTTGGCGGCAGTGCCTTCTGTCCTCCTGGCTGACGAGCCTGTCTCGATGCTGGATGTTTCAATCCGACTGGATGTGCTGAATCTGTTGATGCGTCTGAAAGAGGAAGAGGACCTGGCATTGCTCTTCATTACTCATGATATCGCCAGCGCACGTTACTTCGCCGATGAGACGCTGGTAATGTATGCTGGCCAGATGGTAGAGGGTGGGCCCAGTGAAGAGGTGATCCAGCGACCAAAACATCCCTATACCCAGCTCTTGCTCTCTGCCGCACCGGACCCTGATCGATTCGGGTCCGCTGACCAGCAGGGTGACCGCAAGGAGTCGTCTTGGGCACAACCTATACTGCCCATGGGCGAAAGTGGGGAGCCACCAAGTTTGATCAACCCGCCTAGCGGCTGTCGCTTTCATCCCCGCTGTCCATATGCCATGCCTGAATGCCGCCAGCAGTTTCCGCCACGTACGGAACTGGGTGGAGGACACTGGATCAACTGCTTCCTCTATGGAGCAGGAAATAAAACTAACCTGGCAGAAACAGCTCATGCTTCTTCCTCTAAGGGACAAGCGGGCCTGGAGAACTCACAGTCACTATAAGTCATGGGGATGGTCTGCCGGATTCCGATAAGGATCGCCCCTACAAACGATAGTCTATCTTAGGAGAATTAATGAGCATAACCGATAATGCGAAACCAGTAACGATGGTTAACACTCACGTAGCATCGGCCTTCCCTGCTGATTTTCTGTGGGGTGCGGCAACTGCATCCTATCAGATTGAAGGTGCAGCACACGAGGATGGGCGCGGCCCGTCCATCTGGGATCAGTTTGCAGCTATACCGGGCAAAGTACATCAAGGAGAGAACGGAGACGTGGCTACCGACCATTACCACCGTATGCCGGAAGATGTGGCGCTAATGGCTGAACTAGGCCTGAATGCGTATCGCTTCTCCATTGCGTGGCCGCGTATTCTTCCCCAGGGAACGGGAAGCGTCAACGGGCGGGGTCTGGATTTTTATGATCGTTTAGTGGATAGACTCCTGGCACGGGGTATTACTCCCTTTGTGACCCTGTATCATTGGGACTTACCATTGGCGCTACACGAAAAAGGTGGCTGGCTCAATCGAGAAACTGCATCCGCTTTTGCCGACTACGCAGAGGTAGTCGCACGACGGCTAGGAGATCGTGTCGACTGGTGGGTCACGCTGAACGAACCCTGGTGCTCTGCCTATCTCGGATACGAAAACGGCAAACATGCTCCGGGTATATGCGATAAGCAGTCGGCTTACATAGCAGCTCATCACCTGTTGCTCGCACATGGATTAGCACTACCTCGTCTACGCGCGCACACCGGTCAGCGTGCGCAGTTGGGAATCACGCTGAATCTTACACCCATCTATGCTGCAAATGAACATCCCGAGACGCTACGTGGAGTAGAGTGGACAGATAAGATGAGCAATCGGTGGTTTCTCGACCCAATCTTTCTTGGCAACTATCCCGAAGGTCTATTCGCCGATGCAGGGGTATCTCCTCCACCCATACAGGATCGTGACCTGGACATCATAGCGACTCCCATTGATCTTTTGGGCGTCAACAACTACTCACGGTTGCTCATTCGTGCTCATGTAGAGGAAAACGGAGCCAGTGACAATAGGATCAAGCGCTATGAACATGTCGCAGTGGTAGCTGATTCATCGTATACAGAGATGGGATGGGAAGTCTATCCACGAGCGTTAACTGATGTGCTGGTACGAGTCCACCGTGACTATGCTCCTCGTGCCATAGTGGTGACAGAGAATGGTGCAGCCTTTGCTGATCAGTGGGATGGCAACAATCACGTCAATGACCCGCAGCGCGTACGCTATATACGTGAACATATTCAGGCTCTTGGGCAGGCGCTAGCGCAAGGTGTTCCATTGCGGGGTTATTTCGTCTGGTCGCTGATGGATAACTTCGAGTGGGCGGAAGGCTACAGCAAGCGCTTCGGTATCGTCTACATTGACTACCCCACACAACGCCGTATTGTCAAAGAAAGCGGCCGCTGGTATGCCGACTTTATCACAGACCAACGCAGACAAGGGGTCCGTAAACGAAAACTTTAGATGGTCCTGGTCCGAACAAGGGAGAGCACGATGAGAAGTTTACGCATGAAAAGTTCACCCATCACCAGAGTGGTGCTCGTTCTTGTTCTAGGGACCGTATTCCTGTTCGCTTACCTTGTTGCGTTATGGCACATCTCAATGCAATGCCAGGCAGACACCGCCAGTGGCTTCCTCCATAGCTCCAATGGCAATTTGGTGGATGCGTCAGGTTGCGAGTTGCACCTCATAGGAGTAAACTGGTTTGGGTTTGAGACGAGTGCCTTTGCCCCGCATGGGCTGTGGGCGCGCAACTGGCGGGATATGTTCGACCAGATCAAGCAAGCGGGGTTCGACACCATTCGCCTACCCTACACCAATCAGCTCTTCGACCCGACGAGCAAGCCGCAGGGGATCAACTACCAGCTGAACCCTGATCTGAAAGGACTCCAAGGTTTGGCACTCATGGATCGGATCATTCAGGGTGCCCGCAGCCACGGCTTGAAGATCATCCTTGACCGCCACGACCCGATCGCCGATCAAAGGCCCGAATTATGGTACACCGACCAAATTCCCCAGTCGCGCTGGATCGATGATTGGGTTATGCTGGCCCGGCACTACCAGGGGAATGATACCGTTATTGGGGCAGACCTGGCCAATGAGCCCCACGGCCCGGCTACCTGGGGCGATGGCAATCCGCTCACGGACTGGCGGCTGGCTGCCGAGCAGGTGGGCAACGCCATCCTGGCGGTCAATCCGCAGTGGCTGATCATTGTCGAGGGGATCGAGCAGTACCACGGCGACTATTACTGGTGGGGAGGGAACCTGGAGGGAGCCGAGCAGTTTCCCGTGCGCCTGTCGGAGCCAGACAAGCTGGTGTATTCGGCGCATGACTACGGACCGGAGATCTACGAGCAGTCGTGGTTCCGGGCTCCAAACTTTCCGAACAACCTGCCGGGGGTCTGGGAGCACCACTGGGCCTACTTGCAACTGGATGGCATTGCCCCGGTGCTTCTGGGGGAGTTCGGAGGCCGCTCGGTAGGTCGGGATCCCGCTGGAGTGTGGCAGCGCAGCCTGGTGGACTTCCTGAACACGCAAGGCATCAGCTACACCTACTGGGCGTGGAACCCCGACTCGGGGGATACCGGCGGCATCCTCCAGGACAACTGGATCACGATCAACCAGGGCAAGCTCGGCGTCTTGAACGTCTATCAATTGTCGTTGGTGGGTCAGCCGCAATCTAGTGTAAACGGCTACTCCGGGAACGCTGGTGCTATCCCAAACGACTATCGATGGCCGTGATGAGATGCCCCTTGTCTAGCAAACAGACAAGGGGCATCTAGCCAGTTTATAGTCGTCAGGAACCCAGTAGCCTAGAAGGCAGGGGACTCCTGGCCACGAATGTTGAATCAGGGTACCTGATTCAGGCAATCACACAAGGCATCGACGAAAGCCATAGCTTGCTTCACGCCGTCGATGAGCACCAGCCCGGTTGCTGACGCTTGTAGGTATGCGCCAGTTTGCCTATCAATCAAGAAGGTCTGCCCTTCCTGATCCGAGCAAAGCAGGAAGCCACGATAGACCTGGAGGGTGCGATGCCAGACCGCAATAAAAGCTTTCAGGTCCAGGGAAGTCTCAATGAGCCAGACCGGCATCGTTGGAGCGAGGTCATCAGCGACCTGTGCCACAATATCGCGCATTGCCCGGTGTTCCTTCTGAGCATCCTGGTGCATCCATACAATCAACCACTCGAGACCTCCTTGTAGCCGGCGCTGCAGCGGGTTTCGCTTTTCCCATGGCATATACATGGCTATCAGTCTCCAATTCCATCGGATGGGTTAACAATCCTGCTATCTTTCTGTGCGCCCTGAACACTGCGATACATTCATTACAATCGTTACAATCAATGTACGTATTACAAATAGACCTCGGACGCGAAACTTTCATTTGGTGTGGTGCGAAGGCGCATAACATCTTTTGGTTTGTGGTTGAGAAGGTATCGGAGCAGGTAGTGTCACGCATACGCTCCCTCCCCAGGGGCGACGAAATGTGCCAGGGAGAGAGGGGGACCTGCCTGCAGAAAGCAGTCAATGCGGAGTTTGGAACCGGGGGTTATCAGAAGTCGCGAAAAGTCAAGATATTCGATGAGTTACTCTGTCCCTGAAGATGCCGGCGAATCAAATCTCTGTTACGCCTGCGCAAACGTATCAATCATTAGCTTCACATCGTCGCCCAACGGATAGAGAATCGGGCAGGTGCAACCAGCGCGGTTGTACTCTTCCACCTTAGCACGGACTTCATCCGGTGTCCCACTCGCGGTGATGCGCTCAATCAGTTCATCCGGCACAAACTGCATGGCCTCATGGATCTGTTCTTTGGTTGCGGGCCACCCGAGAATGCTCTGCACCTTCTTCACCGTTTCCAGCGGTGTGCCGCTCGCTTGCGCAATATGGGGCTGCTGCGCGAGGTATTGCGTAATCAATTCCTTCGCAGCTTGCACTGCGAGATGGTGATCATGATCGACTGAGCACACGACCAGCTGCGGGCGATCAATGTCGTCTATATTGCGCCCGGCTTTTTTCGCACCGATTGCAAGATGCTTCAATGCTTCGTGATTGTATTCTGGTGGCACGCAATAATTGAGCACCACGCCATCGGCGATTTCACCTGCCAGTTCCATCATGCCCATCTGCGTTGCGCCGATGTAGATCGGCACGTTGCGCGGCTCACGGCGCCCGTGCACGACGTCGAGCTCAATTCCATCCACGTAATGGAATTCGCCATGGAAGGTGACGCGCTCCATATTGAGCAATCGCTTCAGTACTTCGATGGTCTCGCGCATCGCCTTCATCGGCTTTTTGCGTTCAACGCCCACATTTTTCGCCAGCGGATCCCACCACGCTCCGATGCCGCAGATGATGCGATTGGGTGCAAGGTCGTCTAGCGTCAGGAAGGTCGCGGCGAGTAGCCCGATGTTGCGCGTCCAGTTGTTGATCACACCGCTGCCGATCTTCATTCGCGACGTCACTGCTGCGAACGCGGCCATTGGTACAATCGCATCCCGCACGAGGCGCGATTCGGCCTGCCACACGGCCTCGAAGCCGCGCTGCTCGGCGTACTGCGCGTATGCCATGCCTTCGCGGATTTCATGTTTGTCTTGCAGATACATTGCTAACCGTGCCATAAAGTTCTCCTTGGTGAATACTGGCTTCCAATACGAGGTGATTTTACCATATCAATGAGGAATACTTTAGTTTGCTTGACAGAAGCCATATTCATTGTTATCCTACTACATGGTAGAGGCAATGTTGAGTGACAAGACATTCAACTCAGTGTAATGCCATCTATTCAATCTCCCCACCGATTTCCCGGCGTACTATCTTTGTACCTGCGACCATAGCTTGCATTTTTGCGAAGGCCGCCCAACGTGCTGTCTGACTGAATCCGCAATCTGGCAAGATTTGCAAACGTGTGGGTTCTACGTACTTGAGCAACAGGCGTATTCTCTCGGCTACATCTGTTGGCTTCTCAATATAGTACGATTTGACATCCACCACACCTGCTCCTATCTCCCGCGTCCCGGCAATTTCGCTGAGTAATTCCAATTCAGCCATCTCGCGATTAGCAAATTCCAGGATAATCTGGTCAATTTTCGCATCCAGCAAGCGCGGGAATAGGGGACGATAGTGTCGTTTGCCCACAGGTTTGCACCGGTAATTCCCAAAGCAGGTATGCATGGCTAGTTTTATATTCACCCCTTCGATGGCAGCATTCCACAGTGCTACATAATCGTTTACCTGCTCTGGATAGACAGCAAAAGAGGGTTCATCGATCTGTATGAAGTCGGCACCAGCTTCGACCAGGTCACGCAGTTCTTGGTTCACGATGGGGACCAATGCCCAGGCTACCTCCATCCGGTCCCGGTAGACTGTACCAGGGTCGAGCCTGCCTGAAAGCGTAAAAGGGCCAGGAACAGTAGCCTTTAATGGTTTGCCTAGATCTGCAGTAACCGTCTGCAAATAACGAAAATCGGCTACGGTGCGCAAGCCTTCAGGGGCGTTTATGGGTTCCAGCACTTGCCATTTTGGCCTCATATCATGGCCTTCAGGACCCATCGTGCGCCTGGGTGGTAGAAGGCGTACGCCTTGAAGGTGATCGTAAAAGCCCATTACAAAGTCGAGGCGGCGCATTTCACCATCCACCAGGATATCTATACCTGCCTTCAGTTGATCGTTGATTGCGATATCCGTGGCATCGGTCAACGTTTCTTCAATATCGTGGGAGCCGTACTCCCCGCGCTTCATGGCCTGGCCCGCAGTGAGTAGCCAGCCGGGTAGAGCATAACTACCCACCGTTGTGGTTAGCAATAGAGTATTTGGATCGTTTGCCACTTGTTTCTCCTTTTATCCTCGTATCATCTCGGCCTTTCCAGCTAACTGGTCGAACTGCTCTGTTGTCACCTTGACATGGAAGACCTCGGCAATATGATCTACCCATGAAATGATGAAATAGCGCCACCCATCGTGAACGTTGAGATGCCGCAGTTCCCGTTGAGCATTGGCTTGATGCAGGAAATCCAATTTCCCTCGGTAGTTGAGTTCCCAGGCGATACCGTGCATGGGAAAGACTCCTTTGCCGGTGATGGGAGAGCCCGGGCGATCTTTACCCATGCCGGTGGCATTGATGACCAGTGAACCCAGTGGCAATTCGGCCATGAGCTGGTCGTTCTGGTGTGGGTCCTCATTCAGCACGTAATTTATTTCGATCGTCGAAGGCAAGGGCTCCACTATCATGCGCAGTTTGTCCGAAGCAGGTTGATTGCGGCTGACTATGACCAAACGCCTTGGCCTGCTGCCAGTATCGGGTTGTGTTAGCAAGTTGACCGTGATGGCCGTGCCTGAACCGCCCGCGCCAAGGCATAAGACCTGGTCCCCACTACGACTCCAGTAGCCTGGCTCTATGATTTGCTGCAAGGCCAGGCCGGAATTGATCGGGTCTTTGGCGTAGCCAATCAGTTGGCTGTCGCGCTTCGCAATGCACGAAACTTCTTGACAGAGTCGGGCATAGCGATCCAGGGAGTCGAACATGTGAGAAGTCGCGTGAAGCAGGTCGATTTTATGCGTGGTGATAAGGGCTCCCAGCGAGAGCGGGTCGTCCTTGATTTGCGCTACGACCTGTCTGTACTGCTCAGGTGCGGCATGCAGCGGCAGGTCTACTCCGATAAGTTGCGCGTGATTGAGGCCCAATACTTCGGCCCATAATGGAAAGAGGCGCATAATCGATGACAGGCCTGTGGTCACACCGATAAAGTACATAGTAGGTACGCGCTGCTGGACGATATGATATGTAGTGAAATCTTGTTTCATTACAACCCCCTGCTTTTTTCTCATTCGTCACTTAACAAATGCCTTGACCACTTTGCATATGCCCCTGGCTTGATTGCGCAAGCGGTAGCGACCGGTTGAAGCCGGTATGACAATCGTTTCGGCATAGTGTAATGGATGAGTGCCGTGCTCCGATTCCACCAGCACCTGTGCTCCTTCTACCAGGTTGAGTACGTGAAAGCGCTCTTTGCCTGTATCGCTCTCGTAATGATCGCCGAACTCTGCGCGGTGAATGGCGAAGAACATCAGTGGATGCTCGCCGATGAGGTATTCCGTCCAGCCCTCCCCTTGCTGGATGATGCGCGGTGAGGGTATCAGGTTCTGCCGCACCCAGCGTGTCCGGCGGCTAAAGTCTATATTGTCCCAGGCTCGTTCGATATGAATGGGGCGTAGTTCGCCGGTGAGATCGCGCCGCAGATAATCGTAAATCTTGAATGTATATAGGTACGGTGTTGAGCTTATCTCCAGGATAACATTGTTTGCTCCACTGTTGTGTACCGTCCCTGCCGGAATGAGAAAGAGATCGTGCATACGTGTCGGCCAGGCGTTCACGAATTCTTCCGTATCAAAAGCAATCCCCTCATCGCGCGCCCGTTCTGCTGTGAGACGAAAAACATCCGGGTCTATTCCTTCTTTTAATCCCAGGTAGCATAGCCCTTTTTCGCCAGCTTTTAAGACGTAGTAGGTTTCATCCTGAGTATAGCTGAGACCAAATTCATGTCGCATATACTCTGTCCGAGGATGTACCTGGCAGGAGAGGTTGCCACCAACAAGCGTGTCATCGTAGTTGAAACGGATGGGGAAGCTGGTGCCGAAGCGTTCAGCTACCATTGGCCCTTGCACGTTGATAGTTTCCTGGGCAATGAGCATTTCAAAAGGGACTTCGAGCCTGAGTTCGCCGTCTTGAAAAACGACGCCGTTTTCTGGTGTAATGAGTTCATACGACCAGGCATAATTTGGTTTGCTGGGGTCAAGCTGCATATAATGCTTCATCCACTGGCCCCCCCACGCGCCTGGATAAAAGACGGGCTTGACCCGAAATGGCTGACGTGACAACACAGACAGGGATGCCCGCAGAGCAGTACCCTCTACGAATAGCGGGTTCAGTGGATTTGTTATATCAAGGTAGAGATCAAGTTCAGGCAGCAGCGCGGTCTTGTGGTGTTCCATCACAGGCCAGTCCACCCAATGCATGCTCTTAACAGCGGGATAGACGGGTGTACCAAGCAAGATATCGCGTCCCGCCGATGCCATGCCGGTGATGTTCTCTTTAGGCAGATCAGCCCACGCTTTGCCTCCATCCAGGTTCAGCAGTACACTACCTTGTCCGAGGCACACGACTAACTCAGCCTGGTGTACTTCCCCAAGTACCCGGTTTCGCACATTCCTCAACCTGTTGGGATCAAAGAAATCGAACAAATTGCCCTGGTAGAGCTTACCAAACACTACGTCATCATTGTCCAGCGAATCGGCCAGCAGCCGCCTCACCGCTTCACTTTCCAGGCGTGCCTCAGCTATATCGATGAATACAACCCGATACGCTGCAAGCGCCTCCTGCAAACCAGCCTGTAGTATATCCCAGGCTATGCCGCTCATCCCGTCGATCGTCCAGAGGCCGACACCACTGTTCGCTAGCCGTTGACCGAGCGCCGCATAGCCTGCCAGTAAGTGGCCTTCGGCCAGTGGATAATCTGGGAAAGTATCATAGGCAGTGATCTCTGTAAGCATGGTCGCTCACTCCGTTTTCTTTCCTTGCCGTCGCAACATAATGGATATCTCCTCACTTATAGATGCCCGCTGTGCGGCGCGCATGTTCGACATACCAGCTATCCACCATGGCATCAATGATCGCGCCTTGTTCAGGTGTCATTCCCGCGTTATGGCTAGGGAATACGGGCAACCGAATCCCTCGCTCGTCCAAATTCTGCGCCACCTCAGCCACCAGCGACTGCATGATGATGCACGCGGCGATTGTGGAGGCCGATGCGACTTTATGCGGAAAACCCGGAATCGTGACCAGGGCATCCCCCCGTGGCACGCAGGTGTCAATCACCTCGTCACATACCTCGAACAGTCGTTTGCCAGAGCTATGTCGAGAATAGCTCTCGCTGCTGTGGGCTAGTGAAGTAATCGCGACCGTCTTCAGCCCCTGTTCTCTAGCACTCAACGCGACATCAATGCCCATTGCATTCACTCCAGAGTTGGAGATCACGATCATGACATCTTTCGGGTCAAGCCGGTAGTTCTCCAGGACGACACGCCCGAATCCCTCCACCTTTTCCAGGAATAGCGCCTGCCGCAATGCCTGGTTGCCAAGTATGGTGGGCATGTACGAGGTTGAAAGCTCATGAATAGGTAGCCAACCGGGGTAGCACCCGATTCTTGGATAGGTATCCATGGTTGGAATAAATGAATGCCCGGACCCAAACAGCACAATCAGGCGATCGGCTGCGATGGTGTCGGCGCCCCATTGTGCAACTTTGCTGATGGTCTCTAACTGAGTTTCTTCAATCTGGTTGAACACGTTACGAAAAGCGCTAAAGAATTGGCTGGCTCCCATCCTGATCTCCTTCCAGGCTGCGATGATGATGGACAGTACGGCTTGTATGTACAATTCTGAGGCACAAGGGATCATGCCTCATCAGAGCTCAGGACACCTCTCATGCCTTTCAATACCAGTTCGCGCAGTACCCAGGCTACACCATCCTCATCGTTCGAAGGCGCAACCAGGTCGGCGGCAGCTTTCACCTCCTCGGGGGCATTGCCCATCGCCACCGCCATCCCCGCCATCCCAAACATACTGATATCGTTGTGGCTGTCACCGATGACGAGAATACGCTCTAGAGGAATAGCCAGGTACGCGGCTAATACCTTGAGCGCCTCGCCCTTATTGATTCCTGACCGGGTGATCTCCTGGTAGGTCGGCGCTGAGTAGGTCAGGTAGATGGGCAGATTAAGCAACTGCAGCTTCCTTTCGATCTCCAACAGGTGACCTGACTCACCACAAATAGTGATCTTGGTGGGTTCGGCACACGTCTGCAAGACATCATCTACCCTGAGAAGCTCAACCTGAGAGTCTTCAACGCCGGTGATAGCAATTTTAGAGATAGCTATCAGTTGCTTCAGCTCTTCAAGGCCTCCTTCATAATACAGTTGGTCTGGTTCCTGGGAGATGATAGGCGCCTTTGCTGCACGCGCCAGTTCGACGATCGCAGTGGTCTCTTCTCGCTCTAATGGACGATGGAGAATTACCAGGTTGTTGGATGGATCGGCGATATACGCTCCTCCAGAACCAATATATGGTAGGGCCAGGCCCAGTTCTTTCAATAATGGCGTCATCTTCAGCTTCGGGCGTCCTGATACCAGTGTCACCCCAATCCCTCTGGCTTGTGTTTCGTGAATCAACGGCGCGATACTAGTCGATAGTTTGTTCTCGGAAGTTACCAGCGTCCCGTCAACGTCAATAGCTACCAGATCGTATATGCGCTCACTACCAGGTACTCTTTCACCTGCGCTAATAGGTCGTTCATTCCCGACGGACATGTGTTCTCACCCTTCTCTAGCCTCCTGGAACTAAATATGCGGCAGGCGCTGGCGATACCGCGCCAGGGTTCTGGCGTTCACTTGCAGCGCTTCTTGCACGACACCGGCATTGGGGCAGCGGATCATCGGTGGTACCTCGCCCGCTTTGACGAAGTTTTCAATGGCTGATGCCACAACAGCATGAACCAGGATAATAGCCAGCGCGGTCGAGGCTCCTCCTGTTGTCCCAAGTTCCGGCATCGCCTCGATTGTCACCAGGGTATCTCCCGGTGGAACGTCGTGATCGAGTACCAGGTCTACGACATCTGCAAGGTGTTTGCCACTTGGATGCAGTGATGGGACTGAGGCCGAATAGCGGCGAGATGTAACTCCAATGGTGTAGAGGCCCTTCTCACGAGCCGCCAACGCCACCTCTATGGGAGCATTGTTGCGACCGGACGCGGAGAAAACCATCATCACATCCTCTGGCCTCAGCTCGTATTTCGGCAATACAAAGCGGGTAGCATAACCATCCCATTTTTCGAGGGCGATGCATTTCTCCGTGCCTTCATGAAACATCAAACTGGGATCAAGCAACGGACTGACCGCTGCCAGGCCGCCGGAGCGATAAAATGCTTCCTCCGGCGGCAAATGGGAATGCCCTGAGCCGAACAGATGGAGTACACCATCTCGACGTAACGATTGCGTGATGACACGCGCAGCTTCTTCGATAGCAGAGGCTTGACGTTCCATAATAGCTTGCTGCGCCGCGATCATCGCCTCCATATAGCTACGCCAGTAGGTCATGATGAAGATTTCCTCCTGTCTCTGCTCTTATTTCAGTCCGGCTTTCTTACGTGCCGCCTCCCACTCAATCGGTTTCTGGCCGCCGAACGGCACTAACTGAATCCACACTCGAATACCCTGCTGGTGCAATTTTTCCGTATCCTCGATTTCTTCAGGCAATAGGTCACAGTTCGAGGCCAGGTTGCGCGAATTCGGCTTATGCGCCATCGCGCCATAGTTGATATCTGACGCCCTGTAGCCTTTCTCCAGCAGGCGCAGGAACGTTTTGGGAACTTTCGCGAGCAGGATGATGCGATCATGGCCACTACTCAGATCGCGCAGTTTCTCGGCAATTGCATCGAGAGTGAACGCTTCGATCTTGATCCCCGAAGGCGCAGCAAAGCGGAAAATATCCAACATCATAGGATTCGTTGCCACCGCATCGTCTGCTATCCAGATAGCGCTAGCCCGCCGCAACCCAAGCCAGCCTGTCATCACTTGTCCGTGAATGAGCCTATCGTCAACGCGATTCAATACAATCTCGGACATAGCAGTCCCTCCACTTCGCTTGTTGGCTCTTAGCCAGCCGTATCTTGCCTGAACTTCTTGAAGGCTTCTCCAATATCTATAATACCTGCCTGTCCAACTGACAACGCCGTTTCAGCCAGTGACTCGAGCCTGTCCGTACCTATACGCTCCATGAAGGTTTCAAGAAGCATGGGGAGATTCATACCGGTAACAGCGCGCACATCGTCCACCTGTTGGGTCAGGAAGGCCGCGGCGTTCGCGGGCGTGCCACCGAACATGTCGAGCAGGATGAGCACGCCATCACCCGTGTTCACTTCATTCACAGCCGCGTGCAGGCGATCCACCAGTCCTTCCAGGCTATCACCTGGCATCAACGATATGTTTGCTACCTGTGGCAGATCCCCCAGGATCATACTGGTCGATTCCAGGAACGCACCAGGCAGAGGCCCGTGTGCCGCAAGTACAATGCCAATCATGAGCACCTCCATCCTTTTCGAGGCAGCTGCTGCTGGCAGTCAACTCATGCTCTTGCGTCGCCTGCCAGCAGCGACTGCTGTACTTGTCTAGAAGATGCGGAACGCCGACAGCGCGGGAATGTTAAAGATTGACCCGATCAAGCCAGGCAGGTACCCCACGAGAATGATCAGGAGCGTGACGAGCAGCGCTCGGTTAATCGGCCAGCCGCGCCTCCGCATGCCCCACCACAAGAACACGACAAGCAAGAGAGGTAATAGCTGGGGAAAGATCTTATCAAGCGTAGCCTGAATGGAGACTTTCACTAGGCTCGCGCCTGACCCAGATGTATATGTGAGGGGAGTTGTTAGCGTGATAATGGAGGCGCCAATGGCGCCCGCCACGATCAATCCAAGCACGGCGAAAGAGGAGGTAATACGACGGAAACCTGCTTCAGCCAGCTGCCTCATGGAGGACATGCCATAGCGATAACCGAACATGAACAGGTAGTGCGATACGAGCAGGATGATCAGCGGGTAAGCGATGATGTAGAAGATCGGGCCGAGGGGACTACCCGTTCCCTGGCTCAAGCTGATGCCGATGGCGAGCAGGATGGGAATCAAGGTGCCGGGAATCATCGAGTCGCCAATACCGGCCATTGGGCCCATAATGCCTGCCTTGATGCCGTTAATCATCTCGTCGTTGATAGGGGCACCACTTGCTCGTTGCTGCTCGAGGGCCACCGTCACACCATGCGCAATAACACCTGTCTGTGGTTCGGTATTGAAGAACACCATGTGGCGTTTCAATGCCGACTTAATCTCATCTGGATTGTCACCGTATAGACGCTTCATGATCGGTGACAGCATGTAGACGAAGGCTGGCGCCTGCATACGTTCCATACTAAAGGCTGAAAGATTGAAAAACGTCCAGATCCACCATGCCCTGTTGAGATCACTCCTCAAGAGCGTTTTCTCTGTCTGAATGGCAGTCGCGCCATCATGGGCATTATCGCCAGGTTGTTGTAAAGTGGTGTCAGACATGTTGCGCCTCCGCTTTCTGGGGTTGAGTTGTTTCTGTGTCCATACGCGAGAAGTACCAGTAGTAAATGAGTGCTACAAGTACGCCAATCACTGCAACACCCACGGTTGGAACCTTCAGGTACACTACGAGAACCCATCCTAGCAAGAACCAGACGAGCAGGCGAGCCGAAGGGGCAATCTGGAGTAACAGAATTGCAATACCGACAGCAGGTAACGCGCCGCCGAGCAGGCTGAAGTACGTAAGCAGCCAGGGTACCTGGATATTGAGGAACGAGAGCACGCTTTGAGCGAAACCGGAACCCAGGTAAAGGACTAAGAAAGGCAGTACCCCACGTAGTAGGAAAGTGCCAATCTGGGCCAGGTAGTTCACCCGAATGATGCCTGCCAGATTCCCTTCGTCAGCATAACGGTCGCAAACATGTGCCCAGGCAGCATTGCCAACACTAAGGATTTGCCAGGCCGCGACACCAATGGCGGCCAATGCGACTGCGAGGCTTACTGCCACTGGGGGCGAGGCATGAGAAACCAGCGCTAAGGGTATACCAAGATAACTTGCGAAACTTAAATCTGCAGGGACGGACCCGCCGGGAGTAATCAGTGCAATGAAGACGCCTTGCACAGCAATACCAATGAGAACGCCTGTTTTTACATCTCCCAGGATCAATCCACAGAGAAAGCCAGCAACAAGCGGACGTGAAAGCACATACCATCCGCCTGTCGTTCCAAGTACCCAGGGTGTAGTGAGGGCCCCCAGGTAACACAGCAGTGCAATTAATGCCGCTTGCCATACCTGCATGGTAGAACCTCCTTCGTTGGAAAGGATGCCGCATATTTCAGAATGCGCATACGTGTATTCATTGCGCTACAGGACGGTAACTGGAAAAGGTGTACTTGCGCTTCACCTCCTTTGCAAAAGTTGATGAATGAACCCAGTATCAGTGAATAATGAGAATCCAGCAGCTTAAACTGCTAGCACTTACTCGTTCGTATATGACTCATCCTGTTATCCAGCCATCCTACCGAATTGATGACTGGTTAACAGATGAACGGATAACAGCATATATGAAAGCAGTGCATCAGATCACTGCGCGACAACAGCAATTTCAACCTGGCTGCGATCACCCCGGTGCCGTGCAAAACCACATTCAACAGGATGGCCCTCGCTATCATACATAGTGCCACTGACAACAAGTAGCGGCGTTGCGGGCGCAATATGAAGTAACTCCGCTTCCTCATCAGAGCATGGCACGGCTTCTAATATGCGCGTTCCATGCCCAAGTCGGATACCATACTTTTCACGCAGTACAGCATAGAGGGAGACATTTGTGAGGTCTTCGTTTTCAAGTCCAGGAAACGAACGATACGGTAGGAATGTAGTGGAAATAAGCAATGGTTCGTCGCCGACGAAACGCAGGCGTACCAGTTTAATGACTGGGCTTCCCACGACCAGTTGTAGCTCTGGTGCTACGAGCTTGCTGGCCGGGACAACTGCTTGTTCGAGTACCTGTGTGCGGATGGTGATACCACGCGATGCCATATCCTCGTAAATACCAGCCGCCTGATGCACAAAACGTTCTCGTAACTTTGGCGGTGCGACAAATGTCCCCTTGCCCTGAATACGGTACAGCAATCCTTCCTGTGTGAGATGATCTAGCGCCTTACGCACGGTTGTGCGGCTGACAGAGTACATCTGGCACAACTCCAATTCGGAGGGAATAAGCTGGCCTGGCTCCCAGGAGGCACATTGTTCCCGAATGATCTCTTTGAGTTGGTAGTATCGCGGTACAGGAGATTCCCGCTCAAGAGTTGTCGATTTTCGCCCATCACTACGCGACGGTGTAGCCACATGTCCCTCCTGTGATGTAGAGGTTAGATAGGATGTGTATCACCATAACGGTCTTGTAACTATGACATTACAACATTGTCATTACAAGTTGCTTCAAGTATACAGTGGGATTTTTTGTTTGTCAATATGGATGACCTTTCCAGGCAGTGCAATACGTCTGCTTCTCGTTGTCATGAATGACCGAGCCGGAGATGGTCCCATCCAGTAGACCGTAATGGAGACTGCTTTCCCTGGCGCAAAAGGGTCAGAGCTGATCCCTCATATATGGAACCGATAGCCGTCGCACCGACGCCTGTTGTGATAAACATCTCATGAGCGAGAACATCCGCACGATCCGCAGGCGCAGTGAAGAGTATTTCGTAGTCCTCTCCTCCAAACAGTGCCAGGTCCTGTGGCTCCTGCCCTGC
>WNEZ01000962.1_pt1 | contig 23630 bp, 24 predicted proteins | sample 5400521 | NCBI WGS metagenome assembly WNEZ01 (sample SAMN13153339, study PRJNA577476) | soil metagenome | isolation source: 120 cm saprolite under Douglas fir tree site 2 hole 1 replicate 1 | place: USA:California | collected 2015-04-18
GGAATCGGTTTAGGTTACACTAACTCCTGCCGATAAATTAGGCATTCTCGCGTCGCACCGCCCTCATTTCATGCACCAGACGTCACCTTTTTGCTCTGCCCCCCAAACGCGCTGTACGCCCTGCTGACCAGAGCTCCGGCGGGTCACAAAGCCCAAGTGGCATTGGGCGCGCTGTGACTCAGCTCTGGGAGCCATGGGTCCGCGGTGGGGCGGCCATCAGGCCCCGGAATTGGTCGGTCAAAGTCCATGTGGCGCAAGACCGCACGTCGGCAGTTTGTGGCCGGGCTCACGTTGGCCTTACGATCCGATCGTGATCTGCGCCGAGGCTTGGCGCGAGCTTCGGGCCGCACCTATTGAGTGGTGAGATGCCGATAGGTTCAGAGCGCGGCAATCCCTCGCTCGATGGCCACCATGCTGATGTTGGTCGCGTCAACCTGCGAGATCGACGCTGCGCCATAACAGCAAGCCAATTTGGCCAGGCTATTTTTGCAGTGACGAAGCGGTGAGTAAATCCTCGCACGACACGCGGAGCCCGCCATGCCTGAATTACTTGAACGAATCCGCTTTCGCGCGATGAAATGTCTTTACGACGGATTCTTCGTCGTGATGGTGCGTGATGCGTCTTGGCAGGAACCTCTTTTGGCAGCTGTTACGCCCGGGGCAAACAGCCGAATTCTTAATTTCGGCCCGGGGAGCGCCCAAACCGCACGCAACCTCGCTATCCGCTTTCCAACAGCCAACATTGTCGGCGTGGACCCAAACCCAAAGGCAGTAGAAAAGGCACGTCGCATTATTGCGCGAAGCAATATCGCTAACCTCACGATCATTGATGCACCTCGCCGCGGACGGCTTCCGTTCGACGCGGGCTCATTTGATAACGTCGTTCTGGTCCTCACGCTTCATGACCGCGCACCGGATGAAAAGCTTGAGATTGCCAAGGAGATGTTGCGACTCCTGCGGCATGGCGGCAAGTTACACGTGGCCGACTATGATAAACCGGTCGTCCGCGGCGAACGGGGGATACTGCGCTTTGCCGAATACATCTCAGGGCCGGCGGCTGTGGAGCCGCACCTTACGGGGAATTGGACCGACTTTCTCGCGAAGGCAGGATTTATCAGCGTCCGACGCCAATCCTCGCATTCTGTTGGCATAGGACGCATCTCAGTCGTCAAAGCACGAAAGCGTTGAGTCCGTTTAACACCTCGCCCTCCGCGTGGGGACGAAACTGTTTACAACTTCCGAGATAGCGCCGACAATGATCAAAAGAGGCGCAGAGGTTTTCTAGGACGCTTCGGTCGGCGCCCCCTGGTGTCGGCCGCATTCGAGTGTTATTTTGGCTGCCATGTGGTCCGCGAAGATAGGTCGGATAGCGGCTGTGTTGCTGGCCCTCACTTTAGCAGTGGGGCTGGTCGTGCATGGCGTCGCAAACCCCGGGACGGGCCTTAAATACGAGATGGCTGCCGCCGCCGGCAAAATGCCGATGCCGGGCACCGGCAAAATGCCCATGTCGGGCAAGTGCGACGGGTGCGGCGACAGCTCAGATGACATGACTGCAGCGTGCGCGGCATTTTGCAACAGCGTGGTCGAGGCGCTGGTAGCGACTGGCGTGATCGATGTTGTTCTTATCGGTGTTTTGCGCCCGTCTGCCGAACCGGCTGCGACCGGCCACGTTACTCCCCCCGAACCCTACCCTCCTAGACCCACCGGCCTGAGCTGAGGCGCGTCGCCAGCTGGCGACGGCGTCTTGATGCGCGTGCGACGCAAATGCGTCGCGTGCGCCTTCAAGCCCGAGCTGCATGCGCTTAACGAACTCGCATCGCATCTCCATTTCCGGTCCAGGACGACTTGCAATGTCTGCTGTTGCTTCTTCGGCGATCACTCGCCGCTCATTCCTCGTTGGTGCGGCCAGCGCCACTATGGCGGCGTCGCCTCCAAGGGCGGCCGAGAGTTCGGGGAGGGCTAGAGAATTCAGATTAGTTGCCGCGACGGCGCGATGGCCGCTCGTTGGCGCGCCTCATCCGCATACTGATGTTTGGTGTTACGCAGGCCACGTCCCGGGTCCTGAGATTCGGGTGCGGCAGGGCGAGCCTGTCCGCATCGCAGTCGAAAACCGGCTCCAGCAGGACACCACCGTTCATTGGCATGGAATCAGGCTCCCGTTTGCTATGGACGGCGTGCCGGGGCTCACTCAGCCGCCGATCAGAGCGGGCGAGAGCTTCACCTATGAGTTCACGCCGCCCGACGCCGGCACGTTCTGGTACCACCCGCACGCCAACAGCCTGCAGCAGCTCGGGCGGGGAATGGGCGGCGCATTGATTGTCGAGGAGCCGGAACCCGTCCCAGTCGATCGCGACATTCTGTGGCTGCTGTCCGACTGGCGGCTCACGTCTGATGCACAGATTGCCTCCGGCTTCGGCAATCCGATGGATGCGGCGATGTCTGGCCGCGTCGGCAACACGGTGACGGTCAACGGCGCCGTGTCGACAGACGAGCCGGTGTGGGCTGGCGAGCGGGTCCGCCTGCGCGTCGTCAACGGCGCGCTGGCGCGAATCATGGCACTGCGTTTCGAGGGTCATCGCCCGGTAGTTGTCGCGATCGATGGCCAGCCCTGCGACCCGCACGAGCCGGATGGCGGCCGCGTGCTGCTAGGGCCCGCGATGCGCGTCGATGTCGTGCTCGACATGCAAGGCGAACCCGGGCGGCGCTACCGCGTGGTCGATGATTTCTATGATGGACTTCCGTATTGGCTGACGCAGCTCGCGTACGACAAGCAATCGCCGGTTCGCGCCCATTCCCTCGAAGGTTCGCTTGCTCTGCCGCGCAATCCCCTGCCGGAGCCCGATCTCGCCAACGCTACCCCACATGTCCTCACGCTGCAGGGCGGCATGATGGGCGGAGCCGGAATGGGCGGAATGGACACGCAGGGCACGAGCCATGGCGCCACGTGGGCGATCAACGGAACCTCGATGACCGGCGACGGTCATGCCGGCATGGCGCCACTTCTCACGCTCCAGCTCGGACGAAGCTACATCCTGACGGTTCGTAATGACACGGCGTTTTGGCATCCGTTGCATTTCCACGGCCACAGCTTCCGGGTGCTGAGCCGCAACAGGACGTCGGTTCCGCATCGGCAATGGGCCGATACGGTCCTGCTGCCCCCGCGACAAACCGTCGATGTCGCCTTCGTCGCCGACAATCCCGGCGACTGGATGCTGCATTGCCACGTCACGGATCACCAGGTGTCCGGACTGATGACGGTCCTGCGCGTTGCATGAACCTTATATCGCTCACGGTTAGGAGAATTGAGATGAAAAGACGAACGTTCTGCCAAAGCGCGATCGCCACCCTGGTTGCCCTTCCGTTGCCAGCCATAGCCGCGCCGATCCGCGCCACCTTGTTCAGGAACCCGCAATGCGACTGCTGCGACATCTACGCCGCATATCTGCGCGAGAACGGCTTCGAGGTGGATGTGAAGTCGACCAACGACCTCGCTGAGATCAACAGCAAGGCCGGCTTTCCGGAAAACATTCAGGGCTGTCACGCGATGTTCGTGGACGGCTATGTCGTCGACGGCCTTGTCCCGGTGAACATCGTTCGCAAGCTGCTTTCCGAGCGACCGGTGATCGCGGGCATCACGCTTCCCGGCATGCCGAGGGGCGCGCCCGGAATGCCCGGTCGGAAAATGGCACCGTTCACGATCTACGCCGTCACAAAGGACGGTGCACCACCCACGGTCTACGCCGTCGAATAATCGACAAGGTGGAGCGCCGCCCGATGTCTTTGCCCAGCGGCAGATTCGAAAGGCCAGGATGACATGAACGCAGAAACCACTCTAAGCGCTCGTGTACCGGCACTGAAAGAGCGCCATCCAGCGCGGCTACGCTATCTTTTCCCGCTCGCGGCCTTCGCCGCCCTCACGCTCACGTTCGGCTGGGCGCTCAACCGCAATCGCAATCCGAGCGAGATTCCGTCCGCGCTGATCGGGAAGCTGGTCCCGCAGTTCGCATTGCCTGCGGTGAAAGGCCGCGCGCTTCCGCTATCGAGCACCGATCTCGGCGGCGAAGTCTCTCTCGTCAATGTCTTTGCTTCGTGGTGCGTCGCGTGCCGGGAGGAGCATCCGGTATTCATGCAAATAAGAGCCGAGAATCTCGTCCCGATCCACGGCCTTAACTATAAGGATCGACCGGACGACGCCGCAAAGTGGCTTGACACCATGGGCGACCCGTACACTCGCACCGGAGCCGATCTTAACGGCCGGGTGGCCATCGACTGGGGGGTCTACGGCGTCCCTGAAACCTTCGTGATTACGAAGGATGGTCACATCGCGCACAAGCACATCGGCGCTGTCACCCCGAAGGATCTCGAGGAGACGATTCTCCCGCTGATCAGGAGGCTTCGGCAACAATGATGTCCGCCTTCCGCTCTCTCAAGGACCGCTTCGGTGGATGGACGGGCGTGGCGATGATCGTGGTGATGACCTCGCTATTCGCCGCCGCCCAAGCGCCGCTGAAAAGCTTTGTCCTGCACGATGCGCCGAAGCCGGTCGCAACGGTCGCATTCGACGACGCCGAAGGCCACTCGCGAACCCTCGCGGATTTCAAAGGCAAGGTTGTGCTTCTTAACATCTGGGCGACGTGGTGCGTCCCGTGCCGCAAGGAAATGCCGGCGCTCGATAGGCTGCAGGGAGCTATGGGCAGTCCGGATTTCGAGGTCCTTCCGGTTTCCATCGACCGCGGCGGAATCGCGAAGGTCCGCGACTTTTATTCCGAGATCGGTGTGCGCCATCTCGCGATGTACATCGACGTATCCGGCCAAGCACCGCGGGCGCTCGGCGCCGTCGGCTTGCCCACGACGCTCGTCATCGATCGCGCCGGACAAGAAGTGGGCCGCGTGATCGGACCCGCAGAATGGGACTCCTCGGAGATTGCTGACGTCCTCAGACCCATCATCTCCAAGCAGGCCGCCACCAGCGAGGGCGTCGCGCAAGCGCAAACTCAGGCTGCGCCGGAAGATCGCGCACCTGGTGCGCTGCTGCGCTCGTTCCAATGGCTGCAAGGGCTGTTCATCAAATGACTATCCAAGGAGACACACGTGATGACATCTGACACGACCAAAACGGCCGACGGGTCGCTGGGGCGCAGTTGGTTCGATTTCGCTCGGTACCACCTTGCCAATCGATGGATGCTTCTGACGCTTGGCGGTCTCGTGGTCATCATTGGCGTCGCCCTAAATTGGGGTTGGCTGGTGGCCGCGGGCATTGCGCCGGTTCTCGTTGCGGTGGCGCCTTGCGCCATCATGTGTGCGCTGGGGCTCTGCGGCATGAAAATGATGGGAGGCTCCAAGTGAGTCGAAGCCGTGTCGGGCTGCAGAACGCTGGAGGGGACGATGGCGTCGCCCAGCGTTACCAAAATCGATCGACCAATGTTCGGGGTCGAGTTGCTGCCACGATGTCGCGCGCGCGAGCCCTCAAAGGAAGCGTGCTGAAAACTCAACCACTCGATGAAAGGAGAGACCACAATGACTAAGCCGACAAGAATCCTCGTCCTCGCCGCGATGTTGCTAGCGACCGTTGCCGCCGCACCGGCACTCTACGCTGACGATTCCCACGGATTGCATGGCTCAATGATGGGCCGCGGGACAATGGGCGGGAGCGGCATGATGGGCGGACACGGAATGGGGATGATGAATGAAATGAGCCGGATGATGGATCAATGCGGCGCGATGATGCAAGGCAACGAGCGGCCGAACGACCAATGGCGAAGGAATCCGCCTTCACGTCAGGACAAGAAAGAGTAACGGAGAACCGGCAGGGGCCGCTCCCTCACTTCGGGCGGCAGGCTTGCCGATCCGGCGACATGTACGTCATTGGAACCTCTGCGAGGCAAATGATGACACGCCTTGGCGCATTCACTCACGCTCTCGGTTTGGCAGCGCTGTCAATTGCAATTCTTATCGGCGCAGGAGCGGTGCAAGCCGCTGCATCAAATCAAGAGCACGAGACGCTGTTTGCTCTCGCCTACGATCCCGGCACAGACACCCTTTTGAAGGCCGATGCCAATGCGCTCTATCGGAGCCGGGACGGAGGGCAGAGCTGGCAGAAGATTGCCATACCGTCTCCCGAGGACGGTAAGATTGCCGCGGTCACGACATCTTTCGCCGCCCGGGGCGTGATGTACGTCGCAGGTCCTGGCTTGGGCGTCGTCCGCACGGATGACGGAGGAAAAACCTGGGTCGAGCGGACCGAAGGGCTTCCCAGCCGCGACGTGATTGCGGTTGCCGCCCACACGACACAGCCAGATACCGTATACGCCGTCGTGAAGGAGCACGGCATCTATCGAAGCCAAGATGCTGGGAAAAGCTGGCGGATGATGGATCGCGGGCCGCGGAACGGTCTGATCCAATTAATCCATTCTGACATGGCGGGAAGCATGCAGAGCGGCTGGCTCTTCGCCGCAACACCCAACGGCGTTCGGCGCATCATGGATTGTTTCTGCCTTTGGCAGGACGCCGGCGGCCTCGCCAGTGAAGTTCGCGGCGTCACCTATGATCCCAAACAGCAGGAACACATCTACGCCGCAACTGAAAAAGGTCTGTTCCGCAGCACTGACGGAGGAGAGAACTGGATTGAGATGGCGTCTCCGCTCTCCAAACCGGTTGCGCTTGCTTTTGCGCACTCCGGAACGCTCTACGTCATCGATGCCGGCGGCCGTCTATTCCGAAGCATGGATGAGGGCGTCACTTGGGCACTGGTGAATGCGTAGGCTTTTGATGGGCGCGATGCTAGCCGCGGCAAGCCATGTGGCGATCGTTCGCGCGGCGGACGAGGCGCCGTCGCTCGACTTGGAGAGCGTCAAATCCGGTCGTGCGATCTATGGGCAATATTGCGCGTCTTGTCATGGGGCGAATGCTCAGGGTGCACCTGGTTGGCAAGAGCGTAACGAGCACGGCGAACTTCCAGCTCCTCCGCACAATGCGGAAGGCCACACATGGAGGCACTCGGATGCCATGTTGTACGAAATGGTCAGCAAAGGCTGGCGAGATCCCTTCAACAAGACCAAGCGCCTGACCATGCCCGCCTTCGGTGAGGCGCTGTCGCCTGAGCAGATTCGTGCGGTGATCATTTATCTGAAGACGTTATGGACGTCCGAACAACGCGACTTCCAATCGGAGGAGAGCCGTAATCAACCCTTTCCACACCGGATGCCATAGCTGCATGTCGGCTTGGTAGGGCAGAGTCGAGATCGGAAATTCGTGATGCTGAAAGTCAGTGCAGGAGAGGGACAAATGAATGATCAAAGGGGATCGCGAAACTACTCGAAAATCTTCAGCTGGATGCTTGTGCCGCTGATCCTAGTCGCAGTGGCGGGCATCGGGCTCGCTGCGGAGCGCCGCGTTCTCCACCAGCCGAAGGCTGCCAACACCGTCGCAGAGATGCCGCAGGACGAGTTCGAGCGGCGCGTGCGCACCTATCTGCTTGAGCACCCAGAGGTGATCACAGAAGCGATCAGTCGGTTGGAGGCCCGCCAGGCCGAACAGGACGCCGCACAAGTGAAGACCCTACTGAAGGAGCACACCGACGAGATATTTCGCGATCCCGACAGTCCGGTCGGCGGCAACCCCGCGGGCGACGTCACGTTGGTTGAGTTCTTCGATTACAATTGCCCATATTGCCGCCAAATGGCGCCACTGATGACCCAGGCCGAGGCCGAAGATCCGCAACTGCGGATCGTCTACAAGGAGTTCCCGATCCTCGGACCGAACTCCGTGGTGGCAGCTAAAGCGGCGCTCGCGGCCAAAAAACAGGACAAGTACGTCGCCTTCCATCGCGCGCTTTATCAGATCCGCGGGCCGGTCGAAGAGGGCAAGGTGCTCGAAGCCGCAGCCAAGGGCGGACTCGATGTCGACCGTCTGAAAGCGGACATGCAGGATCCAAGCCTTCAGGGCCTCTTGGACAGAAACATACAACTCGCGCAGGCGCTGCGGATCACTGGCACGCCGGGTTTCGTCGCCGGCGATCAGATTCTTGTGGGCGCCACCGATTTGAAGACGCTTCAGGCCGTGTTGCAAACCATAAGGGGCAAGCAAGCTGCAAAGTAGGAGCATGCGATCACGGTCGTCATGGAGGGCTTTTGGATGAGTGCCAAATATCAGAGTCACGGCTGGAAAATGCTTCGGCTCAAAATAGACGGAATGCACTGTGCGAATTGTGAAGTCCTGATCGAGCGCAGGTTCAAGAAGATTACCGGCGTTCGCCGCGTTAAAGTCAGCAGCACCACCGGCATGGCAGAGGTCAACTGCTACGGCGACGTCGACATTGCCACGCTGCAACGCGCGATAGTGGAGGATGGCTACACTGTCTGGCTGCTACATGAGCAAACCAACAAGCCGACCGATTCCGGAAAGGTAAAGAACACCCGCCGCGACTACGTCGAGATCGGTGCGGTGTTTCTCGTACTTGTCGGGCTCTACGTCGTACTGAGCGAGCTTAACATCCTACCGGAGCGTCTCGCGGTACCCAACACCATCAGCTACGGCCTCGCATTCGTGATCGGCATCGTCGCTTCGATGTCTACCTGTATTGCAGTGACGGGCGGCCTGTTGGTGGCGGTCGCCGCAAAGTACAACGCCGTCGGCGGAAGTTTGAGCGGCGTCCAAAGGTTCAAACCGCACATTTATTTCAATGTCGGCCGGGTCGTGTCGTACACGATTCTGGGAGGCGCCATCGGAGCATTGGGATCGACATTCACGCTCTCCGCTGATGCGAACGGCCTCCTGATCATTTTCGCCAGCGCCGTGATGATCGTCCTTGGGCTGCAAATGCTCAAATTGCTCCCGCCGCTGGGGCTGCTGGCGCCCAGAATGCCGAAATTCATCGCGCATAAGATTCACGATCTTTCGGAGAAGGAAGCGAAAGGCGGTGCGTTCATTTTGGGCGCTTCTACCTTCTTCCTACCCTGCGGCTTCACCCAAGCGCTTCAGCTCTACGTGCTGGCCAAGGGAAGCTTCATGACCGGCGCGCTGATCATGTTGGCGTTCTCCCTTGGAACCCTGCCGGCCCTGGTTTCCCTCTCGGCTTTATCGAGTTTTGCGAAAGGCTCCTTCCAAAGATACTTCCTGAAGTTCGCGGGTGTCGCCGTCGTCATCCTCGGGCTCTTCAACATTCAAAGCGGCCTGACGCTCACCGCCGTCGGCACCGAGAATTCGACGCCGGCCGCTAATGGAGGGCCGGTCGTTGCCGGGACAAAGCAGGCTATCCCGGCAACCGAGCAGCCGGTGCCGATTGTTGACGGCAAGCAGATCGTCGATATGAAGATCCTCGGCTACCGGTATGAGCCAAACCGCTTCGCCGTGGTGCAGGGAATACCGGTCGAGTGGCGGATTGATGCCAGCGCGGCCGCCGGGTGTGGCCGCATCATCATTGCGCCGAAAGCCGGCGTCCGCAAACTCCTTCCATCCGGCACCACTGTCATTACCTTTACGCCTCAAGTGCCTGGTGACATCAGTTTCAATTGCAGCATGGGCATGATGACGCGCGGCTCCAGGATCACGGTGCTGCCCAACACAATCGACAAAGCGGCGGCCTTGACACCGGTGAACACCGCACCTCCAGCAAACGCCGCGCCTGCAGCGCAAGCATTTTCCGCGAATCAGCGTGGCGAGATCGAACGCATTACCAAAGAATACCTCGTCCAGCATCCTGAGGTGCTGCAGGAAGCGATTGCCGCGCTGGAGAAGCGCCAGCAGACGCTGGATGCGGAGGCGCATCAGGCAGCCATCAAGGAGAATGCCGCGACCTTGCTCGGCTCAGCGCACCAGGTCGTGCTCGGCAACCCGCAGGGCGATGTCACCATGGTCGAGTTCTTCGACTACAATTGCGGCTACTGCAAACGCGCACTCTCGGACACGCTCGACCTGTTGAAGACCGATCCCAAGCTCAGGGTCGTGCTCAAGGAATTTCCGGTGCTCGGGGAGGGCTCGACCCAAGCCGCACAGGTTGCCGTCGCGGTGCGCATGCAGGATGCGACTGGCAAGAAATACCTCGAGTTCCATCAGAAACTGCTCGGCGGCCGCGGCCAAGCCGACCGCGTGCGTGCTCTTGCGGTAGCCAAAGAGGTCGGCCTCGACATGGCACGGCTTGAGAAGGACGTGGCGAGCGACGAGGCGAAGGCGACGATCGAAGAAAGCATGAAGCTTGCCGAAGCCCTCGGCGTCAATGGCACGCCCAGCTATGTGGTTGGTTCGGACGTGGTTGTCGGCGCCGTCGGGCTCGACGCGCTTCGCGAGAAAGTCAGTGCGGTGCGCAAGTAAGCGCGATATCCGGCACGTGCATCAGGAGCTTTGCCATGAAAACAGCGACGTTCAACATAGCCGGAATGCACTGCGCTTCGTGCGCAGCGCGTAACGAACGGACGCTCAAGAAACTCGAAGGCGTTCTCGATGCGACCGTCAATTTTGCCACCCACGGCGCCCGTGTGGTGTTTGACGACTCCGTTTTATCGGTCGGTACGCTCTATGACGTGGTGGTCGACAACGGCTACCAGGTGCTCAAACCCGAATTCGCCCGCGATCATAAGGAGCAGGCGCAGCGAGACCTGCAATGGGCACGGCAGCGGGCGTTCCTGGCCCTGCTGCCTGCCATCCCGACGGCGGCCCTGGCGATGCTCGATATCGAGCTGCCTTGGGGGTTTTTCAATCACAATGCGAGCGTCTGGATCGAGGCCATATTGGGCGCCGTCGTCATTCTCGGCCTCGGCTGGCAGTTTCATGTCGGCATGCTGCGGCAGGCCCGCCATGGAGCGGCGAACATGGATACGCTCATTTCGCTGGGGACGCTCGCCGCGCTCTTCTACAGCGCGGGGGCGATGTATGCCGGCACGCACCACCTGTACTTTGAAACCGGTGCCGTTATCGCCGCCCTCATTCTGCTCGGGAGATACTTCGAAGCCAGAAGCCGCGGTCAAGCCAGCGAAGCCATAGAAAAGCTCGTTGAACTGGGAGCCAAGACAGCGCACGTCATCAGGGGTGGCGAGGATCAAGACGTTCCCATTGACGACGTCAAGGTCGGCGACGTCCTTCTGGTCAAGCCCGGCGAGAAGGTCCCGGTAGACGGAATGATCATCGATGGCACGTCCAGCATCGATGAGTCGATGCTCACGGGCGAAAGCATGCCGGTAAACAAGGCAAAGGGAGACGACGTATTTGGCGCAACCATCAATGTTGGCGGCGCATTTCAAATGCAGGCGACAAAGGTAGGCCAGGACACCACGCTCGCCCAAATCGTCAAGATGGTCGCCGAAGCGCAAGTGAACAAAGCGCCGATCCAAAAGCTCGCTGACAGAATTTCCGGCGTGTTTGTGCCGATCGTGCTCGGAATTGCGATCATCACGGCCGTCGCCTGGTATGTCGTCACGGGCGATATCTACCAGAGCTTCGTGCCGGCTGTAGCGGTGCTCGTGATTGCGTGCCCCTGCTCTCTTGGTCTTGCGACCCCGACAGCCATCATGGTCGGCACCGGTTTGGGAGCACGACGCGGAATCCTGATCAAGAACGGAGAGGCCCTCGAAAGGGGAAAGAAGATCGACGTGGTGGTCTTCGACAAGACCGGCACACTTACGGAGGGCAAGCCCAAGGTCGTCGATATTCTTGCCTGCCAGGCGTCAACGAGCGCGGACGAAGTGCTCGTTTTGGCGGCGAGCATCGAAAGACTTTCCGAGCATCCCCTGGCACAGGCGATTGTGCTTGCGGCACGGGAGAAAAATTTGCCGTTCAAGGACGTCCAAGATTTCGTGAATGTCCCGGGGAAAGGCGTACGAGCGAGGATTGGTGAGGCCACAGTGACAGTCGGAAGCATACGGCTGTTGCTGGAGCATGGAGTGCCACTCACGCGTCAATGCGACAAGATCGACAAGCACGAGGCTGATGCAAAGACAATTATTGCCGTGGCTTATGATCGCGAGCTCGTGGGCGTGATTGCCGTTGCCGACAGTTTGAAAGAGGGCGCCAGAGCCGCGATCGAACATTTGCGGGCCGAGGGCATCGAGACGGTAATGATTACCGGCGACAATAGGAGGACAGCAGAAGCGATAGCCAAAGAGATCGGCATCGATCGCGTATTTGCGGAGGTCCTGCCACAGGACAAGGCGAAACAGGTAGGCGAACTTCAACAGAACGGGCAGCGCGTCGCCTTTGTCGGCGATGGCATCAACGATGCGCCGGCCCTCGTGCAGGCGGATCTGGGCATCGCGATCGGCACCGGCACGGACATCGCCATCGAAGCCGGGAACATCGTGCTTGTTAAAGGTCACCCGCTGAAAGTCATCGAAGCGCTCAGGCTATCCCGGCTGACCTTCAAAACGATCAAGCAGAATATGTTTTGGGCCTTTTTCTATAACGTGGCCGCGATTCCACTGGCGGCACTCGGGCTACTGAACCCGATGATTGCTGCTGCCGCGATGGCGGGCTCCAGCCTGACCGTCGTGGGTAACAGCTTGCGAATCAAAAGGCAGAAGCTCTCATAACCTCGAACTCGCTCGTGACTAGGAGGATTAGGGTCACGATGATCAACGTCTTCAGAGCTGGACTGACGTGGACAATGCGCAACGAAGGAGATTTACCATGAACCGTCGAGCGGCCTTGATGCTCGCTATTGGAGGCGTCGCAGGTATCGCCTCTCCCTCGGCCGGAGCCGAGTTCCATAAGAAGAAAGGCAATGGGCGGACGCCAGCCGCTACCCCGAACGATGTCGGTGGCACAAGAGACACGAAGACCGGATTGACATCGCAGTTTCAAGATCTCAAGGAGATCGGGCCGGACCGTCAGGTGGTGACGATTCGCCACAACCGAGACACCTACAAGATAACGACGGCCGACGGCCAAAGCGCCGACTTTTCGGAACCCAACCTTCGCTTCAAGATCGATTCGAGCCACGCCGGCCCGCTGGCCGGCAGACCGGTCATCTTGCCCACCGGCATGATGGGTGACCGCGTAACGGTGTTTTTCGCGTCGCCAGCAGAGATGAGCGCCTCGATCAAACATCAGGGCTGATACAGCGCTCCGTTGGCGGTGGCATGAGCGACATCTTACAAACCAGCATGATTGCTGCATTCGCGGCCGGTATCATTTCATTCCTGTCGCCGTGCGTGCTGCCACTGGTGCCCGGTTACGTTTCGTATATCGCGGGCCAGTCGATCGCCAATGACGCGACCCGGAAATCCGCGACGCTGCGGTTTCAGGCAATTGCGCTGAGCCTCTGCTTCGTTGTCGGCTTTGCAACGATCTTCGTGATCCTCGGGGCCAGCGCGACGGCTCTCGGCCAATTGCTCATTTCATACCGCTATGAATTGAACTTTGTGGGTGGTGCGGTCGTAATCGGCTTCGGTCTCTTCATGCTGGGTGTGCTACGGCCCTCATGGCTCTATCGTGACCTGCGCCTTGATGCTGCGATAGTAGGGGGACGGCCGCTTGGCGCCTATCTTCTCGGAATGGCATTCGCCTTCGGCTGGAGTCCCTGCATAGGTCCTATCCTGGGTACTATCCTGACGGTGGGCGCGGCTTCGGCCACGGTCGGCAAGGGCGTGGCACTGTTGGCGACCTATTCGCTCGGGCTTGGTGTCCCGTTCGTGCTCGCGGCGGCATTCACCGACGGTCTTTTGGCGAGGATGAAAACAATCGGCCGCCTAGGCCGTGGCCTTCGTCTGTTTGCCGGCGGCATCATGATTCTCATGGGCGGCGCGATGCTCACAGGGCAGCTCTCCACATTCTCGTACTGGCTTCTGAATACCTTCCCTCTGCTCGCAAAAATCGGATGACGGAGGGTGCCATGATACGAGCATGCAGAACACGCCAGAAATCCTTTATCCGATAAGTGAGCTCACAGATAGATGGAGACGATGATGCGACGCCTTTTTCTTGCTGCCTTTGCGTCTCTCATTGTGTCGGCGGAGCTTTCGCCCGCATGGGCGGCGAACGGAGATTCTAGCCGCGGCCAGCGTGTCTTCAATGCGTGTGCGGCGTGCCACTCCCTAGAGCCAAATCGGAATATGACGGGACCAAGCCTGGCGCAGGTTTGGAACCGCAAAGCCGGCGGATTGCCGAGCTTCGAGCGTTACTCGGACGTAATGAAGTCGTCCGGCATTGTCTGGGACGACAAGACGCTGGACCAATGGGTCACCGATCCGCAGCATCTCATCCCCGGCAACCAGATGACTTTTCAGGGCCTCAAGAACCAGCAGCAACGCGCGGATCTGCTGGCGTTCCTCAAGGCAGCAACACAGCCGGGCGCGGCTCAATCAGCTCAACAACGCGGGCAAATGGGCAGCAGCGATCCAAATCTAAAGGCGCTCGATCCAGAGGATCGTGTTCAAAACATCAGCTATTGCCGCGATACGTATCGCGTGACCACCGCCGACGGGAAGATGCACGCTTTTTGGGAGCGCAATCTCCGGCTCAAGACCGATAGCAGCAGCAACGGTCCCCAGAAGGGCGCCCCTGCACTTATTGGCGCCGGAATGATGGGCGACCGTGCCGACGTCATCTTTGCTGCCCCCGAGGAGATCAGCGGCTTCATCAAGCCGGAGTGTTGAGGCAGCGACAAGCCAACGCAGTTGTAGCGCGCACCTCCCTGGGGATTCGTTCGAACCTCGATGGAGGTCCGTTATGCTCCTCTCGATTGGAGACTATCTTGCGGGATCCTCGTCGGCGTTGCGACGACCCGCGCTGTCCGCAGCATCGTCTCTGACGAGCTGGATTGGTCCGAGCCTCAATCGGGACGCGGTCGGCAACGTTCAGAAAGCAGGGTTCCGACTACGGCGCTGGAAAACGTCTATCTCCATGTTGTGAAGATCATCGAAGCCGTGAAGGGCAATGCTGCTTAGTAGCGCGCGCTCGCGCACGTCGTGAGTGCTGTGCGACTATGCGGAGCGTCTCCGCCAGTCGGATGCGGGAGATGCCTCTCAGCAACGCAAGCCTTGAAACATTGACGAACCTGCCTATCACTTCCGGGTTCAACCACCATGCTCGGCCTTCGACCACCGTGCCGCACGACTGACCATAGCAATGTTGGCGTGCCAGTTTCCTGATTGGGAGGAGAATCAATGTCAGCCGCACAGACCGTTCGGTTCATCCGGGATGCAGACGGCGCGCGCGTGGCCTATGCCGTCGTCGGCGAGGGGCCCATCATCATCTGCCCGGCATGGTGGGTCAGCCACATAGAACGGGATTGGGAACATCCGGGATTCCGCCGCTTTTTCACCCGGCTGGCCGATGGGTTTCGGGTCGTGCGCTACGATCGTCCGGGTACCGGTTTGAGTGATCGCGACGTCCCGCCACGAACGCAAGCGGACGAGGTGTCATTGCTGGCAAGGCTCGCCGATGCGCTCGGCGACGCCCAGTTCTCGCTATTCGCCGTGTCGTGCGCCGGACCCGTTGCCCTTACCTATGCGGCCGAACATCAAGACCGCGTTCGTCGGCTGTGCCTGTACGGATCGTATGCAAGCGGGACGGACATTGCGACGCCGGAACTACGGGACGCCCTGCCCGCCCTTGTGATGGCGCACTGGGGCGTCGGATCCGATGCACTCACGGCGTTATTGTTTCCCGGAGCATCGCCGGAAGACTTCGAAGCCTTCTCGCGCAACCAGCGCGACTGGACGACTGCCCTGAAGGCGGCTGAGCTGTTGCGATTGAGTTTCACGATGAACGCGTTGCACGCGCTGCCACATATGCGCACAGAGGCTCTGATCATCCATCGTCGCGAGGATCGGACGATATCGCTCGAAGCAGGCAGACGATTGGCTGCGGAGCTGCCACACGCACGCTTCATGATACTGGATGGCAACGTGCACCTGCCCTGGATCGAAGGCGACGCGATTGCCGAGACGGTGCATGCATTCCTTGTTGGCCACCAGGCGCCGGCGTCAGCATTGTCCGCGACGCTCGCATCGGACTGTCGGTTGGACGAGGCGACGCGTGAGCTCATCTTGGCGGGGAGCCGCCAGCCAACCACGCGTCTGGAATACGGCGTGATGCAGGCGCTGATCCAGGCGAATGGACGCGTGCTCAGTCGCGACGAGATGCTTGGCAAGATCTGGAACACTCCCTTCGCGGGTTCGAATAAAGTCGAGGTCGTCGTCAGATCGTTGCGCAAGAAGCTTGGCGCCTTCGCGCCCTCAATCGAAACGGTCACTGGACATGGCTACCGTTTCGCCGGATGGAAGCATGTTGCACGAGGCAATCCTGAAGCGCCGTGAAGCAACCATCAGAGCGCGGAATAGCCCGAGGCGGGCGTCTGGCTCTGACGATGAAGAGGCGGCAGATTGACAGGCTGATCAGATGAACCGCGAGGAGGGCCTGCTACGTCTACGCCCGTCACGTCTGCGCAATGTGTCCAGATGTCAGCCGTGGTGCAGATTCTCATCTGATTCTCAGGAGAATCTCATCCGTTCTTCATGCGGTGGCGATGCGCCTCTTCTATTAGGCTTGCAGGGGTTCGATCTACGTCACGTTTACCTGTCATCGCCGGCAACGTGGACGTGGCGCAATGAGATTTGCAAATCGTGGGAGGGGCTTATGACGATGGCGGATATGCACGCGATGGGGATCAGCATGTTGGTGACGATGGGGATTTATCACCTCGCCATCTTCATCTTCGCCGTGCTGGGGACAGCGGCGGCGATCAAATATCTGCGCTCCTAATTTATTAGGCCCGCCGACGTTCAGGGTCACAGTGATCGCTTTGGTTCAGGCATTGGATGGTGAACGACATGTTTACGATTGACGCTGCTGCAAGACGCATTGCCGCTGTCGCGGTCGTCGCCGCTCAAACGCTATGGAGCAAGCGAGTTGCGTCCGGGACGTTCTTCGTTGGCCTAGCAGCCGGTGCCGGATTGACTGCACAAATACACAAGTGGTGGACGTCGTCCTCGAACCTCTGCTTGTCCTCCTCCGCCGGACTTCGTCAAATCAACAGCACGCAACCAGATCTCGCGCTTGCGATCACGTTGTATCCGGTCACTACGCCGGGCGCACAACTCGCGGTGCTTGCCGGCGCGGTCGCGGCACTCATTGGGTTTCAGCTTTGGAGCCAGCGAGCGACCTCGGCTCCGTTCTTTCGGGGCGTGGCCGCGGGCAACGGTTTCGTTTTGACCTTCGATATTGTCTGGGTCCATTGGATGTTTGGCCTCCATCATCTTACGAATACGCAAATGGACCTCGTGCTTGAGCCCCTGCTTGTCCTCCTCGGACTCGTTTTGTTGTGGTTCGCGATCACGCAAGAGCTCCGTCACACTAAGTAGCAGTGCTTATCTGAGCAGGTATTGCTCGACGCCAATGCGATGCTCCAAGCACAGAGCGGAGGAGACTGGATCATGTGCCGGTGGTGTCTGTCCTGGTACGGCCGTCACATTGCACCCTATGTCGTCCACGCCGGCTGCTCGGCGCGTGCCTTCTCGCGCATGCGGCAGCGCATGGTGCCGCTAGCCCAGGGCGTCGTCGTCGAAGTCGGCTTCGGTTCAGGGCTGAACCTGCCCTACTACGATGCCGGCAAGGTCAAGAGGCTCATCGGCATTGACCCGGATGCCACGATGCTCGCGCTCGCCAATCGGCAAAATGGCGCAGTGCCGTTCGTCCTGGAGTGTCTTCAGGCCGGCGCCGAGAATATGCCCCTTGCCGACGGCTCGGTCGACACAGTCGTCATCGCCTATGCGCTGTGCACGATTCCTGAACCACAGGCGGCGTTGGCCGAAATCCGGCGCGTCCTGAAACCCGACGGGCGCCTGGTCTTTCTTGAGCACGGGCAAGCGGCGTCCGGCTGGCACAGGCGATTGCAGGAGCGCCTCAACCGCGTGTGGGGCGTCCTCGCCGGCGGGTGCAATCTCAACCGCGACCCGGTTCGGCTCATGTGGCACGCCGGCTTCGAGATTCGCGAAGCACGTCAGGAGCGGTTTCCGGTAAGCTTGTGGCTGTTGGGAAGTCATTATTCAGGCGTCGCATTGAGATCACATGACTAGCCTGCCACGACCGCCGCGCCCACCAGAACGCGAGCGGCGGAATGATGAGCCATTGCGCAATCGGCGCTAATCCCGACCCAAGCGGCGGGATGCGGGGCATCAATTCCGTGTACGCCCAACTCCCGCGCACCTCCGTATTCATCCATTCGCTGAAAATCGTATACAGGAGCCCTGCCACGACGGCGATCACCGCGACGGTTCTGTAGCGGGTCAGCGGCCAGCTTCGATGGCCGGCAACCACGAGCGCCCCAACCAGTGTCGTTCCGGCGATCAGGACGTCGCCTCCCGTGCAATGCACGGCTGCAAAGACAATCTCTCCCGCCGTCCCGGTGCGCCAGATCGTGTAGAGCGGCAGCTGAGCAAATTCCCAGACCAGGTTGCCGACCGCAATGGCGAGGAGATAACGACGAATAAGCGGCAGCCAAGGGCTCTGAGACGAAACCGACGAAACTGATTCCAACTCGAAGGACGGTCCGGTCAAACGATCATGCATGTTTCCTCCAAGGAACGATTCGTGCGCTGTTCAATTGCGACGCTCACGTCTCCGATGTACGTTCGTCTCAAGAGATTTTAGCTCGCGGGCTCTCGTCCCCCGCAGTCGGGTATCCGTTGGCGACAAAGCCTCAATGATGCGACAGTCTGCTATCACGTTGCGCCCACACTTCTTGATGATCGTGCTGAGTTCTCGGCGCATTGCATTGAGATCGGCGATCTTGCGCTCAACCTCAGCCAGGTGCTGGCGCGCGATTGCGTCGACTCCAGCGCAAGATCGAGCCCGCTGGTCGGCCAGACTCAACAGTTCGCGCACCTGCTCGATGGAAAATCCAAGATCGCGCGCCCGCCGAATAAAACTCAATCGTCCAAGGTGTTCGGCACCGTAAATGCGGTAGTTCCCGCTCGTCCGCCCAGGGGCGGACAGGAGGTCGATACGCTCGTAGTAGCGGATTGTTTCAACTTTGGTGTCGGTCTTTCTGGCAAGAGCACCGATCGTGAACGATGTTTCCGGCATGCGGGTTGACCCTGTAGCTGCTACAGGGTCCATATAGGAGGTCACGTCGAACAAGTCGAGGTGACCCAAATGGGCATGCCGGAACTCAGCGCCCCCGCGGCAACCGCATTGAAAATGCGCGTTGAGGGCATGGATTGCAGCGCTTGCGCCTTCAAGATCGAAAATGCACTCAAACGCCTGGGCGGCGTCAGCGACGTCAGCGTCAATTACGGCATCGAGACGCTGACGCTCCGGATCGATCAAGACCGCATTTCCTTGGGTGCGGTGGAGCAGCAGATCCGGGCTCTCGGCTATGCGCCGCACGTCTTGGACGGCCGTGCCCCGGTCGCTGCCAAAACCGGAGAAGATCCGAGCCAGCGTGCCACTGGGTCCTGGTGGCGGACCCCGAAAGGCAAGCGCGTCGTCGCCATGGGGGCCATGCTTGTCGGCGCCGCGGTCATCTCCGGATGGGATCCCAGTTTGTCCTATTGGGCCTATCTTGTTGCGGCCCTGGTCGGTCTCGCGCCAGTTGCACGGAGGGCCTTCGCGGCCGCCGTCGCGGGCACGCCGTTTTCCATCGAAATGCTGATGAGCATTGCGACGAGCGGCGCCGTCGTGATCGGCGCGGCCGAGGAAGCCGCGGTCGTCGTTTTCCTGTTTGCGGTAGGTGAATTTCTGGAAAACGTTGCCGCCGGTCGCGCGCGGGCCGGAATTCGTGCCCTCATGGATCTGCTGCCTCGTATGGCGCAAGTCCACGACGGGGATCAGGTCCGCGAGGTGCCGATCGAGCGCCTGTCGATCGGTGATGTGGTCCTGGTTCGGCCAGGCGATCGCGTTCCCTCGGATGGCGAGGTGATCGACGGCAGCTCCGAGGTGAATGAGGCTCCGGTGACCGGCGAGTCGATCCCCGTCACGAAGGCCGTCGGAGATGCCGTCTTTGCTGGCAGCATCAATGCCAATGGGGTTCTCCGCATCCGAATCACCCATACCGCTCAGGACAACACGATCGCGCGCATCATCCATCTTGTTGAGGAAGCACAGGGCTCGAAGGCGCCCACCGCGCGGTTTATCGACCGCTTCTCGTCCTATTATACGCCGGCCGCGATAGCCGCCGCCGCACTCGTCGTTATCCTACCGCCACTGCTATTCGGCGCGAGCTGGGCGACCTGGATTTATCGCGGGCTGGCGACGCTGCTTATCGCCTGTCCCTGCGCTCTCGTGATATCCACCCCGGCGGCAATCGCCTCGGGACTCGCGGCAGGCGCTCGCCGCGGACTCCTCGTCAAGGGCGGCGCAGCGCTGGAACTCCTTGGAAGAATCCGCACGGTGGCCTTCGACAAAACCGGGACGCTGACCGTCGGGGAGCCGCAGGTAACTGACGTGGTAGCGTTCGAGGGAATGGAGGACAGCGTGCTGTCCCAGGCGGCCGCCGTCGAACAGGGATCGAACCATCCAATAGGCCACGCCATTTCGGCGGCCGCCCGGGACCGCGCCCTCACCGTTCCGCCAATTTTCGGCGGTTCCACCGTGATCCCGGGCAAAGCCGTGCAGGCACGGCTGCGCGCGGGTTTCGTCGCCGTCGGCTCGCCACGTTATGCGGCCGAGGCGCAGCCGATCCCCGGTGAAGTGTCTGACCGTATTCTCGGGTTTGAATCTCAGGGCAAGACGGTGGTCGTCGTCCTCGCCAAAGATCGCGTCGCCGGCCTGATCGCGCTTCGCGACGAACCGCGCAAGGACGCGCATGCCGGCGTTGCACGGCTTACGCGCCTGGGCGTCAGGACCGTCATGCTGACCGGCGACAACCAACGAACAGCCGCAGCGATTGCAGAGGCGCTTGGACTTGAGGCCCGCGCCGAACTCCTGCCCGATGCCAAGCTTGAAGCCATCGCGACACTCAAGAGCCGAGGCCCTGTCGCGATGGTTGGAGACGGCATCAATGATGCGCCCGCGCTGGCTGCCTCCTCTGTCGGAATCGCCATGGGCGGCGGGACCGACGTCGCACTTGAAGCCGCTGACGCCGCACTCCTCAAGAACCGCGTACAAGGCGTGGCTGAGCTGGTTGAGCTCTCCCGCGCTGTTCTCCGCAATATCTGGCAGAACATCACCATCGCACTGGGCCTCAAGGTGGTGTTCCTCGCGACGACGTTATTCGGCGTGACATCGCTGTGGATGGCGATCCTGGCCGATACCGGGGCAACCGTCCTCGTCACGGCCAACGCTTTGCGCCTTCTTCGCTTCAGAACCTCCGCCTGGAAGGAGTAAGGGAGATGTTCGGCCGCTTGTCGCTGTCGATCGTTGCCCTGCTCGCCGGAATTGCCCTTGCAAGCTTTATTCCGGCGTTGTCGCAATGGGTGCGCACGATTGCGACCTTTCCCACAATGTCGGCAGAGAAGGGGCTGGAGTGCGCCTCTGAAGAAGGCAAACGGAGCGCCGAGCCGCGCGATGAACAGCAAGGCGCCATCAAGCTGACAGCAGAAGAGATCGAAGCTGCCGGCATAGAGGTGGCGGAAGCGGGGAGCGGTATCATTGCCCACCGAATCGTTGTTCCTGGCACGATTGTTCCCCAGGGAAATCGCATCGCCCACGTCGCCGTCAAGCTATCCGGCACCGTTGCAGAGCTTCGGAAGAACCTCGGCGAGACAGTGGAGAAGGACGAGGTTCTGGCGATCTTGGAAAGCCGGCGACGTCGCCGATGCGAAGAGCGAGTATCTCGCAGCGCGCCTGACCAATGACCTGCAGCAGGACCTGTTCGAGCGGGACAAGGCCTTGTGGGACAAGAAAATATCGACCGAGCAGCAGTTTCTCCGGTCCCGCAACCAGGCTGCCAACGCGAAGATGCGATATGATATTGCCCGCCAAAAGTTGTTTGCACTCAGCTTGACGGCCGAGGAGATCGCCGGCCTGCCGATCGAGCCCGAAACGTCCCTGCGCCGCCAAGAGGTGCGCGCGCCAATTGCTGGGCGCATCGTTGAACGCAAAGTCGAACTCGGCGTGGCGGTCGGACGCGATCAGTTGGAGACTGAGCTCTTCGTGGTTGCCGACCTTGAGCGCGTCTGGGTCGAACTTGCTGTGAGCCCCAGGGACTTGCCGCTTATCAAAGAGGGGCAATCTGTCTCCGTCACTTCTCGCGGCGTGTCCGGCAGGGCCGAGGGAAAAATCGTCTTCATTAGTCCCATGCTCGACAAGGAGACCCGATCGGCACGGGTGGTGGTCGAGATCGCAAACAACGATGGCATTTGGCGCCCCGGCTCGTTTGTCACCGCCGCTATTGCGTTCGAGGAGCAAGCCGCTTCGGTCGTGGTCCCGACAGCGGCCATCCAGACGATTGGCAGCGAGCAAGTTGCTTTCGTTCGCACGCAGAAAGGGTTTGCAAAACGCCCTGTCATTCTCGGACAAAGCGACGATTCCGTCGTAGAGGTCGTCTCAGGACTTCGTCCCGGCGAGATCATTGCTGTGAGCAATACCTTTCCCCTCAAGGCGGAACTCCTGAAGGCCCAGGCTGAAGATTGATCGTGAGATGATCGAACACATCATCACTGTCTCGATCCGCCGCCGCTGGCTTGTCCTGCTTCTGACCCTTGCGGCAGCGTTATCCGGTGTGTGGTCCTTGATGAGGCTGCCAATCGACGCCGTCCCGGACATCACCAATATTCAAGTCCAGGTCAACGCTTTCGCGCCGGCGCTGTCGCCCTTGGAGATCGAAAAGCAGGTCACGTTTCCGATTGAAATCGCCCTTTCCGGTATTCCCGGTCTCGAAAATACCCGGTCGTTCTCCCGCAACGTGTTCGCCCAAATTACGGCCGTCTTCACAGACAAGACCGATATCTATTTTGCACGCCAGCAGGTCTCCGAGCGGCTGACCGATGCAAAATCCAATCTTCCGCCGGGTGTTGACGTTATAATGGGCCCGATCTCAACGGGTTTGGGCGAGGTCTATTGGTGGTCCGTCGAATACGCTCCGCCCGCAATGGGGACGCTAGCCCGGGATGGTGAACCCGGGTGGCAGAGCGACGGCGCTTATCTCACGCCCGAAGGTGACAGGCTCGCTGATCCCCTGCAGCGTATCGTCTACCTGCGCACGGTACAGGACTGGATCATACGTCCGCAAATGAAGACGGTCCCAGGCGTCGCGGGCGCCGACGCCATCGGCGGCCATGTCAAGCAATATCTCGTGGAGCCGGACCCGGCACGACTGATTGGGTACGGGATCTCGTTCAGTCAAGTCGCCAACGCGATTGAAGCCAACAACGTCAGCCGCGGCGCCAACTACATCGAGCGCAACGGCGAGGGTTACGTGGTCCGCACCAGCGGCCGCGTGCAGCGGCTTGCTCAGATCGGCGAGATCGTCGTCGCCACCCGGGCCGGAGTGCCGGTGCGGGTCAAGGACGTCGCACAGGTGACCGTCGGGCGAGAGCTGCGAACCGGCAGCGCCAGCGTGGGCGGCCGAGAAGTTGTGCTGGGCACCGTCCTCATGTTGGTCGGCGGCAACAGCCGGACCGTCGCGGCCGCGGCCGACATGAAGCTCAAAGACATCAACCGAACCTTGCCCCCAAACATCCGGGCCAGGGCCGTCCTTAATCGCACGGAGCTTGTCGACGCGACCGTACATACGGTGGCGACAAACCTTACCGTTGGCG
>WNEZ01004581.1_pt1 | contig 23624 bp, 21 predicted proteins | sample 5400521 | NCBI WGS metagenome assembly WNEZ01 (sample SAMN13153339, study PRJNA577476) | soil metagenome | isolation source: 120 cm saprolite under Douglas fir tree site 2 hole 1 replicate 1 | place: USA:California | collected 2015-04-18
GTCCGTACGCCTTTTCCAATGTATTGCCAATATCAATAGTGATATCGACGCCAATTTCGTCAATCAACCGCAGCGGTCCCATCGGCATGCCCCATTGCAAAAGTGCATTATCGATCTTGTCCGCGTCCAGGCCGCTCTCGAAAAGCTCGGCGGCATCGAGCAGATACGGAAACAGCACCCGGTTGACCAGAAAACCTGGGTTGTCGCGAACGACGACAGGCAGTTTCCCAATTTGCCGTGCAAAAGCGAGTGTCCGCTCGCGTGTATCGTCCGATGTCTGTTTTGCGATGACCACTTCCACCAGCTTCATTCGACTCACTGGATTGAAAAAATGCAGACCGATGACGTGCTCGGGCGAAACGGTTGCATCGGCGAGCTTGCTAACTGGAAGAGCCGACGTATTCGTGGCAACGATCGTTTTCGGACCGGCTTGCATCGCCAGCTCGAGAAAGATTTCCCTTTTGATCTCGAATTTTTCTGAGGCGGCTTCAATGACAAATTGCACATCGCGCAATTCCATCGGCGCAGTCGAGGCCACAATCCGGGCGCGACCCGCCTTTGCTTTTTCCTCCGTCATCAATCCACGTTTCACCGCGTTGGCGTAAGTTTTCTCGATGTTCGCAAGACCGCGGTCGATTTGCTCCCGAGCTATATCGCGCAGGATCACCGTGACGCCATGAGAGCTGAGCCATTGCGCGATACCTGAACCCATCACTCCAGCGCCAATCACGGCAGCATGCACGACTTTTTCCACTGGCGACTTCGCTGTTCCCTTTTTGTATTTTTCCGCGAGGAAGAAATTGCGGATCAAGTTTTGCGTTGATTCCGTTTTGCCAAGATCAACAATCGCATCCAGCTCGAAGGCGAGCGATTGCTGCGTGGAGGCGAAAATGCCTTTGTTGATCACGTCGGCTGCGCGCGCCGGCGCCGGATTGTGGTCCGGGGACGCGGGCATTTCCTGATCAATTTTTGGCGCGGCCGAAGGTTTGCGTTTCCCATCGCGCAATTTTTTTCGCGCACGATCAAGAAGCTGATCTGGTGGGGCGATTTCATCCACCAATCCCAACTTCAAAGCATCCTGCGCAGAATAAAGTTTCCCCTTCAAAATCACTTCAGCGGCTTTTTCTGCGCCGATCAAACGCGGCAGGCGCGTGCAACCGCCCCACGCAGGAATTAACCCGAGTGTCGTCTCAGGAAGCCCGATCCGCGTCGCGGGATGATCGGAAGCGATTCGATAATCGCAAACGAGCGTGGCTTCGTACCCTCCGCCCGCGCATGCACCATGAATGGCAGCAACCGTCGGGATTTTTAGATCGGCGAGCCGACTAAGCACCTGCTGTCCTTTCGCAATGAATGCGCGCATGTTCCCTGCCTGCGCCTGTTTCAACAGCGTCTTCAAATCCGCGCCGGCGATGAAGATCGATTTTTTTGCCGATGCAATAAGCAGGCCACGCAACGAGGCCTCGTTCTCAACGAAATCGAGATGTTCATTTAACTCATCGAGCGTGGCAGCGTCGAAAATGTTCGCGCCCGATTCGGGGCGATCGAACGTAAGCAGGCAAATCTGATCCTCGCCGATCTCACGTCGAATCATTGAGCCTGTCGCAACTGCCGGCATAGGAATTACCTTGGTTCGTTTCGCGCAAATTCCAAGCGGAGACAGAATCCCCGCCACAAAACAATAGTAAGAGCTTCCTCGACTTCGCTTGGATGACAAGAAGCTGTTTCCGGCAAATTTCCAAACACTGAGACGAAGCCGGAATACTGGAGTGATAGAGTAATAGGATAATGGGACGGATGCGACGGATGTGCCCGATGCGTTTGCGACACGACTCCAGAGCCGTTGCTTCTTGCAAAGCGCGGTGTTAAAACTCGGCGGCGATTAGGATCGGTTATGGTCGGCAAAATCTTGGAGCCAGAAATCAGAAGCATGATCGACGCCCGTGATTTCGGGGCGCTGCGTGAAGTATTTCGCGAATGGCCGCCGGCCGACGTCGCGGAAGTGATTCTCGATGTGCCGGAAGATGAACAGGTCATCATCTTTCGCGTCCTGCCTCATGCGCTGGCGGCTGATGTGTTTGAATATCTCGATCTCGATGCGCAGCAGAAATTGTTGCGCGCCATGGCGCACGAGCAGGTGGTCGGCATTCTGAATGAAATGTCGCCAGACGATCGCACAGCGCTGTTGGAAGAATTGCCGAGCGCGGCGGCGCGCCAGTTGATCAGGCTGCTGACGCCAGAGGAACGACACGTCGCACAATCGTTGCTCGGTTATCCGGAAGGCAGCGTCGGCCGGTTGATGACGCCCGATTTCATCGCCGTGCACAAGGATTGGACCGTCCAGCAAGTCCTCGATTTTGTGCGCGAACACGGCCAGGACAGCGAAACGCTCAACGTGGTTTATGTGGCCGACGATCGCGGAAAATTGATCGACGACATCCGCATGCGGGAGTTTTTGCTCAAACCTCTCACAGCCAAAGTCAATGAGATCAGGAACCGCAGTTTCGTCGCGTTAAACGTGCACGATTCGCAGCAGGACGCGCTGAACGTATTCCGGAAATATGACCGCACCGCATTGCCGGTAGTTGATTCGAACGGCATCCTCGTGGGCATCGTCACGATCGACGACATGCTGGACGTCGCTGAAAAGGAAGCAACAGAGGACATCCAAAAGTTCGGTGGTATGGAGGCACTGGAGGAACCGTACATGCGCATTCCGCTCTGGCGGATGGTGCGCAAGCGCGCCGGCTGGCTCGTGGTTTTGTTTTTGGGCGAAATGTTGACCGCAACGGCAATGGCAAATTACCAGGAGGAACTGGCGAAGGCGCTGGTGCTGGCGCTGTTCCTGCCGCTTATCATTTCGAGCGGCGGCAACTCTGGCTCGCAAGCTTCGACTCTAATGATTCGTGCAATGGCGCTAGGCGAGGTGACCCTGCGCGATTGGTGGCGGGTGATGAGTCGCGAAGTCCAGGCTGGACTTTCATTGGGCGTGATTCTCGGAGCAATCGGTGTCGTGCGCGTGGGCGCATGGGCGATCGTCGGCGAACAATATTTCCATCGGCAGCCGTACGGTCCGCATTGGCCCCTCGTCGCGCTCACTGTCGGGATTGCACTGATCGGAGTCGTGCTTTGGGGAACACTTTCCGGATCCATGCTTCCCTTTATTCTGCGCAGAGTCGGAGCCGATCCTGCAGCATCTTCCGCTCCCTTTGTCGCCACCCTTGTCGACGTTACAGGACTAATTATTTACTTTAGCATCGCCTTGCTCATCATGCGGGGCGCCATGCTCTAACTGGTTAGGCTCTATGCTGTCGATCCAAAAAATCCTGGGACACGACCAAAAATTTTACGATTTGCTGGAGGCGAGTGCCCAGCAAGCGGACAACAGCGTCATCATTTGATCGCGCTGCTGGAGCGGCTCGAGCAAAAAGAGTCACCCCAGAGTCTGGAAGAATTCGTGCGCAGCCGGCGTAAAGACAAGGAAATCACACAGGAGCTGACCGAGCAGCTTTGCAAAACGTTTATCACGCCGCTCGAGCGTAAAGACATTCAGGCGCTGTCTGCCGCCTTGTATAAAATCCCGAAAACGGTCGAAAAAATCGGCGAACGTGTTTTGATCTGCCCGCAGGACTTGTAGGGACGTAATTTCCGCAAACAAGTAGAGCTTCTCGATCAATCGGCCGAGACCGTGCTCGCGATGGTGAAACAACTGCGCGAGGGCACCGACGCGGCGACGGCGCGCGAGATGAACGCAAAACTCCAGTCTATCGAGGGCGACGCCGACAAACTTGAACTCGATCTGTTGCGCGATCTTTACCAAGGCGAGTACAAAATGAAGCTGGAATTTTTCTGCGCGATCTGTTCGAGTTGATGGAAAAAGTGGTCGAACGCTGCCGGGATGCGGGAAATATCGTCCTCGAAGTGGCGCTGAAGTATTCGTAGCCGGCTGCGGCTGATGCTTACTTTTTTTCTGTCGTCGTTGCGGCGATCAGTTTCGAATGCAGCAACGGTTTTCACGACGCTGCCAATGCGATCGCCACGGTGGTCTCGACGCGAGCCCTGACGCCGCGCAAAGCGATCGCCATGGCAGCGTTTTTCAATCTTACCGGTGTGCTGCTTGGCGGCGCGGTTGCTTCGATGATCGTCAAAGGGCTCGTGGACACCAACGTGGTCACGATGTCGACGGTCCTCTGCGCGGTGATCGCTGCCTCCGTCTGGAACATCGCCACATGGTGGTTCGGATTGCCGTCCAGTTCCAGCCATGCGCTCATCGGCGGACTTTGCGGAGCAGCGCTGGCTGCGGCGCGCGGTAATTGGTCGGTCATAAAATGGAACGCAGGTGTGTGGCCGAAAGTTATTGTGCCCCATGGTCACTTCCCCATTCGCAGGCTTTATTTTCGGCGCGCTCCTGATGTTTTTGCTTTTCGTGACGCTGCATCGTTTCACGCCGCACGTTGTGCATTCGCTTTTCGGCAAACTGCAAATTTTCAGCGCAGCCTGGATGGCGCACAGTCACGGCACAAATGACGCCCAAAAAACAACGGGCATTATCACGCTCGCGCTTTTTTACCGGCACGAAGGCGGGCAGCTTCGATCATCTGCCTGGCGGGCTTAATTTCCTGAAACGCCAGTTTTCGTTCTGCCCATGTGGGTGATCGGTCTCTGCGCCGTGACGACGGCTGTAGGAACGGCCGCGGGTGGTTGGCGCATCATTCGGACCCTTGGCCATCGGATGGTGAAATTGCAGCCGGTGCGCGGATTCACCGCGGAAACCACCGCCGCGTTGATCATTCAAGCCGCGAGCTATTACGGCATGCCGCTCTCCACAACGCATGTGATCTCAACGTCGATCATGGGCGCAGGCACCGTGAAACGTTTCAGCGACATGAACTGGATCGTCGTTGAGCGAATCATCTGGGCCTGGCTGTTTACCCTGCCCGCAAGCGGCTTGATTGGCTATGCACTCGCGCGGGCGGCTCTTGCCCTTTGATTGTCAGCGGGCGATTGACCGCTTGGTAGCCGGATTCGGTGAGCAAGGTGACGATGGACACATCACCACGGCGATGAAACTCCGCTGCAATGCGACAAATTCTTGCGGTGATCTCCTCAATAGTTCGCGCTGCGCGCATGACTTAGGAGATTTGGGGTGAGGCCCGGGAATTACTTCTTAGTCTCCATCCATTCGTTGCGAGCACGCGAATCCGCGACTGCCTGGACAACGCGCATGTAGCGAACGCCTTCTTCGAAATTTGGGCGCGGCCGAATACGGCCCTTCGATTTTACGGCGGCGAGAAAATCTTCTTCGACGCGCCATTCGCCTTCCAACTCGGGAGGAAGATCGACAACGTGCAGCGCGCGATCACCGAGCTTGCCCACCTGCACGACATCCGAACCGAAATCATGAGTTAGAGTTCCGACGCTGCCGTAAATTTCCAAACGGTCGCCCGGCGCCATGGCATCGACTCCGCTGAACTCGAGCACGCCTTCCGCGCCATTGTCGAACGCACAGAGAACAGTCAGTAAATCAGGAATGATCACTTCGTAGCCCTGGCGCAATGGGTGCACAATTTTTCCGCGCGCGAAAACGCCAGTGATGTCGCCGAGCCAGCGCTGCAACACTTCGACGTAAATCCCCAGCGTAAGCACGTTCAACCCGCTGATCTCGATCCTTTGCCGCCAATGCGGCGGAGCGTTGGGGTCCAAATAAGTGCTGGTAAAGCTTTGCAGCCGCACGTGGTGTGGACGGCCGATGTAATTTTCAGCAAGGATTTTTTTCACCAGCAAATCGGCGCGCATGCCCATCGGTGGCGGGCAAAGCATTGTCACCAGTTCGGGATAACGCTTCGACGCAGCGAGCATTTCCTCCGCTTCCGCCAAATCCATCGACATGCGCGCCTGACAGAAAACGTGCTTGCCGGCTTCAAGCGCGGAGATCGTCACCGCCGAATGCATGTACGGCGGTGTGCCGATCCAAATAATATCCAAGTCGGGGAGCGCTACCAGTTCCGGCCAATTTCGCAGTGGTGTGGCGTGCGGTAGATTTTCGCGGCAAAATTTCTCGGAGCTCTCGTAGGTCGAGTTCGACACCCCAACAATCTCGACTTCCGGATTTTGTTTCAGCGCCGGCAAATGGCGGGCGCGAACGATGCTGCCGGCCCCAATGATCCCGATTCGCAGTCTCTGATTATTTTTTTGCGTCATGCCTCGAATGTGATATCGATCTTGCGAAACAGGTTGCCTCTTACGCGAGATAAATTTGACCGCAGCGCGCCCTCGCCGTTCAAATCAACCACGAATCGACGCGAATCCACACGAATAACGAAGGAATCGCCTTTTCCACAACCATCGGTGGTTCATTAGTGTGCGTTCGTGATTAAACCGTCGCCAGCCGCGAGTGAATCGCGAGCGAAGATTCACTTGACCGGCGCGTATGTGCACGGCAGCTTACGCGCCTCTTTTGGGGGTCACATCATGTCAAAGATTTGCAGCATTACAGGATCGAGAGCGACGCGTGGCAGCGTCATTCACCGGCGCGGTATGGCCAAGAAAAAGGGCGGAGTCGGTCGGCACGTGACGAAAAATGTGCCGCGCGTGTTCGGACCAAATCTGCGCCACCAGCGCATTTGGGTGCCGGAGCTAAAGAAATTTGTGCGTATCCGCGTGAGTGCGCGCGGTCTCAAGACGATCAACAAAAATGGCGCTTACGCGGCCCTGAAAAAGGCCGGGGTTATCGCGAAGTAAATTCACGCAGCCTTTGCCGGATGTCGATTGGCCATGCAACTCACCCTTCTCAAATCGAAGATTCATCGCGCCACCGTCACCGGCGCGAGCTTGGATTACGAAGGCAGCCTTGCAATTTCCGCCGATCTGGCTGAACTCGTTGGCTTGGTTCCCAACGAAAAAATTCTCGTTGGCAACTTGAGCAATGGCCAACGATTCGAGACCTATGCGATTTACGGAGAACCGCGGCGCGGACTTGTCGAACTCAACGGCGCAACCGCGCATCTCGGAAAAATCGGCGACCGCATCACGATCATGAGTTTCGCGCGTTGCACGCTGAAAGAAGCGGCCGTTCATGAGCCCCATATTGTCGTCTTGAACGAGAAAAATGAAATCGTTCGCTATGAAGGCGGCGACTCCGAGCCGCCTAATTCTTCCGACGCTTTCCCGTCAGCGGGAGCTGTAGAAGCGCTCGCCCCTGTGAGCGCCTGTTCTGCTGTTTCGGCGGTTGACACCACTGCTGCTGTAACTTCTTGCGGCTTTGCTTTGCCTCGCGGCAAATCGAGCGAGCCGTCGTTGAATTCGATCACGTAACCTTCGTTGATCAACCAGCGCACGTCGGAAGCCAATGCCAGCTTGCGCGATTCCGCTTCTTCATTGGCAGGATCAGTAATTACTTTTTCAAAAAGCTCCTTGCGACTGATCCCTGGCGTCGCTGCCAGCGCTTCAAGAATCGCATTCACCGACGGAGATACGCCAGCTTGGTCGTGAACAAAGGGTCGCACCCGGATCGGCGAGACGAACAACATGCCACGACGATGCCGGAACACATTGAGGCCAGCTTGTCGAAATCGGCCGGCTAATTCCTGCATCATGTTCGATGGCGAGCGGGTCTCGCGCGTCCAGGCGTCTTCAACCGCTCGATTAAGCGCGCGATCGGGCAAACGTCGGCTTAAAGCCCCGTCGACGGCCACCTCCTCAACGCTGCGAAGCAGGCCCGGCAAATAGTTCGAACGAAAATGTCGTTCCGCTTCCGTCGCCGACGCGAAGGTTAATGGAGTTTCTTCGCGCAATGTTGTATACGTCATCACCCTCCGCGCTTCTTCCTTCCATCGCTCGATCAACGCCGGGTCGTTCACGATTTCGATTTGTCGCTGATAATCCGCAAAGCTCATTCGGTGGTTGAAACGCTGTTCGTAAAGGCTGCGAAGTCGCGGTTGGTAATTGTGGTGATTTGTTGGGCCAAGCAGCGTCCCGCTCAATCGACATCGCGCCACATTTGAGAAATTTCCTTTGACCGGGTCGGACTGCGTGATGTCGATCTTATAGAAATCTTCGTGCGCGAATCGAAATGCGTTCCGCTCGAGGAATTCTCGATCCAGAGATACCGCTCCATTCTCATCCAGTTGGTAGAGCGGCGATTCTGCCTTGGCGGTCAAACGAACCTCGTAGCGTACCGGCTTTTCCAGGAACAGTCGCGCCAGCGCAAAAAGCGAATAAGCAACTAATCCCGATTTGATCTGCGCGACCACGCTTTCGAATGCCGGAGAGTACGGCAGAAAATGAATCGTAATGTCCAGAGGTGTGATTGATTGAGAAACTTTAGGGCGATCTTCATGATGTCGACCCCGTTCATGTGGATCTTTCCCACCATCCTTTTGCCGGCGCGCCCGTTTCGCCGCACCGAATCTGTCCCGTGGCGGAGCGTCACGCCCTAACTTCTTGCGCTCGTGCGGGTCCGCGTTATCGATATTCAGCATTGAACGTTTGAACTCGTGGTCCCGTTCGTTGCGTGGTCGCCGTTTATTCTCTTCCCCCGTGTAATGTCCGTAGTTTTTCGCCTTAACGGGTTCTTTGACCCACGCGGGCAACAACTTTAAATCGAGCAAATCAGCAGGCTCGACGGTGGAGGAGGACATCGGTTCCATCTACTCGAACAATAGACGAAGTAAACCCGAAGCTGCAGGGGCGGCTGAACCGATTGTCATGTCGACGGCGCCTCCGAGCGCGGCCATAACATGTTGTCACGTCGAGCGTAGTCGAGACATCTCTTACTCTTAGTTGACGCGGCCAACATAGAGAACAGCAAAATTCCTCGACTTCGCTCTGAATGACAAAACTGCGGTTGGCACAGCGCCGCTACAGTCCTGAAATTGATTGACAAGCTCTCTAATTCATTTACTTGCCATCCTGTGCCCGGAGATGGTCCGGCAGCTGCCGGACCTTTCGACGTGCAACTAACACGAACCGAACAAATTTTATGGCGGAAAAATCGATCGAAGAGAAGGTTAAGGATATCATCGTCGAGCAACTCGGCGTCAACCCGGAGCAGGTCACGCCGCAGGCCTCTTTCATAGAGGATTTGGGCGCGGACTCGCTGGATATCGTCGAATTGGTGATGGCATTTGAAGAAGAATTTTCCGTCGAAGTGCCGGATGAAGACGCTGAAAAATTGCAGACCGTCGGCGACGTCATCAAATATATCGAGGAGCGCGCCAAGCAGCAGTAGGTGCGTACTTGGCGGCCAGTCATAGCCGCGTCCTTGTCATTCCAAGTGAAGTCGAAGAATGGAGCGAGCCGGAGGGCCGCGACATAGACGGACAGACCAAAAGGTCGAGCGAGCGCGAGCAAACGAGTCAATCTCGCACTGGCAAACGATTCGAACAGCAATCCCGCAGCAGCGGGAGACTCCGTTCGACATGACAAAAAACAAAGCCGATCCGATTGGTCGGTTAGCTGGCTACTAGCGAGTTCCTCGCTTCGCGGTTGCGAAGCTCCGTAACGCGCCCACACTAGAAAACGTGGATCTGACGCTTCTCGAGCGGCCGTTGTTTTACGTTGGAGGCCACTACGTCACGTTTCTGGGACTGATCGCGTTTACCGGTCTTTTTGCGGCGGGGCTCATCATCGCCCGGATGTTGCAAAGCCATTTCGTCCGCCGCTTTTTCAGCCGCTTCAAGATCGACACCAACTTCCTCGCGATCGTCACAACGATTCTCAGTCTTGCCGCCATCGTCTTTTTCACGGTCAGCGCAATTAATGCCGCCGGAATTCCACTGCGCTGGAATGCTCCGCTGCCCGCCGTTTCGCTAAGTCTTCTCCAGATTTTTCTGCTTGTGGCTCTTCTCGTGGCGGTCTTTTGGATCTCTTCGAGAACGAAGCGCTTTCTTTTCAATCGGTTTCTCGTCAATAGCGGATTAGATCGTGCCCTCCAGTACGCCATTGCCCAAATCATCAGCAACGTCGTGCTGGTAGTTGGCGTTTTGATTGTTCTCGAAAATACCGGCATTCATCTCGGTGCGCTGGCTGTTTTCGCAGGGGCGGTCGGTGTAGGGGTCGGCTTCGGGCTGCAAAATATCGCCAGCAATTTCATCAGCGGCCTGGTGATTCTTGCCGAAAGACCAATCACAATTGGAGATCGCGTTGAAGTAGCGGGGATCACCGGTCAAGTGCAACAGATTCGCGCCCGTAGCACGGTGATTCGCACCAACGACAACATCAGCATGATTGTGCCAAACACGAAATTCATCGATTCGCCCGTGACCAACTGGACTTACGGAGACCCGCGGGTGCGGTTTCGCATCCCGGTCGGAGTCGCTTACGGCAGCGATATTTCCAAGGTGCGCGAGGCCCTGCTCGCCGCCGGACGTGAAAATCCGAACACCTTAAAGGACCCGGCCCCGAGCGTTTTTCTGAAGAAATTCGGCGACAACTCGATCGACTTTGAACTCGTGGTCTGGAGCAGTGAGATGAGCGCCCGGCCGAGCCGCTATCGTAGCGATCTCAATTTTGCCATCGAGCACAAATTTCGCGAGGCCGGGATCGAGCTGCCTTTCCCACAACGCGACCTCCACATCCGCAGCGGCGTGCTCAAAGTGGAAGGCACGGAGGCTGGAACAGCGAAACGGCCGGAGGCGTAGCTGGCATGGGTCCCCGTTCTTCCCGCTCGCATGTGGAAAGGCGAGCGGATTAGATGGAATTATTGCGCTTTAAGAGGCCGGATATTTCTTCTTAGGCGTTGCTAAGCTGGCGTATATCCGACGTCATCTAACTTATGCCTCTCGGAGTGGCGACGGTGCCAAGGCACGCTTTACCACCTCGATCAATTGGGCGGCAGCAACGGGCTTCTCCAGAAAGGCGAAGGCACCGAGGTCCAGCGTCTGAGCTGCGACATCAGGCCCACCAAATGCGGTGATGATGATAACGGGCAATTCCGGCAGGAGACTGGCAAGCCCCAAAACCCCGCGCCCACTGAACATAGGCATCCGCAGGTCAGTGATGACCACGTCGAATCGTCTTTCAGAATCCGCAAGTTTCTTCACAACCGCAACTGGATCGGACACGCCAGTGACTTGCATGCCTTCCCTGGCAAGCACTTTAGTCATTGCCCGGAGCATTCCCGGATCGTCATCTACGACCAAAACAGATTTGTCCTGCAACTCGTCCATAATCTTTTCAAAGAATAGCACTGCACCATACGGCAAATCGCCCAGGTGCAATGATCTCCCGCGCGTACGGATTCAATCGAACCGTTGTGATTACCGTCCGGTCGCAGGAATCCGACAATTGGAAAAAGCAAATCGTCATGTCACGCGGCGACAGCCAGAGGAAGTTGAATGCTAAAGGTGCTGCCTTTGCCCCGCACTGTGGCGCAATCAATCCTCCCGCCATGTTCACTGATGACCTGCTGGGCATATGCGAGACCGAGGCCGGTGCCATCGCTCTTCGTGGTGAAGAATGGGACGAAAAGATTTCTAGCTTCTTCCTCGGTCATGCCCCGACCGCTATCGCTGATCGATAACAGAGCCTTGGCGCCGTCGGCCTGCGTGCTAACCGTCAGATTGCCTCCTCCGGGCATGGCATCAACTGCGTTGCGGATCAAATTTAAAACGACTTCCCAGATTTGGTCGGGATCGCCTTGAACCGCGGGCAACTCCGGATTGAGATTCTTTCTCAATTCGACATGCTTTTGATCGAGCAACGGCTGCACAAAACTGAGTTTCTGCTCAAGCAAACTCCTGAGCGAAAGCTCAGCTCGCTTCAATTTCGGCATTCGGCCAAATCGGAGATACTCCTGCATGACCTGGTGGATTCGCAATACCTGGAAACGCATTTCTTGCAGGAGCGACTGGCATTCCTCGGAAACACTGCCATTGATGTTTTCAAGCGTGCTCAAATCTTCGCTAATCAAATCAAGGTTGAGCGAAATGGTGCCCAAAGGATTGCGAATCTCGTGCGCCACTTGGGCGGCCATTGAGCCCACGATGGCCAGGCGTTCTGCCTGGAGTTTCGCTTGTTCAAGTCGTTTCCGTTTGTCGATCTCCGCCCGCAATGCTCCAAACCGGGATTAACGGATGTTGGTAGGCAGCGCCGCTCAGCATATCGGCGACAAACCATGCGCTCGTGCATAACGCGCCTACGGCAAATCCCGCCCAGCGTCCCGCCAGCCATGCTGCCAAGCACGTGGGCAGTAGGTAAAAGGCGGATATTGCCCACTCGCGCCCCGTGATATAATCGATGAACCCGAGACCGATCGTGAGCACAACAGCGGCAAGCGTCGCAAGGCACTTCGATTGGGCGGATGGCTCTGTTACCGTATTCACACCCAGGCGCAATCTAGCGTAAAGATTTCCAGCGGCTGCGCGACCCCTTCGACCGCTTGACGCGGCAACGCGCGCAATGAAATCGGTCGTCGCAAAGCGTCTCGTGTCGCTTTGCTGATGAGCAGGGTCGTGCCCACCGTTTTATTCAAAGCTTCGATACGGGACGCGACGTTCACCGTGTTGCCGATGACCGTAAACTCCATTCGTTCCGACGATCCGATGCTTCCAACGATGGCGCGTCCGCTGTTGATGCCGATGCCGATTCGGATCGGCTCTTCGCCGCGGGTGGCCAGATCGCGATTGAGACGTTTCAGCCTGCGCTCCAAATCACGCCCTGCCGCAAGCGCCTTGTCGGCATGATTATGCCCATCGTTGTCCACGCCAAAAAGCGCCGGAAACCATCGCCGAGAAATTTGTTAGTCATTCCGCCGTGTTCACCTTCCACTACTTCAACCATCGCGCGCAGGAACCGGTTGAGCAGGTTCACCGCGTCGTCCGGCTTAAGATTTGCCGTGCGTGCCGTAAAGGACCGGATATCCACAAACATTACGGAGATTTCCTGTTCCGTGCCGCCGACTCCGGGATCGCGCGCCAGAATTTGCTCGGCCACCTTGTGGCCAACGTGCACACCTAAGGTGCGCCGTGAACCTTCGAGCCGTTTTCGCTCTTCGATTTCCGACCGCAGGGCGGCAGTTCGGCGCGCAACCGTCTGCTCCAAATAATAATGAGAGGTGCGAAACGCTGTCAGCAACCAGACGACGACGAAAAAGAACACAAAAAGCATGATGGCGTTCCAAACGGGAATCAGCGCATGCTGATACGCCGGCCCGCCGAACACGTCGCTGAGGAACCACACCCCCGCACAGAGCGCTCCCACTGCCAATCCCGCCGAGCGCCCGGCCATCCATCCCGCGAGGCAGGTGGGCAGCAGGTAAAAGGCCGATATTGCCCACTCACGACCCGTAAGATAATCCACGAGGCCGAGGACAATTGCCAGCGTCACAGCCGTGGCAGTCGCAACCACCTTCGATCGCACACAAAACTCTTCCCTTGGATTCACCTGGAACTCAGTGCTGCAAGACTTTGACAAAACGGTTCGGAATTTCGTTCACCGTCCGGTTTATTTCCGGCGTGACCAAGACCGTTACAGCGTCAAAAGATCGACGTGTCGGACAACGGCCGACATGACCTTCGTCCGCACAAGACTTGAGAAAAGTTCAGCGCCCGTAAATTCTACTCTCGTCTGTCGGCAGGTTTATTCGACCAACCTTTACCTCTTTTTTGCTATGCCACGCGCCAACACTATTCCGTTTCCGCAGGGTGTGGTCAAAGTCGCTACGCGGGCCAAGCTACAGACGTCCGAAAAATGGAAATCTGTGTTTCAAAATAAGTGCAAAGACCATCGTTACTACGAAATCGTCGAAGACACGTTAGAGGGGCGGTTCGAACATCATTATCTGGTGATCGAAGACAATTCGAGCAAGGTACGCGCAATCCAGCCGGTGTTTTTTGTCCGGCAGAACCTGGTGGAAGGCGTGCCGGGCAAAATTCGGTCGGTTGTCGATTTTATTCGAAAGAACTTCCCGCGCTTCCTGACCATGCGCGTACTGATGGTAGGGTGCGCGGCCGGTGCGGGTGACATGGGCCCCTGCGCCGAGAAGGATGAAAAATGGACGGCAAACGCGTTGCTCGCGGTATTGCGGACGTTTGCCCAGCGAAACAGAGCTTCGCTGGTTGTTTTGAAAGATTTTCCGGCGAAATATCGCCCAGCCCTCGAAAGCTTTTCTTCAAATGGGTACGCGCGGATACCCAGCATGCCGATGACGCGGCTACCACTTCATTACCAGGACTGGGACGAGTATTTTCGCACGCTCAGCAAGGCGACCCGAAAAGATTTGCGCCGGAAATTCCGGAAAGCGGAGCGCGCGCCCAAAATCGACATGGAGACCGTGAACGATCTCACACCTTACATCGATGAAATTTATCCACTTTACCTTCAGGTTCACCAGCGCTCGCCGTTAAAGTTCGAGACGCTGACCAAAGACTATTTCCGCGCGATCAGCAAACGCATGCCGGATCGAACGCGTTTCTTCGTGTGGAGGCAAAGCGGCAAAATCGTTGCTTTCAGCTTTTGCCTCGTCTGTGATGACGCGATTTACGATGAATGCATCGGGCTCGATTACAGCGTCGCACTCGATCTTCACCTGTATTTCTACACGCTCCGCGACATCATCTCATGGTCGCTGCAACAACGCTTGCAATACTACTACAGTAATCCGCTAAATTATGAGCCGAAGCTACATTTCGACTGCGAGCTCGTGCCGCTCGACCTTTACGTGAGACATACAGCCGCATTCTTCAATCCGATATTTCGTCGTGCCCTGAGATATCTCGAACCGACTCGCCACGATCCGGTATTGCACAAGTTTCCCAACGCGCAGGAATTGTGAATTCATTCGTCTTCAGCGCAGCAGCACGCGTCATTGTCATTCCAACCAAAGTGGAGGAATCTGTCATCGTTTTGTTTTCGCTTCCTCGCTTCGCCTGCAAATAATAATCCAGCCTTTGCGGGAGACTCCTCTCGAAATGACAAATCAGCCAATGCGCCATCGACCTTCTGGCTTTGGTAATCCGTGGCTGCAACTCGCTCTCAGCGTGCTTTGTGTGCTCGTATCGGAGTTTCTTTTGAAGCGCGGCGCGGCAGACGTGGCGGAGCCAAACAGCGCATGGTCCTGGATGGGAGTTAACGGCCTGGCTTCGCCGCTGGTCTGGTGGGCGATTCTTCTGATCATCGCCAGCTTCGTCAGCTGGCTTTACGTTCTTAGGTACATTCCGCTCACGATCGCCTTTCCTCTTTCGCGCGTGGTCGATATCCTGGTTCCGCTCGGCTGCTGGATATTTCTGGGCGAATTTATCTCAACTCTCCGCTGGTGCGGTATTGCGCTTGTCGTTATCGGTCTGGCGCTCGTTGCGAAACCGGTCGCACAGATTGAGGAACGATTGTGAGTTTGCTTGCCTTCGCCTTCGTCGTTGCTTCTCTGCTGAGCTTCGTCATGGCTCAGCTCGTCCTGAAAAGAGCGATGGAGGCCACGCAAAAGAGCGGCTTTCGCAATCTGCGTTTTATCTCACGCGCTGCCGGCGGCATCGCTCTGATGACGATTTCGTTTTTCCTGACGCTCGGATTGCTGCAACGATTCGACCTTAGCTATCTCTACCCATTTCAAGGTTTGAGCGTGATTTTCATCACGGGGATGGCGGCAGTCGCGTTGAAGGAAAAGCTAAACTTGCAACTGACGATTGGCGCATTGCTGATCAGCGCCGGAATCGTGCTGGTTTCACTCAGCTAAGAGAGGCCAAAGTTTTGCCAGCGCAGCCGAATTCATGCTGCGAATCTGATCGATGGGCGGCAATTGAATTTTGGGGTGATCGAATTCCGCAGCGAAACGCTGTTTGAAACGCGCGTAGTGCGGCGATGAGTAGGCACCACAGATATCGCCTCCGATAATTCGGGAAGATTCGTGCAATTTCCCAAGGGCCCACTCAAGATCGGCAATCGTGAAGCGGCCGCTCTCCCAGTTTGTCACCGCCTCTTCGGCGCGAAGACAATCCATGTCCATCGTCACGTAAATACTCGTTCCCTCCAGATGTTTTAAAAAGCGTCCAAAATGCTCGTGCCAGTTGTCTCTCAAAATGGCGCCACGACGTTGTCGATCTTTTGCCGGACGGTCGTCTGCCCACGGATGGACCTCAAGAATGCCTGCGCGTTCGGCGCGACGGTTGCCGAAAATTTGGTGCGGCCACCAGCATTCGAAGTTGCCGCAACCCCAAACGCTCACACGACGCACCTGAGGAGATTCCAGTGCGCGATTCACCCATCCGCCGCAGCCCCATTTCGGCGGACGCACATCCCAATCCGGGTGATTGTCGAATGACACGACAATAATCGGCTCGGCGACGCGTCGCAGCCGGAGCGCCGTCAAATAATGAAAATCGCCCGAGCCGTAAAGCAGAAAAGGCGACGCGAGGTATGCCTCGTGTTCGCCGTAAAATTCAGCGATCAGGCGTGGCTGCGCGGAGAAGCGCAATTGCGGCCCCCAATTGCGCGCGTCAACAACAGGAAGGCACATCGCATCATTCTGCCACGCATCATCCAGATTGAGATGCAATGCGATGGAGGAAAAGTGCATGACTAAACTGCGAACTACGCGGATAGCGCGGATTTAAGCCGAAATCCAGATTCCGTTTGCAGGATAATAGTCCAAGCCCGAAGACGCTGGTACCGACCAAACGTCGTTGCTGCGTTCCTGATTCAGGCGCTATTTGTGCGATTGCGGAAAAATTTGAGCGTCGCTCGCCTTAGCGGTGCGCAAGTTTTCCTTGGCATCTTTATAATCGGGATTAAGGCGCAACGCTTCACTGAACTGAACAATAGCTTGAGAGAGCTGTCCCTGGCTCAGGTAAATCTTGCCCAGGCTGTTGTAAGCAACCACCAGCTTGGGATCCGATCGAAGAGCTGCGATGTAGTATATCTTGGCTTCCTCGAAATCGCCTTTTGCGAAAAGCGCATCTGCAAGGCGAAGCTGAGCATCCAGGTAATCCGGTTTGAGTCGTACAACCTGTCGAAGCTCATCGATGGCATCATCATCTTTGCCTTCTGAGGCGAGAAAAGCTGCATAATTGTAATGGGCGCCCGGAAAGTCCGGCTTCAGCCGCGCGGCCACTTCGTAGTGAGGCCTTGCTTCATCCCTGCGTCCGAGCCGCTGGAGCAAGTTGGCATAATCGAGATGGAACTCGCCATTGTTTGGTTGAAGACGCAACGCCGCCTCCATATACAACGCTGCAGCATCGAATTTGGATTGCCCCGCCAACACAATAGCAAGGTTCATATGCGATTTCGCGTCAGCCGGGTTGAAACCGAGTGCGATTTTGTATTGCTCTTCGGCCTGCTCCAATTGGCCTTCCTTTTGCAGCGCCAGTCCGTAATCAAAATGCTGGCGGGCGCCGGCTGGCACATCGGCTACCACCCATGCGCGCCGTTGAATCTCCGCAACCGGACGATGCACTTGCCAGAACCAGAGGGCGCTTAGCGGCAGGACAAATACGGCCACCCACTTTAACCCGTGAATGGCCCAGCCCGGGAGAAACCCGCCCAACGACACATCGGCCGTCCCACCGGTAAGCCCAAGAGACTGACGGGTGGAGCGTTCGCGAACTTTCCAGATAAATCCGTCGTAATAAAAATGAAGCAGCGTGGAAGCGGTGACTACGCCAGTGAGGACGCGTTTCACCGTTTCTATTCCCAGATGCGCATTGAAATAAGCAAGTGAGCCGTAAGCGAAAACCAGGCCGACGTACAGTCCGATGAGCGAGCCGCTTCGTCGAAAAACAAAGCGCATGAATCCGCCGATACTGCTGTCCTTCTCGACGCGGTTGCGATTGTAGATCCAGACGAGCGAGAGATACTGCACGTCGTGGAAAACTTCGAAGAGCGCAATGCCAACAAGAATGTTCGTGACGCCGTTATTGCAGTACCACCAAAAGGCAATGGTTGTGACCAGCAGCGCCGCCTTTACCGGGTTCGGCCGCTTGCCCAAGTGCCACATCCGGCCAAAATGTAGGAGGAAAAGGATCGAAACTGCGATTGCCCCCCAGAGCATGACCTGCTGGAACTCGTGCAATAAGATCGGCGAAATAAAGGGGCCACCACACGTGTAATAGATGTCGAGGGTATCGCTCATACGCAACGGGGAAAGCGCCACAGCGGTCGCAAACCAGATCACGCATGAGGCAAAATCGAGCCGCCGGGTGAGCGCGGCGAACGATCCCATTTTTGCGTCGTAGATCCGGCAAAACCCATACGTCTGCATCAATCCATGCCAGACGCCCCAGAAAAAAACGACGAGCATGATTCCTTTGAGGTCCCACCAGAAAAAGGCCGTGCAGACCGCGAGCAGAAAGAGCGGCGCCAAAATAAAGCGCCATTTGAAGCGATTGAACAAAGCGCGATCGCCATAGGCGCGGATCATCCCTGGCAAGTGATGGCCCATTGCACCGAACGCCGCGACGAAGAGATAAATGTCTTGTGGGCTCCAGCGCGCCTGAGCCAGCGCAAAAACCGGCAGCAGCAACAGCGGTGTGCCGACGTAGAGGATCAGATCTCGCCAGGAATCTAATATCCACAAACTCGTCCTCGGCGCGGCCGCCGGAACAGCCGGAACGGTTTGCGGACGTGAAAACGCGGTGACCTGCTGCATGAATTCGGGAGATCCGGGAGCTAAGTTTTCCTTAAGTCGCCGGGAAAATCAATCCCGGCTTTCAGGGCACTAATCAGTGATTTCTTCCACGGTTATTTTTTCTTCCGCGAACTCGCCGCGACTGACAGCGTGGACATTCCACTCACCGGCCGCGAGCTGCCAAAAAAATCGGCAGTCGCGTTGCGGTGAGACTTTTGCGCCGTTAACAAACCACTCGACATCTCCGGCAAACGCCGCAGTGAGCTCAACCATTTGCTGTGAGGGCGGCAGAACAGGATCGATCTGGTAGCGCGCATTCGCGGGCGGACTCGTGATACGAAAATCGGATCGGACGTGCGCACCCATGGTGTTGTCACGGCTGGCGCACCATTGGCTGTACGCGTCTGGCAAGAGCAATTTTCCATCGTTTGCAAAGCAATCGGCCGAATCTCCGCGCGGTTCCGTTCCAGCCAGAAACAGTTCGTTCAGTGTCGCGGCGCTAAAGCGTGATGGGACCAAACCTGTCGCCTTGCAAATTTCGCGGCGCAGCAGTTTGTCATTTCCCGCAGGCGGATCGAGCGGATGATCGCGCCGGAGTAATTCCTGCATCACGGCCGCCCAAAGCGGCGTCGCCGCGCGCACGGCAAACGTATCGCGCATAGAGCGTCCGTCGAAATTTCCCGCCCACACGGCGACCGTGTGTTCCTTGTCAAATCCCACCGTCCAAGCGTCGCGGAAACCGCTGCTTGTTCCGGTCTTTGCGGCAACGCGTTGCTCGAAGGCCAGCGGCGAATGCGGGCCAAAACTTTTCTGTCTCGCGTCGTTATCGCACAAAATATCGGTGATGATTGCGGTTGCCTCTTTCGAAGCGATGCGGGTGATGGGTTGATGTTCCGAAGTTAAAGATTTCGCGCGCATCGAAGTGCCGCCGCGAGCCAGTCCCGCATAGGCGGCGGCAAGATCGACAAGCCGGGTCTCAGCATTTCCCAAGACGAAACCGGCCCCATAATCCGCCAGGCCCTGGGGAAAATCGAAACCCCACTTTTGCAGTTGATAGAATGCAGGGCGCGCGCCGAGCCGGCTTAGCGTGAACACCGCCGGTACGTTAAGTGAACAGCCAAGCGCTTCGCGCAACCGTACCGGACCAAGGTAACGATGATTATAATTTTGCGGATCGTAATCGGCGTACTCGCCGCGGATTGCGTCGCGCGTATCCGGCAGCAAGCTCGCCGCTGTGAGTAGCCGCTTATCAACCGCGTCGAGATAAATGAACGGCTTCAATGTCGATCCACAACTGCGCGGCTGCATCGCGCCGTTTGTCTGTGCAGTCAGGTAATTCCCCGAGCCAACCATGGCGCGAATTGCGCCCGTGGCATTTTCGATCACCACAACTGCGGCCTGCGTGATGTCATACCGATTTAACGCCGACAAATGCGAGCCAACCAAATGTTCGATTGTCGTCTGCAAATCGAGATCGAGCGTTGTTCTTATCGTGCCGCGCATCCCCGCGTTTTGCGCCACGACTGAATCGACAAAGTGCGGAGCGAGACGCGGCGGATCGACATGTCCGATTTTCGGCGGCTGCGCGAGCAACGATTGTTGATCACGCGTGACGACGCCGAGCTCGGCGAGTCGCGCGAGTGAACGATTGTATTTGCGGTTTGCTTCCTCGGGATGCCGCCACGGATTTAAGCGCGTCGGCGCCTGCGGCAGACCGGCCAGAAAAATCGCTTCGCTCAATGTGAGGTCGAGCGCAGGTTTGTCGAAATATGCCCGCGCGGCCGCTTCCGGGCCAATCCGGCGATTGCCGTAGCTGCTGCGATTCAAATACTCGGCGAGAATTCGCTTCTTGCTCCAGCGCCGCTCCAGCTTCCACGCGACGATTGCTTCGTAAAGTTTGCGATTCCAACTGCGTTGCCCGCGACCCGTGGCTAATTTTACCAGCTGTTGCGTGATGGTCGATGCGCCGGAAATGACATGACGCGATCGCAAATTGCGCGCGAGTGCGGCAACGGTGGCATGCGAATCAATTCCGTGATGTTTGTAAAACCGCCGATCTTCCAGCGCCACAGTAAGGCGCGGCAGCCACGGTCCTATTTGATCGAGCGTGATCGGAAATAGTGAGCGCGCTTCCGGCGACGCGAGCTCAGCAATTTCGCGACTCCGACAATCGAGCAGTGTGAGCGTTCCAGCAGGCGATTTGTGTAGCTCGCTCGGGATTGGCAACCACCAAACGATTGCCATCGCCGTCGCCAAGACAATTCCCGCGTAAATTACAAATGACTGCGGAGCTCTGGGGAGCGCACGCGCCCTCGCGTGCACGTTTCGGTATCAACACAACACGTTGGCGCATTCCGAAAATTTCGCGATGGCGAGGGCGCCATCGCCAGGCACGCGAGACGCGTGCCCTCCCCACACACGATCTGCAAAAAAAGGTTATTCGGAGATAACGCATACGCTTGAAGGCGAAAGCCCGGAGAAACGGCTGTCGTACATCGGCGCGACTTGCGTGGCAGGCCAGCGCAATGTGCCTGCCGCAGTCGCGCGCGCCAAAACCGAGTATGTGCCCGAGCCGGGATCGACTGTGTCAAAATAAAGGAGCGTCGAGCGATCGCGCATCTCGGAGTACGATAATCCGAGCAAACGATCCTGCGGATCGGCGGGTGGAAGCTGGAAAAATTTTCCCACGAGCGCGAGATTCGGATTCACTACCTCTAGGCCGGCCGGCAACGCATCTTCGAGCGCGACAAAATTCTGGAGCTTCCGCGTGTTCAGCCGGTATGTGATGAGCAATTGATCGCCCAGCTTTAACGGCGCATCGGAAGTGCCGACGCGCTTCGGGTCAGTGAGATTTTTGACGACACGTTCGATGCGAAACCCACGATCCACCCGGTCGGTATCAACCTCGCTGGTCGAATATTCAGCCTGCATCAAAAATGTAAGCGCGCCTTGATTGAGTTCTTTGATTACCAAGTCGTTGTCGATCTTGCGGTCGAGCCATGCGGCCGATCGCCCATTCTTGGAGAGCACGCCCGGCGGCTGCGCTGCGTTTAACGCCGGAGCCATTTCCGCTCCGAGCATTGATTTGAAAGCGAGCAGGAGCCAGAGATTTTCCTGCGTTGAAAGCGATCCTGCCGCATCCATCAACTTCGATGTGCGGTCGCGCGCTTGTTGTTTCTTTTGCTTCGTCCATGTTGATGGCGAGATAACGTTGAATGCGAACGCGCGCATCGCCTCAGCGCGAGTCATCGACGTGAAGCTCACGGGATTAAATGCGCGCTCCTTGATTGGCGTGTCGATTTCGCGCAGTAGCTGCTGTTGCTCGCGCGCCATGATGTTTTGCCGATGCAGCGCAATTGCTAGCAACGCCCTCTCTTCATCGCTCCCCTCGTTGCGATGCAAATACAACTCCTGGGATTCGCTACGGAAATCGTCGCTTTCCGATTGGGTTAGCACAAAGAGGGCAAAGCACTTTTCAAATCGCGATGCTGGGAGTTGCCCTTTGATGATTTTGTTAACCGCGCCGGTAAGTTTCTCCTGCAACTCCGCAGGCGGCTCAAAGCCAGCATTAGTGGATTCGTTGACCGACCACAGTGCCTGGCAGGTCACGAAACCGTTACCAGTATCGCCGCCGGGCCAGTACGGAAGCATCCCGTTGCTGAGCAGTGAGTCAGCATACTGCTTCATCCCGCGTTCAAGCGTGGCGCGATATTCGACATCGCGTTCCTGAAGATCGGGCAAATACGCGAGCAGATTTGCGAGCAAGCTGTAGCCCAAAAGTTTTGTCGATATTTGTTCGAAACAGCCATGTGGATATGTCAGGATCACCGGCAACCCAGCGATGTTCGGCAGCCAGGGTGAGGTCGAAATCGTCGTGCTGAATTTCCCGCGACCACGCTTCCATGCCTCAGGCATCGCGCGGCGCGCATCGAACTGCGGACCAGTGAACGGGCCGGCCACGCTCTCGTTGCGCACGATCGTCGGAGGTTGCACCGGGAGCGTGATCTCCACTGCGTCCGACATTTTGTCGTTCGATTTCGAGACCGCTTCAAAGCGTATCTTTGCCGGCGCAAGATCGCGATCCGCAACTTTCGCCTTGAAACGGAACACGGTCGGCGCGTCGCGCTGGGCGGACTGCGTTACGCTATCTCCTTCAAGTAATTTCAAATTTGCGTCCGTGATACAGCGCGCCGCAATCTGATCGGTGTCGGCAAAGTTTTCCCGGACCACAGCGCGCAGTTCGACCTCGTCGCCATCGCGCAAAAAACGTGGCAACGCCGGATCAATGAGGAGCGGCTTCGATATTTTGACCGTCTGCGTCGCATCGCCGCCAAATTGATTGGCCTTCGTCTGTCCGACTGCGACGATGCGATATGTCGTCAGGTTATCTGGCGCCATGAATTCAAACCTGGCTTTGCCGTCGGCGCCGGTTTTTAAACTCCCCTGCCAAAACGCCAGTGTGCGAAATTCTTTGCGGACATTTTGAACATTCGAGATGGCTTCCTCTCCACCGTCACCAATAGTGAATCCTTTTTGCGTCAAGCTGAGCTTGGCGAGATTATCGATGTAACCGTGTAGCGCCTCGTAAGTGCGTACGGAAAACGGATTCTTCGGGTAAAATTTCTCGCCTATTGCCGGCAGCTTCCAGTCGCCCAGCGTGAGGACGGCGTCATCAACTGCGAACACGAGAAGATCGACATCGGAAACCGGCTTGCTTTCGGAAGCGACGCGGACTTCGCCGCGCACCATGTCGCCTGGCTTCGCTGTCGCGCTCGCGAGACGCGGCTCAATTTTTAGTTCACGATCTGGCCGGAGCACTTCGACGTTTGTGTAAGCGAAGCGTTCCAGCGGGAGTTCGCTCTTACCACCTGGCTTGACTAGATAGATGGCGACAGCTGCGTTTGGAGCATACTCCTTTTTAATCGGCAATTCGATACGGCCCGCGTTGCCCTTCACTGGAACAAGAAGCGTGTCGAGCACTTCATCCGTCTCGACGGAGACCCACGCGACGCCGCCGAATGGCGCTTGTATCGTGAGCGCGGCTTTGGCGCCCGGTCGAAATGGCTCG
>WNEZ01004491.1_pt1 | contig 23623 bp, 22 predicted proteins | sample 5400521 | NCBI WGS metagenome assembly WNEZ01 (sample SAMN13153339, study PRJNA577476) | soil metagenome | isolation source: 120 cm saprolite under Douglas fir tree site 2 hole 1 replicate 1 | place: USA:California | collected 2015-04-18
GTGCGCGTCTACCGTGATCGGCTCGTCGACGCGGAGTCGCGCATCGCAGCGGAGACGCGAGCGGGGCTCGTCGAGCGCGGGCACGACGTCCACGCAATCGACGACTGGTCGTGGATCGTAGGCGGGGGGCAGGGGATCATCCGCGACCCCGAATCCGGGGGCCTCATGGCTGGCGCCGACCCGCGTCGCGACGGGTACGCCCTGGCGATCTAGCAGGCTGCTGTTGCACGGTCAACGGTGGGTAAATCCCTCGCACCGAGCCGTTCTTGACCGGTAGACCTTACCTACCATCGCCTCAACTCCGTGATGTAGAAGCCTGAATCGCAGGCATCGCTTATGCACCCTTCCCTCGGTGAGCGCGCACGGCGCGCCACAGGGGGAGACGCAGATGACTCGTGGATCGGTGGCCGTAGCGGTGCTCGGGGCAATGCTCGCGTCGAGCGGAATCGCAGCGGCGGCCACGGTCCAGCGCGATGGAAGCGCCGGAGCCGTCGCGCATCCGGATCATCAGTCCGAGGCCCGGGCTCTCGACGACCTCCTCGAGCGCTCGGGACTGAGAGTCCAGCTCGACAGCCTGACGGCTGGCATCCGGGCGCAGTTCCTGCGTGCCCACCGCCGACAGAGTAGCCAGGACAGAATCACGATCGACCGGATCGTCGCCGAGCGCTTCGCCGCCGATGCCCTCTACGCTCGGATCAAGGCCGAGTTCCAGCGGAGCCTCGAATCCGGGCGGCTCGAGAAGGCGCTCGCGTGGTACGACTCCCCGCTCGGGAAGCGCATCACCGGACAGGAGCTGGCCGCGCTCGTCGCCGCCGGCGGGCCGGAGGCGGTCGCCGACCTCGAGCGAAATCGCCCGTCGTCGCGGCGCATCGAGCTGCTCGAGCGCCTCGATACCGGCAGTGGCGCATCCGAGACGACCGTCGACGTCACCGTGGCCATCGTGCGGAGCCTGAGTCGGGCCTTCCAGCCCGGCTTGCCCGCCGTGGCGGACCTGACCCGCGGTCAGCTCGACCAGCAGATCGCACAGGCTCGGAATCGCACGCTGGAAGATATGCGGCGCGTATGTCTGGTGAGCATGCTCCTCGCCTACCGTGGCCTCTCGGACGAGGAGCTCGACCAGTACGTGCAGTTCGTCGAATCCGAAGCCGGCCACTGGTACATGGGCGTGATGAACGGCGCCCTCCTGACCGCAGTCGATGCCGCGGCGGAGGCGACCGCCGCGGAGCTCGCGACCGCACTGCCCCAGCTCGTCCGCGACCTCCGCTAGCCCTCTCCCGTCACGGCTTTCGGAAGAGGATCGAGCCGAAGAAGGACTCCGCGGACGAGGACGTGTCGTCCGAGTCGATGGCGAGCGAGATGACCGCGGGGTTGTCCGGCTGACCGCCGTAGATCTTCCGGTAGTCGTCGGCCACGTTGCGCCGCTCGGTGAGCCACTTGCCGAGGTCGGCCGCGCCCGAGCGCACGACGATGTAGGTGACGGTCCCGGTCTTCTCGCTCTTCACGATCGTGCCGGCCGGCGCGGTCGTGTCCCAGACGTAGCCGATGATCTGCGAGCGTACCGCCTCGGGGAAGCGCGGCCAGACGAGATAGAGCTGAGCCGCCTGGTCGTCCGCGCTCTTCTTCCGGCAGTCACCGTTCACGGGCAGGACGACCCCTTTCCACGTCCACTCGAGGACGGGCGTCTCCTTGAGATTGACCTTCCCCTTGATGTCCTTCCGGATGGACGAGCTCTCGATCTTGCTCTTGAGATGGAGGACGCGATGGCCGTCGTTCTCCTCGATCACCATGTCGTGCTGCGGCAGACCCCAGGTCTGGCCCCCGAGCCAGCCCTCTGGAATACTCTTCGCCCCAAGCTTCTGAACCTTCCAGTCCTCGACGGTGACGACGTCAGCGGCCCAAGCGACGGCCGTGAGTAGCAGCACCAGTGCCGGCACGACGAACCGTGTCATTGTCTGGGCTCCTTTGCCGCTATGATAACGTCTCCGCGTGCAAGCCTCTCTCGATTCGATCCGTGTGGACAAGTGGCTCTGGGCCGCGCGCGTGTTCAAGACGCGGAGTCTGGCCTCGACGGCGTGCGCCGGCGGCAAGGTGGACGTCAACGACGAGGCCGCTAAGCCGGCTCGGCGGGTCCGAGCCGGAGACCTCATCAGGGTCACACTGCCACGAGGGCGCCGGCGCATCCTGAAGGTTGCCGCGGTCGGCGACCGGCGCGGATCGGCCGAGGCCGCGAGGGCGCTCTTCGAAGACTTGACGCCGCCCGAGCCTCCGCGTGCCCGCCAGGCGGCGCCGCCCCGGCGCGTGCCCGGCACCGGTCGCCCCACCAAGCGTGAGCGTCGCGAGATCGAGCACCTGCGGGGACGGTAGTGCTCGGAATACGAGTGCGAGCGGCGGGCTCTTCAGAGGCCTGGAAGCAGTGCGCTATAGTTGGTCAATCTTGAGCGGTGGAGCGTGGCATGCAAGCGTATGACTGGAACGCGATCGTCGACGGCCTCAACCGGTACCTGCGACTACGCTCGATCCCGATCGGCATGAAGCTCTTCGAGACGGTCGAAGCGATGGAGGCGATCCCGAAGATCCGCCGGCCTCGGACCCGGCACACGACCGATCAGATCGTCGCTCAGGCCCGCCAGCTCGGCTGGACCGTCGGTATCACGATGGCCGATCTCATCGGCGCCCAGTGCGGCGCCGTCATCGGGCTCTCGCCTCAGGACGACGAGTGGCTCTCCGGCAAGCGCATGGCCGGCGTCTGGTTCAAGACCATGGAGGACGCCAGCCTCCACCAGCACGCGATGGACTGCGTGCCGTACGGGCGCTATCGCGCCATGGCCGTCTCGCCGCTCACCTCCGGGCGGCTCGACCCGCCCGACATCTGCCTCATCTACGGCACGCCCGGCCAGATGATCTTCCTCATCAATGGGCTCCAGTGGGCAGGGTACCGTAAGCTCAGCTTCACTTCCGTCGGTGAGTCGGCCTGCGCGGACTCCTGGGGGAAGGCGCTGAAGACCGGAGAGCCGGCCCTGACGATCCCGTGTTACGCGGAGCGGCGCTACGGTGGTGTCGCGGACGACGAGCTCTTGATGGCGATTCCGCCCCGCTTCTTGCCCAAGGCGCTCGAAGGATTGGCGGCGCTCGACAAGAACGGGCTGCGCTACCCCGTGCCGCCCTATGGCATCCAATCGGACGCAGGCGCCGGGTTGGCGGTCAGCTATGCGACGAAGGAGACGAAGACGGAATGAAACTGATTGGCGACTTCGAAGGATTCAGGACCGCCCGCGAGGAGAAGATCAGGTACCTCGAGCGCGTCCCTATCTTCGAGGCCTGCAGCCTGCGCCAGCTTCGCGCCGTCGCCGACATCGCGAAGGTCGTCGAGGTTCCGGAGCGGACCGTCCTCACGCGGCAGGGCGAGCCGGGCGACGAGTTCTTCATCATCATCGACGGGACGGCGCTGGTGACGCTCTCGATGCAGAAGCGCCATCGCCTCCGCCCGGGCGAGTTCTTCGGCGAGATGAGCCTGCTCGACGGCGAGCCGCGCTCGGCCACCGTGAAGGCCGAGACCGACCTGCGCCTCATGGTGATCAGTCGCGCGAATTTCTGGCGGCTCCTGCGGGAGGTCCCGGAGCTGACGCAGAAGATGCTGGTGAACCTCTCCCGCCGTCTCCGAGACCTCGAGAACGCGCTGAACGCCTGACGCGTCGCCGCCCTCAGAACGTCAGCTTGTCCCCCGGGCTGATCGGGAAGATCTGCGTCGGCGGTCGATGTCCACGTGGAGCCTCACGACGTCAGCGAGCGTGCAAAACCTGATTGATCACGCGCCGGACGTCGTCCGGCTCGAAGGGCTTCCCGAATGTGGGCGCCGCGCTTTGCCGGAGAAACTCGGCACTCGCCGGCCCGAGGGTGTCGCCGGTGACGAAGATCATGCGCCTGAGCAGTTGCGGGTGGCGGCGGGCCACCTCGCGGTAGAGCCCGGGCCCGTCGAGGTGCGGCATGCGCAGGTCGCTGATGATGAGATCGTAGGTCCCGTCGCGGAGCTTGTCGAGCGCCGCCACGCCGTTGTAGGCCGTTTCGACCCGATGGTCGTCCTCGGCGAGGATCTCGGCCAGCAGCGCGGCGAGCTCGGGCTCGTCGTCGACGATGAGAATCGACGCGCCCTGCACGGGGTTCTCGGGGCTCACCGGAGCGGCCGCCGCGGGCTCGTCGCGGCCTCCGACGGGAGCCCCCTCCGCGATTCGGGGATCGGCCGAGCGCGTCGTCGGCTCGTCATCCGCTATTCGAGGAGACGGCCCAGGTGGCTCTCGATTTCCTCGAGCGCGAGCGGCTTCGTGAGAACCGCGTCGGCCCCGGCGGCCAGCAGCCCCGGCGCGGACGCGGGATAGCCCGTGACGCCGAGAATCCGGATGCCCTGCGTCTCGGGATTGCTCTTGAGGTGTCGGCAGACCTCGATTCCGTCGAGCTTAGGCATCATGACGTCGAGGATCAGCAGGGCCGGCCTGAGCGAGCCCAGCTTGATCAGGGCCTCGTACCCGTCGCTCGCCGTCTCGATCTTGAAGCCTCGCGGATGATGCGTGAGGAATTCGAGAAGCATCTCCACGACCTGAGGCTCGTCGTCGACCACGAGCACTCCCGCGGGCGGAGGCGGGCTCGGGTACGTGGGCATACGGTGTCTCTGGAGGAACCGCTGGAACTCTTCGAGGGCGATGCGCGCGTGCCCGCCAGGGGTCTTGAAGGCGCGGAGCCGTCCCTCCCGGATCCAGGTCTTCAGCGTGGGCGTCGAGACCTGGCAATGTGAGCCGGCCTGGCCTGTCGTCAGCGAGGCCCGCAAGGGCGAATTCTTCAGATTCTTCGGATTCTTCACCTGGGCTGCCCAATTTCCCCACCCGGCCCCCACAAAGTCAAGTTTCGGGACCAGGACCGAGTCACTCAGCCGCTCGGGTCACGTGCCGACACGGTGTTGCGGTCGACTGGTGGTTCTGTTACGGTTTCCGGCGTTGTTCGCGCCCGGGACGCCCACGAGGGCCCAGGGAAGGCGGTAGAAGCCGCCGCGACCCCGTCACTGTGATCGGGGACGAAACCCGCGAATGCCACTGGCCGCGAGGCTGGGAAGGCGCGGGGAGTAGGACGATCCGAGAGCCAGGAGACCTGCCCGGGTGCGATCCGTTCACCGGTCTTCGAGGGAGGATCCGGCTAGGTGGCTCCATCGCTGTTGATCGTGGGAGGCGCCCGAAGCGGCAAGAGCCGTTTCGCGGTCGAACGACTGCCCCCCGACGCACGCATCGTCTTCGTCGCCACCGCTGAGGCGCGCGACGAGGACATGGCCAAGCGCATCGCGCGCCATCGCGCCGAGCGCCCGCCCCGCTGGTCGACGGTCGAAGAGCCGTTCGATCTCGTCTCGCGCCTGCGGGGCCTCGAGGGGGCGTGCGACGGCATCCTCGTCGACTGCCTCACGCTCTGGGTTTCGAACCTCCTGCTCCGCGGCGATCGCGACGACGCGATCCTCGAGGAGGCGGAGGCGCTCGCGGGGCTGATCAGCCGCCGCCGCTCGAGGCTCGCCCTGGTGTCGAACGAGGTCGGCGAGGGCGTGCACCCGGAAACCGCGACGGGTCTCCGATTTCGCGACCTGCTCGGCAGCGTGAACCAGCGCGTCGCGGCCGCCTGCGACACCGTCGTGCTGATGGTCGCCGGCGTCCCGCTCACCGTGAAGGCGCCCTCGGTCCGCACATGACCGAGCTCTCCAGGCTCCTCGACTCGATCGCGCCGCCGTCTCAGGACGGCGAGAGCGCCGCCAGGCGCCACCTCGACAGCTTGACGAAGCCGCCTGGTAGCCTGGGGCGGCTCGAGGAGATCGCGCTGCGCCTCGCCGTCCTTCGCGGCCGGGCGCCGGAAGTCGCGCGTCCGGTCATCTTCACGTTCGCCGCCGATCACGGCGTCGTCGCCGAGGGCGTCAGCGCCTACCCGCAGGTCGTGACCGCGCAGATGGTCGAGAACTTCACGCGCGGCGGCGCCGCGGTGAACGTGCTCGCGCGGCAGGCGGGCGCGCGCGTCGTCGTCGCCGATTTCGGCGTGGCGAGCCCGCTCGGCCGCTCGCCGGAGCTGGTCGAGTGCTCGATCGGACCGGGGACGGCGAACATCGCCGCCGGCCCCGCGATGACGCGCGCGCAAGCGATCCACGCGATCGAGACCGGGGCACGGCTCGCCGGCGAGGCGATGGACGCCGGCGCCGATCTCCTGGCGACGGGTGAGATGGGCATCGGCAACACCACGACCGCGAGCGTGATCACGGCGGCGATCACGGGCGCCGCGCCCGAGCAAGTGACCGGGCGCGGCACCGGCGTGGACGACGCGACCCTGGCGCGTAAGCTGGCGGTCGTGCGCCGGGCGCTCGAGGTCAACCGCCCCGACCCGCGCGACGGCCTCGACGTGCTGGCGAAGGTCGGCGGCTTCGAGATCGGCGGCCTCGTGGGCGTGATCCTCGCGGGCGCCGCGCGGCGCGTCCCGGTGGCGCTCGACGGGTTTATCGCCGGCGCGGCGGCGCTGCTCGCCGTCACGCTCGCGCCGGCGTCGCGCCACGCGCTCTTCGCTTCGCATCGCTCGGCCGAGCCCGGCCATGCGCTGGCTCTCGAGCATCTCGGACTCGAGCCATACCTCGACCTCGCGCTGCGCCTCGGCGAGGGAACGGGTGCCGCGCTGTTCATCCATCTCGCCCGGGCGGCCGCGCTCGTCTGGAACGAGATGGCGACCTTCAAGGCCGCCGGCGTAAGTGAATCCGACGGGGTCTCGGCGGCTCCGGCGCCCGACCAGCGGAGATGACGAAACGCGTCGTGGTCGTCTTGGCCGTCGCGACGGCAATAGCGGTGCGGTTGCTCATGGTGTCACCGTCGGCCGCGGCGTTCACGACGCGCGACATGCTCGGCCGCGACGTCACGCTCGCGGCGCCCCCCAAGCGCATCGTGTCCCTGGTCCCGAGCGTTACCGAGATTCTGTACGCGTTGCACGCCGAGGACCTGCTCGTCGGCGTGACGGACTTCTGCGACTTTCCGCCGGAGGCTCGGCGACAGCCGAAGGTCGGCGGGATGGTCGCGCCGAGCCTCGAGGCGATCGTCGCCCTCCGGCCCGATCTCGTGATCGCCACGACGGAGGGGACGCGCGAAGACACGTTCACGCAGCTCTCGCGCGTCGGGGTCCCCGTGTACCTCGTCGCCGTCCACCGCGTCGCCGACGCGACGTCGCTCATGCTACGGCTCGGTGAGCTGACGGGCCGTGAAGGGACGGCCGGGCCGCTCGTGGCGCGGCTCGAGCAGCGCATCGAGGCGGTGAAGAAGGCGGTGCTCCCGCTCGACCGTCCCCGCGTGCTCTACGTGCTCTGGCCCGAGCCCCTCATCGTGCCCGGGCGTGACGCGATCGTGACCGAGCTGATCCGGCTGGCCGGCGGGCAATCACTCACGGCCGGCGATGCCGACGCCTGGCCGCGCTACAGCCTGGAAACGGCGGTGGCGAAGAGCCCGGAGGTCATCCTGCTGGCCAACCACGGCGCCGGCACCGGCGCGGTCTCGATGGAGAAGTGGCGGCGCCTCGCCTCGCTCCCGGCCGTGAAAGCCGGGCGGCTCCTCTCCGTCAACGGCGACCTGATGCATCGTTACGGGCCGCGGCTCGTCGACGGTCTCGAGCAGCTGGCGCGCGCGATTCATCCGGAGGCGTTCCGGTGACCCAGACCAGGCGGCTGATCCTGGTGCTGAGCGCCCTGTCCGCGGTATTGCTTCTCTCGGCCGCCGCCGCGCTCTTTCTCGGGAGCGCCCAGCTTTCGCCGAGCGCCGTGCTCTCGGCGGTGGCGGGACGCGCGGCACCGGACTCGGTCGAGCGCGTCGTGACCTTGTCGATCCGCTTGCCGCGAATCGCCGCCGCCGTGCTGGCGGGCGGCGCGCTCGCGGTCGCGGGCGTCGCCTTCCAGGCGCTCACGCGGAACCCGCTCGCCGAGCCCTCCGTGCTCGGTATCTCGGCCGGCGCCGCGTTCGGGGTCGTGATCGGCCAGAGCTTCGGGCTCGGCGTGACGCTCCGCGAGGCGGTGGGCCTCACCGCGTTCGCGTTCGCCGGCGCGCTCGTCGCCGCGGGCGCAGTCTATCTGATCGCGGCGGTGGGCCGGGGGCTGTCCATTCAGACGCTACTGCTGGCGGGCGTCATCGTCGGCATCTTCTTCTCGGCGGCGATCACGGTCGTGATCTCGCTGCTCGACTTCAACCGGCTCGGCGGCGTCGTCCACTGGCTCCTCGGCAATCTCGCCCCGATCCCGCCCGGCGCCCTCGGATTGTTCGCGTTCCTGGCGGCCATCGGGTTCGCGCTCGTGGTGAGCCACGCGCGGGAGCTGAATCTGATGGCGCTCGGGGAGGAGGCGCTCCTTCAACTCGGCGTCGCCGCCGAGCGGCTCAAGCTGACGATCTTCGTCGGCGCGGCGCTCCTCACCGCGAGCGTCGTAGCCTTCGTCGGGCCGATCGGGTTCGTCGGGCTCATCGTGCCGCACGTTCTCCGCATTCTTCTGGGCTCGGACAACCGGCTGCTGGTGCCGGCCGCGCTCGTGGGCGGTGGCATCTTCCTTCTGTTCGCGGACACGGTGGCGCGCAGCATCGTCGCGCCGGCCGAGCTGTCGGTCGGCGTGATCACGTCCTTCTGCGGCGCCCCGTTCTTCATCTATCTCCTCCGCACCCGCTACCGAGCCAACCTCTAATGCCCGCGCGCGCAACGCCCGCCGGCGCGATGGACCCAACCCACCCGAGCTCGTCGACCTCATCGACTGCGATGATCTCGAGCGTGTTCGCGGGCGCGGGGCGCCGGGCCGGGGGAGGGGTCGATGAGACCCGTTCCCGCCGACGCGACAACGGGAGACGCGCGCCCGGATGGAGCCCAGCCGCCGAGGAGCAGCGAACGCGTGCCGCGTGGTCGAACGACCCCTCCCCCGGCCCGGCGCCCCGCGCCCGCGCCGGAACGCCCGAGATCAGGTGATGCTCGCGGAGTTCCGCGGCGTGACCTTCGCGTATCCAGCGTCCGCAGAGCGGCGAACGCGTCCCTTTGCGCTCTCCGAATTCTCGCTCGAGATCACGCCCGGGGAGATCGTCGCAGTGATCGGGCCCAACAGCTCGGGTAAGACGACGTTGATTCGCCTGCTGACGCGCGTGCTCGAGCCGGCGGCCGGCGAGATCCGCCTCGAAGGCGTACCGGTCCGGCGGCTGTCCCGTACGGATCTGGCCCGTCGGGTCGCGGTCGTGCCGCAGGAGACCTTGCCGCAGTTCCCGTTCACCGTCGGAGAGCTCGTGCTGATGGGTCGCTATCCTCACGATCCCCGCCGCTACTTCGAGAGCGCGCGCGATCGGACGGTCGCGCGCGAGGCGATGGAGGCGACCGGCGTCCTCGAGCTCGCCGAACTACCGCTCGATCATCTGAGCGGCGGCGAGCGCCAGCGCGCCATCATCGCGCGCGCCCTCGCTCAGGAGCCGCGCCTGCTGGTCCTCGACGAGCCGACGGTGCACCTCGATCTCCGCTATCAGGTCGAGGCGGCGACGCTCCTGCGGCGTCTGAACCGAGAGCTCGGCATGACGATCCTGCTCGTCTCCCACGACCTCAATCTGGCCGCCGAGGTGAGCGACCGACTGCTCCTGCTGAGCGGCGGCCGCGCGGCGGCGGTTGGCTCGCCCGAGGCGGTGCTGGACGAAGCGCTCCTCGCCTCGGTCTACGGCTGCGGAGTCGTCGTCGACAAGAGCGAGACGACACGGCGACCGGTCGTGCGGCTCACGTGGCGCGTCGACCCGCCGATCGCCGGGGGCGCTCCGGCCGGGAAGGAGGTGGGAAGAACGAGGTAGCCCTTCGAGAATTCGCTCCGGATCAAGGGAAGCCGGTGAGGCCGGACGAGGCCGATGCCGGCACGGACCCGCCACTGTGAGTGGGGAGCAAGCGCCCGCGGTTGCCACTATCCGCAGGGACGCGGACGGGAAGGCTGGGCGCGCGCGGTGATCCACGAGTCAGGAGACCTGTTCCGGGCGACAGCTTCCAACCCTTTCGCGGAAGAAGGAGTGGAGCGCATGCTCAGGATCGTTCGTCTGCTGTTGCCACTCATGTTGCTGATCCCCGCCGGGATGCTCGCGGCGCAGGAGCAGCCGAGAGACCTCGACCCCGTGGTCTTGAGCGCCACCAAGCTCGAGACGCGCGCCGAGCAGCTCGGCGCCTCCGTCACGGTCGTGCCCGGCGACGACGTGCAGAAGTACCATTACGAGACGGTGGAGGACGTCCTCCGAACCGTGCCCGGCGTCGAGATCCGTCGCTCGGGCAGCCTCGGGAAAGTTTCGAACATCAGCATCCGCGGCGCCAACTCCAACCAGGTCCAGGTTCTCATCGACGGAGTCCGGGTCAAGAGCCCGACCACCGGGCAGGCCGATCTCTCCGACATCTCGCCGGACCTCATCGAGCGCATCGAGGTGATCCGCGGGCCCCAATCGACGCTCTACGGCGCCGACGCGATCGGCGGCGTGGTCAACATCATCACGAAGAAAGGTAAGGGACCGTTCTCGGCGAGCGTCGAGGGCGGGGCCGGCAACTACGACACTTATACCGGCCGCGGATGGTTCAGCGGGAGCTATTCGCTCCTCGACTACGCGGGCTCGATCTCCCACCTCGAGTCGAACGGCCAGTTCCGAAACGACAGCTCGGACAAGAACGCGGTCAACCTCCGCCTGGGGGTCTCGCTCCCGTGGGACAGCTCCATCGCCTTCACCTTGCGTTGGGTCCAGAACGAGACCGGGCTGCCGGTCAAGTTCATCTCCACGAGCCCGCCGCCGCTGCCGAACGAGCCGATCATCGACGTCAACAACCGGCAGATCAGCGAGACCTGGGTGATGGCGCTGACGGGCAGGACCAAGCCCTTCGAGTGGTGGGAGACCGAGCTGCGGCTCGGGCGCTATCAGAACAAGACGACCTTCGTCGATCTGCCCGATCCGGCGGAGCAGTGCCCGTTTTCGCCCTGCGAGTTTCCCGGGCGTTTCGACGTCCAGCGCTGGGAGGCGGAGCTGCTGAACCACTTCCACATCGGCGCCTGGTCCACCAGCTCCATCGGGCTCGAATACCGCACGGAAGACGGCGAGGCGCAGGGCGCCACGCCGTTCGACGCCAGCAGCCACACGAAGTCGGCCTTCTTCCAGCAGCAGTTCCGATTCTGGAATCGTCTCTTCATGTCGGCGGGCTTTCGGGTCGAGGACAACAGCGTCTTCGGCACGAACTGGACGGAGCGCGGCTCGCTCGCGTACCTGATCCGCGAATGGGGCACGAAGATCCACGGCGGCGCCGGCTCGGGCTTCCGGGCGCCGACCTTCAACGACCTCTTCTTTCCCGGGTTCTCGGATCCCACGCTGCAGCCGGAGACCAGCTTTTCTTACGACTTCGGCGTGGATCAGAAGCTCTGGAAGGACCGGATCCGCCTCGGGCTGACCTACTTCCACAACGACTTCAAGAACCTGATCGGGTTCCAGTTCATCGCCACCCCGCCCTTCGTGCAGGGCGTCAACATCGGGAAGGCGCGCACGGAGGGAATCGAGTTCGTCTCGGAGGTGGACGTGCTGGACAATCTCACCGCGTCGCTGAACTACACCTACACTGACTCGGAGAATCTCCAGACCCACCGGCTCCTGTCGCGCGAGCCGCGCGACCGTCCAGAACCTGACAAACGAAGACTATTCGGAGGTGCGCGGGTTCCCGGCGTTGGGAATCAACGCGCTGGCCGGGTTGCGCGTGTCGTTCTAGACTTCCCGGGCCGGGCCGGCGACGCGTGCCCGATCGGGCGCGCAGCCGGCCCGGTCGTTGACACAGGAGCCATCGATGTCGGCCGCCGGAGGGCCAGCGCACTGATGATCGAGGGGATCGAGGTCGCGGTCGACCGCGAGGCGGTGGTCGTCACGGCACGCGAGCCGCTGACGATCCTTTCCTCGGCGTTCGTGCGGGGTGGATTCACCGCGGCGCGCGCGATCGTGAACCTCCACGTCAGAAAAAATGTTCCGGAGGAGGAGACGGACGGTCTCCTGCCTCGATTCGCCGATCGGCGCGGGATCCGCGAGCCGTGGGTCGGCCTTCTCACGTCGGCGTGGACGGAGAAGGCAGTCGTCGCCGAAGCAGCCGGATCCGGGTTGACCGCGCTCGCGGTCGTGACCGTCGGCCTGTCGAATCGGATCGCGGCGGGCCAGACGCCGATCGGGGTGTGGGCGCCGTCGACGATCAACTCGATCGTCGTGGTGGACGGCGCGCCCGAGGCGGCGGCGCTCGTCAACGCGGTGATGACGGTCACCGAGGTCAAGACGGCGCTGCTGGCGTCCGTCGACCTCCGGTGTGACGACGGCCGGCTCGCGAGCGGCACGTCGACTGACGCCGTGGTTGTGGCCGCCACCGGGCGTGGCCCGCAGCGCCGCTTCGGCGGACCCGTCAGCGATTTCGGGTGGGTGGTCGCGCGCGCGGCCCGCGCGGCGCTGGACACTGGGATCCGCCGCTGGATCGAGGAGCATCCGTGATTCAGCGCCCACCGTTGGCGACCTTGCTGGCCTCGCTCGTCGCGCACGGTGGAGCCCTCGCGATTCTCTTCTTCCTGGTTTCGGGCGAGTCGCACCCCGGGGTGCTTTTCGTCGACCTCGAAGCTGTCTCGGAGCGCGACGCGCCGGTCGCGGCGGCGGAGCGCAAGCCCGCCGCGGCCGGAGGGGGCCTGAGGCGGGCTTCGATCGGGTCCGCCCGCCCGACCGGGCGCGATGCGGGCCGTTCCGCGCCGGCGTCGAGCCCGTCCTCGCAGGCCGCAGCGCTCCCGTCGCCCGTCATGCCCGCGCCGCCACCGGAGCCGGAGCCCGCGCGAGAGCAGGAAGCGGCGCTCACCCAGCCCCGAGAGCCGCGTCAGCCCGAGCCGGCGGTTGCCGTCGTGCCCTCGCGCGAGGCCGCTCCGGACATCGCGGCTCGGAGCGAGGTGAACACTTCGCCGCCCGAGGCTCGTACAAGTCCTGGGGGCGCTGCCAGCGAGCGAAGCGCCTCGTCGTCGGAGCAGGGCGGCGGCCGTCGAACGACGCCAGGTTCCGGTGCATCGGGTGAGGGTTCGGGCGGAGCCGGCGGCGGTGCGGGGGTCGCGCTGGGCGGACCGGCGGGCGGCGCGCCGGGAGCCGAGTACGGCGGCTACCTGGCCACGATGAGACGGCGCATCCTGGAGGCGCTCCGGTATCCGCTGCCGGCGCGCAGTCGAGGACTCACGGGCACCGTCCACCTGGAGATCTTCATCAAGCCCGACGGCGCGATCAGCACCGTCTCGGTCACGAACTCGTCGTCGCACCCTCTGCTCGACGAGGCCGCGCTGGACGCGGTGCGGAGTCTCGCCCCGCAGCCGTTCCCCAAGGGCCTCGCACCTCGACCGTTGAGGGTCCGGCTGCCGGTCGTCTTCGACCTGCAGTAGTATGCTCACCGATCCGACGACGACGGGGAGGCGAGCATGCGCGAAAGCACGGGGCCGACGATCGAGCGCGGCCTCGACGGGACCACGACGGAGTATCACGACATGGCCGTCGAGGGTGACGGGGTCGAGCATCTGCTCGTCCAGCTCTTCACCGAACACTGGGCCGAGCTCACCGTGGGGCCGCTGATCGAGGGTGCGGCGTACGAGATCCAGTTCGCCACGCCGCCGAAGGTCACGACGCTCGACGGATATCTCACGGTCGACACGGGCGCCTGGCACTTCCACCTGTGCGTCAACGATCACCGCGGCACGCGCAGCGAGGAGCTCGCGCGAATCCGACGCGTGGCCCGGGCCGCTTTCTTCAAGACCGAGGGCGGATCGTGCGCCCCCGGCACGTGGGGGCTCAGGCTCTGGAACGGACGCGGCGAGCAGATGACCACGATCCTGTTTCCGAACCCTCACTTCGACGAGCAGTGGCGGCGCCTCCGGGAGCCCCGATGGGAGAAGACGGAACTCTGGCAGGAGCTCCGGCGGCGATACGCGAGCGGTTGACCGGTGGGGGCCTCGGCGCGCAGCCTCGTCGTCGTCTGCGCGGTCGCGTTCATCACGGTCTCTGTCGCGACGGCCGGCGAGTCCGCGCGCATCCAGACCGATCGACCAAGCGTTTCGAACAGCACGAGCACCATCCCGCCGGGCGGCGTGCAGGTCGAGGGCGGCGCGGAGTATTCGCGGACGAGCGTAGGTGGTAGTCCCGCCGACCGCCAGCTCACGCTCGACGTCACCTTACGAGCAGGGCTCACCGAGCGGATCGAGATCAGGCTCGAGGGCGAGCCGCTCATCGTGACGCGCGGCCAGCAGGACGATACCGGCAACGGCGACCTCTCGCTCCAGGGGAAGTACCGCTTCTTCGACGGGCGAGAAGGTAGCCGGTGGCCTTCGCTCGGTCTCCTTCCGTTCGTCAAGTTCCCGATCGCCCACGCGCCCCACGGAACCAATCTCCCGGACTTCGGGCTGATCGGTCTCGCGAGCTTCACCCTGCCCTGGGGGCTCGGCCTGGACGCGAACGCCGGAGTGGGCGGGCTCGGCCAGCGACCCAGCGGGTACCTCATCCAGGGAGTCGCGTCGGCCGCGCTCGGCCGCGACATCGGCGAGCGGTGGTCAACCTTCGGCGAGGTCTTCTTCGCCTCGGCGGTCGAGCGCGGCGCGCGCGCCTCTGTCGGCTTCGACGCCGGAGTGCAGTTCTTCCTGACCCCGCGCGTCGCGCTCGACGCGGCCGGCCAGACGTCCCTCGCAGGACCGGGGCCGGACTATGCTTTCCGCGCCGGGCTGAGCGTCCGATTCGGGCGATGAGCGGCGCGGCGCCGTGCCTCATGGTGCAGGGCACCGCCTCGGGCGTCGGCAAGAGCCTGCTCGCCGCGGCGTTCTGTAGGATATTCGCTCGCGCCGGATATCGGGTCGCGCCGTTCAAGTCGCAGAACATGGCCCTGAACGCGGCCGTCACGCTCGAGGGCGGCGAGATCGGTCGGGCGCAGGCCGCGCAGGCGGCGGCCGCGGGCATCGAGCCGACCGTCGATATGAACCCGATCCTCCTCAAGCCCGAGCCGGGTCACCGGTCGCAGGTCGTGGTGCGGGGATGCGCGGTCACGAGTGTCACCTGGCAGGAGTACCAGCGAATGCAGGCGGAGCTCCTGCCAATCGTGGCCGAGAGTCTCGGGCGGCTTCGCCGGGCCTGGGACCTCGTGATCATCGAGGGCGCCGGAAGCCCCGCCGAGATCAACCTGCGCGACAGCGACATCGTCAATATGAGCGTGGCCCGCATGGCTGACGCGCCCGTGTTGCTCGTCGGCGATATCGACCGCGGTGGCGTGTTCGCCGCGCTCCTCGGCACCCTGGCGCTGCTCGACCCGCCGGACCGTGCTCGGGTGGGAGGCCTCATCGTCAATCGATTCCGGGGCGACGTGACGGTGCTCGGTCCCGGGCTCGTCGAGCTGAGCGCGCGCGCGGGCGTCCCGGTGCTCGGCGTCGTCCCCTACCTCGAAGCTCGGCTCGTGCCCGCCGAGGACTCGCTCGACCTAGACGACCGCTTCCGCTGGGGCGCGCCGGGCGCGCTCGACGTCGCCGTCGTCCGGCTGCCGCTCATCTCGAACTTCGACGACTTCGAGCCTCTGGCCGCCGAGCCCGGCGTCCATGTGCGCTTCGTTCGCGGCGCCGACGAGATCCGCGGTGCCGACGTGCTAGTGCTGCCGGGCAGCAAGGCCACCGTCTCCGACCTCCGGTGGCTCTTCGCCACGGGCCTCGCGCAAGCGATTCAACGCGCGGCGGCGGACGGGCAACCGGTCGTCGGGGTCTGCGGAGGCTACCAGATGCTCGGCGAGGCCGTGCACGATCCGGATCGCGTCGAGTCCGACGCCCACACCACGCGGGCCCTCGGGCTGCTTCCGGTGGTCACGACCTTCGCTCGGAACAAGACGACCGTCCGTGTTCGAGCGCGTGTCGGCGGGACATCCGGGCCTTTTTCCGGGGCCGCCGGCAGCGAGGTGGTCGCCTACGAGATCCACGCCGGCCGGACGAGCCGAAGCTCGCCGGCGCCCTTCACGATCGTGGAGCGCGCAAGCGACCCGGTCCACGACGCCGATGGAGCGGTGAGCTCGACGGGTAATGTCCTCGGGACCTACCTTCACGGACTCTTTGCGAACGATTCGCTGCGCAAGGCGCTCCTCGAGTTCCTGGCCGATCGAAAGGGCATCGCCGCCGACCCGCGGTGGGGGACGGGAGCCGTCGACAGGTACGAGCACCTCGCCGACGCGGTGGCGCGTGCGGTAGACATTGGGGCCGTGGCCAAGCTCGCGGGGCTGTCATTTCCCAGATTCTGAGCTTCGACGTCGCGAAGCCTCTCGTTCTGCTGCTGGCTCTCGCGATCGATCTGGCCTTCGGCGATCCCCCGAACCGCTACCATCCCGTCGCGTGGCTCGGCCGGCTGCTCGCTGCGGGCCGCCGGCGATTCTGCCGCGGCTCGCCCGCGTTTCTCCTGGCCGGCGGCGCCGCGGTCACCCTCGCCGTCGCGGGGCTCGCCGGCGCGGTGGGAGCGCTCGTGTCCGCGCTGGCCAGCGGTCTCGGATTCGCCGGGCTCCTTCTCGAGGCGGCCGCTCTCACGTGCTTGCTGTCGCTCCGGGGTCTCGTCGGCGCGGCTCGCGAAGTGGCGGCCGACCTGACCCGCGGGGATCTCGTGGCGGCCCGCCGAGCGGTCGGGTATCACCTGGTGAGCCGCCACACGGCCGAGCTCGACGCGGGGCGGGTCGCCTCGGCGACGGTCGAATCCGTCGCCGAGAACCTGACCGACAGCCTGGTCGCGCCGGCGCTCTTCTTTCTGGCCGGGGGGCTCCCGGGCGCGGCGGTCTACCGCGTCATCAACACCGCGGACGCCATGTTCGGCTATCGCCTGGGACCGCTCGAGTTCTTCGGCAAGATCGCGGCGCGGCTCGACGACCTCCTGAACCTGATTCCGGCGCGCCTCGCCGGTCTCAGTCTCGTCGTCGGCGCCGCGCTCGCCGGAGAAGGGGGGCGTGGAGCCCTGGCGTGTCTGCGGCGCGACCGGCACCGCACCGCGAGCCCGAACGCCGGCTGGACGATGTCCGCGATGGCGGGCGCCCTCGGGGTGGTGCTCGAGAAGCCCGGCGCCTATCGGCTGGGCGCGGGCGACCTGCCGGTCGCCGGTGACGTCGAACGGTCGCTGAGGGTTCTTGGTGCGGCGGTCGGGGTGAGCCTCCTCGTGCTGGTCGCCGCTTACCTCGGCGGTAGACTTCTGGGGCTCTCGACCTAGAACTTGTAGCTCACGCCGGCCAGCACGTTGATCGGCGGCGCCGGCGTCAGGAAGCTCTCGACGGGCGCGCCGGCGGCCTTCGCGTTCGGCGCGAAAGTCCCGAAGGTTTCGTACTCGTTGTTCAGAAGATTGTTGATGGTCAGGAAGGCGGTGAATCCCTTCCAGCCTCCCCGAAGCCCGGCATTGACGACGTAGTAGTCGTTGAGCGTCCGCTCCACGTTTTCCTCGTCGCCGCGGAGGCGCTGCGAGCCGACGTAGGACGCCCCGAGCCAGAGGCTGAGCCACGAGGCCAGGCGGTAGTCGAGGCGCGCGTTGATCCGATGGCGGGGCACCAGGGGTAGCTCGTTGCCGCTCCGTACTTGTTGGGTGCACGGCGGCGCGGCGCACCCGGGGGTCAGGCGTGGCGTGGCCAGCATGCGGTTGTCCTGAAAGGTCGCCTCCGTGTAGGCGTAGCTCAGACGAGCCTCGAGGCGCTCCAGCGGCTTGATGCCGAGCGAGACCTCGATGCCCTGCCGCCGCGTGTCGCCGACGTTCTGGAAGAAGAGCCCGGTCGTGCCGGTCGGGGACACCGAGTAGATGTCGTCGAAGACATCGGTCCGGAAGAGCGCGAGCTCGGCGTCCAGCCACGGCGTCGGCCGGGCACGGAGCCCGACCTCGTAGCTGCGAGCCGTGACCGCCTTGAGCGGGGGGTCGGGTGCCACGCCCGCCTGGAGCCCGGGACAGATCGAGCTGGGCCCGGCGGCGCACGTGAGCTCGAGAAACGCGGGCGCTCGAAAGCCCTCGGAGTAGCCGAAGTAGAAGCCCCACTCGCGCGAAAGGTTGTAGTTGAAGCCGATCGCCGGGTTGGGGCGGCTGAACGTGCTGACGCCGGAGGCGCTCGGTCGATCGTCGGGCGGGCTCCGGTCATCGATGTCGTGACGGAGCCAGTCCCAGCGAACCGCAACGGTCATGACCAGCCGATCCCCCGCCCGCAGCACGTCCTTCGCGATGTCAAGCGTGTCCTGCACGTACGCCCCAACCGCGCTCTGGTTGTCCGCGATGAGCGACTCGAGAGCGCGCTCGCCGCACATCTCCTCGAAGACCCGCACGCGAACGTCGTGGTGCGCGTACTCGGCGCCGACGACCAGATGGTTGGCGTGCCCGAAGAGGGAATGGTCGTAGCCGAGCTGGATCGCCGCTCCCGCCGACGTGGTTGCCGTGAGCGAGCGGGTGTTGGCGCCGAGCTGGTTCACGTTGAATTGCTCCGCGTCGAGCCATCGCCCGAATCCGGTCATCGAGACGGCGAGGTCGGTCGAGAGCTCCTGGCGGAGGCTCAGGTTCACGAGATTCATCACCGGCTTGAAGAAGTCGCCGCCGGTGTAGTTCTGCGTGCGGTCACGTCGGAGGTCCGGGTACGGCAGCGAGCCCGGCTGCTCGATGCGATTCTCGGCGCGCTGGTACGAGAGAGTGGCGTTGGTATCGCCGTACTTCAATCCCACCTTCGCGAAGATCTTGCCGACGCGCGACTCCGAAACGTCGCGCCACCCGTCTTCCTTGAAGAACGAACCGGCGACGTATCCGTCGAAGGGTCCCGACGCCCCGCCTGCTTGCAGGCGATACTTCTGACGCCCGAAGCTCCCGCCCTCGAATTCGGGCACGATCTCGTACACGGGCGCGCCTCGTCGCGTGATGATGTTGAGGACTCCGCCGAGCGTGTTGCGGCCGAATCCCGCAGCCGGGCCGCGGATCACCTCCACCAACTCGATATCGTCGAGCGGAAGGAGGTCGAAGTTGACCTCCTCGACGGTGGGCTCGTTGACCCTCACGCCGTCGACGAAGACGCTCAGCCCCTGTGATTCGCCGGTGACCGACGTGGACCGGAAGCCGCGGAACGAGAGATCCATCTGCCACGAATTGCCCTGCTGATCGGTCAGGTTCGCCCCGGGCAGGCGCGTGAGCGCCTCCTGGAGGGTGACGGCGCCGGTGGCTCGGAGCCGATCGCCGGGCACGATGTCGACCGTAGCGGGGACGCTCGAGAGCGGCAGGGGAGTGCCCGGCAGGCGCGCGGGCGCCGTCACCCTCACCTCAGGCAGACGGGTTGGCTCGTCCTTCGAGCCTTCGGGACCGGGCGCGGGCTGCTGCGCCCCCACCGGCGAGGCCAGGACTACGGCCAACGCGCCGGCCACGGAGCACAGGAGAGCGACGAACGCGCGCATAGGTCTTCATCGCACCAGTAACGGGCGTGGCGCTCCAAGAGAATCCCCACGTGGCCACGATCGGTGTGGCCGGGTGGCCACGGGACGATCAGGACAGAAGGCCGCGCCTGAAAGCCTCGACCGCGGCCTGCGTGCGGTCCGAGGCACCGAGCTTCTCGAGGGTGCGCTGGAGATATTTCTTCACGGTGCCCACGCTCCAGCGCAGGCGCTTGCCGATCTCCCGGTTGGTCAGGCCCTGAGCGACCAGCCGAAGCATCTCCTGCTCGATCGACGTCAAAGGCTCGCTGGTCTTGCCGGGGGATGCCGTCCGCGACTCGGGCGCGGACAGCGTGGCCCGAAGAAGGGAGGGGTCGAAGACCGATGCGCCCTGCCGCACGGTCTCGAGCGCGGCCAGGAGCTCCCGGCGGCCGACGCCCTTCAGGACGTAGCCGGAGGCCCCGGCTTCGACCGCACGCCGGACCAGCGCCGGATCGTCGTGCATCGTGATCACCAGGACGGCCATGCGTCGCTCGAGGGCTTTGAGCCGCTGGAGGACGGCGAGCCCGTCGAGGTCGGGCAGCTCGAGGTCCAGCAGGACGACCTCGGGCCCGCACGCGGCGGCCATTCGGAGCGCGTCCTCTCCCGTGCCCGCCTCGCCCACCACCGCGACACCCGCGGGCTCGAGCATGCTCTGCAGTCCCTCGCGGACCATCAGATGATCGTCGACGATCAGGACGCGGACCGGGGCCGGATCAGGACGTGGCAGCGAGGCCATGGCGTAGTGGGAGCTGAGCGTGGACGCGCGTGCCGCCTCCGGACGCCGGCTCGATGACACAGGACCCGCCGAGAAGCCGCGCGCGCTCTTGCATGCTGGCCAGTCCGAGCCCGCGCGCCTCGCCCGACTCGGCGAGGCCCACGCCGTGATCGCGCACGTCCAGGTGGAATCGGTCGGCCTCGCGGGCCAAAACGACCTCGATGCGCGTGGTGCCCGCGTGCTTCCGGGCATTCGAGAGCGCCTCCTGGAGAATCCTAAAAGCGGCGGTCTCGCCCGTCGGCGGCAACCGGATGCCCCCGAGATTCTCGACGAGACTCACGGACCACCCGGTATCCCGGGCGACATCGTCGAGGCTCAGGCGCGCGGCGCCCGCGAGCCCGGCGGCGTCCACGGCCAGCGGCCGCAGCGCGGCCAGGATTCGACGAGTTTCCACGATGGCCTGCCCAAGTCGATCAGCGGCGATCGCCGTCTCTCCGGCGGCGCGCCCCGGGTCGGCCGCCCAGAGGTCGGCCGCGGTGTCGACGTGCTGCTTGGCGCTCACGACGAGCTGGGCGAGACCGTCGTGGACGTCGTACGCGACGCGCCGACGCTCGTCTTCCTGAGCCACGATGACCTGCTCGACGAGGGCGCCCAGCGCCCGCTCGCGCGCCGTCTTCTCCCGCCAGGCCCGGAGCGCAAGGGCAGTGGCTGCCAGGATGAGCACGACCTGCAGCGAGTGAACGACGAGCGCCAGCGACAGCGAAGTGTCGGGGGTCCTTTCCAGCAGCAGCATCTCCAGGACTTCCCAGGCAGCCAACACCGCGAAGGTCCCGGCGAGGATCAGCTCGCGGTAGTGGTGCACGGTCACTCTGAACACTCTCAACATGGTGGCTTGTCGTGGCTCAATACCACGTCGTCACCACGTCGTCGAGCGCCTTGCCAAGCGCCCGCCTCTCGGGCCGGCTAAGCCGCCGCCTGCTTCGCGACGATCGCCCGGGAGAGTACCAGTGAATTGCTCGTATTACCGTCGACTTGCATCGCGGGAGATTAGAGTCTTCACGAGGGGCAGTAGCCGAGCGTCGGTGGCTCTTCACATTGCCACGCATGACGTGAACGCCGCGATCCTTTGAAGGGCATGCGATCGACTACTGGCGCCACGGCACCGCCTCTCAATGCGCGAGGCTCGTGTCGTGGCCATCCTCGGCTCGCCTCGAACTCGGGGACCTGCGCGGAGCCGTGCTCTCGCTCGCGCGGTTCTCGCAGCCGCGGCCACATCCGAAGCGCCGCGCCGCCGCGGTCGGCCCGTGGACCGTGCGAGGTCGATCACTATCCGGCGCTGTCTCACCCGCCAGGCGGCGCCGACGCGCTCACGGTTTCCGACGCTCGCACGCCGGCCTTATCCGAGGCTGTGCCGCGGCGCGCACCGTACCGTCATTCGCGCATCGCGCGTGCCGCCGCGCAGCCCGGGGCCCGGGGCGTCGCGCGGTTTCCACCCCTGACGTGTCGCACGCGCTGAGACCTCGGCCCGAGTCGTGATGGCGCTCGCGTTTCAAACCGTTTTTTCTTCATCACGACGCGGCGGTACGCAGGTACCCTGATGCGAAGGTGCAACTGACCGATCGGTTGACGAGTGGGGTGCGGGCGGCCCTCGTGAAGGCGGGCCTGCCCGAGCCCGAAGAATGTGCGTGGGAAGTTCCGCGTCAGGCGGAGCACGGCGACTACGCGACCAACGTTCCCATGGTGCTCGCGCGGGCGGCGAAGCGCGCGCCCAGACAGATCGCCGACCTCGTCGTAAAAAACTTCCCGCCCATGGCCGAGGTCGAGCGGCTCGAGGTCGCCGGCCCTGGGTTCATCAACGTGTTCCTGACGCCGGCCTGGTGCGCCGGCGCGCTTCGAGAGATTCTTGCCGCCGGCGCCGAATACGGACGCGGTGAGAGCCAGGCGGGCCAGCGCGTTCGCCTCGAGTTCGTCTCGGCGAACCCGACCGGTCCGCTGGTCATCGTCAACGCGCGAGCGGCGGCGGTCGGCGACGCTCTCGCGCGTCTTCTGCGGTCGCAAGGCGCCGGCGTCACGACCGAGTTCTACGTCAACGACGCGGGCACTCAGTTCGAGGCGGTCGCCCGCTCGTTCGAGGCGCGCGTGAAGCAGGAGTTCGGCGAGCCGGCCACCTTGCCCGAGAACGGCTACCCGGGCGAATACCTCGTCGATCTGGCGAAGACGTACCGCAACGAGGGCGGGGGCCTGATGAACGACGCTCCCGAGCGCGAGCGTATCGAGCACTTCGGACGCTACGCGGTCGCGCGGATGGTCGAAGCGCAGCGCCGGATCCTGCGCGAGTACGGCGTCGAGTTCGACGTCTGGTCGTCCGAGCAGCGCGACGTGCGCGACAAGCGCCTGCCCGAGAAAATCCTGGAGGAGTTCGCGGCGCGCGGCCTCAGCTACGAGCAGGACGGCGCGCTCTGGTTCCGCTCGTCCGAACGGGAAGAGGCGGGCGACGACAAGGATCGCGTGCTCAGACGGTCGAGCGGCGAGCCGACCTACTTCGCGGTGGACGTCGCCTACCACCACCACGTGAAGTTCGCCGCGGCCGATCGGCTGATCAACCTGCTCGGCCCCGACCACCACGGATACGTGGCGCGCATGAAGGCCGCGATGCAGGCCCTCGGGCACCCGCCCGAGGCGTTCGAAGTGCTGATCGTTCAGCTCGTGACCTTGCTGCGCGACGGCCAGCCCGTGCGCATGTCGAAGCGGCGGGGCGAGTTCGTGCTCATGGAAGAATTGCTCGAGGAGGTCGGCCGCGACGCCGCCCGCTTCACGTTCCTCACGCGGCGCCACGACAGCCCGCTCGAGTTCGACCTGGCGGTCGCGACGCGCCAGTCGAGCGACAACCCCGTCTACTACGTCCAGTACGCGCACGCGCGCATTCGCTCGATCTTCCGTCAGGCGACGCAGCAGGGGATCGCCGTCCCACGCCTGACCGACATCGACACGAGCCCGCTCGTCGAGCCCGCGGACCTGGCGCTGATCAAGCAGCTCTTGCAGTTCCCTGAGCTCGTCAAGGGCGCGACCCGGGCGCTCGAGCCGCACCGCGTCGCCTACTGGCTCCAGCAGCTCGCGGCCGAGTTCCACGCCTGGTACAAGAACCACCGCGTCATCCAGGACGACGCTCGCCTGATGCACGCGCGTCTGGCGCTCTGCGCGACCGTCGGCACCGTGACCCGGAACGGCCTCGAGCTCCTGGGCGTGAGCGCGCCGGAGAGCATGTGACGACCGCGGGAGCGAAGGGTCGTGCGAGCCGCAGGGCGTCGCGGGGCTGGGGCCCCGCCGTCCGAGGCGAGGTGACGAGAGAATGATGCGAGGCGGGCGGGGCAGGCACGCGCCGAGCCGGCTCGCTTCCGCGCTCTTCGTGGTCGGCTGCCTCGGAGTTC
>WNEZ01001093.1_pt1 | contig 23610 bp, 21 predicted proteins | sample 5400521 | NCBI WGS metagenome assembly WNEZ01 (sample SAMN13153339, study PRJNA577476) | soil metagenome | isolation source: 120 cm saprolite under Douglas fir tree site 2 hole 1 replicate 1 | place: USA:California | collected 2015-04-18
GATCGAGCAACGCATCCACGCGCTCGAGGAATCGCACGGTATGCGGCAATCCCGCGTGCTCCTGGAATGCCGCTTCGTCCACCCACCGCGAATGAATGTAAAAGAGCCGGCGGTCCCGCATCGACCGGAAGGTGTGAAAACTCAGGCAACCAGTCTCCTCCCGCGAAGGCCCCGTCACCTCGCGCAGCGCCTCTTCGACGGCGCTCTCCTGCCCCTCGCGCGCATGCAACCGCACAAAAACGTATTGCTCCACGCTCCCTCCATCTCCCCGCGCCGGACCCCGCTAGCGGGTCATTTCGCTTCCAGCTGAGAAATGAGCCCATGAGTATCGCCGAGTACCCACACTTCAGCGATACGATCACCCCTAAATTTGAAGACAGCCGCGCCTGCGTATTGGATAAGTCGCCCCGTCGGTGCGATGCCAAAGACCTCACCGCGATGAGTGCCTCGGTAAGTGAGCTTAGCGAACGCCTTATCGCCCTCGGAGATAATTTCCTCGATCTCATTCGAGAAATCCGGGAAGGCTCGTTGGATGAAATCAACATATTCGCCAAACTCGGCGTGACCGCTCTTGGACTGTCCGAGCGAGCCGCGAAACCGCAAGTCTTCGGCGAGAATATCTGGAAAGATGGTCTTGTCGAAGCGATTCCACATTTCAAGGTAAAAACGCTCAATTAGCAGCCGGTTTCGATTTTGTCTCATCGTTGGAGTTCTCGCTTGCCGGAGATTTTTTCTGCGTCCCCAATCAAAATGGCCCACTACCTGAATCTCTAACAGCCCCGCGATCTTCACCTCACCGGCGCCAAAACACGACAGCCAATTTGTCCCCGGTTTTTCCCCGGCCACGGAATACGGGCCACCAGCCACTGGCCGGGGATTACGCTGTCGCGCGCTTTTCCGCGGCGGGGGGATGTGCTATAACCGTCGCGCCGTGAAAAGTGCCGCGAAGCAAGAGTCTGTCCCGCTTGGGCGGGAACCGGCGCAGGCGCCAGCCCGCAATGCTGCTCCAGCGGAGGGCGACGGGCCAAGGGCCGCGCAGTCCGAAGATGCTTCGCGCTACTGTCCGGTCTGCTCGCAGCGGCTGGAATCGCGGCACTGCCAATTGATCTGTGGGGTCTGTGGTTATTACATGTCCTGCGCGGACTATTATTGATATGCTCTGTGGTCCCGGCCCGGGTTGCCGCCGGAACCACTTTCCGATGAGGAGGAAAATAACGTGGCTTTGAAGATGACCAACCGCGAAGTGGACGGCGTGTCCGTGGTGGCGCTGGACGGCCGCATCGTGCTCGGCGAGGAAAGCAACGCGCTGCGCGAAAAAGTGAAGAGCCTGATCGCCGAAGGAAAAAAGAAAATCGTCCTGATCACAAGGCGCGTCGCTGAAGCTCGCGCACCTCGGCAGCAAGTTCCAGGAAGTACTGCAAATCACAAAGCTGCTAACCGTCTTCGACGTGTACAACAGCGAGGCGGAAGCGGTCGCCAGCTTCGCGAAATAAACTTTCGCTCGCCGCCTCAAGGATCAAGCGTTTGCGTTTCAGGCGTGGCCGACGCGGTACATAGCGATGCCGCTCAGAAGTTTTGGATAAAAATCCGTGGACTTCTGCGGCATTACTTCTCCCGCTGTCGCGATGCGCATGGCCTGTTCCACGTCCACGGGATTCAATAGAAAAGCGATCTGCGCGTCCTCTCGATCGACGGCGCCGATGGCCGCTGAGGCTTCGCGTTCATAGCGCAGGTTTTTTTCTGCGGTCACATCTTGCGGGGTAATGCCCAGGGCAGGCTCCAGAATTCCTTCGTGGAGCAACACCACGTCCAGTTCGCGTTGTAGCGCGGAAACGCCGTGTAAGAGGCGGGCCAGGTCCGCGCCCGCACGCAACGTCAAAAGATAGAAGGCGCGTTTCTTATTTTCCGCCGCGGGGTATACGCCAATGGCTCGTTTCGAACGCGCTTCAGAAAGCCGCGCGAGGAATTGCGCTTGCGCTTGAGGACGGTTCGAATCGCCGGAAAAAGAAAAAGCCTCAGCGGAAAACCACGGCTCGAGATGGCGGCGGACGACAGTCCAGGAAAAATCATGCAAGTTCGAAGCGAGGCGATGTGTCGGAAGAATCGTGAGGCCCTCGCTGTGTGTGTTAATAAAAGTCATCATCGCTTGCTCGTAGGATGCATGGGGATCGATGCGGCCGGCGCGGGCGCGGCACTCGTTGCGATAATTTAACGCGGTCTCGTAGCGGTGATGGCCGTCGGCAATCACCAATTTCTGGTCGGCCATTAATTTCTGAATGGTATTTATGCGCTCCTTGTCCGCGATCACCCAGAGGCGGTGAACCACACCGTATTCGTCGCGCATCTCGGTCGCAGGCGGGGCCGAGGTTTCCGACTCCGCGAGGATCGCATCAATGCGTCGCTGCGGATCGGAGTAGAGCATGAAAAGCTGGCCGGTGTGCAGGCGCGTGTGACGCAGAAGCTCGAAACGATCCGCCTTGGGTCCGGAGAGAGTCTGCTCGTGGCGGAAGACCACGCCCGCGGAATAATCCTCAAGTTTACCAGCCCCGATGAAGCCGCGCCGGGTTCGCCGCTCATCTGTTCCGGGAATGGTGTACTCCTGGGTGTAAACATAGAAGGAGGGCGTCGCGTCCTTCACGATCACGTTTTCCCGGATCCAACTCTCCAGGGCTGCGGCGGCGCGCGTGTAGACGTTGTTCTGAGGCGTATCCCCGGGGTAGGTGCGGCCCTTTTCGAGGGTGATAAGGTTGCGGGGGTCCGAGACGTAATACTTCTCCTGCATCGGCGGTGAGATTTTGTCGTAGGGCTGGGTCAAAACGCGTTCGAGCGAGACGCGATCCGGGTTGTAGCGATAAGCCTGGAAGGGATAAACCTGGGCCATGAAGTCTCCGGCAGCGAGAAGAACAATGTGACAAGCCCTCTAGTCTACGCGAGTCGAGGGCGATTCCGAAAAGTGTAGAGAGCGTTCGTTAACGCGTGATTGAAAAACTACTAGGAGGCTGCTGAAAAACCCTTGGGGGTGTCATTCCGAGGGCGCAGTTTGCCCGAGGAATCTGCTTTTTCCCAGCTTTTTGCGAAAAGCAGATTCCTCGCTTCGCTCGGAATGACAATTAGCACTACTTTTTCAGCATCCTGCTAGAGATTGCCGACTGAACACCGCGAGGGGCGCGGCACATACTAGAATAGGAGACTCATGGCGGCCCCAAACCTTATATCCGTGCGGGCGCTGATTTTCGATTTGGACGGCACGCTCATCGATTCGAAGCGCGACTTGATTCTCTCTGTCAACGCTATGCTGCGCGAGTTGGGACGCCCGGAGCTGGCCGAAGAAACCATCTCCGGCTACATCGGGCATGGTGCGCCGCAGCTTGTGGGGCGGGCGCTCGGCGGGAGCGCCTCGGAGGAGGAATGCCAGCAGGCGCTGAAGTTTTTCCTGGCGTATTACGAAGTTCACAAAATGGATACGACGCACGCTTATCCGGGCGTGCCGGAAACCCTGGAGAAACTAGCGGGGCTCCCGATGGCCGTGCTCACCAATAAACCCGCCCGCATCAGTGTGAGAATCCTGGATTCGCTCGGGCTATCCAAATTTTTTCGAGTGATTTACGGCGGCAACAGCTTCGAAACAAAGAAGCCGGATCCGATGGGGGCTAACACGATCCTCCGTGAATTCGGCGCGGCGTCAGGGGAAGCGATGCTGATTGGGGATTCCGAGGTGGACGTGCAAACGGCGCGGAACGCGGGAATGCTGGCGGCTTCGGTGAATTATGGTTTCGGCGTGCACGACCGTGCCGCCCATCCGGCGGACATCTATCTCGACCGCTTCTCGGATTTGATTCGGCTCGTCGGCAACTCCCGCTCCTGAGAGCATTTTGGTCATGTGCCTGCAATTGCCGCCTTGCGTTCCGAGGCGGCGCTTGGCAGACTCGGCGCGTGGTTATCGGCCTCTTCCCCGAACTGGAATCGCCCGGGGGCGTGCAGCGTGTAGGCCGCCATTTGGCGGCGGTGCTCAGCGAATTCGCCTCAACCCGGAGCATGGAGTACCGGCTGCTCAGCCTGAATGACACGGCGGGTCAGCACCGCATGAACGTGGGGGAGCGTGAGTTCGAGTTCACGGGTTTCGCTCGAGGGAAAGCGCGATTTGCGGCTGCGGCCATAAGCTGCGCGCGGCAGCGAGCGAAATTGGTGCTGGCCGCGCACCCAAACCTGGGACCGATCACGCAGGCTATGCGCGTGGCCGCCTCGAAATTGAAAACTGTTATCTGCACGCACGGAGCCGAGGTGTGGCAGCCGCTCCGTGCCTTGCGGCGGAGCGCGCTCCGGAACGCCGATTTGATTTTGGCGCCAAGCCGGAGTACCGCGGAACACGTCGCCTCACAACAAAAAATCCCCTTGGGCAACATCCGAGTGCTTCCCTGGGCGCTCGATCCACAATTCGAAGCTCTGCTCGCCTCCACCGGACAAACTGCTCCGCCGCCGAACTTCCCCGAGGGGCGCGTGATCCTCACGGTGGGACGGTGGCTGGCCAGCGAGCGATATAAGGGAATGGATACGCTGATCACGGCGCTGCCGCGGCTGCTGCCGCGCTGGCCGGAATTGCAGCTTGTGGCGGCGGGCGAGGGAGACGATCGGGCCTGGCTCGAGGACCTTGCCGATAAGCACGGCGTGCTAAGGCATGTTCACTTTATGAGCGGCCTCAGCTACGAGGAGATCGCCGGCTGTTATTCAGCCTGCGAAATCTTTGCGCTTCCCAGCGGCGGCGAGGGATTCGGCCTGGTCTATCTGGAAGCCATGGCGCGCGGCAAACCGGTGATAGGCGGGGCGCACGGCGGCGCGCCCGAAGTGATCCAGGACGGGGTGACCGGGTATCTGGTGCAGCACGGCGATGCGGTGCAACTTGCCACCTCGATCGAGACTCTGCTCGCGAACCCCGTACTGGCTCAGCAGATGGGAGCCCGCGGCTTGCGGCGCATCGAGGCCGAGTACCGGTTCAAAGATTTTGCCAAGTCGCTGAAAAGAATTCTGCGCGAACAATGCGAATCCTGAGCGTCACGCAAAGTTACGCGCCCTTCCTGGAATTCGGCGGGCCACCGGTGAAAGTGCGGGCGCTGGCGCGAGGCCTCGCGGGACGCGGCCATCAGGTGAGCGTGCTTACCGCGGACTGGGGCATCGAGTCGCGTTTGCAGAAGAGGCCGCAGGAAATTACCGCGGCGCGCTCTCCGTTCGGGTGGCGAAGCGAAGAAGGAAACGTCGAGACGATTTACCTGCCGACGTGGCTTCGCTACCGAGCGGTGACATGGAATCCGGCGGTGAAGCGGTTCTGCCGAGCGCGGCTCCAGAACTTCGATATCGCGCACATTTACGGACTGTATGATCTGCTAGGCTGGGCGGTTGCCGCCTCGTGCCTGAGGCGGAGGCTGCCATACGTGCTGGAGCCGATCGGGATGTTCGTTCCGATTGTGAGGAGTCTCTGGCTGAAACGCGTGTATCACCGCGTTCTCGGAGGAGAGTTGATGGGAGGAGCGAGCGCGATCATCGCCACGTCGGAGCAGGAAATTAAGGAACTTGCTGCGGGAGGCATAACTCGTGAAAAAATCGTGCTGCGCCGAAACGGGGTGGAAGCGCCCAGTTCCTGGCCGGAGCGCGGCGCGTTTCGGGCTGCGCACGGAATCGCACAAGAAGTGAAACTTGTCTTGTATCTTGGCCGTCTCTCGGAAAAGAAAAGTCCCGGGCTGCTGTTGCAGGCTTTTGCATCATTGCCGGAGCGATTGGAAGGAAAGAGCATGCGACTGCTTTTTGCCGGACCTGACGAGGGGGGCATGAGAACGCAGCTAGGACAGACGGCGGTGCAGCTCGGCGCCGGCGCGCGAGTTCGATTCGTTGGGCCGCTTTTTGGCGAGGCCAAGTGGTCCGCTTACCGGGATGCGGATGTGTTCGTGCTGCCCTCGCAAAATGAAAACTTCGGAAATACCGCGGCCGAAGCGGCGGCTGCCGGGACGCCGGTGATCGTGACAGAACAGTGCGGGATCGCGCCGATGCTTGCGGATGTGGCCGGGCTGGTAGTTTCGCATGACGCCGGGGCGCTGGCCGCGGCCATGAAACGAGTACTGAGTGAACCAGGATTGCGGCCGAGGCTGGCCGCGGGATGCCGCACCGTCACGTCGCGACTCGGGTGGGAAGAGCCTGTTGCAGAGATGGAAAAGTTGTACGGAATGTTTGCGGCGGCACAGACGCACGATGCACAATCTGAGAGTGTGGGGTAGAAAACTGCGAATAAGCGACCATCGGATGTTCCGCATGCTCTGGTGGAGCGTAAACCTCCTGGTTATTGCCGGAGTTTTCTCGCTGGGGTATGCGAGCGTCCGGGAATACTCCGTGCGGCGGTACTTAGACGGGTTCTCCGACGCGATCGTCCCCGAGCCTGCGACGCCGGAGCAGACAGTCGAGGCGATCCTTTTGTGGATGCGAAGCGGGCCGCCACGCTCCGACGCGGCCGAGCCTTCGGGTCTTTCCAGCCGCGACCCGGAGGCAAACCTGAATTACCGGCAGTTACTTTCCGTGTGCGGCACGGCGACGAATGCGTTTCTGAACCTGGCGCGCAGCTCCGACCTCAGCGCGCGGAGGCTGCTCCTGCTCACGGCTGACCACAGCACAAAGCACGTCGTGGCGGAAGTGCTGATCGGCAGGCGGTGGATTATCGCCGACCCGACTTACCGGGTGGTGTTCCGCGGCGCCCGGGGCCGGTTCTTAACGCGCCAGGACATGCAAAATCCGGCGGTGTTTGCGGAAGCCATCAGCGCCGTGCCGGGCTATCCCCGCGAATACAGCTACGAGCGGTTCGCTCATGTGCGGCTTGCAAAGTTGCCTCTCCTGGGAACGGGTCTCGGCCACGCGCTAGATCGCATCTATCCGGACTGGGAGGAAGCAGTCGACTGGAGCCTGCTGCTCGAGCGGGAATCTTTTCTAGCACTGGTGATTTCGGGAGGAGCAACGCTGTTTCTTCTGCTGCTGCGTTTTCTGCTGGCGTGGTATGCCGACAATCGGTTGCGAATTCCGAGGTTCCACTTGCGGCAAAAAATATTTCGCGCCGGTTCCGCGTTCCTGTCCACACCGGAGATAAAGCAGTAGCGTGTGCGGAATTTGCGGCGTCGCTTTCGCCCCACGAAACGCGGATGCGGAGCCGCGCGTCCGCGCGATGGCGGCAGCGATGCGGCACCGCGGTCCGGACGAAGAAGGCTTTCTCATGCGTGAGCCGCGGGCCCCGGGGCTGGCGCTGGGGATGCGCCGGCTGAGCATCATCGATCTGGCTGGCGGCCATCAACCCATCTGGAATGAAACGCGAGACGTCGCGGTTGTTTTTAACGGCGAGCTCTACAACTACCGTGAGCTCAGAGAACGGCTCACGCTGCTCGGGCATCGCTTTACGACGCAATCGGACACGGAAATCCTGGTGCACGCCTGGGAAGAGTGGGGGGAAGAGTGCCTGACCGAACTCCGTGGTATGTTCGCGTTTGCGCTGCTGGACCTGCGCGGACGGTTCGCAACCGCTCCGCTGCTCTTTCTCGCGCGCGATCCGCTGGGGATAAAACCTCTCTATTACACGCAGACGGCCGAGGGCTTCGCGTTCGCTTCTGAAGTGCGAGCTCTCCTGGCCGCGGGCGCAGCACGAAAAACTATCTCCACCGATGCGTTAACGTCCTACTTTCTTTTCGGGAGCGTCTCAGAACCGGTGACGCTTCTCGAAGGAGTGTTCTCTCTGCCTCCGGGTCATCGCATGCTGCTGTATGTTCCCGAGCGGCGGCGCGTACCCCGGGCGCGTCCGTGGTGGGATCCGCAAAGCAGCCCCGCAGCGCGCGATCCCGAGAAGCCGAGCGATCTTTCTTCGGCGGCGCAGCGATTGCGGCCGCTGCTGGAAGGCTCCGTGGGGGCGCATCTTATTGCCGACGTGCCGGTGGGGCTGTTTCTTTCGAGCGGTCTGGATTCGAGCGCCATCGCGGCACTGGCAGCCCGAGCGCAGAAAGGGATCCGCAGCTTCACGCTGACGTTTCCAGGGACTTCCTACGACGAATCGGCGCTGGCGCGAACAACAGCGAAGCACTGCGGGACACAGCACAAGGAAGTGCCGCTGGATGGCAACGCGGTTCTGTCACGGCTGGAAGAAGCCCTCGGCGCGCTCGATCAGCCCACGATGAACGGCATCAATACTTATTTTGTCTCCTGGGCGGCGCGAGAGGTAGGTCTGAAGGTGGCCCTCTCGGGGCTGGGGGGCGATGAGCTCTTCGCCGGCTATCGCACATTCGCGGATGCGCCGCGACTTGCGCGATTGATCAGGCTTGCGTGGTTTGTGCCGGCGATTTTGCGGCGGGCGATGCTACCGCTGGTGAAGAGTTTGGCCTCTCGGCCTGGCGCGCCAGATGCGGCGGGGAAAGCAGCAGCGGCGTGGATGAAGCCGGACGCGCTACCACACCCTTACTTTTTTGCACGCGCGCTGTTTCCGGCGGAGGAACTCAAGCGGCTCATGGAACCGAGATTTCGTCCGAGTACCGTGGGCGCCGACGGAGTCACGCTAGACCCGACGTGGCTAGGCTGGCTGGAACGCGGAGCAGATGAAGCGCGCAAGCTCGAAGCGGTTGCGGGCATCGGGTGGCTTGAGATGCGTTCCTATATGGTTAGCACGCTGCTTAGGGACACGGATTCCGTCAGCATGGCAAAGTCGCTTGAGGTAAGAGTGCCGCTTCTGGACACCGCGCTGGTGGAATTTGTTTGCTCCCTGCGTGATGCAGCTCGAAACCGCGCAGGAGGGCAAAAGGCTTTGCTGGTTGAAGCGCTTGGGGATCTGCTGCCGGAGGAAATACTGAGGCAGCCGAAACGCACATTTACACTGCCGTGGGAGGATTGGCTGCGCGGGCCGCTGCGCGCGCGATTGGACGGCAGCTTCGCCAACATTGCGGCGTCGCTGGCTCCGCACCTGCACGCCGAGGGCGTACAGGGAGTTTGGAATGCGTTTCTTGCGGGGAAGACTTCGTGGTCGCGGCCGTGGTCGCTCTACGTGCTGAACGAATGGTGCCGGCGGCACTTGGAGGCATGAATTGCGCCGCTGAGGTAAACTCAAGAAATCCGGAATGAACATTCTTGGCATCAATGCCTACCACGGAAACGCGTCCGCAGCGATCGTTTGTGATGGGCAACTGATCGCGGCCGTAGAAGAGGAGCGCTTCAATCGCGTGAAATACGCGGCGGGATTTCCCGCGCAGGCGATCCGTTACTGCCTCAAAGAGGCTGGACTCACGCTGAAAGATGTTGATCACGTAGCGGTGCCGCGGAATCCGTATGCGCGCCTTGCCACGAAACTCTTTTACGCAGTGCGCATGCCGTCTTTCGCACGCGAACGCGCAAAGGTGATGGTGAAATTCACGGGGATTCGCGAAGCCCTCGGCCAAACGTTTGACGCGGATGCTGAGAAAATCGAGGCGAAGTTTCACCGCATTGAGCATCACCAGGCACATCTGGCGAGCGCCTTTTACGTTTCGCCGTTCGAACGAGCTGCGCTGCTTTCCGCCGACGGACTGGGAGATTTCGCAAGTACAATGTGGGGCAGCGGCGAGGGTAGCCGAATGCAGATCGACGGTGCGATCGCATTCCCGCATTCGCTTGGCTTGTACTACAGCGCGGTGACGCAATACCTAGGGTTTCTGAAATTTGGCGATGAGTACAAGGTGATGGGGCTTGCCGCCTACGGCCAGCCGGAACAGCTCGACGCGTTTCGAGACATCGTGCGGTCCAATGGCCGTGGTTTTCGTCTGGGGCTCGACTACTTCACGCATCATCGCACCGGCCCGGAAATGAGCTGGGCCGAAGCGGACAAGACTCCGGTGCTTGGTAGGATGTTTTCGGAGGAGATGCCGCGAAGGCTCGGCCCCACGCGCGCTCCCGAAGAGCCGCTCGAGCAGCGCCACCGCAATCTCGCCGCGTCTCTGCAGGCGCGACTGGAGGAGGTCTACCTGGGAATGCTGAAGAAACTCGCGGAGCGCACCAGGCTAAAGGCCGTGTGCCTTGCCGGCGGCGTGGCCTTTAATTGCGTGGCGAACGGAAAGATTTTCGATGCCACGGGCTTCGAGCAGGTTTACGTGCATCCAGCCGCGGGCGATGGCGGGCTTTCGATTGGCGCGGCTTTTTATGTGTGGCACCAAGTACTCGGGAAGCCGCGATCGTTTGCGATGAACCATGCATATTGGGGTCCAGGGTTCTCGCGGGATGAAGTCAACCGCGCGGTTGAAGCAAGCAGCTTGCCAGGCAAGGGATACTCGGTCGAGGAATTGGCGGAGGGCGAATTGCTGCGCCGCACTGCTGGAATTATCGCTGACGGCAAGATTCTCGGCTGGTTCCAAGGCCGCGCGGAATGGGGCCCGCGCGCGCTCGGAAATCGCAGCATCGTCGCCGATCCGCGCCGCGCGGAGATGAAGGAGATTCTCAATCGCCGGGTCAAGCACCGCGAAATCTTCCGGCCATTCGCCCCGTCCATTCTGGAGGAGGCGACGGGCGCGTGGTTCGAAAAGTCGCATCCTTCACCGTTCATGACAATGGCGTACGCTGTGCGTCCCGAAAAAAGAGAAAGGATTCCCGCACCAACCCACGTCGACGGCACCGGCCGCCTGCAGACCGTCGCGCGCGAGGCCAATTCGCGTTACTGGCGGCTCATCAAAGCATTTGAGGAGCTCACGGACGTGCCGGTGGTACTCAACACTTCGTTTAATGACAACGAGCCCATCGTGTGCCGGCCAGAGGAGGCGCTCGATTGTTTTTTGCGCACGCAGATGGACGCGCTCGTTCTCGATGACTTCCTGATCACAAGATCGTGAATCGCATGCCACGAGCGCTGGCCGAATGAAAATTCTGCTGCTGAATCTGTACTTTCCACCGGACACGTCGGCCACCGCAAAGATGGCGGCAGCGGTTGCCGACGCGGTCTCGGTGCGGCATGAGGTGACCGTGCTGTGCGGGCGCCCCTCGTACGACCCCACAGAGCGCAGAGCGTGGCGCCCGTGGCTGACGGAACGAACAGGGCGCGTGAGGGTCATCCGGGTGGGTTCGACGGACTACCCGCGCTTTCAAATGAAGAAGCGGGTGTTGAATTATCTCAGCTACGTCGCGCTAAGCGTACCACGCGCGGTCTTCGTGCGATGCGACGTCGTGCTGGCGATGACCGATCCACCATTCGAGGGGATCGTCGGCGCATTGGTGGCGACGCTCAAAGGCAAGCCGTACGTTTACAACATTCGCGACATGTACCCGGACATGGCGCTTGGGGGATCGATCGTCAGACCTGGCTGGTTTGTGCGCGTTTGGGAGAAGCTGCACCGCTGGGCGCTTCGCCGCGCTGTGCGCGTGATCGTGCTGGGCGATGACATGCGAGCAAGGATCATTGCAAAGGGCGTGGAACCAGGGCGCGTCGCCGTGGTTCGCGACGGCGCGGAAATCCTTCCGATCGATGCGCCTCCGGATCCGCTGGATGCGGAGGTAATTCGCTCCATCCGAAGCGACTTCCGTTTCGTGTTGTTGCATGCGGGCAATCTGGGCTTCTACGGGGCTTGGGAGACGCTCCTCGCGGCCGCGGCGGCGCTGGCCGATGAAGGGGCCGGCCTGGTCTTCGTCGGGGATGGGGCGCAGCGCGTTCCACTCGAGACCGCAGCGGAAGGGATGGCCAACGTGCGATTTCTTCCCTTTTTCCCCGCGAGCAAAATTCCTTCCGTGCTGGCCGCTGCTGACGCGCATGTCATCACGATAAAACGGGGACTGGAAGGGGTAGTCGTGCCGAGCAAGATGTACGGAATTGTCGCGGCGGGAAAGCCGATCGTTGCGGTCGCACCGAAAGGCACGGACGCAGCAACACTGGGCATCAAGTCCGGCTACGCGGTCTCCGCCGACCCGGAAAAACCGGACGAACTGATCGCCGCCGTTCGCACGCTGATTCAAGAAACAAACAAATTGAAAGAAATGGGCGAGGCAGCGCGGGCCGCAGCGCCGGGCCATGATAGAGTCAAAGAACTTCAGAAATTTGTCCACACTATCGAGGAGGCGCAAAGGGGGTGACATCCGTGGAATCGTTTTGGGCCGGCAAACTCGTTCTAGTGAGGGGAGGCGCGTCGTTCATCGGATCGACGCTCACGGACCAGCTACTGGCGCGGGGAGCGAAGATTCGCATCGTCGATGACCTGACGAGCGGCCACCTCGGCAATATCCGCCAGCATCTCGGCAGCGGGGAGGCGGAATTTATCCATGCGGATTTGCGTGAGCCAGGAGTGACGCGCGCCGCGATGCAGGGCGTGGATACGGTATTCCACCTGGCAGCGGATCACGGCGGCCGGGGTTACGTGGATCTTCACCAGGCGGGGCCGGCTTCGAATTTTTTCCTCGATGGGCTCGTCTTCGCGGAAGCGCTTCGCGCCAAAGTAAAAAAAGTCGTATTCGCTTCTTCCGGATGCGTCTACCCGAATTTCATGCAGTCCGACCTCAAGAAAGAGCTTTATCTCACCGAGGATCTGACAAAAGGCCCAAACGACGCCGACAACACCTATGGTTGGGCAAAATTGATGGGAGAGTTCACCTTGAGCGCGTACGCAAAAGAGCACGGCATGGGCGCCGCATCGTGCCGGTATTTCACCGTTTATGGCCCGCGGGGTGTCGAGAATCATGCCGTGATCGCGATGATCGCACGCTGTTTCCTGGGCCTGGACCCTTTCGAGGTCTGGGGCGACGGCACGCAGATTCGCAACTGGACGTATATCGACGATATCGTCGAAGGCACGATCCTCGCGGGAGAGAAGATCAGCGATGGCACGGCGGTCAACCTCGGCACGATGGAACGCATCCGAGTGATCGACGCCGCCAGGATGGTGTGTGAAGTCACGGGGCACAAGGCCGAGATCAAACTCCGCCCGGATATGCCTACCGGCCCGCTGAACCGCGTCGCCGATAATTCGCTGGCTAAGCGGTTACTTGGTTGGGAACCAAGCGTGTTGTTTCGCGACGGCTTGAAGCGTACTATCGACTGGTATTACGCCACGAAGGACCGCGGCGAAGTAAAGCGCGTCTTCAGCCGCATGCTGACTGAACGCTGACCTGCAGAACCGCTTGAGCTCTCCGCAACTTCCCGCAGGTCATCGGGTTTTTTCTCTCCGGGAAAGTGTGCGGTTTCTATTTGCAGTAACGCCGCAGCCCTTATAGATTCCCGGTAGAGATCAGGGTATCGAGTTATCGTGAATTCGCCGCGTGGGTCAGCCATTCGGCCCTTGGGAGCCGGGTCCCAGCCCGGCAAGAGTCACCAGAAGTGCTGGGTATACAGCTCCGGCCACACTAGTTGCTAAAGAGCGAGGTCGCGTGCCCGCAAGCCTGCTGGCTTTCTTGATTGCTCTGTTCGCATCATTGACGCTGACCGTACCGGTCCGCGCATTGGCGCTCCGCGTAGGCATGGTTGATCTTCCGGGCCCGCGCAAGGTTCACCTTCAACCGATCCCGCTTCTTGGCGGGTTGGCAATTTACGTAGCAGTCGTGCTCGCGGTTCTGTCGGCATTCCAAGGCCAGGCCCGGGCTCAGATCGTAGGTATTCTTACCGGGGCGACGGTCGTCGCCACAGTAGGAATTCTCGATGATCGCGGCTGGCTGCACCACCAAGTGAAGCTTTTCCTGGGAATGCCTCTCGCCGCCTGCATTCTACTGGTCACGGGGATTCGGGCGCAGGTTTTCAGTTATTTCATCGGCGGGCGCATCGGAGACACTCTCGACGCCGTATTGACGATCTTTTTTGTGGTGGGAATCACCGCTTCCTTCAGCATTCTGGACCACATGGACGGTCTCTGCGCGGGGATCGCCGCAATGGCTTCATTCTTCTTTGCCACGTTGGCGTACTTGAATGGCCAAACGCTCGTCAGCAGTCTAGCCGCTGCGGTCCTCGGCGCAGCAGCAGGATTCCTTCGCTGGAACTTCAAGCCGGCGAAAATCTTCATGGGTGACGGCGGCGCGATGTTCCTCGGCTTCCTGATGGCGACGCTGGGCTTGAAACTGCGCCTGGAGAATTCACCCCAAGTTGCAGGATGGCTTGCGCCCTTGCTCATTCTTGGCGTGACCATTTTCGATACCACGCTCGTTACGATTTCCCGGCTGCGGCGAGGGTTTCTGCCTTTTACCACTCCGGGCAAGGACCACGCAGCGCACCGCATCGCAAATCTGGGTCTGGGCCAGCGAGGCGCCGTGGTTACTCTCTACTTGCTAGGAGCGCTGAGCGGTGGCGCCGCTCTCCTCGTGAGTTACCTGTCTCCGCGCGGGGCCATGTTGCTAGGCGCCCTGGCGTTGGCCCTCGTCCTGGCAGGAATAGCATTTCTCGAGCGCGCCCCGTTCGAACGTCAGGCGCGCAAACCAGTTACTTACGCTTAAATTGCCGCTCTCCGAGGAGAGATTCCGTTCAGAGTTTCTGCTTCCTGCATCGGGTTTGCCCTCGGAAGTGGATTCGTTATACTTACCCAGTCGCTCTCTCACCCTATCAGAGCGCGGGCCCGCACGGGCCGGACGAGATGAAGTCATTCTTATGGGTGCTGGGAAACCTGGTGGATTCAGGAATTCAGGTTTGCCGCGCGACTGGACAATCGAAAATTGTGCAGAAAAAAAGAATGCAGGCCTGGCCGGATTGCCAAAACCACGAAGTGATCGTCGTGGGCAGTTCGGTGGCGGGCCTGTATACCGCCGCGAAGGTCGCCGAGGGGGGGCGCCGCGTACATGTGTTGGAATCGAAGCTGGGTCTCGAGCCCGCGCCTCGCACGCTGATCGTCACTGATCAATTTCGCAGTCAACTGGGTTCTTCTGCCTCCGAGAGCATCGTCAACGAAATCCGCCGATTCGAACTGTTCACCGATGGGCGCTCGGCGCAGGTCGCCCTGAGGCGGCCCGATCTCATCATCGAACGCTCGCGCTTGATTCCTGCGCTGGCGCGGAGCGCAAAGGAGTCCGGCGCGAGCATTGCGTTCGACACGCGCTTTTTGTCGTTAGCTGCGAATGGGCGCGGCCTGCGCGTCGAAATCGACGCGGGCGGCCGACGTGAAGAATTGCACGCGGATAGCGTTGTCGGGGCAGACGGCGCGGCGAGCCGAGTGGCGCGGACCGCCGGGTGGCCCCCGATCGAAACCGTTCCTCTTGTGCAGGCTATCGTGCGCTTGCCGAAAGATTGCCCAGCGGATACCACTCGAGTGTGGTTCGTTCCAGACGATACGCCTTACTTTTACTGGCTCATACCCGAATCCCCGGAACGCGGCGCGGTGGGCGTGATCGGGGAAGACGGACGCGACACGAAACGGTGTCTCATACGATTCCTAGAAAAGAAACGGATGGAGCCGCTCGAGTGGCAAGGCGCGCGCATCCCGGCATATCGCCACTGGGTCCCCGTACGCCGACGCATCGGAGATGGCGAGGTCTATCTTGTTGGCGATGCGGCGGCGCAGGTAAAAGTGTCCACTGTCGGAGGGATCGTCACTGGGCTTCGCGGAGCTCTCGGCGTGGCGCAAGCCATCTTGCAGAAGGGACGAAGTCCGGAGCTGAAGGCGTTGCGGCGCGAGCTCGGCACCCACTGGCTGATTCGCCGCGCACTCCATCATTTTCGGCAGGAAGACTACTCACGAATGGTGGATTTACTCGACGCATCCACTCGGAAGTCCCTTGGCGAAATCAACCGGGATGATTCCACGCGGCTCCTTTGGAATGTTGTCCGCCGACAACCACGTCTCGTTCTCCTCGGCTTGCGCGGCCTGCTCATGGGAAAGGGCTTCAAAGGGTAGAGATTTCAGCCCGGAGGTGCAACGAAGGAGCCCTCCAAGCGTATTGCGCCTTTGCGGGTTTTTGCAAGGCGCGCAACTTCCACGACTGAAAGACTTTGCGGCCAGGAAGGATTCGGGGAGAATAGATTGTTTTTATTCCGCGCCGGAGCAATGCGCGCGGCGCTCTGAAGCGAATCCCAGGGAGATTGCACCTTGCGACTTTCCGTGATCGGCTGTGGCTATGTGGGACTGGTGACCGGCGCGTGTCTCGCCGCAGCGGGGCACGAGGTCATTTGCACCGACATCGATGCAGACCGCATCGCGCGACTGCAAGCCGGCCGCGTTCCCATTTTCGAGCGCCACCTGGATCAGATCCTCGCTGCCGCGCGCCAAGCGGGGCGCATCTCTTACACCGCAGACGCGGGAGAGGCCATTCGCGCCGGGGACGCCATTTTCATCTGCGTGGGCACTCCGCCTAAAGAAAGCGGCGAAGCTGATCTTTCCGCGATTGACAACGTCGCACGGCAGATTGCTGAGGAGGCGCGCCAGCCGAAACTGGTTATCGAAAAAAGCACGGTGCCCGCGCGCACCGGTCTCGAGTTGCAGCGAGCCCTTGCCGCCTACGGCCGAAATAGCAAGCTCACCTTCCGCGTAGCGTCGAACCCTGAGTTCCTCCGGGAAGGCACCGCGGTCGAAGACTTCTTCCATCCGGATCGCATTGTAGTGGGCGTCGAGGACGACTCTTCGGCCGCCGCGCTGCGCGAAATCTACCGCCCGATCCTCGAGCGCAGCTTCCATTGCCCGTTGCACAATGGCACCTGCCCGCCAGGCCATGAGGCTGCATTTCTTGTAACCACCATCAACAGCGCCGAGCTTATCAAGCACGCCTCCAACTCCTTTCTCGCACTGAAGATCAGCTACGCCAACGTGATTGCCGACCTCTGCGAGAAAATCGGCGCCGACGTAAAAGAGGTTACCTATGCAATGGGCTTAGATCCCAGGATTGGCGGACAATTTCTAAACGCCGGACTCGGCTTCGGCGGATTCTGTTTCCCAAAGGATGTGCAGGCTTTCATTCATCTGGCGGCCTCCGTGGGCGTCGATTTCGACATCCTTAAGGCCACCGAACGCGTCAACAAGCAACGCATTGGCCGCTTTCTGGAAAAAGTACACAAAGCTCTGTGGGTCGTCCGGGGCAAGCAAGTGGCGGTCTTGGGCTTGGCGTTCAAAGCCAATACCGACGATATTCGCTTCGCGCCCGCACTCGAAGTTGTCAGATGCCTGCTCGAGGAGGGCGCGAACGTGCACGCGAGTGACCCCGAAGCGATGGCGCGAACAAAGATGCTCTATCCCAAAGTGACCTATCATGAAGATCCCTATGAAGCGTTGCGCGGCGCCGACGCCGCGCTCGTCTGCACGGAGTGGGATATTTTCCGCAATCTGGATTGGGAGCGCGCCAAGGCCCTGATGGCGCGACGCTTGGTCATCGACGGCAGGAATCTCTACTCTCCGAAGCAAATGCGCGGGCTCGGATTCGAGTACTACTCGTTCGGAAGAGAATAGCTGCCAGTGATAATTCGAGATTACTCAGTGCCAGGTGGGCCCGGCTGCGCAACAACCTTTCTTTTCAATAGGCACTACCCACTTTTTTCTTCTTGGCGAATTCCCGCTCGAAGTAATCAAGCGTCAGCCGCAGTCCCTCTTCCAACCCAACCTTCGGCTGCCAATTCAGGATCCTGTTGGCCTTAGTAATGTCCGGGCAGCGGCGTTTCGGATCATCCTCGGGCAGGGGCTCAAAAACGATCGCCGGCACTTTTTCGAAGTGCTTGCGGATGTGTTCGGCAAACTGCAGAATGGTGATCTCCTGGGGGTTGCCGATGTTGACGGGCAGATGTTCGTCAGACTGCATCAAGCGGTAAATCCCTTCGATCAGATCGGAGACATAGCAGAAGCTGCGAGTCTGTTTGCCGTCGCCGTAGACCGTGAGCGGCAGGCCAGCCAAGGCCTGGTGCACGAAATTGGGGAGGGCGCGGCCATCGTTAAGTCGCATCCGAGGACCATAGGTATTAAAAATGCGCACAATCCGGGTGTCCACGCCGTGGTACCGGTGGTAGGCCATGGTCATGGCTTCGGCAAACCGCTTGGCTTCGTCGTACACCCCGCGCGGGCCAATCGGATTGACGTGTCCCCAGTACTCTTCGTGCTGAGGCGAGATTTCCGGATCGCCGTAACATTCGCTCGTCGACGCCAGAAAGAACTTGGCCTTCTTGGCCAGCGCCAGACCCAGCGCGTTGTGCGTGCCCAGCGCACCTACTTTGAGCGTCTGTATCGGCAACTTCAAGTAGTCCACCGGACTCGCGGGTGACGCAAAGTGCAGTACGTGGTCTACCGGTCCCTGCACTTCAATGTATTTCGAAACATCCGCCCGTGCGATCCGGAACTTGGGATGCTTCAACAGGTGGCCGACGTTGGATTCCTCCCCGGTGACCAGATTATCCAGCGCCAACACGTCCCAGCCTTCGGCAATCAAGCGGTCGCACAGATGCGACCCCAGGAATCCCGCTCCGCCAGTGACCACCGCCCGCATGCATCCTCCTCGAAAATGCTCCCGCCAGTTTAGCTTGCCCCCGCCAGATTGACCACTTCCGCGGGCCAAGATAGGATGCGCCCGCTCGGTTGCGAGCACCCCAAGATGGCGGCCGACCGTCAACTCACACACAGCACGCCGCCGCGTCGCCGCGGGCTATGGATCAAGCTCGGCCTCGCGGCTGCGTTACTTCTCGGCGGGACACTCTTTTTTCTCAGTGTCGGACGCTGGCTTGTCGTCGAAGACCCACTCGAAAAGGCCCAGGCGATCGCAGTCCTCAGCGGCAGAATGCCACTGCGTGCCATCGAGGCAGCCAGGCTGTATAGGGAAGGATACGCCCCGGAAATCTGGCTGACACGTGCCGCGCAACCCGCAGCCGACCTCGATGCGATGGGCATCCCTTACGTTGGCGAAGACTTCTACAATCTGCGAGTGCTCATCCATGAAGGTGTGCCAGCAGATACCATCCGGGTGCTCCCGCCTTCCATATCGAACACCGCCGACGAAGTCGCCGCCATATCCACGGCACTTGTCGGCGAGAAGAGCGCTGTGGTGATTATTGTTACGACCAAGGTGCATACTCGCCGCGTTCGGACTCTCTGGCGTCAGTTGGCCGACGCAAAAGGACGCGCCATCGTGCGGGCTGCCAAGGCCGATCCCTTTGAGCCTGCGCGCTGGTGGCGCTCCTCAAACGGGGCCCTCGACGTCGTGCGTGAATTCCTCGGTCTGCTCAATACATGGGCGGAGTTGCCGATACGCCCAATGTCCTAATGAAATCAGAAAAAGAAGAATCGCTTCCGGCACGAGGGCGCTGCCGATTCCTCTACTTCGGGCACGTGGGGCAGTTCACGTCCCTCAAAAGCCGCCATGGGGTTATCGACAAACAGCGCCCTGGCTTTTTCGGCGCCGAACTGTTCGCGCACCCTCTCGAACGCCGGCCGCAGCTTCAGCGGCCTGCCTCGCGTATTGTGTGCGTCGCTGGCCACGAAATGGACAAGCCCTTCGCCGATCCAGCGCGAGGCATCCCTCTGCGGTCGCGCGCCGAAAAACCCTGTCAAAGCACACCCGGTCACCTGGATGAAGCATCCGAGCCCCACCCACTTCCTCAGCCGATCCGTCTGCGCGCGAAGGATGGCGTTGCGCTCCGGATGGGTAATCACAGGTTGGAACCCCGCTAATTGGATCTCATGTAGGGTTTGGTCCACGGCAGGTGGAATCGAGTATTCGTTGAATTCAACGAGAAGATAATTATGCTGGTTTATGCAGAATCGGGAGGCATCTCTGCGCAGGGCCTCCAGATTCTCGGGATAGAGGTGAAAATCACACCCGGTAGCGAGCGTCAGACGGTCGCCGATTTTGGTCTGCAACTGATCTCGCAGCTCGCGGATCCGCGAATAATCGAAATGATAGTCGTTGTTCGAATGCGGCGTCGCTACAACATGAGTGATCCCGTCCGCAATGGCAGACTCGGCCATTGCCAGGGATTCTTCGAAGGCGGCCGGCCCGTCATCGAGTCCCGGCAAGATGTGGCAGTGCAAATCAACCATGGTGTTCCCAAACTCCTCAGCGGCCCCAGGCGGACAGCGCCTGCCACGCGCCCAATGCAAACATCACTCCCGCAAATATCTGACGCATTCTCCGCGGCTGAATTTTCTTGGCAAGTGCAGCGCCAAGAATTCCACCCGCAAAAATCCCCGGTATCAACAAAAATCCCGTCTTCCAAGATACATAGTCCGCCTTCGCGTAGGAGATGAGGGCTAAAAGACCGGTGGGGGGAATCAGTGCGACCAAACTGGTGCCTTGCGCTCGATGCTGGCTGTACGCGAACAGCAGTCCGAGGAGCGGCACCAGCAGGACTCCGCCGCCAATTCCAAACATTCCCGAGGCCACGCCGCAGACGCATGCCACTGCGAAGATTCCTGCGCTGCGTCCAACGCTCTCAGCCACCGGCCCGCTCCTCGCCTGCGACGCTCACCGCCTGACGTTCCTTCTGAGCCTTTCTCCAGAGCAAGACCGCTGCCAGCATCAAGAAGCACCCGAAAAGTCCTTTTAGGTTCCGCGAAGCCATCGGAATCGCTATCTGGCTGCCCAGGTACGCCCCTAGCATCATTCCCAGCGCGCAGAGTATGCCTGCTCGCAGATCCACCTGACGTTGCTTCCAGTACTCGCGCAGTGCGCCGAGTCCCACCGGCGGCAGGAGGATAAAGAGCGAAGTGCCCTGTGCCAGATGCTGATCCATTCTCAGCAGGTAGACCATCGCGGGAACCAGCACGACACCGCCGCCGATGCCCAACAACCCGACGAGCGCACCTACCGCGAGCCCGAGGAAGAGAATGACGAAAATCATAACTGAATGGCGGCTTCGAATGCGCGGTTTTGCGTCGCCGCGAAGCAAATCCTCTATATCTTCCCGCGTCTTGGCAACAGCCGCAACACCTAGTAAACAGGCCGTGACACAGTGCAAGAGCTGGATTTTTTAGTTCGCGCCGAACCTGCTATATTTGTGTGTCTTTTCCCAAGCGGCCCTGTGGCCTTTGGCATCCCTGAATATTGCGAGGAGTGCGACAGAACTCATGCCAATCGACCGTAAACCCGAATTCTTCAAAGGCGCCCAGCTCAAAGTGGCTATCATTGGCTGTGGCTATGTGGGTCTCCCCCTGGCGCTGCGTTTCGCTGAAGCGGGCCACAAAGTCACGGGATTTGACACCGATCAAAACAAAGTGACGATGCTGAATGCCGGGAAGTCCTACATCGAGCACATCCAGCAAACCAAAATCCAGCAGTTCGTCAACAGTCGCCACTTCAGCGCCACAACCGATTTTGCGCGTCTGAAGGAGGCCGATGCTATCATCATATGCGTTCCCACGCCGCTCGACGAGCGCCGCGAGCCGGACCTGAGCTATGTGGAGCAGACGGCCATCTCTATTCAGCCGCATTTGCAGAAGGGCCAGCTTGTGGTCCTGGAATCCACGACGTATCCCGGCACCACAGAAGAACTCGTTCTTCCCATTCTGGAAAGGAGCGGCTTGCGCTGCCCCATCGCTGCCGGCTTTGAGAATGAAAATATCGCTTGCGATTTCTATCTAGCTTTCTCACCCGAACGCGAAGATCCAGGAAACAAACAGTTCGGCCTGGCGCAGATTCCGAAAGTTGTGGGGGGGGTGAATCCGCCCAGTGGCCGCTCCGCACAATCCCTCTATGCCCAGGTCGTTGCCCGCGTCGTTCCCGTAAGCTCCACACGCGCCGCGGAAATGGCCAAGCTGCTTGAAAACATTTTCCGCTGCGTCAACATAGCGTTAGTGAACGAGCTCAAAATGCTCAGCTTGCGCATGGGCATCGACATCTGGGAAGTTATCGATGCGGCGGCGACAAAGCCCTTTGGTTATATGCCCTTCTACCCGGGGCCCGGCCTCGGGGGTCACTGCATCCCCGTCGATCCGTACTATCTCTCCTGGAAGGCGCGCGAGTACGATTTCTCGACTCGTTTTATCGAGCTGGCCGGTGAAGTCAACACCGCCATGCCCTATCACGTCGTGGATGCCGTCGCCGCCGCCCTCAACGATCACAAGAAGAGTCTAAAGGGCGCAAAACTGTTGATTCTCGGCGTGGCCTACAAGAAGGACGTCGACGACTTGCGGGAGTCCCCCACGCTGAAGATAATGCAGCTGCTCCAGCAGCGCGGCGCGCAGCTTGACTACAACGATCCTTATTTCCCTCAGCTCCACAAAATGCGGCACTACAACTACGAGAACATGAAATCCGTGCCGCTCAATCCTCAGTCCCTCGGAAGCTACGACGCCGTGATCATTGCCACAGATCACTCCAGCTATGACTACGTGGGCATCGTTGACGCCGCCAAGATTGTCATCGATACGCGCAACGCCACGCGCCGTGTCACGCGTCATCGCCAGAAAATCGCGCTCTGCTAGGCCCCGATGGCGTCCCCCATCGATGAAATCCGCCGCCAGCTCATGGAGAGCGCTCGCGTCAAGCAGAATTTTTCTGATGAGCTTGTTGCGAGCGTGGCGCAGTTTGCGGAAAAGTGCGCGTCAGCCTTGCGCGCCGGCGGCAAGATTATTTTCTTTGGAAACGGTGGAAGCGCGGCGGATGCCCTCCACCTCGCGGCGGAGCTTGTAGTGCGGCTCCGCCAGCTTCGCCGTGGTCTTGCGGCGCTCGCCCTCACAGCGAACCCCGCTGTTCTTACCGCTGCCGGAAACGACTACGGGTTCGAGCAGGTTTTTTCGCGGCAGATCGAATCTCTGGTTACGGCACAGGATGTCCTTGTGGCCCTCTCCACGAGCGGCATGAGTCCCAACATTATTCGAGGCGTGGAGGCGGGCCGCGCACGGGGCGCCTATCTTGCCGCCTTTACGGGAGAAACCGGTGGCGCACTCGCCGGTAAGGTTGATTTGCTTCTCAACGTCCCCTCGCGCGATCCTCAGCGGATCCAGGAGGCCCACATCACCATCGGGCACATTGCCTGCGCCCTCATCGAGCAGCTCGCAACTCAAAGGTAGTGCCGGGCTCCAGCCTGGCACCTTCCGGCTTTGGACTACGGACCCCAGACTCTCTTCTGCTACCTCGCACGCAGCAATTCCACTCTCGCGGTTGCGAACGGCAGCACTGCTTCCAGCAGCACTGGAGTGCGCGCGGCGTTGTCGGCAACATATAATGTGAAATATGAATCCTTGATTTCCACGCGGTTCTCAAACACTCGTATCTCAATTTTTGAGGTCTTATAGCTGCCCGCCGGAACAGTAACCGCCTCCCCCCTGCCCGCAAACTTGGCCCGAACATCGTAGAGCTTGTGCCCATCGTAAACGGGACTCCCTACTTCGGCGGTTTTCGTCCAATCGACATTCCGCAAATAATGCATCATGCCCAGTGGATCACGCGTTCCGGGCAGGACACGCGTTTCCGTGGCATTGGCTGGGGCGGGCTCTTTCCCCGTTGCTGTCATCCGCTGGATTGAGGTCACCTTTTGCCCGCGCTCGTCCAGATGCATCTCGTATTGCAGACTCGTCATGTCCGCGGCATCACTGTACGAATCGAATTGGTCGTCGAGCGCGAAAACTATCCGCAGCGGATTTGCAGTGTGCGCGAAAGCCTGCAGGTGCCAGGCACTCTTCCCCAGAAAGTCTCGCTTCTCCGCCACTTGCAGCTTGAGGCTCGCGACGTTGCTTAGCTGTGACACGTCCGCCGAGTATTCCAACACTTCGCCGT
>WNEZ01006492.1_pt1 | contig 23609 bp, 20 predicted proteins | sample 5400521 | NCBI WGS metagenome assembly WNEZ01 (sample SAMN13153339, study PRJNA577476) | soil metagenome | isolation source: 120 cm saprolite under Douglas fir tree site 2 hole 1 replicate 1 | place: USA:California | collected 2015-04-18
ATTGCCCAAATTCACCATTGGAAGATGATACCGAAGAGTCGTCCATTCAGTGGCTTACGTCTGGCCGCCTGGTTGCACTCTTAGCGATCGAAATCGAGATCCTCTGATGGTCTTGAAGATCGACACGCTGCTGGACGGATCGAAAACTGTTCTCCGGCTCAGTGGTCGAATTGAATCGGAACACGTCCAGGAGTTGAAGACACAAATTGATGGGGATCCGCACAGGATCGTACTGGATCTCGAACAGGTGCGACTTGTTGATCTGGATGCGGTTCGCTTCCTGGCAGTTTGCGAAACAAAGGGCATCGAGCTCCGGTGTTGTCCACCCTATGTGCGGGAGTGGATTCTCGCGGAAAAGCCGAGGATCGGTGAGCTCGAATAAAGGTAGTACTCGACCAACAATCTAAAACGAAAAAGGAGATGACTCATGGATCGCATGTTAGTGGTGGTTTTTGACAACGAAAGAAAAGCATACGAAGGAAAAAAGGCACTTCTGCAGCTTGACGGCGAAGGCAGCATCAGCGTGTACGCCTATGCCGTGCTCGCGAAGCACGCAGATGGTACTGCAAGGGTAAAGCAAGGGGATGATTCCGGCCCGATCGGTACTCTCGTCGGTACTTCGCTCGGAAGCCTTATTGGGCTGTTGGGCGGGCCGATAGGTGTGGTTATCGGCGCAGCCGCAGGACTTGCTGCCGGCGGAACTGCCGACCTAAACAACGCCCGTATTGGCGACGATTTCATCGACGATGTCACAAAGATCTTGTTGCCTAACAAAGTCGCAGTGGTCGCCGAAATTGAAGAGGAGTGGACAACGCCCGTGGACACCCGCATGGAAGCAATCGGAGGAACCGTTTTCCGGCGCGCTCTGTCAGACGTGAGAGACACGGTCAATGACGAGGATGTCGCTGCCATGAAGGCCGATCTCGCCCAAATCAAGGCAGAGCATGCCAAGGCTCATGCCGATCGCAAAGCAAAGCTCCAGGAAAAGATCAACCAGCTCGATTCCAAGATACAAGCTCAATTGCAAAAGGCCAAAGACAGACGTGCGGCCGCCGACCGCCAGGCACAGGCAAAGGTGCAGGTGCTCAAGGCAAAAGCAGCGGCTGCCAAAGCCAAGGCGTCGTAACGAAACGGTACCTCAGGCCACGCTGTTTACAGGCCACTTCGAAGGGGAGGTCGAGACGCCTCCCTTTCTAAACAAAATACGCGAATTTCAGGAGGACAAACGCATGGCTGCCCAGAACCGAGTTCCACGATGTCTATTGTCAGTTTCCCTCAGTTTGGGACTGGCCTTCGCCTCTTCACTAGCGCTTGCGGCGGATAACACTTTCAAACAGTCCGCCGAGCTGGGAAAAAGAACAGCCGAGACGTCGGAACATGTCGAAAAATATGTTGCTCAGCTCGATAAAACCGAGCAAGCGCTATCTTCGGTGAACCAAGCCCAAGGCAAAGACTTGAAGAAGCGTTATCAATCGTTCTCTAAACAGGTTAACAGCCTTGAAGAAGCTCGGAAGGTAGCGACATCAGACATCAACGAAATGAAATCAAAGGGTGCCGAATACTTCTCGTCCTGGGACACGTCGAACGCCCGGATTACGAACCCGGAGCTGAAGCAAGCCAGCATCGAGCGACGCGCCAACGTCATGAAAGACTACGACGAACTCGCAGCGGATTTGAGCGAGATCGGACGCGAGTTGGAGCCCTTCATGAGCAACCTGCACGATCTCAGATCGTTCCTGGGAGCTGATCTCTCACCTGCACATATCCGCAATGCAAATGGTGTGATTCAGAAGTCTCAGTCAGACGCCCGGAGTCTGAGGCAAAAAATCACGCCGGTACAAACGACACTGAAGCAGTTCGTGAGCGAGGCGCCCAAATAGGCTCCCGCGCGCCGGCAGATCCGGTGTGCGACCAGTTCGATACTAGCAAGCAGGCAAAGCACATAGATATTGCTTTAGGAAAGAAGACGATGGATGCATTCAAACTAATTCGCACATTGATTTTCTTTGGCGCCGCTCTGGCGTGTCTGGCTCCAATCGGAGGCGCAGGCGCACCTTCGGCCCCCGAACAGCAGAATCAGGACGAGGAACTACAGCTCGGCCAGGAGGTCTTCAATGAACTGAAGGCCAAAGGTGAGATCATCGAATCCTCTCCTTTATATGATCAGCTGAAACCTATTGCGGACGCCATCACTCGGGCAGCGCAGCCGCAATACAACCACCCATTCAAGTTTTACCTGGTTCATGAAGCTCAACCAAACGCGTTCGCGACTCCGGGCGGAAATGTCTATGTCGTCGATTCGCTCCTCTATTTCGTGAAGAACACGGAGGAGCTCGCCGGCACGCTTTGCCACGAAGTCTCCCACACAATTCATCACGACAGCGTGACGCTGATGGAGAAGGAAGAACGACTCCGGAGGCGGGAGCTCGGAGCCGCGGTTCTTCTTGGCCCTACTCGGGCGCATGTCCTGGCCATCGCTCTCCTGGGCAAGGTGCATTCCCTCAGCTACTCCCGCGACGTCGAGTCCCATGCCGACCTTACTGGCTCCGACGTTTGCGCCGCCACCGGATATAACCCGTGGGGACTGGTGTGGCTGTTCCAGGATTTCAAGAACGCCAACGTGGGACAGATGCCTCAACTCTTATCAGATCACCCCAACGACCAGAACCGGGTCGAGGCGTTGGAGCGGCACTTCCGGAAGTATCAGACGGTATTCGGGAAATTCAACGCTGATCCGAGATCGGCAACGAAATTCTCAGTTCCTAAGAACGCTACAGAGGTGTTCCTGCGTTGAGATCAAACTTAGCCGGGCTGCCGAACCCGTCAAAACCGAATTCGGTACAAAAATAAAGGAGAAAGCCAATGACCAACATTTCTAGTTTCGTCGCCACCGGCCTCGACCAAGTCAGGAGATCCTGGGGCTGGTTCCTCGTGTTCGGCATTCTGCTAACGGTTCTTGGCGCCACGTGTGTAGCAAAGGCGCAGACCGCAACCACCTTTTCGATTCTCGCCTTGGGCTGGGTCCTCGCGATCAGCGGAGTGATGTGGCTCATCAATGCATTCCGCGCCTTCAGCTGGCACGGGTTCTTCTTGTACCTGTTGAACGCGATCGTTCGCGGAGTCACTGGATACCTCCTGCTTCGCCATCCGGACGCAGGCGCGGCGGGAATAACCTTGGTACTCGCTTCACTTTTCATCGTGGGAGGGCTGTTCCGCGCCGTTGGGTCGAGCGTTATTCGTTTCCCTAGGTGGGGATGGACGGTGTTGTCGGGAGTGGTCTCTGTCGTTCTCGGCGTCTTCCTTTTGACGACTTGGCCGACAGCCAGCACCTACTTCGTCGGCATGGCGATCGGCATCGATCTCATCTTTGACGGCGCGGCCCTCACAGGTTTCGCCGGCGCCATTCACAGCTTGCCGAAAATACAAGCCAGAGCTGCCTGATGATAGACAGAATGGGAGCTATTTCCATGGCGAACCAACACTCAGAGACGCAGCGCAGTTGGTGGAAGCTCGTACTGACCGGCTTCTTGGCATTCGCATTAGGAATTGCGGCTGTTTTGCTTCCAACTGACACCATGGTTAAGCGGATTGTGGATGTTATTTTCGGACACGCCAAGCCCCTGTCCGGACACATGACCGCAGTCGCAGCCGTGCTCGCGCTGGTTGCCGTTGTGGCGATCGATGGCCTGGTAAACCTGTTCGGTGGTGGCGTGTTACACAAATCGGCCTCTCGAATTCGCGGCATCGTCGGAGTCGTAGTCGCGCTTGCAGCAGTCTTTTGGCCCGGCATGACGGCGTATATCGCCGTAGAACTGATCGGATTGTGGGCCATCCTGGTCGGAATACTGGAACTTTTCGTGGCGAGGAGTTCCAGCGAAGAGAGGAACGATCGCGCACTGCTCATCGTCAGTGCAGTTGGCGCGATCGTGATTGGCGTCGGCATGATGAAGTGGGTCTTTGCGGGTGCGGTGGTGGTCAGCGCCGTCGTTGGTGTTGCCGCCGCGGCTCGTGGAGTCAGCCTGATCGTGAACGGTATTCACGAACGAAACCACCAAGTTACCGACAAAAGTTAGCGGGCTATCGAGCGAGATGCCGCGTGAAGCCGCTGGAGTTCTCAGGTGGCGCATCTGATGCGAGGAGGAGTGAGTGGCGACATATCCCAAAGATATCTATAAGGAGCCGTCTGAAATAGACTCCACGCTCGAGCCATTGGGATTTGCTCCTTGGCCCGCAAGAAAAAGGCACACATCCCGCACACTGCGTGGGCACCGAAGCAGGTGTTGATCGTGTTAATGGAGAAAGAATGGCTTATCGGCCGTCAGTAGTGCTCAGAGCTCGTAGGCCCACTAACAGAGTGATAGATCAATCACTTGCCGGTAGCCAAGCCCGCACGGAAGCACGCGAGGGTGGTATTGATAAGACTTGAGTAGACTCATACGGGTCCGGGTCGCATGGCACACTGACGGCACACCGATCAAAGTGCAGGCCAGACTTCTTCCAGGAGAATCAGAGTCCTACTGACGGAGCGTGTTCCGCAGGTGTGATCGGTGTGGGACCGAGCGATCATGGCGCGAGGTTGTCCCAAGAGTCGCCCTTTCGAGGTCGTCCCAATGCGATTGACTGATTCCCGGTATTGGGCTTCATGCAGTCATCTTAATGAGGACAGACAAGGGCATTTAGGATGAGCAAAGAACCGGCATAGTTCGTCCGAGATTGTTCTATTATAGGTATCCGTCCTAGAAACCTAGTCTTAGTCGCGAGAAAACCATGGCCCGAGACCACCTACGCTGTTTCCCTATAGACTGTTCCTCATGGCTTCACCGAGCGCGTCTATGGCTAGGCACGCTCCTTTTCTTTGCGCTTGCGGCGTTCACTGCCGTCGCTCACGCCGCCACCTATTCGGCCCTTGCCGATTTTCGCGACGTGCAGGGCTACAACGGCTGGCGATACCTAGACACACTAGGGCAGGAAATGATCTGGGACGCCGGCCTTCCAGGATGGAGATGCATCAATGCCGTCGGCTACGGATGCTTCATCAGGCCACAGGATCTTGATCCCGGTGCGGATCGCGACATCATTCGCCGCTGGGTCGCCCCGAGCGGCGGCACGGCGCATATCATCGGCAAAGTTTATAAGGTCGTGATAGGCGGCGACGGCGTGTACGCCCTCATTCGCAAGACCACGGCTTCGGGGGCAGTGACAACCCTTTGGGAGAGAAGTATTCCTTATGGTGACCGAAACCCAAACGACGCGAACTCCACCTTTGATTTGTACGGTATTCAAATCGCCCCGGGCGACATGATCGATTTTGTCCTCCTGCGTCAGGGCAACAACCTTTCTGACCAGAGCTACTTCCTTCCGACAATTCAGCTCGAAACCGCCGATACGATCTACGATCTGGCTGCGCTCTCTGGGCCCAACGGCGATCATCCGAGCACCAACCTGTCCGTTGCGTTCAACGGCCTCAACTTCTGTGCCAACGGCGCCTATTGTCGCTACACGACCGCATACCCGCCCGATTACTACACGGTCGAGGAAGTCTTCCCGCCCGGAACCCTCTGCGTGGGCCCTTGCTCGTTTCCGGCTCCGCAGAAGCTTGACAACTACCCGGGTTGCGGCCCTGGCGATCGTTTGTGCTTCCGGCGTTTTCCCCCCTTCGTTGCCGAATATCCCGGCCTGACTCCGGCGACGACTCACAAGTACTTGGTCAAGGCTTATCGCCAGGGCGACGTCTATGGCATCCCGAAAACAGTGACCCTCTCAACCCAGTCGGCTCCCCCGCCACCTGTTCACGTCGGGGTCTCGATGCAAACGGATCGAAGGGCAGCTATCTCATTTTGGCCAGATACCGACGGAACCAGCCAGAGGCAGTATCTGGAGAAGTATGTTCTGTATCGGCAACGCGTCGGAACAGAGACAAAGCTTGTCCCGACTGCTGGAGGACCCGTCTCTGGACGGACCGGACATTGGTTTTGTCAGAACAGCCCTGGTGTCGACAAAAATTGGGCCTGCACCGAGGTCGACAAGGGCGGGGCGTGCGAAGCCGACTTGATCGGTGGCCTCACTGTTACCTGCGGCAAATTCGACTCGCCGGAAAGACTCGGCGAAACAAAGTGGGTGGACGACCATCTCTCCTGGATTGCCAACACGAACGAGGCCGGTCCGATGACAACCATGTGTGCTGACCAAGTGGTTTGCGATCCGCCAGCGGATAGGAAGCCTACTGCCTATCGCTACACGCTCGTCGCGCGATGGAATCCTCGCTACGTGACGCCGGCCCTCAGCTCCGCAGTCTCAGCCCCAGCACTCCTTCGCCGACCATCCCCGGTCGTCGGCTTTGCCGACACGCACAATCACCAATTCGGTAACCTGAGCCACGGTGGCAAGGTATTGGCCGGTCGTTCCGGCGACAACGATGACGGGTCAGCAACTTTCGACGGCAACCCATACTTCGTGCCTGGGAACGTCTTTAATACGAGTGGCGGTTTTTGGGGAAATGCCACAAGTTCGGCCCTGAAGGATTGCGGCAGTTGGGGAACAGGCACGCACAACCTGGGCATCTTGAATCTCTTTGTACAGCACCAGTATCACGGCTATCCGGATTTCGCGGGTTGGCCGACCTATCAGTCCGACTTTCACCAGCAGGTCTACAAGACCGCCCTGCAGCGCGCCTGGCGCGGCGGCCTTCGGTTGATGGTGATGCACGCGGTCAATTCCGAATTTCTCTGTAAGGTGGTGGCAAGCGTGGCCGTGCCACCCGGATCCTCGCCGCTCGACTGTCGGGATTCGCTCTCGGCTTCGGACCAACTGACCGCTGCCTATCGGTTCCAGGATGAGATCGACGCTGAAGCCGGCTGCACGGCGACCGGCGCGCCGGACACGAACCTCACGAATGCTTGCGGTTGGTACCGCATCGTCACTACGCCAGAGACCGCGAGGGCCACGATCGCGGCTGGCAAGCTGGCGGTCGTGCTCGGTGTTGAGGTGGACACGGCATTTGGCTGCGGTACGGGCACGGTGGGTGCGTGGGGTGGCGGTTCGCCCGGGGCGTGGAGCGCAGTTCCAGGAACCCGCACGTCCTGCAGTTTGACCGGACCGGGCAGCATTTCCGATGGCGCCACCATTGGCAGTCTAGCCTGGTACAAGAATCGAGGCGTTCGCCACATCTTCCCGGTACATCTTATCGACAACGGCATCGGGAGGGCTGCGGCATTCTCCGGCCTTTTCAACGTCGAGCAGGAGCGAGTCAATGGAAACTACTACAACGTCGAGGTATGCCCGAATCGATCGGGCGACACCACTCCGTACAGTTTTATTGTGGATAATGGCCCTTCCTTTGGCGGGCTCACTCTCGCCAACGTGCTCGTCGGATCGCCCGCACTGCCCGCTGGGTACGCTTCCGGCATGACGTCGACCTGCAATCGGGGCAGCGCCAGTCCTTCTCCTCCCGTCGGCCTGACCGCTACCGGCATTGCGGTCGTTACGGAGATGATGAAACAGCGCATGATCATTGACATTGACCACATGTCGAACCGAACACATATCGATACCGTGGCGCTGTCAAAGACCTTTCGCGACTACCCCTTGATCTCTGGCCATACCGGTCTCGCCGCGCTGGCCAAGACGGGTGAGGGACAACACGAAGGCGCGCTGAGCGACGTCGAACTCAACGAAGTGAGGGCCAGCGGAGGCCAGGTGAGCCTGAACCTGGCACAGCAACAGAAGACCACCGACATCGCTGCGTACATGCCTGCTTCGGGAACCGCCGTGGCCCACGATTGCGACGGATCGAGCAAGAGCTTTGCTCAGCAATACCTGGTTACAGTCGACAAGACACGTCTAGCACCACTGCCTATGGATGGAACCCCGCAGGCTAGCGCCGTCAAGGCTGTCGGGTTCGGCAGCGATTTCAACACCCTGAAGAGGATGATCCAACCTCGGTTTGGCCCTGACGGCTGCAATGAGAATTCCGCGCAGAGAGCTAACCAGGACCCGGGCTCCGCGATCCAGTATGACGTCAACCTCGATGGTCCCGGCACCATCACTCCCGGTCTGGGCGGTATCGCCACCTCCTTGCCCGGGGATCCGAGCCAAAACTTTGCCGGTTTCACGGGACCCGTCCTGCCGCGCAGTCGGATCAATGAGGGTGGATTTACGTTCAGAATACTCAGCCCCGATACACCTCAATCCAACTTAAACAGGTCGGAATGTCTGGATGCACATGGCGGTGCAGTCAACACGAGCGCAGAAATCCAGGATTGCGGTGACGGCACATGGCGCAACCAGCAGTTTCGCCTTAATGCGAACGGAACCCTAACACCATGGGTCCTGGGCACGACGACGTGTCTACAAGGGCCCACGAATGTTGTCACGGGCGGCACCGCTTCGTTTCAGGAGTGTAACGCTGCCGATCCTCGACAGATGTGGAGCCTGACCACCAGCGGGCGAGTAATGAATCAAGGCTTGTGTCTGGGGACGTCCGGCCAGTCCCTCGGCTCCGGCACAGCGGTGGTAGTGACCGCCTGCGTCAGCGCGCCTGCCAATATCACGCAGTTCTGGGCGAAGGGCAGCTGGTTTGAGAGTTACAACTTGACTGGACTGAGCCATGTCGGCATGTATCCGGACTTCATTGAGGACCTGAAGCGGGTGGGTGTGTCGGACGCATATTTGGTTCCGCTTTATCAGTCGGCTGAGGGTTACATTCAGATGTGGGAACGGACAGCCTGGACGAGACCGGTCGACTACACGAAAATCTCATCGGATGCTACCTGGAGATGGTCATCAACCCCTGCGGCCGGATGGCAGGATATTGACTTTGACGATACGACATGGAACACCGTCAATGAGCCCGCGAACGGCGGTGGCCCAGGCGACATGGGTGCGTTTGGCGTGCCGCCCTGGTTCACGAACGTCGGGGCCGGTTTGACGCTACCATCACCGGCCCACTGGATTTGGAGCTACAACGCATCCAATGATTGGGCTGCTGGCGCCTCAACCGTGTCCTTTCGAAAGGCCTTCGAAGCCGACGGGGCCCGCGCGACTTCCGGATTGGTCATCACGGTCACAGCTGATAACGAATGGAAAGTCTTTTTCGATGGCGCTTTGCTGACGAGCAGCCCCATCAATCCCCCCAATCCAGAGAACAACTGGGGCAACGCCGCGGTATATCTGGTTGCGCCGGCAATCGGCACGCATGTTATCGCTATCAAAGCCATTAATACTGGTGGCCCGGCCGGTCTCTTCGTCGACGTCCGTTAGCTCAGGCGATACGTCCGATCTGGACATGGAAGTCAAGGCCGCCGTATCTTCCCCCTAAACGAGGAGGTAAGGGATCCACATGAGCATGGTGTACGAAGGGGTCAGATTCAGGCTGGAATGGTCGGCGGTCGTTCGCCAAACATCCCAGCCAGCCAGTCGAGGGCGCTTCTGCTTGGGCTTGTAGATGGAGAGTTGTTGAAAAGTCAAGCTCATCCCCGATCTGGTTTTGGCGAACCGCAGGTTTCAAGGGCAAGGAATGGCGACGCCTGCGACGGCCATCTTGGACGCGCCATGCACGAGCGCACCTGCCCGCTATTCTTTTCGAGAGTTTCTGCCGAATTTTACATCCGGGCCACTCAGTGAATCACTGGTTCCGGGTTGGGGAGATGCGTTCGGATTCGATTTCGATCACCGCACCTTGACCACTTCCGCCTGCGATGGCTGCTTTTTAACGATGTACAAAATCGCGTTGACCACTTGGGGACCCTGAAAATAGAATGCCTGCATCTGGAATAGCCTTTGGGGGCGTTCTGTGAAATCATTGCTTTGTGCCTCTGTGCCCGCTCTCTGTGTGGCCGCAGCGCTTGTTCTGCTGGCTACACCGCATGCGAACGCTGCCCCAGCCATTTCAGTTGCACCGATTGCGATTGATTTCGGTCCGACTGCGATCATGGTCGGGCTTTCAAGCTCAGAGCATCAAGTTCTCCTGGAAAGCGTTGGTGCCGACCCGCTCCTAGTGAGGGGTTTCGGGCTCAAAGGCGCCAATCCCGCCGATTTCGCGACCAATTCATGTGCGCCGGTGACCTATCCGCCTGGTGGCTCCTGCAAAGCATTTGTCAGCTTTAAACCGAAAGCGGCAGGGCCTCGCTCAGCCGACCTTGTGATTGTTAGCGATGATCCTCAGAATCCTCGGATCCTAGTCCATCTCACAGGGATGGCGACCGCGTCCGCGCCGCGTCTCTCAGTGCAGTCGAATAGCCTCGAGTTTGGCACTCAGCCGAGAGCGATTGCGGTCTCACGCTGCTCGCCGCCGTGACGTCGGGACTCCAACCAACGGGATGCGATGTCCTCATACAATTTACACCCGCCGGCCCCGGGCCGCGCACGGCCGTCCTGACCATCGCGAGCGACGATCCGAACGGTCCAGTTCAAATTATCATGCACGGCTCGGGCGCGGCGCCGGCGATCAGTGTGCCAGCATCGCTCAATTTCGGTTCGTGGCTGGCTGGAGAACTGTCGCACGCTCTGCCGCCTCTTGCCGTTCTAAATAGTGGCACGGCCCCTCTGACTGTTTCTGGCGCCGCGATCACGGGTCCGAACGAAGTGGATTTCAGCGTGTCGTCCGTCATCCCTTGCACGGTCGATGTCGGATTGACATGCAATATCCAGCTGCGCTTTCAACCCCACGGCTCCGGACCGCGCTCAGCGCAGCTTGTCATCACGAGCGACGCCTTGGGCCAGCCGACAACCATTGTGCAGCTCGCAGGCTTCGCCGAGTTCGTGACGCAGACTTTGCCACCCTCTGTTCCGCCCACGGACGATGTTCGATTCTGCGCCGCCGGTCCGCCCGCGCCCGGCATGCGCCCGGTCTGCACCGTAACGCCCGCGACCTGCAGCGGCGTCGGCCAAACGATCACACTGGGAATTCCCGTGACACGCGCTTTCGGTTCGCGCAACCCGGTCGTCTCCCTTCCTCCGCCCGTGCCACCGACCATCGCGCCGGCGGCGCCGACGGTCGCAGCGGCGATCGCCGCAGGCACCATGTTCCCGACCGCGACGCTCAAGCTGATGACCTTCGTTCATGGTCCGCCGGGGCCCAGCGCGGTCGCGCTTAATGGCAGTCCGGTCGGGACCTTCAGTCCGGTGCGCGACACTTGGACGGAAACGACCCTCACCTTTCCCGCCGCACGCATTCGTTTTCCAGGAGTTGCCCCACTTGTCCCAGCCACTGATCCTTTGCTGATGAACACGGTTGTGGTGACGCCTGACGTCGCACAGACGGGCGGCTGCGTTGCGATAGCCTGGGCGTGGCTGCACTTTCGCGCCATGTCTCCCGTCGTCTTCGTTCACGGCAACGGTTCCGATGGCGCGTTCTTCATCAGACAGGGAACTGTGGGCGCGCTGAACGCCGCAGGCATACCGAACGATTCGAGCATCATGTTGGCATCGGGCGGCGCGGCGACAGTTGCTGCGAACGCGATGACCTTGCAATCCCTAATTCCCCCGATTGTGCGCAGCTTCGGTGTCGATAGCATCAACATCATCGCGCATAGCAAGGGCGGCCTTGATGTCCGCAGCTGGCTGTCGACCAACGACACCGCCAACCAATCGGCAAGAATTGCTCCGTTCCGCGTGCTATCTGTCTCGACTCTCGCAACGCCGCATCGCGGCTCGGCGGGCGCGGATCTGTTGCTCGCTCTTGATGCTACGACCTTGGGTATCGGCGGTCGCGACGCGGCCGACCCTGATCTCTCGACGCCAATTGCCTCGACCTTCAATCCGTCGCTGCCGCCCGCAGCGGACTATCGCATGTTCGGAGGCAGCGCCGATCGCAACGGCGATTTTGCGATCGAAAGCAGGCCGATCGTGGCGGTTGACGAATACGCGGCGGCGCGGAGCGAACAGCCCACTCTCCTCACCCTTTTCCTGGCTGAAACAGCAGCGTTAGGGAGGGCTCCAAATACCGACGCGCTCGTCACGGCCCTCTATCGGTTTCTCTTTACCACCAGAACCGTGGTCGTAATTCCGGCGCCGGTGCTCCTGATCCCGATCCCGCTGCTCCCCCCGGAGTTCGGGCTCACGATTTCTGTCCCCACGCCGATTCCCGGCCCACCGTCGCCCAACGATCTCCTGGTGACCACGGGCAGCTCGCTCGGTGGCCCAGCGCCCTTCGTCGCACCCTTGCCGCCATTTCTCGGGACGGCCGATCACGCTTCAAGTGCGAGCGGAGCGGTCGCCGGAAGCGTCATTCCATTCTTGATCACAACCGATGCGACGCGCGGAGATCTGAGATGACGCTGCCGGACCTCATCATCGCCATCGCTGCTGTCGTGCTTGCACTACAGGGCGCGGCCTACGCCGACGAGCACCAGCCGGACGTGGCGCTCCACGCGATGAGTTTTGCTGCTGGAGTCCTCCAACCGCACGAGCGCGACGCCAAGCGATCGCTCACTATCGATTCGGCGCGTGCCGCGACGTTGATTATCGCCTCAACGGAGCCGCTGGATTTTAGAGTCAAACTCCCCGACGGTTCGATCTTGACAAGCGAGCGCGACGGCGGCGATCAGAGCCATTGGTATCGTTTCGACAATACGGGCCAGAGCGCGGGCGACATACTGCCAGGCGTTGGTTCGAGAGCAAATCTTCTCTTGACCATCAGCAAGCCGCCAGCTGGCCGCTATGATGTCAACCTCGTTCGCACTGGCGAAAGCAAGAAGGACATCCCATTTGTCATCACCTTCCTGCTGGACAGCGACTTGGGGATGGCTCTGTGGATGCCGTCCGGCCAGGCTCTTCAAGGCGAGCCCTTTCTGCTCTCGGCAATCTTGCTGGACGGCCGGCAGCGCGGCCTGGGCGCCCAAATCCGCGCCACTCTGCTCAAGGATCCCGAGGATGGCGCGTCTCAAGCCGTGCGACTTGGCGAGTTCGTGTTGCACGATGATGGCGCGCACGGCGACCTTCGGGCGCAGGACGGAGTCTATACGGCAGCAGTTGTGCCGAAGGATCTGGGTCGTATCCGCATCGGCATACGCGGCACAGGCACGTCCCGCGCCGGGCTCGCTTTCGAGCGCGATCTTGGCACCGAGATTCTCGTTTCGCACCGAAGCGTACGGATTCGCCGGCTCGGCTCAGCTCGCTCTGATCTAAGACCCACTGGTACTAGAGGTGGCATAAATGTGCCACTAGAGCTCGAGGGACCCTCCGGACGTTACGAAGTTGCAGTGGAGCTGCATTCGGCGAACGGTGCGAGGGTTGCGGAGACTAAGATCGTCGAGCTCAAGAGGCGCGCGAACATAGCGATTGTTTTTCCTCAAAAGCGGCTCAAGCTCTTTGGGACAGCGCGTACGACCGCGACATCAATTGAAGTATACGAGCTCACGGACGGCGACAAGATCCTCCGCGGCCGCTTGTTTGTAAGGAACTAGTTGCGCATCGAAGGCCGGGAGCAGGGCTCGATGCTCTTGCCGCATGTAATGTTGCGCGCAAGGAGCGTGGCTGGTTTGGAAGGGATTCCATCAGTGATGGGGGTGGACATGAGCTGGACGCGTAGAGGCTTCGGAGTCTTGGGCTGGATACGAACATTTGCCACCATTATCTTTAGCGCCGTGATCGTCGTCGGCGCAGCCAACGCCGTCGATGTCTGCGCCGGCCAAGCGCACTGCGATACAAATCTGGGTCCTCCCGCTCAAGTCGGCAGCGCATCGCTCTCCGGATATTCCGTCCACCCCGCAACCGGAAACCTCTACCTGTCGGCCGTTGACGCTGTGAGCTCACCGGCAGTCGGCGCACCGCTTACCCTTGTGCGTTCGTATAACAGCCGTGGAAAGCGCGAGAATGTTGGATTTGGCAGGGGCTGGACGGACTCTTTTTCGTGGCTAGTCAGCGAGCCGGAGCCAGATCACGCGCGCATTACGCGGCCCGACGGGCGAGCGATCTATTTCTCTCGCGCCGCAAGCCGCTGGATCGCGGATCCCGGGGAGTTTGGAACGCTCAAGGGCTCGGCCGCCAAAGGATATTCCTACGTCGACAAGCACGGCACGCGCTACGCTTTCGATTCACTTGAGCACAAGGGACGCCTCCAATCCATCCAGCGCGCAGGCGATCCGGTGGCCCTTACCGTGGAGTATGCGGACACGGGTCTACACATTCAGGCTGTTCGTTCAGGTAGTGGCTTCGGAAACGCCGGCGCGCAGCTTGTCTTCGAATGGAAAGGAGAGTTCATCGTCGCGGTCGTCGATCAATCTTCCAACCGCTGGACTTACTCCTACGACACGATACGCGGCCTTCTCGTTCGCGTCACGAAACCGCACACCGATCATGAGGGAACGCGCGCCGAAACCGAATATTCTTATGACAAGGTTTGCACTGCAAATACGTGCTTTGCTGGGGAGGGGAGTGAGCCGACCGTTACGCGCATTCGCGTGCGCCAGTCGAAGGATATCTGGATCGACACCGGCTTTTTCGGCTACCGTCCAGCCGACGGCTCGAGTGAGCCGCGAGTGGCGAGAGCGGCTTTCGGAGATGTTGGCGGTGTGCTCCAGGGCCTCACATTGTGGCGCTACGACACGGAGAGTGGCGGAGTCGTCACTACGCAGACTCTCAATGACGGCAAAGCCGAATTGCGCGCGACCTCGCGCTTTGTGAGCGGCACACCGCTGCTTCGGGTTGTCGCGCTCGAATACACGAAGCCTTCCCGCTGGCGCTCCTATTACGTCTACAACGTCGACGCGACGCTCGCGACCTACACAGATTTCCGCGGAACCCGCACCGCCTACTCGCAATACGACAAGAAGGGCAATCCCGGGCACATAGTCAAAGCTGTTGGCACGCCAAGTGAACGCGCAACGGACTATACCTATCACCCGGCTCTTTCGACACTTCTGTCAATCACGCGGCGAAGCCTCGATGGCCAAAGCAGGCATACCATTGTCTTCGACTATGATGCCGACACCGATAGCGCTTATAACACAGTGCCGACAGTCAATCTTCATCGGATCATCGAGGCCGGGAAAGCGGATCTTCATTCATCAGGCAGGCTCGCAGATACGCAAACGGCTACGACCACGTTTTCTTACGATACCCTCAACCGCTTGATCTCGGTTCAGCTCTCCAATGGTATGCAAGCGCGATACGCCTACTTCGACGCCAACGCCGATCCCAACAATCAATATCGCCTTCGCAGCACGAGCCTAAAGCGAGCAAACGGGAAAGAGTTGGAGTGGACAGAGGACAGTTATGACGCAAACGGGCGCCTTCTCATCTCAATCGATCCTAATCTCACACACACGATTCGTACCCTCAACGCTATTGGGCTGGTCTCAGGGCGTAGTTTTCGTAAGGGCAACTCGGCGGAGAGCGAGTCCTACGAATATGACGCCAATGGAGCAACCATTTCAGTGGTGGCTTCGCCAGGGGGCGAACGAACGACGTATGAATACGATGCCGGCGCGCGGCTACTGCGGCGCGTGGATTTCGGGCCCGACCGAAGTCCGATGCGCACGGAGGTTTACGGCTATGACGCGCCAAGCGGAAAGCCCGTGGTCGTTCGTCGATTCTCCGCCACCGGAGCAACTGGCGGAGAAACTTGCACGCCTGCAGAAGGGCTCTCGGACTGCACGCAATTTGGCTACGACGCGCTCGGGCGGATGACCTCCGTGCGCACGCTCGGCTCGGATAACCAGCCGTGCGCTGCATGCGAGGCTTCGTACGAGTTTGATGCTGCTGGCTATGTTGTCGCGCGGCACGAAGGCGGTGTCCTGACACGCTCTTACGCTCGTGACGCGTTCGGCCGCTTAACGCAGATCACATTCCCCGGCGGTGCCAAAGAGACGCTCGCTTATGACAGCTACGACCATGTGATTTTGAGGCGCGACGCCCGAGATTCGACGAACGGTGGCTCCGGTGGCGACCGCGCACAGCGATACCTCTATGATGATTTCGGCAATCTAGTCAGCATCGATGGACCCAACACGGGTAGGCTCGCCGCCACTTATGATGCGTACGGCTTCATGACTGCCGCTAGCGAGGTGCCCGGCGGCCATGCCGTCGAATACGCGCGCGATGTGGCCGGTCGTGTCGTTGCAGTGCGAGGGCAGGATCTAACTGTTAGCTACTCTTATGATGGCAGCGGCGGTGATGCACAAAGCGACAATAGCCTAAGTCGTCTTTCCGAGATCGAATCGGTCGCATCTGACGGCACGCGTAGTGCCTTGCGTTTCGCATATGACTATCTCGGCCGGGTAGCTCGGCAGGATGAAGAGCGCGGTTCGGGAGATCAGGCGGCGCGGACTTCAATCAGCTATGTCCGCGATTCGCAGGAGCGGCTCGCCGCGATTGTTTATCCAGATGCTACGCGAGTGGCATTCGAATACTCGAATGGTGTCCAGTCAGGCACGCACTACCCTTTGCGGGTGAACGTTTCGTTCAACGACCACCCCGTGCAGCTCTTGAGCGATATCTGCTACGCCGCGGATGGTGGCATCGCGTCTCTGACATACGGTGATGGTCGCAAGCTCAGCATTACACGCAACGTGCGAGGCGAGGTCACTCGCATTGCTTCAGGCCGTGAGTCCGAAGCGGTCTTTGACGCTGAATATCGGTATGACCCCACTGGGCTCGGACGTGTCACCGAGATTCGCTACTTTGCGGGGCGGCCGAACGAGTATCGCTGGACTTTGCATTATGATGCTTTGGGACGCGTCACATCCTACGCAAAGAACGTCACGGGCAAAGCGAACACCCAGTACAAGTACGATGAGGTGGGAAATCGCACCATCGAGCAGAGCGCCGCGGGGCGCACAGTCTATCGCTACGCCGAGCGAGGCGATCAACTCCTAGCGCTTAAAGGTGCTCGCAACGAGAGATGGGCTTATGACCGGAACGGCTATGTTATCCGACATTCCGTAGGCGGAGCTTCACAATATGCTTACACCTACGACCTATTTCGCCGTCTGAAGAGCGTCGCGCAGGCGCGCAAGTGCCTCAATGCATCTGGTCGACCGATCGCGTGCCCGGTTGCACAGACCTCCGGGGTCACGTACCAATATGACGGCTTCGGCCGCCAGATCGAACGGCGTGACAATGCGGGCAATGTCACCGCCTATTATTATGACGCAAGCGGCGCTCTATTGAGCGAGGAGCAATCGAGCAGCGAGAAGGAAGGCAACGACGCGGTCATCTATTTGACCCACCACGTCTCGATTGCGCGTACGGAGTTGGCTCGGATCGTAAGGCGATGCATCGTTGATTCTGTAACGAAGCAGCGCAATTGCCGGGATCAGGACATCATTTACGTGCACCCGGACCTGTTCGGCCGACCCGCGGCGCTTGTCAGCGCGCGGTTGGACCGCTTGGCTTGGGCCGGAAACTTCGACGCATTTGGGCAGTGGCAAAACCTTGGCGGTTTGCCGGGCGCCGACGGCAAGATGGGCACAGGCGATGATCTAAAATTCGATGTCGGCAATACGCAGATTGACCTCAACACCGATTGGGAATCCGTCGACGGCTTCATGAAGAGCATCGGTCGCGGCAGCATCTGGTCGCGGCCCTCAATCGGCGAGCAGCTTGGTGGACCATCGGAGGGGCAGGATCTTGTAGCTGGACTTACCGCTTATGGCCGCGACTCCCTCGAGTCAGAACTGAGTCTGCGTTTGCAGGTTGGCCGCAGCGAGCAAGGGCCCGATACACCCTTTGGTCCAAAGATGGGGTGGTATGAAGACCAGGATGGCGGCACCGACGGCGGTACGACCGATGGCGGAACGGCGACCCCGCCCAGCGACGCCCCGACAAAGGATCCAACTCCAAACCTCACTCCCTCGCCGACAGTGGTGGACTCAAATCCCGCGACGGATACTAAAGGACCTGGCGCGCCGGACGGCGGCACTGTCATCGACAAGGTCTTAGGTGGGGCAAGCAGTTTCCCTCTCGGCTTGGGAACGGACGTGAAGGCTAGCCCGAAAGAGGCCGAGCATGGGCGAACCCAAGATCCCTGGCGGTGGTCTGAAGGATCCGCCACCGCCCGGCATTGGCGGCGATGCTCCTGGAGGCGGTCCTGGCGGTGGGCCGGCCGCGATTCTCCAATCGGACTCTATCTCGACGAACACGGCAACGGCGGGCGGATCAGTGGTATCGACCATCCAGTCCGGCGGAGCCAAGAAGTGCCCCAAGGGATCGCCCTGCGACACGAGTCCTTTTGAATTGCGGGATCCAGACTATATGGACCCGGCGAACAACGGCACCTTGCCGGATTCATTCGCCAATCCATGCCTCAACGGGCCTGGCGGCGGCATCGCGCAGTGCAGACCACCGGACATGCCGTGAGGTTTGCGAGGGCAAGGCTGCACGGATCGAGAGGGGTGCGCTGTCAGATCTCCTTCCAAGCCGGAGTGGCCGACCACCCAACCCCGACTGTTGAGACCGTTTACAAAGCAGAGCATGCCTCCAGTGTTCCGAGATCCAACGTTTTGCCGTGCTCCCACAGGAACGGGTCCAGGGTAGGCCCGGTTTTCAGGGTTTGGCGTCGAGTTGGTAATATGCAAACCTGCCCCTTGGCCGCGCTCGTTGACAAAGTTAGCAGTGGCATCCGGTCCACCTAAGCGGCCCAGGTCCCGCATGACTCTCTTCTCCCGTTATGACTTCACGTACGCGGTCAAAGAAACCAAGGAAGCCAGAGCCGCGAAGGTGGTCGGTTTGAAACTTGCCCAAGCAGTGGAGGGTATGGACCCGCTCCCCAGCAAGGCAGCTGCCTTATCGAGTTTCCCCGGGGATTCCTGGACTGGCTGGATAACGTCAGACTGGATTACAAAACGAAAACCTACTACCGCTATGGCTGGCGGCGCCTGAGACGACAACGATCGTGGACATACGACTGGATCAGATTACGAGCGACAATGCCGAGAGGCTCAAATTTCCAGGCTCGTCCTCAATGCCAACTGCGTTGCGAACCTTGAGACGCATGCTTCACAAGAAGGAGGAGTGGAAGCTAATCCGCCACGCTCCGAAGATCAATTTCCTCAGGAATCCAGACTTTCACCACGGATGCTAGCCCTCATCGGTATCTCAGGGAGGCTCGACCTACCCTCGAAAAACTCAACCAGTTAGAATTGGGAACCTCACCCCTAACGAGTTTGCCGAGGTCCTGAGATCCTCAGTTCTGCATGGATGAGAAAACCGAGGCAGGCCAAGTGTTCAGTTCATTCGCAAACGTCCTAGTCTAATTAGACGACCTAATTTCTGTGTTATGCCAGGCGTAGATTTGCCATTTTGCTCCCCGCTTTTCGCAAAATCTGAGGTTCCGAGACACGTGGTGCGTGCCCTGCTTATCGATGGCATGGATCAGCAGCGTCACCACACCGCGACTGGATTCTCCTCCTTTCAATTTTGCCGCGACATCGGAAACAAAACGCGCTGTAAATGGACTCCCGCCCTTCCATCTTTCCAGGAACTCCTTTTTCCCAACAACTGTACCGTCAGCACGATGAAAGACGAGGTCTTCTCCGATATGATCTTGAAGAAAACTCAGATCTACATCGCGAGAGTTTTGCTCTGCGTCTGTGATCTCCTGGGCAAGGGCAATCAATTCCTGGGCAGCATTGTCGGCCATGGCGACTCCTGCGTCAACATAATCAGAATAGCACGCTTGAGCATGAAACTCTTATCAGCATTCTTGCGCTCTGCAGTCTCTTCCGTTTCGGCCAGGTGCTCGCTTCCGCGACATCATTATCTCGATGCGCGACACGGGAATGAGAAACGAAAGAGAACTCCACCGTATGCGCAGGGCGACCTGGATTGGGAAACCCGACTCATCTTCGTGCCGTGACGCCAGAAGGAAGAAGACTCGTTCAGATGAGGCACCGACTCTTTGAGCTTCTCCGAGGACGATGCGGTACGAAGCAGGAAGGCTAGGGTTTCCCGTCGAAGCACGCCTCTTCCCGCCATCTAACCACGATCGGCCACTGGTTCAGCCAGTTCCGCAGGGAGGCCGGTGCGCGGCCAGCGCTATCGTGGATCAACTCGACAAACCAGAGCAGCCAGAGCAGCAAAGGTGGCTGGTTTGAAACTCGCCCGGGCAGTGGAGGGCGTGGACCCGCTTCCCGCTAAAGACAAAAACCTACTACCGCGATGGTTGGCGGCTTCTGAAAACGACAACCATCATCGATACGCGATAGGATCAGATTTCGAGTGACAGCGTCGAGAAATTCAAATTCTCAGGTTCGGCGTCGAATGCCAATTGCGCGTTGCGAACGTTGAGAAGGATGCTTCACATTCGTCACGCTCGCAGGATCAAATTGAGGAAAGAGCACGGGCGGCCCTTAGGCTTGACGATGAGGTAGAAACGAGGCTCTTGGCCGCAGCTGCGGTCTGCAGATGGCGGAAGAGCAGCCGCGCACTTTTCCGCGATATTGTCGTCTTGATGCGAGATACGGGGATGAGAAACGAACGGGAACTTTATCGCATGCGCATCGAGAACCCGGATTGGGTAAATCGGCTAATCTTTGTTCCGGATAGCAAGACGGCAGAAGGAAGAAGGCTCGTTCCGATGAGCAAGCGGGTCTTCGCTCTTCTACAACAGCGCTGTGGTTCTCGCTCGGCAGGCTGGGTGTTTCCGTCCAAACACTCCCGCTCCGGGCACTTGACCTCAATAGGCCACTGGTTTTGCCAGGCCCGCAGGAAGGCCGGCCTTTCGGAAGACTTAGTGCTGTATTGCACGCGGCATGACTACGGCACTCGGGTTCTCATGCGAACTGGGAATCTGGCTGCCGTGATGAAAACCATGGGCCACCGAGACGTGAAGACTGCGATGCACTACCAACATCCCGAGCTGGAGATTGTGCGTGCAGCTCTGGACCATAACACAGCAGCCGACATTCGGGTGAAACGGAATGGACTTACGGCGCGTTCTGCGACACACCGAAAAACCGCAACCTTGGCGAGTGATTGAAAACACGGCGACAAGGGCAAGGAACCGGCCTTAAAGTGACTGATCGGCCGTCAGTCATCCATTCTGGTTGATCCTTTTTCTCCGTTACACCACCAGTGTGTTGCCTGGATGTTATCCGGATGGTCGTCTCTCCAAGCTCCTCCCATTCCTTTGGGATTCTTGTGGTCCGGGACTACGTCGCTGTAATCGGTGAACTCTTCGTGGCAGATTGCGCATTTCCTGTCTTGCTCGATGATCTTCCGGTTCAGAAGTTTCCGCATCTCGGCGGCTGATCTTAATTCGCGATACCCACGCGGATGGTGCGGGTCTTCGACTCGCTGCACGCCCATCCTTATTAATAAACGTTCCTTCCGGATAGGCTCCCGGCCACAGCAAAAACGTGATCGGTGAATCGGGCAGTATTGATTGCGACGGAGCCTCATATGGCTTCCTCCTTCGAGATGCAGGACCTTCTTCACCTTGGTAGTAAGAGACTGGAACTGGGATCACAGCGGGTCGATGATCGGAACATCGTCCGACTTTTGGCGGTCACTCTTCTTGGGTTCGATACAATGGGGTCTCTTTTTCGGCCCGAGACTGGTACTTTTGATGATGCGATTTGTTCAAGGCAATCTTCTCGAATCCCGCGTCGAGGCGCTGGTGAATACGGTCAACACCGTCGGCGTCATGGGCAAGGGCATCGCCTTGATGTTTAAAGGGGAGTTTCCCGCGAACTTCCGGGCTTATGAAGACGCCTGCAAGCGCAACGACGTCAGAATTGGCCGCATGTTCCTAACGGAAAACCGCACTTTCGAAGGCCCCCACTGGATCATTAATTTCCCGACCAAAAAGCATTGGCGGCAGCCCTCCAAGCCTGAATGGATTGTCGAAGGCTTGAAAGATTTGCGGCGCGTGATTCAGGAACACCACATTCGTTCGATCGCTCTGCCTCCACTTGGTTCTGGCAACGGCGGACTTGATTGGCGGGATATGCGAGCGGAAATTCAGAGGATTCTCGGCGATCTTGAAGGTGTTGATATTGAGGTCTATGAACCGACGGCGAAGTATCAGAACGTCGCGAAACGCACCGGCGTGGAGGAGCTTACGCCAGCGCGAGTGCTGATCGCCGAAATGATCCGGCGCTATTGGGTGCTCGGGATTGAGTGCACCTACCTTGAAGTGCAAAAACTCGGGTGGTTTCTCGAACGGACAATTCATTCATTGGGCATCGAGGACCCTTTGAAGCTTCATTTCAAAGCAGACAAATATGGCCCCTACTCGGATCGGCTTCGTCATCTGCTCAACGCACTCGACGGAACCTATCTCCACTGCGACAAGCGGTTGAGCGACGCAGGTCCGGCCGACACGATCTGGTTCGATGAAGAGCGGCGGAAATATATCGACCTGTTTCTTCAACAGGACAGCTCGAAGCAGCTCAATCGGGTGTTGGATCTGACCGCCAAGCGCATCGACGGCTTCGAATCGCCTTTGGGTATGGAGCTCTTGGCGACGGTTGACTGGCTGATTGAACGAGAGCATGCAGAGCCAACCGTTTCAGGCGTTCGATCCGGGCTTCGAAGATGGCCGGCAGGAGACGCAGCTGCTGAGCGCAAGCTTCGTCTTTTTGACGAGCGCTTGCTAAAGCTGGCGGTGGATCGACTGGCTGTCCAGGTTGGCTCTGCCGATTCGAACTCGTAGGTCAGTTTCCTTGAGCCCGATTTTCTGCTGGGCGTGAAAGGTTTCGTTCGGCCGTCAGAATCGCTCCCTTCAGGCGTTAACGGGTCTTGGGCCTGCCTGAGATAAGCTTTAAAAGCACGGAGCGGATCACTTCGGGCTGGTGCTCGCCTGCGCTGCCGGCCAGAGTGTACATGCGCTCGAACCCACGAGGGCCTTCAACCTTCATCTCCCAGCCGTCACTGGCGCGAGAACCAACGATTGAGATCCGCCAATCGCCAGGCTCTTGACAGAGTGCATGTTCGATCGAGGCGACAATCTCGGACCCGTTGGCTGGATCACCCGTGTTCTGCATTTCGACAACGACTGCCATGATGGTCTTATTGTAGCGAGGGCACGGAGCAGTCGCATTGGCGAGCTCTTCAGTCGTGCACGTGGAAAAGATCCGGTTGCGCAGCCGTCTCTTCGGGTTCCAGAAAGTTGCTCAGACCGACACCGACAAGCCGATAACGCTGCTTCGGACCCAGGTCCACTCGATCTCGCAGCTTCAGAGCGATCCCCGTCAATTCTTCGCAGGAGGGGGGAGGAGAGCCTGGGGTGTGGCTACGGGTAAGAATCTTGAACTCGCTCGTCTTCAGTTTGAGAACCACGGTGCGTGCGATCCGTGACTCTTTTCACGAAGCCGACCAGAGCTTTTCTGCCAGGCGCCGGATCATGGGCTCGGTTTCTGACAGCGGCACGTCATGCTCGAACGTGTCCTCGACAGATATCGATTGCGTAGGCCGGTCCGGGATGACTTCACTCTCATCGATACCGCGGGCGAGTTCGTACAGGCGCAGGCCGTAGCGGCCAAAATCTTGTTCGAGCGCAAGCAAATCAAGCTTTCGCAAGTCTCCCACGCTCTCGACTCCGAGTTTGGCCAGCTTCTCTCCCGTGACTTTGCCGACTCCAGGTAGGCGTCCAACTGGCAGCGGCAGAAGAAACGCATCGACGTCATCGGGCTTGATGACAAAGAGCCCGTCGGGCTTGCGCCAATCAG
>WNEZ01009191.1_pt1 | contig 23607 bp, 17 predicted proteins | sample 5400521 | NCBI WGS metagenome assembly WNEZ01 (sample SAMN13153339, study PRJNA577476) | soil metagenome | isolation source: 120 cm saprolite under Douglas fir tree site 2 hole 1 replicate 1 | place: USA:California | collected 2015-04-18
CCTGGAGCTATCGCTCTGTGGAAAGGCCTACTGGTGCGTACGCTGGGTGACCAATCCCTTATTCCTGCTAGCGCTCCTACATATACGAATGGACCGGGACAATCGATCTTGCGCGGCGGATTATTCCAAATTCTGCAGCCTGGTGCGCCTTTCCCAATCTGGATACTTGTCATATTATTGCTCGGCTACATCACAGTTATCGGGCCAATTCGCTTTTTCATCATGCATAACAAGTCAAAGGGAGAACGACGGAAGCGCTCTGACTGGAACTGGCGCATTATACTAAGCAGTATTGTCGTCTTCTCTCTTCTTACGTATGGTCTTGCTTACATACAAAAGAGACCAATTATCAATAGCATCTCCATCATACAGCTCAATCAGGGCGGGGACACAGCCCATGTAACAAATTTTTTCAGTCCATTCATTCCTGGCGAGGGTAATTTCCAGATCCATATACCTGCTAAAAGTCTCGCTCAGCCAATAACAAATGCACTTTTTCAAAGCGATTCCAGCATGTCAAACATTGACGAAGATATTGGTATTACCGTTGGACAGAATGAGACCAACATTAACCTGCTGAATATTGGTCCATGGACACTTCACCACTTTGTTTCAGAGGGGGATCAAAAACTACAGGGTAGTTTGCTCTCTCAACTGGTACTTCACAACGGCACTCTATCAGGAACCGTGTCAAATACATTAGATACAGGTCTTAGCGATGTGTATATTCTGATGAACCACAGCTTTGCCTCTATTGGCAGCCTTCCGGCAGGGCAAACCCGGCAGGTGAACGTTTCACTGCATAGCTCGACCCTTAGTGCCGGCTCTACCCTCGCCGATCAGATTGCAAAAGCTAATCACTTACCTGTACCTTATTTTCCCTTCGCAAGTGGCTCACAGCCGAAGAATGATGTCCAGCATCACCTGGCAATCTTATCGGCTCTCAGCGGAGAAGGCTTTACTTATACTCCCTGTGGCGGCCCGTGCAGTACCTATGCCATAGCCGGGAAGCATTCGATAATTACTCCGCTTTTTGGAGAGCCGAAACTGAACCCAATCGATGGTCATGACCCATTGCTAGTAACAGGAGCACCGGCAACATTGATTGGCTGGACTGATCATCCGGTAGATACAACCAACAATGTTACAGTCAATGGTGCAAGCCCAGGCGGCACACATGATGATATTGTTCAGGTACCGCTCAACGTCGATCTCTCAACATCATCGAACCTTACAACTGGTTTTATCACCGGGCAAGTAATTAATGCGCAAGGGAATGAAGTACGAACTACTTCACCGGGTGTTTACACTATAAAGACGGGCAGTATTACTTTTGAATTCACGCTACCTGATGCGGGCAATTTGCAGATGAACAATTTGACGATCAGCGAACCCGTTGTTGTACAAACTGCCGGCATCAATCAGGCACAGGCACGACTGTATAATTGGAATACGAATTCTTGGGATGCCATTACACTCAATAACTTTTCCTTTACAACGACAAACATTAAAGCGTACACTAGTTCAGATGGGCGTGTGTTGTTACAAGTAGTCAATCAGAATGCTTCTCAGGGCGAGCTCTATTTTGGCAAACCGTCATTGAGCCTGAACAATCCTGTCAATTAAAAGGAAATAAGTATGGCGAGCGGACATTCGCGGCAACACTTCAACAAACGTATCCTTGCTCTTGCCGCGTCTTGCTGTGCATTTGCTGTGCTTTACTTTGTCTTCCCCACACAAGCATTGGCACACGAACGCATAGGTGGACCTACGTTTCAGGTGAACGCAGGATTCGAATCCCACTACCGTGACGGAAACTGGGTTCCCGTGCAGGTCACACTACGTAACGATGGTCCTGATTTCAATGGCACACTATCACTCATCACTCCCACCTCACAGTTCCAGGGGAGCACTAGCCAGGGTATACCATCCAATTATCAGGTCTCCATCACTCTTGCTAATGGTGCCCAGAAGCAAGTGATCATGTATCTACCGCTCTATTTCGATGTACAAAACGTAACGGTGAAGTTGCTCGATAGTAGTGGCCACACCGTTGGGTCCCAAACCGCCGCTCTCACTCCACTCATGTCCGGTGATGTATTGATCGGAATCCTTTCCGATCAAAGTTCCGGGTTTAGTTCTTTAAGCGCTGTGCCTCTCCCCAACCAGGGAGGATCAATCGTACTAGAGTTCCTGAATGCAAACACAATGCCCGCTATGGCAGCAGCACTCAAGAATTTCAATATCATTGTGCTGGATAACTTCACAACGACTAACCTGAGCGCTGCTCAGTTGAGCGCATTGCAAAACTGGATTAACCAGGGAGGATCACTTATTCTGGTCGGAGGCCCTGAATGGCACCGCACACTCGGTACATTACCTGCGGGGCTTGTCCCCATAAAGGTGTATGGATCAACAACAATACCAGCAGGGACAGATCTCTTGCCTCCAGGAGGCCCATCGGCGCTACCCTCCGGACAAAATAACATACCTCTCACCGTCCAGTCACCCGTTTCAATCAGCGCTGCAACGTTACTATCACAGGGGAATGGCGGCAAAAGTGCCGTCATTCTCGCATCCCGCACAACACCTTTAATTGTACAAACACACCAGGAACAGGGTACGATTATATACCTTGCCTTTGATCCCACGCTCGAACCCATTCTTGGATGGCAAGGTGCCAGTCTTCTCTGGGACAGCCTTCTATTGCGCAGCCTGGGCGATCAGCTTCTTTCGCATTCCGGCATCTCCCCTGGTATTGGGAGTTCAACTCAACAGGTACAACCCATTTTGGCCAACAGGATGAGCGGCTTCTTACAATCGCTACTCCCGTCGACTATTCCACCTCCATGGCGAACGCTTGGTATCTTGCTCTTCTGCTATATTCTGGCGCTTGGTCCTGTGCGTTTCTTGCTTGTAAAGCGACTGAAAGGCCGTTATTGGAGCTGGCGTATTATACTGAGCAGCATAGTCATTTTCTCTTTGCTCAGCTACGGACTTGCCTACATTGAAAAAGGCTCTTCGATTTTGAGTGATAGTATCACCATAGCTCAGTTAAGCCAGAATGGATCATCTGCCCGCATTACAAGCTACATGGGAGTGTTTGTACCTAACGAGGGTGATTATCAGGTCCACATCCCAGGCAATGGACTGGCGCAACCATCACCTGATAATTTCTCTAACTTTCAGAACGCCTCAGCTAGCCCAATCACAGGAGCACATTCAACGGTTGTGCCACTACAGGACAGGACAGATGTGAACCTGCAAGATGTTAATATCTGGACATTACATACCATTCTCGCGGAACAAGATCGTCAAATACATAAAGGCCTTGTCTATCAACTCGCACTTCAAAATGGATCTCTCGTGGGTACAGTGACCAACACACTTGGTTATGCACTCAGTGATAGCTTTTTGTTGATGCGAAATGATGTGCTCAGTCTTGGACACCTGGCTGCGGGAGAAACAAAACATGTTCAGCTAAAGTTGAGCAGCATACCACTTGTTCCCAACGCAACTCTCGCTGATCTGATTGCTGTTAACACAAATTCACCCACTTACGATGCGTTGCCCGCGCAACCTCAGACCACGTGGCAACGCCACCTGGCAATTCTGTATGCGCTCGATGACGAAGGTCTCTACAATTTCTCACCTGTCTGTACTGGCCTCTGTAATGGATCTGGCAATCCACTCATACCCATACTGCCTTTTCCACCAGGTATAAATTCTCCCTTATTGAGTAACGGCTCTACATCTGTTAGTTCTGTGGGTATTACACCTACATCCGGCTGGGAAAACACAGCTACGATAGGTACTGATCCCCTACTTGTTGCCGGCTCGCCTGCAACATTGATTGGCTGGGCTGATAATCCGCAGGATCTAACCAATAATGTGACCATCAACGATATACATCCCGCTGGTTTCCACGAGACACTCATACAAGCGCCTCTTAGTATCAACCTGACGGGTTCGCTAAACCTGCCTCCCAACTTCATTGCAGGACAATTGATTGATGTCACGAGCAACAATGTGCAGATCCGATACCCCGGTGTCTACTCAATCACAAGCGGCAGTATGACTTTTGAATATGTAGTTCCTGAATCATCCAATGTGCAGGTCAATGGCCTGACAATTGCAGAACCGCCCGACGCTCAAGTTGGATCAGTTTCAGACACAAACTCTTCATCATTTCGCTTATACAACTGGCATACCAATTCCTGGGATACCATTTCACTTAATCAAAATACCTTTACCACGAACAAAGTAGGTGCATACATCAGTGCTACCGGGCGCGTCCTGTTACAGTTTACCAACAAGGATAGTCAACTCGGTTCACTTGAATTCGGCAAGCCAATAATCAACCTGCAAGGCGTTATATCAGGTCAGTTGTCTGTGAACAATTAGCAAAAGTATAGGGAGCATGTATAGCAATTTATGATCAAGATCCAGCATATCTACAAACGCTATCGCTCAGTTCACGCGCTAGAGGATCTCAGTCTTGAGATCCCCCAGGGAGCAATCTTCGGTCTGATCGGTCCGAATGGCGCAGGTAAAACCACCCTGCTGCGTATTCTAGGAGCATTGATCCCACCCACAACAGGCCAGGTCTGGTTTGGCAACGAAGAGGTCACCCAATCGCCAACGACGATACAGCGCAAAATCGGGTATATGCCGGACTTCTTTGGCGTCTATCCAGACCTTACCTCGGAAGAATACCTTGAATTCTATGCCGGTATCCACGGCATTTCACGCCGCAAACGTTCAAATGTTGTTTCAGATCTGCTCGAGTTGGTTGACCTTACCTCAAAACGGGATGCTCTCGTTGAGACGCTATCCCGTGGCATGCAGCAGCGCTTGTGCCTGGCACGCGCTCTGATACACGATCCCGATGTACTACTGCTTGATGAACCAGCCTCGGGACTTGATCCGCGAGCCAGGGTGGAGTTTCGTGAGTTGCTACGAACCTTGCAGGGCATGGGCAAAACCGTCGTCATCAGTTCGCATATTCTGCTTGAACTGGCCGAGATATGTAGCGACATCGCCATTATTCGAGCAGGACAACTGGTCATGGCGGGCAATGTTGAACAGGTTACGCATAGCCTTGGCGGGGGGAACCAGATTGAAGTACGTGTACTGGAACGTGCAACCGATGCAAAACAGCTGCTCAAAGAAATGGCAGAAATCAGTAACTTACTCAATGAGAATGAAGATGGTGAGGTAATCCAGGCCGAATTCAGCGGCGATAATCAAGCGCTACATCGCATCCTGGCCGAACTTATGGCACATGATATACCTGTTGTGTCCTTCGCGCCGCGTAGAGCTGTTGACCGGCTGGAAGAAGTTTACATGAGCATTACGGAAGGAGCTAGCGCTCTATGACTTTTACAGCTTTGCTCATCAAAGAACTGCGCCTGCGCCTGCGTCGTGAGCGTTTCGTCTGGCTTATTATCATCTACTTGCTGGTAATGGGTTTACTAGGCTTCGGCTTCCTCCAGCGAGCAAATGCGTTCAGCGGTGGCTATCAGGGTTACCTGCTCAGTCAGATTGGAGCGCAACTCTACGCCCTGCTCTCATTCATACAGCTCTTTTTGATCGTGTTTATTGCACCTGCCTTTACCGCAACTGCCATTAATGGTGAGAAGGAACGACAAACCTTCGACCTGCTTTTGTGCTCTAAACTTTCTGCCTTCTCACTACTTGCAGGAAAACTGATCGCGGGGTTAGTCAACGCGCTATTACTGATCGCCGCGTCTATTCCACTATTCAGCCTGGTTTTCTTTTTTGGTGGGGTCTCTCCTGCACAAGTTTTCAGCACACTGGTCATATTCGTTATGACCGCTGTGGTTGCTGGCACATTCGGCCTATTTTGCTCCACACTTCTACGTCGCACTACAGTTTCAACTGCCGCAGCATACATATTTTGTGCCCTCTGGTTATTCGCATATCCTGTTATATCCATTCTGACTCTAGGAAGCTCTTTGCCCAGTAACTCTCGCTGGTATATATGGATTCAGTGGCTGAATGCCTGGAATCCAATCTCAGCGCTCAATAGTGCAGTGAGTAGTGGACAAGGCGGAGTAGGTAGCTTTTATTTGTTTCGCCTGCACCTGGCTCCCTGGGTAGCCTTTACGTTGGTGAGTCTTGTGGTAACCGTAATATTGTTTCTTCTTAGTATTGTTTTCGTTAAGCCAGACCCGGCTGGTCGCTTTCTCCCCTGGTTACGTTACCTGGGCAAGAAATCAGAGCAGTCCTAGCACTAACCCGCCTTGTCAAAGACACTACACAGCCAGGCAAGACGAATTGAAAGGCTAGAGAATCATGGCAACCAATGCACCTTCACGCCATGCAGCAATAGCGCATGATGACACTGATGGTGAGAGGTTCATCGAAACCCTACACCCGTGGCGCAGACGGCTATGGGTACAACAGATACTAAGCTGGACAGAATATGGAGTAACCATAGGCATCATATGTATATGCTTTCTGTTGCTCATCTCGCGCTTCATTCCCTGGGCAACTGCTTCATATTGGGCTTTTGGAATTGCCATTGTTATCCTGCTCTGCGCAATGGGAGCTGCCTTATGGTATCGCCCCTCCTTTGCGCGCAGTGCCCATTATATTGATACACAACTGTTATTACACGATCGCTTGAGTACGGCCTGGGAGCTTCGCGACAATTCCGCTCCCATATCAGTCCTGCAACGGCGTGATGCACTTCGGCAATTGAGCAAACATTCACCTTCAGCTACGATTTCTCTGTGGCCAGGACGCATTCGTCTGTTTACATTCGGTATCGCCGCAATTGCACTTGTGTTGCTCCTCTTGATACCCAATCCAATGAATGCAGTACTTCAGCAACAGGCTGCCTTTCAGGTTCGTCTAAACAGGCAGATTGCAGCTATCAACCAGGCTCGTACGGTAATTGATAACCAGGCAGCGATTTCAGCACAGGAACGTGCCTTGATCGATAAAATTCTGCGCGAGGCCTTAGCTCGCTTGCAACAGTCAAGTAGTGAGGAACAAGCACAACAAAGCCTGGCTCAGGCACAGTCAAAACTCAGCCAGTTGCGTGACCCTCAAGCAAGTCAAAAAGCACAGGCGCGTGCAAACGCCAGTTCATCACTACAAAATAGTTCCAATGCTAATGTGAGCAACACAGGTAAGGCGCTTGCTACGGGAGACAACAAAGCCCTGGCTAGCTCTTTGCAGAATCTCGCTTCTCAACTCAATAATATGACTCCAGCGGAGTCTGCTGCCGCCCAGGATAGCGCGAACCAGGCCACAACCGACAGTATCGATCAGGCATCACAATCCCTTCAAAATGCTGCAAATGCGATTGCATCAACTACAGATAGCAGCAACAGCCAAAATTCTAGCCAATCCCAAACGCCTGGTCAGGGACAGAGTCCAGGACAAACGAAGGCTTCCGGCCAGGGGCAGGGCATTAGTGGTCAAGGTGGACAGAACAATACGAATAACAATTCCGGGAAAAATGAACAGGTATTCGTGCCAGGGCAAGTTGGCTCTGGCACAAGCAACATCAGCGTCGACGGCAGTACAGGCACTGTTCAGTCCGGTAAACCTGTACCATACTCACAGGTCATTGCTCAGTATTCGCAAATGGCCCATGACGCCATTAACAATAGCAATATTCCTCCTGATTTGAAAAATCTTATTCAAGACTACTTCAACTCATTAGAAGGGCGACAATAATAGTATGGCAAATAAGCGTGAAAGCACTTCACCGCAAACCGGAGTAGAGACAGCAAACGAAGCGCAGCTTGAAGATCTCAATACGCAAATTGGTAATGACGTCGCAATTTCGGATATCCAGGTAGAAACAGAGCAACCTGGCGAGGCCGATATCGAGACGTTTATGCATATTGCTCAACAGTTGGAAGATGAACTCTGTTCCATTGTTGTCGGACAGGAACGAGTTATCCGAGAATTGCTCCTGTCCCTCTTCGCAGGTGGTCATGTGCTGCTGGAAGGAGTACCAGGTCTCGGCAAAACTTTGCTTGTGCGCACCCTTTCGGACGCGCTTGATCTGAAATTTGCGCGCATTCAATTTACACCAGATTTGATGCCAGCAGATATTGTAGGCACAACCATTGTCACTGAACAATCAGACCACAATACAGCCGGGAGCCGGCGTGTCTTCAGTTTTCAACCAGGCCCTATCTTCGCTAATATCGTATTAGCTGACGAGGTAAACCGGGCAACGCCTAAAACACAATCAGCTCTACTTGAGGGCATGCAAGAACACACCGTCAGTGTAGGAGATGCCACCCGCCCTCTGCCCAGGCCATTCTTTGTACTGGCAACCCAGAACCCGCTGGAAATGGAAGGTACCTATCCTTTACCGGAAGCCCAGCTTGATCGTTTCTTATTCAAAGTTCTCGTTCGTTTCCCAAAAGCCCAGGACCTGATGCGGATTATCGACACTACCGTCGGATCGCAAACACTCCAGGCCAAACAGGTCGCTTCTGGCGAACAATTGATGCACTTAATACAGACTGCTCGAGCTGTTCCAGTAGCAACGCACGTCAAAGAGTACGCAGTACGCCTGTTGTTGGCAACTCATCCTGACCAGGAGGACGCGCCTGATTCTGTTCGTAAATACGTTCGCTACGGCGCCAGTCCGCGCGGTCTGCAGGCGCTCATTATGACGAGCAAAGTTCGTGCTCTGCTCGAAGGTCGCTACAACGTTTCCCTGGAAGACCTGCAGAACGTTGCTTTTCCCTCGCTCCGTCACCGTATCATCCTCAACTTCGATGGCTTAGCCGATGGGGTAACACCGGAGGATTTGATCGAAACGATTATTGAAGAGACCTCAACGTCGTAACGCAAGAAGAGGAGACCACGATGGCTAACGAGAGCAGCATAGCACGCTTTCCTCTTGATGCCAGTACACTACAACGCCTGGATACCCTGGCGCTTATCACGCGCAAATCAATGGCGACAGGGCGACCTGGTCGGCGCCGATCACCACTCGCTGGCTCATCAATGGAGTTTGCAGACTATCGTCGCTACACTCCAGGCGATGATTTTCGCCGTATCGATTGGAGAGCATATGCGCGACTGGAAAGGCTCTTCCTGCGTGTCTTTGAAGCTGAGGAGAACCTGACGGTAACGATATTGATTGACTGCTCCAACTCTATGCAGCATGGAAAGCCTTCAAAAGCTTCTCTAGCATCTTCCATAGCTGCTGCATTATCATACGTCGCACTAAAATGTGAAGATGGGGTCATCGTCGGAGCACTCACCGACCGGCTAGCAGCCTATCGACGAATTGGCAGTGGCAAACACGCTATCTGGACGATTGGTGAATTCCTCAATCATTTACCTGATTCCGGCTCAACCGACTTAAATCGTGCGCTCTATGATCTTGGCAGAGTAGTGACAAGCCCGGGACTTAGTATCGTGATCTCAGACTTTCTGACTCCAGGTGGCTACCAGGTCGGACTACGCTCCGTACGTCAGTTACGTCAAGAAGTGGCACTGTTGCAAATTCTCGCCCCGGATGAGATTGAGCCAGATTTACAGGGTGACTGGCGCCTTCGCGATAGCGAGGGTTCTGGCAAAGTCGAAATAAGCGGCACACCTGCTGTACTACAGGCATACCAGCAACGACTTCTTCTGTTTATGCAGGAATTGGCATCATTCGCTCATGCTCAAGCAATGACATATGCGATGATCCCCAGCGATACGGCTCTTATCGATGTTGTACAAAGACTGCTCAGACAGGTAGAGATAGTCAAATGAGTTTACTTATTCCTGCGGCGCTCGCCTTCAGCATCATTATACCGGCCATCCTCCTGCTCTATTTCATGCGTCCCAAACGGCAAGAGCGAGTAGTTAGTAGCACACTACTCTGGCAGCAGGCGTCACAAGATCTACAAGCAAGCCGCCCCTGGCAGCGACTGCGTATTACGGCGCTGCTGCTCCTTCAGATACTCGCGGCAATCGTGATCGTACTTGTGCTTGCACGACCGGCCACCTTTATACGCAGTCCAATCGGTGGCAACACTATTATCATATTACAGGCATCAGCCAGTATGCAGGCTACTGATGTTCCTCCCAGCAGATTTGAGGAAGCTAAAAGCAACATCACAGATTTGATTGATGGACTCGGACCCAGTGACCAGCTTTCACTCATTACCATGGCACTCACGCCGCAGGTATTGATTGCATTTTCCTCGGATAAAAGCCAGCTCACTTCAGCGCTCCAGCGCGCGAAAGTCACAAACCAGGATGCTGATCTCGAACAGGCTCTCTCACTGGCCACTTCGCTGGCCGCTGGCCACACAGATGCGCAGGTTTTAGTCATCGGCGATGGGCATGTTCTACCACCCAATCAAACACTTGTAGCCCCTTTCGCGGTGCATTACTTGCAAATCGGCACGGATGCTCCTAACGCCGCCTTGCTAGCTCTTGCCTCACACACAATCCAGGGTCAACTTGTCGCACTGGCTCAAGTTGCAAACTATAGCCACCAGCAGCGGTCAATACCGGTCGAGCTATACGCTGATGGTAAACTGGCGAGTGTGCAAACGGCCATCCTACCGGCTGGCGCCAGTGGAGCGCTCCAATGGGGTCCACTGCCACCGGCAACTCGCTTCTTGCATGCGCGCATCATCTCTCAAGATGCTATGACAATTGACCACGAGGCATGGGCCATCGCCGGAGGATCAATGCATGGTCGTGTTCTGTTAGTAACTAAAGGTAATAGTTTTCTCGAAGCGTCGTTGCGTCTACAGTCGAATATCGACCTCTTTGAGACGACTCCCGACAAATATGCGAAAGTTGGCAATTTCGACTTGACGGTGTTTGACAGTTTCGTCCCCTCGAGCCTGCCATCCGGTGCTCTATTTTTCGTCGATCCACCAGCCGGTTCGTACATCTTCGGTCAGTCGGGCGCTGAAATAATTATCAGCCATATCAGTGCTGGCAGTGATAGTCAAAATCTGCTGAACCAGGTTGATCTCAGTAGCATTCATGTAGTGCGCAAGAGCCACCATCTCTCACTGGCACCCTGGATGCAATCGGTCATTGTTACGCCCGAAACACCGCTGCTGGTTGCAGGAGAGCAAAATAACAGGCGCATGGCTGTGCTGAGTTTTAATTTGCACGATTCTGATCTACCTCTGCAACCAACCTTTCCCATCCTCATCTATAACCTGGTCAACTGGTTTCTGCCTCTTCCTGTACCAGGCAATGCTCAAGTTGCACCCTATACACCAGTCACAATTCAGGCATGGCCAGGCGCGGAACGCATAACGATCACCGGACCGGGTCAGCAATCTGTTACCGTCGCTCCCCCATTCCCAGTGACGGCTTTCCATCAAACAGAGAAGATCGGCATTTATTCTGTTACCCAATATACGCTGAATCAGGAACTACATGGCGCTTTTACAATTAACCTGTTCGACCCATTGCAATCGCGCCTGACACCCGCTGCCCAGCTCCCAATAGCTCAAAGCATACCTTTTGACTCTGGAAGCCCCGCCATACCACGTGTGTTACGCGAGATCTGGCCATGGATCGCAGCCTTTCTACTGCTGGTTCTTTGCGCCGAATGGTGGCTTTTCAGTCGCAGCTATACGATACGCGGCGTTTCAAACCTGGAACGTCCAAATCCTCTACAACAATCACGCCCTGGTAGTCGTCCCCAACAACATGGTGTCATTGCCACTTTACAGAACCAGGTAGAAACTCAATTTAAAGCCGTACAGAAGCGCGTAACCAGGGTAAGAAAACGCTTAAAGGGCAAGCAAAAGTCGAAAGGGAAGAGCAATGCTAACGTTTGAGCAGCCATTACTGCTATTGCTCTTAATCCCTATTGGCATCCTGGTGCTACTCACCTGGCGACGTATGTCCCTGCCATTTCCCAGGTCACAGCGCTACCTGATATTGGCATCCCGGCTGCTACTTTTCACGTTGATCGTCACAGCCCTGGCTGGCGCAACATTGTCAGTGCCTATCACACGGCAGGCTGTTGTTTTTGTTGGTGATATCTCCGCCAGCACCACGCCTCAACGAGCTTTTATAGAACAATGGATCAACGATGCCATTCACCATAAAAGACCTGATGACCAGGTTGGCATTGTGGCCGTTGGACGTAATGCGCTGGTTGAGCAATCGGTCAGAGCACAGATTGACTTCTCTCAATTTGAATCCACGCCTGACACAAACTTTACCGACCTGGCCGCTGGACTGAGACTCGCGGCAGCCATACTCCCTCAAGACAGCGAGAGGCGCATTGTGCTCTTAAGCGATGGTCAGCAGAATCTGGAAGACGCAGTACAGGAAGCGCAACTTTTGCAACAGGAAGGCATCCGGCTCGACATTGTTCCCCTCCCTGCATTTGCTGGCCCCGAGGCACGCATTGACGGCCTCAATGCTCCATCTACTTTGCATACCAACGAGCGTTTTCTTCTACACGCCCGCTTCTTCAGTTCTGTAGCTCAGCGTGTTACGCTTCATTTGTACCTTGACCAGACATTGCTATTACAGCAATCACTTCAACTAATCGGCGGAAAACAAGAGGTCACGTTCACGCTAAACGCGCCGCCAGCAGGCACCCACACGTACCGTATCACTATGGACGCCCCTCAAGACACAATCAGCCAGAATAACGAAGCAGCGGTCTTCGTCAATGTGCAAGGGCCACCACACGTGCTTGTCATCGAGGGCAGACCAGGAGCAGGCCAAAACATCACTGCAGCACTCCAGGCCACGCACATCGATGTCAGAGTTGGTGTCCCAGTTGATGTGCCAACGACTCTAGAAGGGTTGGTTAACTACGATGCAGTCGTGCTGGCAGATGTCCCCGCAGTTGACCTGGGCCCTACGCGTATGCAGGTACTACAGTCATATGTGCGTGATCTTGGTCGCGGCCTTGTCGTTAGCGGTGGCGAGAACAGTTATGGTGTCGGCGGCTATGCCAACACCCCCCTTGAAGAAACATTACCGGTGAGAATGGAGATTCCACAGCACAAAGATACTCCTACTATCGCTGTCGTCTTGATCATCGAGAGTTTAGAGAACGAACCAGGAGTAAATATTTCTAAGGAGGCAGGTAAGGGAGTTGTTAGTCTCTTGACTCCACGCGATTACATAGGTGTTTCGTCTGCATTCGGTAATCTGGTCATTCCACTGGAACATGTCACGGACAAATCCTCAATCAATCAGTCTATCGACAAATTGAATCCTAATGATCCCCCGAGTTATCTGGCAGATCTGATGGCCGCGGAAACAGCATTGCTGCATACAAATGCAAAGATCAAGCATGTGATTCTATTAGGTGATGGTGACGCTACTGATAGCTATGCAAAACAGGTGCTCAAAATGGCAAGCGAACACATTTCTGTATCGGTAGTGGGTACCAATATAGCATCGTACGAGGAATTAACGATGATGCAACAGATCGCTGCCTGGGGGAAAGGACGCTTCTACAGCGCCGATAACCCCAACGCCATCCCGCAGATTTTGCTCAACGAGACACAACAGGCCGCTAGAAGAGCGTTCATCGAAGAACCTTTTGTTCCAGCCATTATCACTCCTCATTCTATTTTGACAGGCTTAGGTTCACTTCCACAACTAACTGGCTACGTCGCGACCACACCCAAACCAACCGCTCAAATAGTGCTTACCAGTCACCTGGATGATCCTGTCCTTGCTGTCTGGCAGTATGGTCTTGGCCGCGTTGTTGCCTGGACAAGTGATGCTCTTGGTCTCTGGACTGCAAACTGGCTACAATGGAGTGATGCGGCTCGTTGGTGGGCCAATCTTGTTACCTGGACAGTATCAACACCAGATAGCCAACTCATCGTGAACGGTGAAATAAGCGGAGGAAACGGGCATATCATTGTCGATCTTCCTCCCGAAACTTCAACCACATCTGGACCGGTAAATCAGCAGCAAGTACAGGTCAAGATCATCGCTCCTGATCTATCACAGCAAACTGTTACGTTGCAACCCACCGCGCCTGAAAGGTGGGAGGGCAATTTTCCTACTACACAGGTAGGTGCATACTTGTTGCGAGTAACATGGCAGGCACAAAGCAGCGCTAATACCGGCTCACCCAGCCAGTTGACTACAACCACCGGACTGGTAGTACCCTACTCGCCTGAATTTTCTACTTCGGGCACCGATATGCACTTTCTCAATCAACTCGCCCATGCGGATGGCGGAAGCGTTCTTAACCCAAACGATACCACCTCAGCCTTCTCCACAAACCTGCCCCCAGTATCTACATCTCTCTCAATCATATTCTGGCTATTTGCTATAGCAGCGCTCCTACTGCCAATTGATATCGCGTTACGCCGTCTTTCCAGTCTGGAGTTCCTCGCTGTTGGCTATCATTGGCTGCTCTCCCACCTCGGATTGCGCAAAGCAGCACAAACGAAGGAGAGCACAGACAATCTCGTCCTTGATACCATACGTTCCCGCCGCGAGCAACGTAGAAGCCGTGCTTCAAGCCGCAAGCCAAAGGTTTCCACTACTGCGGCAAGGCCAACAACGAGTCCGGCTCAACCTGACAAATCCGCAACTCTAGACTCAAAGAAACAGCAGGAAGTCTCGATGACTGAACAGCTATTGGAGGCAAAACGCAAGCGATCGAACACAAAGTCAGGTGAAGAGTAATATTAAAGTCAGTGACCTTCAGACCCTATCTATGATTTTCTGCTTGCTTCTGAATTTAGAAAATTCCAAGCAAATCCTTGAGGTTTTCAATGATAATATCAGGCTTGATATCGTCTTGTACAAGGTGAAGTTTCTGACCATCTCGATTGTGTACATATGTAAGCAAGTAGTCATCTGTCAAGCCAGCTTTGTCCTCATCTTCAAATGCGTCTGGAGGCGCATCATCAGGCACCGTTCCTCTACTTTGCCCAACGCTGCTATGCGTTTGATGTTCCCGAGATGCTACATATGACGACATCCATGCCACTTTTGCTTCCTCACGCAATGAAGCTTTCGGTTTCCAGATTGCTAGCATGTTCAGCATTTTTGCCCCTAGTATGTCGGCTTTGAGTGAGTCTCCTACCATAGCAGCTTCTTCCGGTGGAACGTACAACCTATTCAGGGCATACAAGAAAATATCGGGATTCGGTTTGCGAATTCCTAAATCTGCGGAAATAGCCATATGGTCATACTCGAAGTAGTCGAGCAAACCCAGAGTCTGGAGATCTTCATGAAAAGGTCGTCCACCATAGTGACGATTCGTTACTACGCCCAGAATATAACCACGCTGTTTCAACACTGTTAGTGTGGAAAGCGTGTCCTCAAAGAGCAAACGCGACTCGGAGTTTCGTATGCGTAACGCTTCATATATGTCTTCCCCAAGTGTACGATCCGCTTTCGCTATGCCTAGTTTTCGTAGCGCTTCCATTGTCGCAAGTACGAAATCCGGTTCGTATCCAGGATTCTGCCGCGTCTCAAACCGTATCTGCTGTTCGACAGTTCTACGAAGAAGGGTGCCAAGGGTCTGTGATTCCATTGAGGGTAGCTCTTTATCGTTTGCGAAACGACGAAGAACTTGCACGGCCTTCTGATTGGAAGTATGCTCCATACTCAGCAAAGCAGTTTTATCTTTGCTTGTCCAGAGTGTACTCCCGATATCAAAGAGTATACAGCGAATATGATGTTTCATTACCATGTGTGTCTCAATCATTTTTCATTAGTTCTAAATTTGACGATTCCCGATGTGCAAAACAACCAGAATCACGACTGCACCCGTTAACGCCTCTTTACTTGATCTTCAAATACAAGATAACAACATCACACAAGGAAGAGGCTAGTTGATTGCTGGTCTCTTGAGGGAAAGGGGAAACAAGTGGGATTGGCGACACTATCGAGGACAATGCGACTATTTCGCTGTTTATAGCGCGGAGATTGGTAAGGTCTATCTGGTTCCAGTTGATGAAGTAGGCACTACCAGGGCACATCTTCGACTGGAACCATCGAAGAACAAACAGGAAAAGAATGTACGTTGGGCGAAAGACTACGAGTTATAAATGGGCCCAGCTGGGGTCGAACCAGCGACCAATCAGGTAGAGTAGATAGTCAGCGTGTAACCTTTCGGTAGGCTTCCAACTACGTTCTCCCCGAACCGTGCATGCATCTTTCAATGCACACGGCTCTCCAGTAACTACTTTCGCAAGGGGAAAGCTTTCGAGCTTTCCTCATTCGATTTCGTTACCTGTGTCCCTTCCCCGTGTACCGGGCATTACCCCGATCATTTGAGTACTATGGACACTCCGTCGCCATGCGTCTGCCGACGTTTAGGCGATCCCCAAGTTCCCTTAAAACTCTGGTCCGAATGTAGGTTCCTCGTTCGTTGTTTCACTCGCTCTTGGCGAATATCACAGGGAAAGCGTTCAACAGCCCTCATAACCACGGCCATTGACCCTGTAGTACATCGACCTGCCAAATACTCTGTCAGGCTGTAAACAACTGGGGTTCAGGCAATCCAGCTTTAACCATGTTCGGCCTAGCTGCCTGGCATCTCGTCTCAAGTTGCCAAACTTTTAACAACTTCAATGACACTGCACTCACGCAGTAAGAGTTTTAAGAGCACATGGGCGCATTTTTTATGAGCCGACTGCTCTAACCACTGAGCTATGGGCCCTCGTGCGACGTATTGTAACATACCTCCCTCTACTTGGGAAGACTTTTTGCTAGTTTTTACTTTTTTTCCGATCTTGTTGGAAAGGTAAATGGCTCTCTGCTTGCTGAGAATTGGTGCTTGTCCCTCTTCCATGCTTGTTCTATACTCAAGTCACTCGCCTGTTGTCTATCTAGACAAATTCTTTACCAGCACCGAGGAGGATCTGAGATGGGTTTCTTAGACGCGAGGTTTGGAGCCTATCTGGCCGTAGCGGCGCTGCTGATTGTGACGCCCGGGCCAGATACGGCTCTGGTAACACGCCATGCACTCCTCGCAGGAAGGCGTGCAGCCTCTTTCACCACCCTGGGCATCGGGGCGGGAAGCATCATCTGGGCGCTGGCATCGGTGCTCGGCATCGCTGCCCTCCTTGAGAGGTCAGTGGCCGCCTTCACCGTCTGGAAGTTCGTCGGAGCGGCATACCTGGGGTATCTCGGCCTGCGAAGCCTGGTCGCCATCTGCTGGGGAAACAAACAAACCGCCCTAACGACACCTGCTCCGCAGGCGACGCAACTCGGTGAACGGGTCGCCTTCAGGCAGGGACTCCTGAACAATCTGCTCAACCCGAAGGCTGGCGCGATCTTTGCCACGGCGTTGCCCCAATTTATCAGTCCAGGCGATCCTCCACTGCGGTTGTTGCTGATGATGCTCGCCTATGAGGCTATCCTCCTGAGCTGGCTCAACCTCTATGGCTATCTGATCAGTCGGGCCGGGCAAAGCCGTTTTGGGACCCGCGTACGTGAAATCCTGCAAGGAGTAACAGGTGTGGTGTTAATCGCGCTTGGTGTGCGGCTGGCATTCGAGCACCACTGAGCTATGGGCCCTCGTGAAATGAGGTGTATTGTAGTTTCAGACTAATTTACAGGGAATTAATAAAAATCAAAAGAATTGATATACTGTAACCTGGGAAGTATGATATAATAGCGGGTAGTTAAGTATACGTTCTGTTTCCCCAAGTTCATGCGGAAACAAACTGTGTTGTGAGATAGAGGTAGCTCAGGAGCAGAACCGAAACAATTGAAAATTTCTATCCCATGGAGGAAATTGCTCGCAGTTCCTTCAAAGGTTCACTGCTATCTGACAATGTAGTAGAGCGACGACTCCAAACGTATCTAGCCCGGTTTTACCGGAATGATATACAGGTGCTTCACATAACAGAAACACCTGCTGCTGCAAGGGCCGCGCCAAATACTGAGAAGTGGCGCGGTCGATAATTTTTTAGGGGAGCATTCGATGGTGAATGAAGTAACGATTCGTATTGGCGGCGAATCGGGAGAGGGAACCATTTCTGGTGGTGATATTCTCGCATTGGCCGCTGCCCGCTGGGGGTATCACGTTTATACCTTCCGCACCTTTCCCGCCGAAATTCTTGGCGGCCCTTGTCTCTTTCAAGTGCGTATAAGCGACCAGTCTGTGAAATCAATGGGCGACTATGCTGATGTACTCATTTGCTTAAATCAAGAAGCTTATGAACGAAATATTGGTGACTTGCGTCATGGCGGCGTTCTGATCCATGATCCCTCAGATTTTACGCCCGAAGCCGGCGATTTCATAACCTATGCTATCCCTTTTAATGAAATAGCCCGCAAAGAAGTTCAGCTTTACCAGACAAAGAATATGGTCATGTTGGGCGCGATTTCTGGCTTGTTTGGGCCAGCGTTAGAAGCTATTGCCCAGGTGGTTGAGTCCAAACTTTCCAGATCACGTAAATCAAATCCCATTTTGATGGAAAAGAATATGCTGGCGTTGGAAATTGCAAAGAAGTATGCAACAGAGCAATTATCTAAACGTGATCCATTTCACCTGGGAACAGTAGAGAAGGCTGATCGCGTTGTACTTAATGGGAATCAGGCAGTCGTTGCTGGCGCACTTGCTGCGCATTGCGGCTTCTTCGCAGGATACCCCATTACTCCAGCAAGCGACATCATGGAGGGATTAGCAAAAGAACTACCGCAGGTCGGTGGAACTTTCCTGCAGGCAGAAGACGAAATAGCCGCGCTCGCCGCGGTTTTGGGAGCCTCCTTCACAGGTGTGCGTTCGATGACGGCTACCTCTGGACCCGGCTTCTCCTTGATGACCGAACTCATTGGCTACGCTTCAATGGCAGAAATACCGGCTGTGATCGTAGATGCGCAACGCGCTGGCCCCAGCACAGGTATGCCGACCAAGATGGAACAATCCGACCTGAGTTTCGCTCTCAATGCTGGTCATGGCGATACCCCACGCATGATTGTAGCTCCCGCTGATGTCGCCGACTGCTACTCCCTGATGCTCCTTGCCTTCGAGATGGCCGAACGCTACCAGATGCCCGTTATCTTCCTGAGTGACCAGTCTTTAACCTCCCGTGTTGAGAGCGTCGATCGCAGCGTCTTCAAACCAACAGAATTACACGGACGACTCCAATTCAACGGTAATGGTGCAAATGGAGCTAGCGCACCGAGTGAAGCGGTCACCGTTGGCGCAGGCGCAATAGAGCATAGCTATGCACGCTACACTTACACTGCAAGCGGTATCTCTGCCATTTCGGCCCCTGGACCAGGTGCATATACATATGTCGCAACAGGCCTGGAACATGACGACCGCGGACATCCAAATTACGAACCGGAAAACCATATAGCAATGATGGAGAAAAGATACCGCAAGCTTGCAACCGCGGCTGAAGAACTACCTAAGCCGCAAAGATACGGCGATGAGGATGCCACCATCGGTATCATCGGCTGGGGATCGACGGAGGGTACGATTCAAGAGGCCGTGGATCGCGCGCGTGCCAGGGGATATAAAGTTGCGGCGTTACATCCTAAGATACTCTCACCGTTGCCTGATCGTGCTATCCAAGATTTCATTCGCTCAGTTAAAACGGTAATCGTACCTGAGTGCAACTACTCAGGTCAACTGGCTAATCTACTGGGCGCTAAATATGGGTTACAGGCGATCCGTGTGAATAAATTCGGTGGTATCCCATTTACCGCTGGTGAAATTTTGCGTGCAATTGAGGAGGTTAGCTAATCGTGACACAATCAACTTTAACTCTAACTCCAAAAGATTATAAAAGCGAAGTAAAGCCGACCTGGTGTCCAGGATGCGGCGACTTCGGTGTACTTAATGCTATCTATAACAGCATGGCAAGCCTCAAGTTGCCTCTAGACCAGACCGTTGTTGTGTCAGGCATCGGCTGCTCAAGTCGCCTCCCACACTTTGTGGAGACATTTGGGTTTCATAGCCTGCATGGGCGCGCATTACCCGTGGCCCAGGGGATGAAGATGGCACGTCCTGATTTGACCATCATAGCGGTTGGTGGTGACGGTGATTTTTTCAGTATCGGGGCTGGCCACCTTATTCACGCGGCTTTACGCAACATTGATATCACGGTAGTCGTTATGGATAACGAGACCTACGGATTGACGAAAGGCCAGACTTCGCCAACATCCCCTACAGGTCATACCACGAAGTCAACCCCTTATGGCCTGCTCGCTTCACAATTCAACCCCATTGCGACTGCGCTGTCACTGAACGTCAGTTTTGTTGCTCGGGGATTTTCTTCCAAACCGAAGGACCTCGCTGCGCTGATAGAGCAAGGCATTAAGCACCACGGCTTTTCGTTTATCCATGTCCTCAGCCCATGCCCGACGTTCTACAACACGATGGACGTGTGGAAAGGTACAGTTACGCCGATTTCAGCCGATCACGACACGCATAATCACTCTAAGGCGATTGAGTTAGCCATGGAAACGGAGAAGCCCTATGTTGGTCTCTTCTACCATGAAGAGCGACAAACTATGGATCAAGCAGCGCACCATTTAGTACAGCAGGCTAAAGAGTTCGATCTCAATCGTTATATGGCTCGATACTCTTGATACCTCCATACCTTAATATAAAGGGGCAAGGTTTTGAATACCTTGCCCCTCGTCAATTTCTGTTTGGATTGGCTTTTTCTTAATGCGATTGCAAAGTTGTATCGATCGGCGGTGTCATACTGGATATGTTGATCACAGCGCGAGTAAAATCCTCACCACAAGCACGGCAAAAAAGTCCGCTTTCATTGTGAGAAAGGCCGCCTATAGCTGTCAATTGTACCTCTGCAGGCTTCCCACACCACTCACAACGACTTCCACGAGGAACGCCATCAACAGAGATCGGTCGTCTAAATTCATTTTCGGACATAAGGTATCCTCCCGGTTAATGCTGATCAGTCAATAGCTGAGCGGCATTTTAACAAACATAAGGGGGAACCCGTATCTAGTGGCCAACAATAGTAGTAAACCCACGGTGACACGGCATATACAAAACGCGCATCATCGCCCAGGAGCAGCTCCGCTCATTCGATCGACAATAGTGAGAAGTGATGTATATCATCGATGCACATCAAATATAGCATATTTTTATGGAAAGTGCCAGTCCGAGGTACTTTTCGTAGTAGCCTCATTTAAGATCTAATCATCTAACGCAGGGAATCGCGAGGAGAGGCGATCACCAATAACCCATCCAATAGCACCGAGTCCAAGCGTGAGGCCAAGCCAGATAAGTAAATCTGTATTCAGAGCAACATTCAATATGGCTAAGATGGCTGCAAGCACAATGCCCAGCGTCAAGCCTAACGTTACACCTATGAGACAACCTGGATGAGACAGATTACGGCCTCGCAACTTCTTCATCATAACATGCGTTCTTCCTTCAACTTCTTCATACTATGGTATTTAGGATGATAGCTCGATATCTGTGATGCGTCAAGATAGTAAGGGAATATCTGCATGGGAGAGCAAACAACACAAAAATTCAACAATTCTGGACAATAAACAAAAAATATGAAGTATTTTCTTACCATATCTCCCTTGCATCTTTTTCGTCAGTCACTTAGAATAATAAGTATAGTTCAGTTCTGGTATACTGGCATGCGATTCGTTCTGGATCACCTGCTAATAGCTAAGGTTGTAGGTACACCATTCATGCCCTGTATTTTGTCACAACGTTGATTATCATTCAGAAAGGACGTTAATTCCTATGTCACAAACACAGACAGATTTCGAATTGAATCCTGATGTTCTTGACGAGATAGTTGAGGAAACCGGACGAGTTTGGATGGTCTGGGTGTTCACCCCACTAGCTCTGTTGGCAGTAGCTGGAGTTGCTTACTTCATCATACGCCGTTTCTTTGGTAGCTCGGATACGTAACTTTAGCTTTGAAGAGGTGTTTGCGTCACCCTAAGTTAGGAAGCATATTTAGGTGCAAATGTTCTTCAACCGAAGGTGATGCAAACGTTCCCTGCCTGCGATTTATATCGCATCACAAGCAGGTAACGCATTAAAATACCATTTTCCCTTATATGTGGTTGGATGTAGTTAATGAAACCCAGACGAATATGATGCATGCGAAAGCCACACTTCTGACTAATACCTCCTCGCATTTTTGGATATAAAACCTTTTTACCATTCAGTTTAGATTCAGGTCTATGTACTATAACATATCCAACATACCGGAATATGATATGATGAACATATGTATATCACGCTCATTCACCGGGTCGTAGAGTGGATCACCAGGTGATATCCCATGAACGCACACATTTTGATAGTCGATGATGACAACCGCGTGACGTACTCATGCTGACAGCCCGCGATGCCGTTGCTGATCGTGTAGCGGGATTGGAAACTGGAGCAGATGATTACCTTGTAAAGCCATTTGCGCTAGAGGAATTACTGGCGCGAGTCAAAGCGCTCCTGCGAAGACGCAATCCTCCTGATATCACTCGCGAAGTGCTGGTTTTCGAAGACCTGGAATTAGATACCGCAACACGCCAGGCGAAGCGAGGCAATCGCCTGATTGATCTAAGTACGACAGAATTCGAACTCCTCTCGATCTTTATGCGCAACCCACGCATGGTCTTGACCCGTTCATTGTTGATGGATCGAATCTGGGGAAGTGACTTCGAGGGCGGTCCCAACGTATTAGAAGTTTACATCGGCCACCTGCGAACCAAGTTGGAACAGCAAAGCGAAAAACGACTCATTCAAACAGTACGCGGGGCAGGCTACGTCCTTCGGTATTGCCTTGTGGATATTTGGAACTATTGTGTATACTCAAGCGCAGCAACGAGCTTACAGCGATCTAGACAACGCGTTAAGTAGTCGAGCCGCCAGCGTAAGACTTGGTAAAGACCTCCTGGCTAACCAAAACCCTTCTAATCTTCCCTTTTCTTTGCCCAGTGTCGATGGACTTGGATCCGGCGGTGTCGCAATTGAAGTGTTGGATAACCAATTGCACCTGCTCGCAACTACATCAGGCAACCTGGCAAATGGTATTCAATCAGGTTTAACAGGTTTAACTGGACTTGGCGATAGTCCTGTGCCATGGGACATGCGGGCTGCTCAACGGATTTTGCGTAATCCTTTCTCCAATAATGGTGATGCTAACAGTATATACAGCACGATTACATACCAGGGTCAGCACATTCGCGTATATACACTCATGAATAATGATTTTGATGCCGGACATATCATTCAGACAGCACGTTCAGAGCAAGATATTGAGCAATCTCTGACAGATCTGCGGCTTCTACTCTGGCGCGGCGGCACTCTTGTTATGGTATTAGCCTTAATCGGTGGATGGTTCATTACGTGGAGCGTATTGTCAGGAGTAAAGCGTATAACAAAGACTGCGCAAAGCATCAGCTCCTCTCGCGATTTCAGCAAACGCGTACCTGACAAGTCACTCTTTGGTCAAGATGAACTAACCTCACTCGCATTCACTTTCAATGAAATGTTGGCAAGCCTTGAAAAGACATATCAACGCCAACAACGCTTTGTCGCAGATGCCTCTCATGAACTGCGAGCGCCAATTACCTCAATTCGTTGCAATCTCGACCTGCTTGCTAAAGCTCCTGATCTCCCACCCGCAGAAGCGCAAGCAGCATTGACCGACGCTCGCGCCGAAGCGGATC
>WNEZ01000966.1_pt1 | contig 23586 bp, 20 predicted proteins | sample 5400521 | NCBI WGS metagenome assembly WNEZ01 (sample SAMN13153339, study PRJNA577476) | soil metagenome | isolation source: 120 cm saprolite under Douglas fir tree site 2 hole 1 replicate 1 | place: USA:California | collected 2015-04-18
GAGGCGTACCAGCCGAGCCTTGAGGTGGCGAGGACGTTGGGTCAAGCGTCCAGGTCTATTCAGTACTTCGGGTCTTTTGCTCGGTGCAGACGCTCGACTTCGATGAGCACGGCGCCGGCGGTTTATTGCCCGGCAAGGGGGTTGGTGCGCCGCCCCGGTTCTGCCAGCGCGTCAGAGGAGCGGCGAACGTGCCCAGGCTCTGGCGAGTGCTCGCGTTGACAACCGTGAGCTCAAACCAGACGTCGGCCTCCCTTTGCGCTGCGGCGCCGAAATAGAGGAAGCCTTGTCCGCGTCCCTCTGGAGTCAGCCGAAGAGCCTTCTCCATCAGATCGGTCCGCGGCAACTCGTAGGGAACCCGTTCGGGAACGAAAGTCGTCCCCCCACCTCGCTCGTGTTTTGGCACCAGTCGCGTCGTGGTCGCGATCGGCTTCAACTCGGTTGCCGGCATCGCCTTATAGCGGATGCCCGAGCTCCCGATGAGCGCGAGATCGGCATAGAGGTATGAAATCCCTGTCGGATGCTCGATCGAGACCCAGACCGGAGTGAGCCCTTCAGCGAGCGCTGGGTCGCCTTTCCAGGCGATACCGTCCGCGAGGATCCTGAGATCGGGGACCTCGGACACGGATGCCGAGTTTGGAAGGAGCGGCGGCGGTGGCGCGGGGAGGGGGGTTGATGTGGCGCAGCCCACGGCAGCTGCTGCCATTCCAAGGAACCAGCTTGCGACCACGGCTTGGTGCGCCAAGCCACCCTCCAGTCGTCCGGAGTCGACCACTGCTTCGGGCGGGAATCAAGCAACGACATCGCCGGGCCAGGTGGCGGGAGAGCAGCCGTCGGAAACAAGTGCCCGCTCCTGAACCAGATCCTAGTCGCGGTTGTAGTAGGGGCGTGTTCCCGCGGCGTGGTCGGTCGCATCGATGATCGCGCGAACCTCGGGGACGACGCGGCGGACCATGACCTCGACGCCCTGTTTGAGCGTCACCTGCGAAGCCGAGCACCCCTGACATCCGCCGCTCATCGCGATGTAGAGGGTTGCGTCCTTGACGTCGACGACGGAGATCTTGCCGCCGTGAGAGGCGACCGAAGGGTTGACCTCGCGCTCGAGCAATTCCTCGACTACCCGGCGGATTTCCGGGTCGCTCCTCCCGCCGGAAACCTCGCTCGCCCGGCGCTCGAGAATCGTCGGGACTCCGGAAAGCAACTGCTCGCGAATGGCGCCGCCGACCGGTTTCATCAGCTGCAGCCAGGATGTGTCACTGCTTTTGCCGACGGTGACGATGTTGTCCGAGACCAGCACACTGGCGATCCCGGCAATCTGGAAAAGGCGCTCGATCAGCGGCGAGCCGGCGGCGCGTTGCGCGCTGTCGAAGAAAAATGGACCCCCGGGATGGATCGGCTGGCTAACGGTGAACTTGCAGAGAGCCGAGTCGAGTTGGGATGGCTCCGCCCGGATGGTGATCGCCGGCGCCTGATGTGCCCTCTCAGACATCATAGGAGGCTCGGGCTTTCGCGCTGTCCCCGAGCGAGCGGAGGTGCTCGAAGGAGTAGATTCCCGAGCCGTGACCATCGTTCCAGGCGATGGTAATGGCGTAGGTGCCGACGCTGGTGATGGTGCGGGGGGCCACGTCGGTGCGAACCGTCTTCGGATCGAGCATCTTCTTCCCGCTCATTTCCTGGACGCAAAGCGCGCACATGCAAGCGAGTCGGAGATCCCGGACATCCAGGTCATCCCGACGGCCGTCCTGCCAGAGCACGGAAAGCGTTCTCGGATCCCGCCGGCCGAATCCCACCGGCGTGGTGCGGCCGCCATTCGCGATGGTCGCATTGTCGAACCAGCCGGGGGTGCTTCGTGCGTCGTCCCAGGTCCAGACGAAGGCATCGAGGACCGCGCTCACCGAGGCGTCCAGCTGCGCCGAAAGCCGTTTGGCGATCGCCCGATAAGCCTGGGCCGCGGCGGATTCTGGGTGGCTGACGAGGATCGGGCGGCCTTCGTCCCCGCTGGTGACGATGTTTGCGTCGAGCGGAATCTCTCCCAGGAATGGAACGCTCAGGTCCTTGCTCATTTGAGCTCCGCCGCCGTGGCGGAAAATATCCGTTCGCTCGCCGCAATGCGGACAGACGAACATGCTCATGTTTTCGATGATGCCGAGGATGGGCACCTGCACCTTCTCGAACATCCGCAAGCCGCGGCGGGCGATGGCCAGGCTGACATCTTGTGGCGTGGTGACGATGATCGCTCCCGAAAGAGGCGTGCTCTGGGCGAGCGTCAGCTGGGTGTCGCCGGTGCCAGGGGGGAGATCGAGGATGAGATAGTCCAGCTTTCCCCAGGCGACGCCACCGAGGAACATCTGAAGATACTTGGTGACCATCGGTCCGCGAAGGATCGCGGGCGCGTCGTCTCCGGTGAGCATGCCCATCGAGATGACCCGTAACCCGTACGGTTGGGTGGGGATGGCCCGCCCTTCCGTATTGACCGCGGGCGGCTGGCCGCGAGGGACTCCAAGCATCACCGGGATGCTCGGGCCGAGAATGTCCGCGTCGATTAATCCGGTCTGCGCTCCCGCCTGCTGTAACGCCAGCGCGAGATTTACGCTCACCGTCGACTTGCCGACGCCGCCTTTGCCCGAGGCCACCGCGATCACGTGGCGGATGCCGGGAAGCTTCTCTTTTGGCGCGGCGCCGTGGGGGTGAGCGGTGGGGGTCACCCCTTTTGGAACACTGCTTTCCATCAAATCCTCTGACTTTCTCGACAGCCAGGGATGGCCCGCTGGCCTTTGGTTTCGAACATACTCCCCGCGGCAGCGTCTGGGCAGCTACATCCGCTCACCGTCCTGACGCTCGAAGGAATTGGAGGCTCCGGACATTGGGGCAAGATCTGATCAAGGGAACATCAGATCTATTGATAACGCTGGACTATTTGTTCGGTTGAGGGGTCATCCTCAAATAAGGCTTAAGCTCCTTGTGACCCTTGGGGAACTTCTCCTGAATGACCTTGGGGTCGGTGATCGAAGGGAGGATCACGCAATCTCCACCGTCCTTCCAGTTGACGGGGGTAGCGACCGAGTGCTTGTCCGTCAGTTGGAGGGAGTCAATCACCCGCAGGATTTCCTCGAAATTCCGGCCGGTGCTGGCGGGGTAGGTAATCATTGCCCGGATCTTCTTGTTCGGGTCGATGAAGAACACCGAGCGAACTGTAAAGGTGTCGTTCGCTTCGGGGTGAATCATGTCGTAAAGCTTGCTCACCTTGCGGTCTGCGTCGCCGAGGATGGGGTAGTTCATCTTCGTGCCCTGGGTCTCCTCGATGTCCCCGATCCATCTTTTGTGCGATTCGACTGGATCGACGGAGATCGCGATCACCTTGACGTTGCGCTTATCGAAGTCCTTCTTGGTTTTCGCGGCATAGCCAAGCTCGGTGGTGCAGACGGGCGTGAAATCCTTCGGGTGAGAGAACAGGACCGCCCAACTGTTCCCGATCCATTGGTGAAATTGGATTGGACCCTGGGTGGATTCCTGCGTGAAATCAGGGGCTACGCTTCCAATGTGAAGGCTCATGCCTTTCTCCTTTCTCAATATGCTGCGAAAAGGTCGTCTACTCCTCAGGCCAACGCGAATCAACCCATTCAACGGACGCGCGATAGTGCCTCCGGCAGGCAACCGCGGGCAAGGGGAGCCGTGGACCTCCGCGCGGAGCGTGAAATCACCCGCTTGAATCACCAGCGAGCGATTCAAAACGAGCCTGGACGCGCCGCGCCATGCGCGCAATCAACTTGACAAGAAGATGAACGAGGACAACGCTCGCGCCGCTTTCGCTACTCGCTACTCGCTGGAGGGTTTCATGCGGATCGGTCGGCGAACCTTCTTGAAGGCAACGGCGTTCGGCGGCGCAGTCGGCATGGGCGTCGGATTCTTCGACCTCTCGAAAGCGAGAGCGGAAATGCGCGAGTTGAAGATATCGCGCACCACCGAAACCCGAAGCACCTGCCCGTACTGCGCGGTGGGGTGCGGGGTGGTGATTCACACCCTGGGCGACAAATCGAAGAACGTGATTGGCTCGGTGGTGCACGTCGAGGGGGATCCCGACCACCCGATCAGCCGCGGCACCCTCTGTCCCAAGGGGGCCTCGCTTCGGGACGATATCAACAACACCAACCGGATCCTTACCCCCAAGGTACGGCGGCCCGGCTCTGACAAGTGGGAGGACATCTCCTGGGACGAGGCGATCGCGAAGATCGCCCGCCACGTCAAGACCACGCGCGACCGGACGTTCGTGGCCAAGAATGCGAAGGGGCAGGTCGTCAACCGCACGCCGGGCATCGCCTGGATTGGCGGATGCACCGACACCAATGAATTCAACTACCTCCAATGGAAAGCGATCACCGCGCTGGGGGTTCCCTACCGGGACAGTCAAGCGAGAGTTTGACACGGTCCCACGGTGGCCAGTTTGGCCGCCACGTTCGGTCGCGGGGCAATGACGAATGGCTGGGTAGATATCAAGAACGCGGATGTGATCCTGGCAATGGGAGGTAATCCCGCGGAGAACCATCCCGTCGGTTTCAAGTGGTTCATCGAGGCGAAGAAGACACGCAACGCAAAATTGGTGGCGGTGGATCCCCGTTTCACCCGGACGGCCGCGGTGGCGGATCTCTATTCGCCGATCCGCGCGGGAACCGACATCGCGTACCTCTACGGAATCATCCGGTATGCGATCGACAAGAAGCGGTTCCACGAAGACTACGTGAAGATCCACACCAACGCCCCCTACATCATCAGCGAGAAATTCGGCTTCAAGGACGGGCTGTTCTCGGGCTTCGACGAGGCCAAGAAGGAATACTCCAAGGACACCTGGGCCTACGAGCCGGACGAGAAGACCAAGGCCTATCAGGTCGATCCGACGCTGCAGAACCCGCGCTGCGTCTTCCAGTTGTTGAAGAAGCACGTCGACCGGTACACGCCCGAGATGGTGGAGCGGATCTGCGGCACGCCGAAGGAAACCTTCCTCAAGGTCGCCGAAGTGGTGACCTCGACCGGCAACGCCGAGCGGGTGGGAACGGTCACTTACGCACTCGGCTGGACGCAGCACTCCACCGGCGTGCAGATCATCCGCACCGCAGCGATGCTCCAGTTGTTGCTCGGAAACGTGGGAAGGCCCGGGGGTGGGGTGAACGCATTTCGCGGACACTCGAATATCCAGGGCGCCACCGACATGGCCGGCAACACCGAAATCCTCCCCGGCTATCTGCGCGTCCCGACTGCGGCGATGACCACCCTCGCCGAGTACCTCGAGGTCAGCACCCCCACCACGCTGAACAAGCAAGCGTGGGCGACGATGAACTACTGGGTCAACTATCCGAAGTTCATGGTCTCGCTCTTGAAGGCGATGTACGGCAAGGCGGCAACGAAGGAGAACGAGTTCGCCTACTCGTGGCTGCCGAAAATGGACGGCAACTACTCCTGGATGTACCTCTTCGACGACATGTACCGCGGCAGCTCGATGCGCGTGGGAGGGAAAGAACCGGGGCCGGAGGGATTGATCACTTTCGGCATGAACCCCGCGGGGCTGGGTCCCAATTCGAAGAAGATGGTGTCCGCGCTTTCCAAGCTGAAGTGGCTGGTGGTGGTGGAGAACGTGGAGACCGAGACGGCGGGGTTCTGGAAGGCCCCCAAGGAATACGCCGGCCCAGACCCGTCGCAGATTCAGACTGAGGTTTTCATGCTGCCGGCGGCGAGCTTCGCCGAGAAGGATGGCACCTTCACCAACTCGGCCCGTTGGATGGCGTGGAAGTGGAAGGCGATCGACCCGCCCGGGGACTCCAAGACGGATCAGGAAATCCTCGCTCGGATGTTCCTCGCCATCCGCGACCTCTACAAGAAAGAGGGCGGAGCGCTTCCCGATCCTGTCCTCAACGCGAGTTGGAGCTACACCAACCCGATCAACCCGGATCTGGGCGAGGCCCTCAAAGAGATCAACGGCAAGGCGCTGGTTGACCTAAAGGACCCCAAAGATCCGAACAAGATCATCAAGGCCGCGGGGCAGCAACTCGACGGATTCGGGCAGCTTGCCGACGACGGCTCAACGATGTGCGGCAACTGGCTGCACTCCGGCGTCTACACCGAAGCGGGGAACCTGGCACAGCGGCGGAACAACGCGGACCCCCAAGGGCTCGGAATGTTCCACAACTGGGGGTTCTCATGGCCCGCCAATCGCCGGGTGATGTACAACCGCGCTTCGGCGGACGCCGAGGGCCGGCCCTGGGATCCGAAGCGGAGCGGCATCCAGTGGAACGGCGAGAAGTGGGTGGGCGATGTGCCGGATATCAAGCCCGACTCGCCGCCCGGCCAATACGGGGCGTTCATCATGCTTCCGGAGGGAGTCGGACGGCTGTTCTCCCCGGCGTTGAACGATGGTCCCTTCCCCGAGCACTACGAGGCGGTGGAGGCTCCGGTCGACAATCCCCTGCATCCGAAGATCACCTCCAATCCGATCTTCAAGAAGTTCTCCTCGGACAAAGACGTCTACGGGACCAAAGAGAACTTCCCGATCGTCTGCACGACCTATCGATTGACCGAGCACTTCCACTACTGGACCCAGCATCAACACGATGGGAAGTTGAACAGCCTCCAACCCGGATTCTTCGTCGAGATCCCCGAGGCCCTGGCTAAGGAGAAAGGAATCGAGAACGGTTCGCAGGTGAAGGTCACTTCGGCGCGGGCGCAGATCCAGGGCGTGGCGATGGTGACCAAGCGGCTGCGTCCACTCAAAGTGGATGGCAAGGAGCTCTGGCAGATCGGTTTTCCGATTCACTGGGGCTATGCGGGCGATCCGTCTCACACCGGGCCGCTGGCGAATCTCCTCACGCCCTCGGCAATGGACGTGAACGCCTGGTGCCCGGAATACAAGACCTTCTTGGTGAAGATCGAGAAAGCGTAGAGGAAGAACAAGATGCCATCTAACCATCTCGAGATCCGCCGTTCCTCAGCCTCCCTGCGGGGAAGCGAAACCGGCATTCGCGAGCTTCCCATCGTTTCCAAGTACATCGACACCTCGACCTGCATCGGGTGCAAGGCGTGCGAGGTTGCCTGCCAGGAATGGAACGATCTGAAGACCCAGAATACGCACCAGACCGGCACCTACCAGACGATGCCGGCGACGGCGCCTGACTACTGGAACCTGATCCGCTTCGAGGAGCGCGAACAGGAAAATGGCGGCCTCACCTGGTTGATGCGCAAGGACCAGTGCATGCACTGCGCCGATCCAGGCTGCCTTGCCGCATGTCCCGCGCCCGGTGCGATCGTCCAGTACACGAACGGGATCGTCGATGTGAATCCCGACCAGTGCATTGGCTGCGGCTTGTGCGCCACCGGTTGTCCGTTCGACATTCCCAAATTCCACGAGACGTCGGGGAAAATGGCGAAGTGCACGCTGTGCGTGGATCGGGTCGAGGTCAGCCTCGAGCCGGCTTGCGTCAAGTCGTGCCCGACCGGTTGCCTCCAATTTGGAACAAAGCAGGACATGGTCGCCGCGGGGCAACGCCGGGTTGCGCAGCTCAAGGAGAACGGATTCGCCAACGCGGCGCTCTATGATCCGCCCGGCGTCAAGGGCACCGGGGTAGTCACCGTGTTGGCTCACGGCGATCATCCGGAGTGGTATGGCCTTCCCCGCGACCCTCACGTCCCCTGGACGGTCAAGTTCTCCAAATCCATCCTCAGGCCCTTGGGATTTATCGCGATCTTCGGAACGATCGCCGGCGTCTTCGGGCACTTCATGCGCCATGGTCCAAAGAATCCGCCAGAGGGGGGACCAGGCGCGGAAAATCGCGTCTGACCCAGAAAGGCAGAGTAGATGAGCGACATTTCGACTCGTGCTCCAGTTGGTCCAGTGGCCCCAGTTGCTCCGGTCCATGAGACGGCTGATGCGGCAGTGATCAAGGGGCGCCACTCCGAAAACGTGGTCGTCGGCGAAGAGATCGTCCGCCACTCAATGCTCTCTCGCGTGATTCACTGGAGCGTCGCGGTTTCGATGGGGATCTGCCTGCTGACCGGCCTTCCAATCTGGACGCCGATTTTCGGCTGGATGGCATTCCTCTTTGGCGGCCTTCAAGTTTGCCGCTGGCTCCACCCCTGGGTCGGGATCTTCTTTTTCGCCTCGTCGGTGGTGATGTTTTTCCACTGGGCGAGGCAAATGTGGCTCAGCAAGAGCGATTGGGCCTGGATCGGGCCGAGGCTCTTCTCTTACATGAAGAGCGAGACGGATGACTCTCAGGTCGGCAAGTACAACGGCGGGCAGAAGATCTTCTTTTTTACCTCGGCGCTCGCGGCTCTGGCTCTGGTGCTCTCCGGCGTGGTGCTCTGGTTCCCGCTAAGCTTCGGACAGGGCTTGAGAGAGCTAAGCTGGATCCTCCACGACCTCACCTTCATCCTGTTTACCGCGTCGATCATCGGCCACATCTACCTGGGCACTGCTTCGGAACCGGGGACCTTCTCGGCGATGACCCGGGGTGCAGTCAGCAAGAAGTGGGCGCGCTTCCATCACCCCCGGTGGTATCGCGAAGTGACCGGTGAAGAGTCGCGGCGACGCTAAGGGACCGGTCGAGACTGCCTTCGAAGGACGCGCCCGGCGCGCTGAGCTGCTGGCGGGAGAATCGGCTTCGACTTCGGCGGTGGCGCCGCTGCGCTTTGCGGGGGGGCTGTACCGCGTTCAAGGAGCGATCGCCGGCGCAATCCAGGCCCAAAGCGCGACGCGCCCGCTGACCGGTTCGCTCGCCCGCGACGCGGACGTCGTTCTCCGGGAGGCGCCGCGGCTTTTTCAGTACGTCCGCGAATCCGCGCCGGAAGCCCTGGCGAAGGAAGCGCTCGCTCGAAACAAAGACGACGCCTCCGTCGCCCGCTCGCGAATTCTGGTCTACTGGGGGGACGAAGTTGCCTCCCAGGGAGACTACCTTTCCCGGGCGGTCCTTCGCCCCTATGTCGAGGTCCTCTCCGCGCTTCAGATCAGTCCGGACCGGTTGCACCGGAGCGGCCGCTGTCCCTTTTGCGGCGGGCCGGCGTGGATCAGCGCTCGCCGCTCCGACTCTGGAATGGACGGCGCTCGACGCCTTCTAGGGTGCGCGCTTTGCGGCAGGGAATGGCAGTTCAATCGCGGCCGCTGCCCCTGCTGCTCCGAGGAGGAGCCGAAGAAGCTGCCCTCCTTTCAAAGCGATGCGCACCCCTCCGTGAGGATCGAGGCCTGCGAGACCTGCCATCGCTATCTGAAATCGATCGACCAGACCCTCGATGCCCGGTCCATTCCCGAGGTGGACGACCTGGTCTCGTTGGCGATGGATGTCTGGGCCCTCGAAGAGGGCTATATCCGGCTGGAGCCTGGCCTGGCGGGCGTTTGATCAGCCGAGCTGTGGCGATACCGGATCCGCCTCGCCCGGTTTCGGGAGGAGCGCTTGGTACGCCCGGGCGAGCCTCTCCTGTGGCCAGCCGAGGAAGATTCCCTCCCCGCGGTAGTGAATCTCCTGGGCGTTCACTTCCACCAGAACGATTGCTCCGTCCCCACCCGGCGAGGACGCCTCGAGCTTCCACGCCGCCCGGGTGACCTGACTCATGCGGGACCGGACGTTGACGCGCTCGAGCGGTTTCGCCACCACGCCGCTCAGCCCGTCCAGGTTCTCCTGCTCAACTGCGTTGCTCAACGTCCACCTCCGAGAAAAGACGTGCCGCCTCTGTCTCCTCAAATCGAAAATCGGGCGGCACCTGTCAACCCCTTTTACATCAGATTTGGCAAGACAATTGGTACCGGCAGAACAGTCGTCAAATGGAGCTGCGATGTCTTCGACTTCGCCATCGCTACAACTGATATGCAGTTGCCTTTCCGCCTTGGACCGTGGTTTGCGCACGGCTTACCGATGTAGAGAGAGGATGTCGCTGAGGTGAGAAACGACCATTACTCGCTGCCCCCGCGCCTCTGGAGCCGCGTTTCCGCGGTCCTCGACGACTGGGACCGCTCCGGAAAGGTGGCCCGCCTCTGGGCAGGCGATCCTTCGTTGTGGACCGGTCGCGACGAGAAATCCTGGCTGGGATGGCTGAACATTGTCCAAGAACAGCTCCTCCACCTGGAGCCGCTGCTCGATTTCTCCGGGGAAGTAAGACGATCCAAGTATTTTCGACACGCGCTGCTGATGGGAATGGGCGGGTCCACTCTTTTCCCGGAGGTGCTCGCCCGAAGCTTCGGCTCGTCGGAACAATTTCCGCAGATGCTCGTCCTCGATTCGACGGTGCCCGCCCAGGTCAAGGCGTTCGAGGAGACGATCGATTTCGACCACACGCTCTTCATCGTCTCGAGCAAGTCCGGTACCACGCTGGAGCCGAACATCTTCATGCGGTACTTCTTGCAGCGCACCAGGGAAACCGTCGGTGCGGCCGAGGCTCCCCACCGGTTCATTGCGATCACCGACCCCGGCTCTCAGCTTCATCGGGTCGCCGAGGCAGAAGGGTTCCGGCACATTTTTTTCGGCGTCCCGTCGATCGGTGGCCGGTACTCGGCGCTGTCGAACTTCGGCATGGTTCCCGCGGCGACGATGGGTCTGGATCTCCGCCAGCTGCTCAGCCGGGCGGAGGAGATGGTCCAGAGCTGTTCGGAGAATGTCGCCGCAAAGGAGAATCCGGGCGTGCTTCTGGGCGCCGTGCTCGGTGCGCTGGGCAAGGAAGGGCGGGACAAGGTCACGCTGATTGCTTCCCCTGGGATTCGCGGGCTCGGGGCCTGGTTGGAGCAGCTGCTGGCGGAATCCACCGGCAAGAATGGCATCGGATTGATCCCGGTGGATGGCGAGAAGCCCGCTTCGCCCGAGGTCTACGACGAGGATCGCCTCTTCGTCTACTTGCGATTGGCCTCGTCGCCCGACGCCGAGCAGGACCGCGCCGTCGATGCATTGAGCAGGGCCGACCAACCGGTGGTCACTCTGGCCCTGCGCGACACCTTCGACATTGGTTCCGAGGTGTTCCGATGGGAGATGGCCACCGCGGTGGCGGGCGCAGTCCTGGGAATTAACCCCTTCGATCAGCCGGACGTCGAGGCGAGCAAGATTGCGACCCGCGAGCTGACCCAGCAGTTCGAGAAAAAAGGTGTGCTGCCGCAGGAACCGCCGCTTTTCGAAGTGGACGGGATCCAACTGTTCGCCGATCCGAATCTAGCAGCCATCCTCCCCAGCGGAAGTCCGGGTGGGCTCGCCGGGATTCTCAAGGCTCACCTCGACCGTTCATCGGTGGGGGACTATTTCGCGCTGATCGCGTATCTGCCGATGAACGAAGCGATCGAGCGCAGGCTCCAATCGATCCGCCATCCCGTGCGCGACCTTCGACATCTGGCAACCTGCCTCGGCTTTGGTCCTCGCTTCCTGCATTCCACCGGACAGGCATACAAGGGCGGGCCGAACGAAGGCGTTTTCATCCAGATCACCAGCGACGATCCGATCGACCTTCCGGTGCCGGGGCAAAAGTATTCTTTCGGAGTGGTAAAGACCGCTCAAGCCCGGGGCGACTTTCGCGTTCTCGTCGAGCGTGACCGGCGAGCGTTGCACGTCCATCTCGGGCGGAACTTTGAAGCCGATCTTACGACCTTCGAGCGGGCAATGGCGGAGGCCCTCAAGTAACCCGAACGGGTGCCCCTCAGGCGATAGGAGACAAGAATGACGAAAGTGAGTGAGTGAGATGGCGGCGGCCCAGTCTTCGTCGCCAGATCGAGTGGCGGATCCTTGCGTGGTGGTCATCTTCGGCGCCCTCGGTGACCTGACCAAGCGAAAGCTGCTGCCCTCGCTGTGCAACCTCGCCAACTACGGAACGCTGCCAAAAGAATTCGCGATTGTCGGGGTTGCTCGAAGGGAGCTTGGCGAGGCGCAGTTTCGGGAGCAGATGCGAAAGGAAATCGAGCAATTCGGTTCGCTGATCGACCGCAAGACCTGGGCTCAGCTGGAGGAGAAGCTCTACTATGTCCGCGGCGACTTTCAATCGGCGGAAACCTTCCAAAGGCTCAAACAGAAGTTGACGGAGCTCGCAGCGAAGCACCAGACCGGCGGCAACGTCTTGTTCTACCTGGCGACTCCTCCGGATGCGTTCGCGGAAATCGTCCGGCAGCTCGGAGAGGCCGGCCTGGCCAAACCCGAGGGTGGGTTTTGGCGCAGGGTGATCATCGAAAAACCGTTCGGCCGCGACCTCGAGTCGGCGATGGAATTGAACGGGAAGTTGCGGGCAGTTCTGGGGGAGGAGCAGATCTATCGGATCGATCATTACCTCGGAAAGGAGACGGTTCAGAACGTGATCGTCTTCCGCTTCGCCAATGGAATGTTCGAGCCGATCTGGAATCGCCGTTACATCGATCACGTTCAGATCACCGTGGCGGAGAAGCTCGGCGTCGAAGGACGAGGTGCCTACTACGATCAGGCCGGCGTGATGCGCGACATGATCCAGAACCATATGTTTCAGCTCCTCACCCTGGTGGCGATGGAGCCTCCGATCACTTTCGCGGCGGAGGCGGTGCGCAACGAGAAGTTCAAGGTGCTCCAGGCAATTCGTCAGCTCGGCAGCGAAGAGGTGCTGGCGAAGACCGTCCGAGGTCAGTACGGGGCTGGATTCATCGAGCGGGAGAAGGTCCCCGCCTACCGCAGCGAGCCCAACGTCTCGCCGACCTCGCGCACCGAGACGTTCGCCGCGCTCAAGCTCGAGGTGGAGAATTGGCGTTGGGCCGGCGTTCCCTTCTATCTGCGCTCGGGCAAGCGCCTGATCCGGCGAGAGACGACGATCGTGATCCAGTTCCGGCGCCCCCCGCTTTTACTTTTCGAGAGGGAAGGCGTGGGGGAGATCGAGCCGAATCGGTTGGTGATCGAGATCCAGCCCCACGAGCACATCAGCATCCACGTCAAGGCGAAGAAGCCGGGGACGGCCGCCGAACCCGCAGCGGTCAAGTTGGACTTCAGCTACAAGGATCTGGGTCAATCAGAAGAGGCCACCGGTTACGAGCGCCTGCTCTACGATGCGATGATCGGTGACACCACCCTCTTTCAGCGCGAGGACATGGTGGAGGCGGCCTGGAGGGTCGCCACTCCCATCCTCGACGTCTGGTCCACGCTTCCGCCCCGCGATTTTCCAAATTACGCCGCCGGCACCGAAGGGCCCGTGGCAGCGGCTGACCTCATCGAACGCGACGGTCGCAAATGGGTGAACGGTGGGTAGGTCCCTGTTGAACGATCGATGATCCTCTCCGCGGATATCGGCGGCACCAAGACGAACGTCGCGCTGTTTGCGGCCCAAGGCAAGGGCTTGCGCCGGGTGGCGCTGGAGACCTACGCCAGCCGGGAGCACCGGAGCCTGGACGAGATCATCGATCAGTTCCTCGCGATTCACGACGGTCGAATCTCCCGGGCCTGCTTTGGCGTGGCTGGTCCGGTGAAGCAGGGGAGAAGCGAAACGACCAACCTCGCCTGGGTGGTGGATTCCGCCCGATTGGCGCACAAGCTCGGGCTGAAGAGGGTGGGATTGCTCAACGATATGGAGGCGACCGCCTGGGGAATTGCGGCGCTCAAACCCCGGGACATCGAGGTCATCAACCCCGGCAGCGCCGACCCGAAAGGCAACGCGGCGGTGATCGCGGCGGGTACTGGTCTGGGCGAGGCCGGCCTGCAGTGGAATGGCATGGAGCACTTGCCCTTCGCCTCCGAGGGCGGTCATTCGGATTTCGCGCCGCGAACTGAGCTGGAGGTAGAGCTTCTGCGATACTTGATGCAGCAGTTCGGCCGGGTCAGCTACGAACGCGTCGTCTCCGGTCCAGGATTGCACAACATCTACGGGTTCTTCCGGGACATCAAGAAGGCGGAAGAGCCGGCCTGGCTGGGCGAGGAGCTCTCCCAGGGAGATCCGGCGGCGGTTATTTCCCGCGTCGCGCTCGAGGGTCGCGCGTCGATATGCGAACAGGCGCTCAACCAGTTCGTGCAAATCTACGGAGCGGAGGCGGGCAACCTCGCGCTGAAGATGATGGCCACTGCGGGCGTTTACCTGGGCGGGGGAATTGCGCCCAAAATCGCTGAACGTCTCAAGAGCGGAGATTTTCTGGAGGCGTTCTTTTCGAAGGGACGCTTGCGCCCACTGATGGAACAGGTGCCGGTGCGGATCATCCTCAATGATGGGGCTGCGCTGCTCGGCGCGGCGAGGTGGGCGTTGCGCCAGGGTCCGGCGGGTTGGCGAATTCACCCCGGGCGTTCCGCGGTCCGCCGGCGTCCGATCCGAGAGTCGGCCAGGCGCGGGTGAGAACGCGGCTGTCTCCCCAGACGAGAACCCGACCCGGAGCGCTTTTCGGCTCAAGCGATTCAGCCCAGGAAAGGGTCGCTCGTCTGGCTTACGGATCGACCCGCGGCAAGCCGCCTGCATCGCTCGTTCTAGCTGGAAGGGGGTCGGTGCCTCGCCCGATCGCGGGCAGCCTCTTCGATGCAGCGCACGACGAGCGCTGTCCAACCCGTCTGGTGCGAAGCGCCGAGCCCGCGCCCGTTGTCGCCGTGAAAGTATTCGTGGAACCAGAGCATCTCCCGCCAGTGTGGATCCCGGGAGAGTCGCGCGTCGGAACCGAAGCAGGGGCGAAGGCCACTTGAATCCGGCAAGAAGAGCTTCGCCAGGCGCCCGCTCAAATCGCGGGCCACCTCCAACAAGCTCATCCATTTTCCCGACCCTGTCGGGCATTCCACCTGGAACGAATCGCGGTAGAAGTGATGGTAGCGCTCCAGTGCCTCGATCAGCAGATAGTTCAAGGGGAACCAAACCGGACCTCGCCAGTTGGAGTTTCCTCCGAACAGCCCGCTGCTCGATTCGCCGGGCTCGTAAGCGACCTGCCGCTGTTCGGCTCCGATCCGTTGATTGTAGGGCATGGTCTGGTGGATCTTCGACAAGGAGCGAACTCCGTAGGGGGAGTAGAACTCCTTCTCGTCCAGCGCATAACGCAGCAGGCGTTGGAGTCGTTCACGCGATGGGAGGGCAAGGAGCAGGTGCTCGCCATGGGTTGGACTCTGACCCGGCATCAGATAGGTGATGTCGCGGGTAAGATCTTTTCGGTTTTCAAGGAACCACTTCATCCGTTTCTTGAAGCCGGGCAGACGATCGACGACCCGGCCCTCGAGCGGTTCCACCGCGAGGAGTGGGATGAGCCCGACGGCCGACCGGAGTCGCAAGGGAATCGCGGCGCCGTCGACGCGCAGAAGGTCGTAGTAGAAGCCATCTTCTTCGTCCCATAGGCCCATCCCACCCAGCGAATTGATCGCGTCCGCAATCGCGACGAAGTGCTCGAAGAACTTCGAAGCAATGTCGTCGTAGGCGACGTCCTCCCGCGCAAGCTCCAGCGCGATGGCGAGCATGGTGGCGCAGTAGAAGCCCATCCATGCGGTACCGTCGGCTTGATCCAGCTCGAAACCGGGCTGCAGCTTGGACCGATCGAAAACTCCGATGTTGTCCAAACCGAGAAAACCGCCGGCGAACAGGTGCCTTCCCGCGGCATCCTTCCGATTGACCCACCAGGTGAAGTTGAGAAGAAGCTTTTCAAAAGCCCGAATCAGAAAGCGCCGGTCCCGCTTGCCCTTGTTCGCGGCGATCTTGTACACGCGCCAAACGGCCCAGGCGTGCACCGGTGGATTGGCGTCGGAGAGGTCGAACTCATAGGCGGGAATCTGCCCGTTGGGGTGCATGTACCACTCGCGGAGCAAGAGGATGAGCTGCTCCTTGGCGAGCTCCGGATCGATCGTCGCCAGGGGGACCATGTGAAAGGCCAGGTCCCAGGCGGCGAACCACGGATATTCCCATTTGTCCGGTACCGAGAGGACGTCGCGGTTGTAGAGGTGCGTCCAATCGTGATTGCGGCCGAGTTTGCGCTTCTCCGGCGGCCGCGGCTGCGCCGGATCTCCTTCCAGCCAGGCTTTCACCTCGTAGTGATAGAACATCTTCGACCAGAGCAGCCCGGCGTAGGCCTGGCGGACGACGCGCTGCTCCTCCTCTTCGAGAAGAGGACTGATCCGCGCCGCGTAGAATGCGTTGGCTTCGGCGATCCGCCGCTCGAAGACGGCGTCGAACTCGGGGCCAAATGGATCGGCCGCAGAGCCCACGTCCTCTGACAGGCGGAGCCGTACGATGGTCTGCGCGCGCGCGGGCACTTCGAGCACCGAATACAAGGCGGCTTTCGTTCCCGCACTCTCGGAATTGACCGCGGTCGAATCCCCGTTCACGACGAAGAGGTTGAATCCGTCCTTGGTCCCTCGGCCTTCGTTTTTTCCGCCGAAGAGCCGCTTGGCATTGGTCTGATTCTCGGTGAACAGCAGGCGGACCGGAGAGGAGCCGGCACTCTCCCAGCGGATGCGAAAATTTCCGAGCGTGGCGTGTTGAGCGAGCAAGTCCCGCCCATCCGGGGCGATGCGGGGACGGGGCCAGTAACCCTCTCCGACGCGACCCCATGACCAGCTGTTGCGAAAAGAGAACGTCGGCAACAGGTGCAGCGAAGCAGCCTCTGGCCCGCGATTGGCGACGGTGATCCGGATCAGGATGTCGTCTGGAGTTGCCTTCGCGTACTCGGCGAAGACGTCGAAGTACCGATCCTGATCGAAGATTCCGGTGTCCAGAAGCTCGTACTCGGGCTCGCCTTTCCCTCGCCTCGCGTTCTCCGCGACCAACAGCTGATAGGGGAAGGCTTGCTGCGGATACTTGTAGAGCGCCTTGAGATACGAATGCGTCGGGGTGGAATCGAGATAGAAGTAGCATTCTTTGACGTCCTCGCCGTGATTGCCCTCCGGCCCGGTGAGCCCAAAGAGCCGTTCTTTGAGAAATGGATCCGCGCCATTCCACAGAGTCAGGGAGAAGCAGAGCCGGCACTCGCGGTCGCAGATGCCGAGCAGGCCGTCCTCGCCCCAGCGGTAGGCCCGCCCACTGGAGTGCTCGTAGGGGAAGTCCTTCCAGGATGAGCCACCCTCGGAATAGTCCTCGCGAACGGTTGCCCACTGGCGCTCCGCCAGATAGGGGCCCCAGCGCTTCCAGTTCCTCTCACGCCGGGCATCTTCGGCGAGCCGGACGGACTCCGGATCGAGAGCGGTGCTGTTCATTCTGCTCGTTTAACATCCGAGGATGGATCGCCTTAACAATTCTTCACGCCGATCCGCATCCAATCGCAATACGGCGGCCGGCGGTGGTTGATACATTTGCGTAGACCCATGTCGTTTCGCGTCCTGCTCATCGATGACGACCGGCGCCTGTTCGACCTGTTGCAGACCTATCTGCGCCAGTACAGCGTTGATCTGACCCACGCCCCCGACGGTCCGCGCGGGCTCGCGGCACTTGAAAGCTCGGACTACGACGCGGTTTTGGTGGATGTGATGATGCCGGGGATGGATGGTCTCGAGGTCTGCAAGAGGATTCGTGCCAAGAGCAGCGTTCCGGTGATCATGCTCACCGCCAAAGGGGATGAAACCGACCGCGTGGTGGGCCTGGAACTGGGGGCGGATGATTACGTGGCCAAGCCCTTCGGTCCGCGAGAGCTTCTGGCGCGGCTGCGCGCAGTGCTGCGCCGAGCCCACCCGGAGGCAGTGTCGGAGCACCTCCAGGTAGGTCAGATCGAAATCGATGTCCCGGCGCGAGCGGTGCGCGTGGCCGGAAAAGCGGCCGAGCTGACCGGGATCGAGTTCGACATCCTTCTCGCGCTCGTCCGACGAGCTGGGAGGGTGGTGCCCCGCGACGCGCTGATGATCCAGGCGGGCCGGGTCGACGTCACGGTGAGCGAACGCACGGTCGACGTGCACATCTCTCATTTGCGACAAAAGCTGGGCGATGATTCCCGGGTGCCGAAGTTGATCAAGACGGTTCGAGGGGTCGGCTACGTGCTGGCCAAAGAAGCGACGTGACTCGATTCTATTTCCGCGGCGGGATGCAACGGCGGATCTTCTTCTGGTTCGGCGCGAGCATCCTCACCGCGAGCATCGTCTCCGCCCTGGTCACCTGGGTCGCGGGGGGCCTGGGCGAGCCGATGTGGCGCCGGCACCTCGAGGCCAATCGAAGCTTCCTGCGCGACCAGTTCGTCCAGGCCTGGGATTCGCCGTCCGAACGCGACGAGCTGGCGCGCCAGCTGTCGCAAACCATGGAACGGGACGTCACGGTGGTGGATCCCGCGGGGCGACCCCTGGCGACCTTCGGAGGCGAGTGCCACCGGCCCGCCCACACGATCACCATCGAGCGGAACGGGCAACCGCTGGGCGCGGTGCGCATTTGCGCTCGCCATCGATTGTGGATCGCCTGGCGGCTCGGTCTTCCCCTTCTGCTCGCCGTGGCCGTGCTCTGGGCGGCGTCCGGCGCGATCGCGCGAAGGCTGGGCCGGCCCCTGTGGGAGATCTCCGGCGTGGCCGAGGCCCTCGGCACTGGCAAACACTCTAGCCGCGCCTCCATTTCCCCGCGCGACCCCGGCGAGTTTCGAGTCCTCGCCCAATCGATCAACGACATGGCCGATCGAATCGAAAAACAGATGGCCGACCAAAGGGTGCTGCTCGCGGCCGTTTCACACGAGCTTCGAACGCCGCTGGCCCGGGTTCGCCTGCTGGTCGAGCTTGCGCGCGAGCGCGGAGCCGACGACAAGACGCTCGATGAGCTGGAGCGAGAGGTGATGGAGATCGACACCCTGGTGGGTGAGCTCCTGGCGAGCTCGCGGCTGGACTTCGCGGCTCTCAAGCCGGTCGAGCTGGATGCGGTCGAAGTGGCGATTCGGGCCCTCGAGCGGGCCGGTGTCGATCCAGCGGTGCTGTGCGTAGAGACCCCCCGCACCCGCTTCCTGGGCGATCCCACGCTGATCGCTCGGGCGCTGGCGAATCTGGTCGACAATGCGGTGCGCCATGGCGGAGGGCTTTTGGCCTTGAGAATCCAACAGCGTCCCGGCTCAATTGCGTTCGAAGCGGACGACGCCGGGCCCGGATTCGCGGACGGGGATGAGGAGCGAGCCTTCCAGCCGTTCTATCGGGGAGCCAAGCAGAGCCGTTCCGATGGCGGGTCGCTCGGGCTCGGGCTTGCGCTCGTCCGCCGCATTGCGGAGGCCCATGGCGGCTCCGCCCACGCGTACAATCGTCCCGGCGGGGGAGCCCGTGTCGTGGTCGAGTTGAAGCAGGCCGGAGAGCTTGGCGACGCGAAGAGCCCTTCCCCGCCGGCAGACGGAGCCGGGCGGCTCCAGTCCAGCTAAGCGAAGTAACGGGCGACAGAAAAAAACTCTGCCGGCGGGAATTTGTTCTGTCGCCACGGTCTCGCGTTGAGAATCTGTTCAACGGCCCAGGCTCGCGGTGGGAGTTTGTCCGCGCTGTTTGCGACGCGTTGGAGTAAATACCCGCCGTAGAGAATTTACTCCAACGGGCAATCGAGCTGTGGGTAGCTTTGATGCCAAGCCGGCGTCCGGATTCCGCCGACCAAGGGATTTGTTCCGCTGCGCCCCGAGAGGCGTTGAGAATTTGTCTCAACGTTCCTTTGCACCGGTGCAGAGTTCTTTTCACATGAACTGGTTACTTGACGTTGATAGACTGGCGAGTACTTTCATCGAGACACTTTAGGTGTCTATTTATCGGTCGAGCACTGGCGAGTAGTTGCTTCCGATTGCATCGACGCAAGTACTTTACATCTTGGCTGTCTACTTTCCGGTATGGTAACTGTCACGAAGCTGCTGGAGGCAAAGCGACATGAGCCTATTCCCAGGAACTATGACCCTCGCCGAGCTTTCAAAGCGGGCGGGTATGACGCCTCGGACAGTTCGCTTCTATCTCCATCGGGGTCTGCTTCTTGCGCCGCGTTTTCGCGGTCGCCACACGGGGTACAAGGAAGAGAACCTGCCTCGTCTCCAAGCCATCCGCCGACTTCAAGACAGATTCCTGCCCCTCGACGCGATCAAGGTCGAGCTCCAGAGGATGACGCTTGAACAGATTCGCGACCTGGCGAGGGGAGGAAAAACCCCACCGCTCGCGCCGGCGCCGGCAATCCCTCCGGACCCGCCGACGGCGAAGGTGGATGACGTGGCGACCTGGCAACGGTGGCAGCTCGCGCCCGGCCTCGAACTCCACCTCTCCCAAAGCGCCGACGGCCGATCCCGCGCCCTCGCGGAAAGCCTTATTGAGCTCGCCAGGTCAGGCTAGGAGCCAACCGCGAGAAGCTAAGCGGCCGAGCGCGATCGCCGCGAAAATCCCGCTCGGGGCTCAAGCCAAAACGCGCGCTGCTCGCGTAGGCGCATGGCGAGGAGCGCCCACCCCGAGGCGTTGCCCCGCCGATCCGAGATTCTACGATTCAGGTGCAGTTCAAGCGGTCTTGAACTATACGAACCGCATGGAATCCGCCCTCGATCTGAGTGGCTTTCTGGACCAGGTGGAGCACGGACTTCATTCCGTTCTCCAAGACCCCTCGCTGCCCGAATGTGAGCTCGACGGGGGTACGCTGATGCGAGCGGCCCGGCACCTCTGCATTGGGGCGGGAGGGAAACGGATTCGGCCGCTGATGGTGCGGCTTTTCGCAGATGCTTGCGGTGCACCGACCGAAAATCTGGTCAACGTCGCGGTGGCAGCCGAGTTGATTCACTCCGCAAGCCTGCTGCACGACGACGTGGTGGACTCGGGCATGTTCCGCCGAGGCCGGCCAACGGTGAACGCCCGTTGGGGCAACATTGTTGCGGTGATGAGCGGGGATCTGCTGCTGACCAGCGCCCTGACCCGCCTTGCGGCGATCGATCCCAGGCTCACCCAGGGGGCAATCGCGGCGGTCGCCGAAATGACGCGAGCGGCGATCGCCGAAGTCGAGGCGCGGGGGGATATCGGCCTTTCGGTCGAACGCCTCCGCGCGGTTGCTGAGGGGAAGACAGGCTCGCTTTTCGCTTGGTGCGGAGCATCGGCGGCTCTTCTCGCCGGCGATGCGCGGGTAGGAGATCGCCTGGCCGCATTTGGGCGCCGCCTTGGGATTGCGTTCCAGATCGCGGACGATGTTCGCGATCTCACCGGAACCGACCACGGAAAGCCTCAGTACGCCGATTTGCAGTCCCGAACACCCTCGGTTCCGATCCTGCTCGCCGCCGCCAAGGACCCCGAGCTGCGAAAGCGAATCAAGGAAGCCTGGACGTTTGCAGCAATGACACCCGATCGGGCGCGGGAGCTGGGCACTGCGGTCCTTTGTTCGGGTGCAGCGGAGCTTGCGATCGAACGGATGAATCTGGAAATCGAGGCCGCGATCGATGCCCTGGGCTCCTGCGCCGCATCGCGAGGCGGCGCAGAGCTGGTCCTCTGGGCCAGGCGGCTGTCGATCGGGGTCCAGAGGCGAGAGGAAGTGCCGGAAAGAGTCGTTTCTGGATGAACGGGTTTTCGGATGAACCAGGCGACCAGTTCCAAGGAGTCCACCGCGTCACTGGCCCGCTGGGAACAGATGGCGATCGACGCGGTGGGCGACGTGATCGAGTTCTGGGGATTCAAGCGAAATCAAGGGCGCGTCTGGGCCCTGCTTTACCTGCAGGGCGTAGCGCTTCCGGCGAGTGCGATTGAAAGAACGCTCGGCCTCTCCAAAGGAGCGGTCTCGATGTTGATTCGCGACCTCGAGCGCTGGAGAGTCATTCGCGGGGAGCGGAGCCCGGGCGATTCGGCCTGGCGATATCGGGCGGAAACGGAGTTGATCCGGTTGGTCACCCGGGTGGTGGAACAGCGGGAGGGTGAATTCATCACCCGCATCCGCGGTGAAATCTCGGAGGCGCGTCGACTCGCGTCGGAGGCGGGCAATGTCTCCCCGCAACAGATTGCCCGCCTGGAGAAGATGAACTCGCTGGCGGACCACACCGAAAAGGCGCTAAAGCTTTTCATCCGGACCGCTCGCCTGGACGTGGGAGGCATGTTTGAGGTGTTCCGAGAAGGCACCCGCGCCCTGCGCAAGCGGACGTAAGGCTCGAAGGAAAGCTGATGGACTCGCACTATGATCAAGTGATGAAGAAACGCGCCGAAGCGCAGGACGCGACGGCCCGCCTTTATTTTGCCTATTCCACGGTGCTCGACCGGGCGGCTTTCGAAGAGTGGCGCAGCCAGCACAACTACTCCTTTTTCAACCTCCCCGAGGGAAAGGTGGCGGAAGCGATCGACGTCGACCTGGTCTATGATTTTCTCTCCCGCTGGTGGGGTGGGCGGGTTGCCGGCCTGGTGGACCGCCCGGGCGCGTCGGTGTTCGGCCGCCTGATCGAGATTCCCGGCAAGGACTGGCCGATCATTCAGCACAAGGAGGGCGCGGTCACCGGGATGTGCATCGAACGGGAGGTGACGGTCCGCTGCGAAGGACGCGAGCAGAAAGCCACCGCGTTCACCACCCGGCCCCAGCGAGCCACCCAGGAGGGACCGGTGAGCGGCCGGTTCGTCGAAGCGTTGGTGCGCGGAGCCAAAGCAGCGGGCTTGCCCGACGCCTACGTCCAAAGGATCCGCCAGGCGCTCTAAGTAAACTAAAGCTGCACCGCGGGCAGTAGCCAGAGCACCCCGAGCGGAGGAAGGGTGAACTCGTACGAGGCCGGCTGCCCATCCCAGGCTTCGGCGTCCGGAACGATGTGGCCAGGGTTGCCCATGCCGGATCCACCGTACCTGGCCTCATCCGTATTGAGGATCTCGACGTAGGGATCCCGCTGCGGCAGGCCGATCCGGTAGGCGTGCTTGGGCACCGGTGAGAGGTTGGCAATGCAGACCAGATGGCGACTGCCGCCGGATCCTGAGCGGCGGATGAATGCGAGGACGTTCGCATCGGACGAATCCACCTGAATCCACTGAAAGCCGGCCGGATCGCTGTCTGCCTCAAACAGCGCCGTCTCGTCGTGATAGCGGCGGTTGAGGTCGGCGACCAGCGACTGGATTCCCCGGTGCTCCGGCTTTTCCACCAGCCTCCAGTCGAGGCTGCGATCGTGGTTCCATTCCGAGGTCTGGCCAAATTCGCAGCCCATGAACAGCAGCTTCTTGCCCGGATGGGCCCACATCCAGGCAAACAGCGCACGCAGGTTCGCGGCACGCTGCCACTGGTCACCCGGCATCTTGCCGAACAGCGATCCCTTTCCGTGAACGACCTCGTCATGCGACAGCGGAAGGAGGAAGTGCTCGCTGAAGGCATAGAGGAGGCCAAAGGTCAGCTTGCGGTGATCGTGACTCCGGTAGAGCGGGTCCTTGGAAAAGTATTCCAAGGTGTCGTGCATCCAGCCCATGTTCCACTTGAAGTGGAATCCCAGGCCGCCATCAGACGCGGGAGCGGATACCTTGGGCCAGGCGGTGGATTCCTCGGCGACCAACACCACTCCGGGGTGTTTCCTTCGGACGGCGTCGGTGACATCCCTCAGGAACTGGATCGCTTCCAGGTTCTCCCGGCCGCCGAAGCGATTGGGGATCCAGGTGCCGGCCGGGCGGCGGTAGTCGAGATAGAGCATCGAAGCGACCGCATCCACGCGCAAACCGTCCACGTGGTACTCCTCGATCCAGAAGAGCGCGTTGGCGAGCAGGAAGTTGTGAACCTCGTTGCGGCCGTAGTTGAAGATCAGCGTTCCCCAATCCGGATGGGCTCCTTTGCGGGGGTCCTCAT
>WNEZ01000967.1_pt1 | contig 23577 bp, 23 predicted proteins | sample 5400521 | NCBI WGS metagenome assembly WNEZ01 (sample SAMN13153339, study PRJNA577476) | soil metagenome | isolation source: 120 cm saprolite under Douglas fir tree site 2 hole 1 replicate 1 | place: USA:California | collected 2015-04-18
CATGACGTTGGTGGTGGCGGAGAGGCCGAGCTCGTCGAGCGCCTCGCGCAATTGCGCCAGATTGTTGTCGGCGTTCTTGATGCCGGCGAGCGAGGTCGGCCCGTTGATGCCGGGCGTGATGGTGTTGAGGCTGTCGCCGGTATTGTGCTGGGTGCCGTCGGGATCGCGCGACCAGAACACCAGCACGAACGGTTTTGCGCGCGCCTTGAACAGTGGCAGCACGATTCTGCTGGCGACGTCGGCGAAATAGGCCTGCTGCGCGGTATTCGGCACCACGGTGCCAGGGGTCTTGGCGTCGCCGGCCTTGCCGTTGTCGCCGCGGGACGGTGCCGCGAGCGGAAGATTGGCTTTTGTCAACGCGGCCTTCATCTCCTCCGACAGCGGCACGCCGTTCTTGCCGCCGGTGGAATCGTCGATCACGATCGAATGCAGGCCGGGCTTATCGGCGCGGTCGGTGTGGTCGAAAATCAGCGTCGGACCGACCTTGCCGATCGCCGCCGTACTAAAACCCTTGGTGCGCGCCATCTTCAGGATGGTTTCTTCATTCAGATAATCGCCGCCGAAATGCTCGTCGACATCGCCCAGCACCGCATCGTTCTCGATGAAGGGGACGACGGTGTCGCCGGCGGGCGCGGACGAAAAACCGGTATAGATCGTGTTGCTGAACGTTCCGGTATCGCCGAGGTGATGCCCGGTCGCCATCGCCGATCCGTTCGCCATGGTGAAGGTCGGGAACAGCGAATGTGGATTTTTGAAATTGACGCCCTTGTCGCGGACTTCCGCCATCGCCGGCGCGGTTTCGGGCGTGACCTTCAAGGCGCGCAATCCATCCGGCACGAACAGGATCAGATTATGGGGCGCGCTGTTCTGCGCAGATGCCATGCCGGCGGACAGCACGACCATGCCAGCGGACAGCAATAGGATCGAGCGGCGCATGAAGATCTCCCCCTGAAAAGCAGATTCCGGCGTATCAGCCGTTGCCTCTTTAGTTTTGCTGTATGACAGATTTGTTACATGGGCTGGCCCAACAATTATACGCCCTCCAAAATCCCCCCGCCCAGCATCTTCTTGTCGCGGTGCCATCCAATGCCCACGCCGACATCGTACTCGGCACACAGAACTTGCCGGACGGATCCGGGCGGCAGATCGCCGAAATTTTCAACCGAACTGATGGCCGGTATCAGCCATGCGGGCAGTGGCTCGGCTTCTTGAAGTCTCTTTGCGGTGTAATCGTAGCGGAAGCCGAACGAAGCAACCCGCCTTTTTCCTTCGTAGGCGCCGAACTGGAATGGCTGTAACGGCAATTCCAGGATGTGACCGATAAGTGCCGCCTCGGTTGTCCTGGATATGAATTCGGGTTGATAGCGGAGTCCTTCCGGATCTGCGTTTGGCTCTGCAAAAAGCGCAAGCTGCGCCATTTGGTTAAATCCTTTTTCGAAAAAACGTTTCGGAGAACGCTCCTTTCCCGGAACCGTTCCGCAAGGGCCGCCGATACGGAGGATGGGGCCCCGCACCCTCGCTGCAAAGCCTGACTGAAGGGCGCGGGAATATCTACCCTGACAAGCGGATTTTCGGCATATAAGCCGTTGCCTCTGTTTGGTTTTGCTGTACGACGGAATTGTTACGCCCGTCCCCTGAGTGCCAGTTTGTGGCTCCGGATCCCGCCCAAAGGCTGCAGTTAAGAAAATGTTCAAACGAATTCTGATCGCCAACCGCGGCGAGATCGCCTGCCGGGTCATCAAGACTGCCCGCCGGATGGGAATAGAGACCGTGGCCGTCTATTCCGAGGCCGACCGCGACGCACTCCATGTCGAAATGGCCGACAAGGCAGTTTTGATCGGACCACCGGCCGCGGCCGAAAGCTATCTCGTGATGGAGAAGATCGTCGAGGCCTGCCGCAAGACCGGCGCGCAAGCCGTGCATCCGGGCTACGGCTTCCTGTCCGAGCGCGAAGCATTTCCGCGCGTGCTGAGCAAGGCCGACATCGTTTTCATCGGACCCAACGCGAGCGCCATCGCCGCCATGGGCGACAAGATCGAATCCAAGAAGGCAGCCGCGAAGGCCGATGTCTCGACCGTGCCGGGCTACCTTGGCGTCATCACGGACGAAAGGCATGCGGTGAAGATCGCCGACGCGATCGGCTATCCCGTGATGATCAAGGCCTCCGCCGGCGGCGGCGGCAAGGGGATGCGGATTGCGCATTCGACCTCGGAAGTTGCCGAAGGCTTTGGCCTCGCCAAGGCGGAAGCCAAAGCGTCGTTCGGCGACGACCGGGTATTCATCGAAAAATTCATCGTCGATCCCCGCCACATTGAAATTCAGGTGCTCGGCGACAAGCATGGCAACGTGATTTATCTCGGCGAGCGCGAATGCTCGATCCAGCGCCGCAATCAGAAGGTGATCGAGGAAGCGCCGTCGCCGCTGCTCGACGAGACCACCCGCCGCAAGATGGGCGAGCAGGCGGTGGCGCTTGCGAAAGCCGTGAAATACGATTCCGCTGGTACGGTTGAGTTTGTCGCGGGCCAGGACAAGAGTTTTTACTTCCTGGAGATGAATACCCGCCTGCAGGTCGAGCATCCCGTGACCGAACTGATCACCGGCATCGACCTGGTCGAGCAGATGATCCGCGTCGCCGCCGGCGAGAAGCTGGCGCTGAAACAGAAGGACGTCACGCTGACCGGATGGGCGGTGGAAACGCGGGTCTATGCGGAAGATCCGTTCCGCAATTTCCTGCCCTCGATCGGCCGGCTGGTAAAATATCGCCCGCCGGTCGAGAGCAGCATCGACGGCGTTACCGTTCGCAACGATACCGGCGTGCAGGAGGGCGGCGAGATCTCGATCTATTATGATCCGATGATCGCCAAGCTCGTGACCCACGCGCCGTCGCGCGCCGCCGCGATCGAGGCGCAGGCGACCGCGCTCGATTCATTCTACATCGACGGTATCCGCCATAACATTCCGTTTCTGTCGGCGTTGATGCTTCATCCGCGCTGGCGCGAGGGCAATCTATCCACCGGCTTCATTGCCGAGGAGTTTCCGAAGGGATTTGCGGTTCGTGTCCCGGAAGGCGAGGTTGCCCGTCGGTTAGCTGCGGTCGCGGCCGCCGTCGATCACGTGCTCGGAGAGCGCAAGCGGCAGATTTCGGGCCAGCTGATCCACCGTCCGGTGCAGCGCGAGCGCCGCCGCGCGGTGTGGCTGGACCGCAACGAAATCGCGCTCGATATTGCGCGGGAAGACGATTTTATTACAGTGCGTTTTGTCGGCGCGGACGGAAAACCGGGCCATCCGCATCAGCTGGTCTCGCCCTGGGTGCCGGGCGATCTGGTCTGGCAGGGCAGCGTCGACGGCCATCCGGTGGCCATGCAGGTGCGCCCGATTCCCAATGGCTTCCGCCTCGCGCATCAGGGTTTTGAAGTGGCGGTCAATGTCTTCACCGAGTCCGAGGCCGCCGCGGCGCGGCTGATGCCGGTCAAGGCCGCGACCGATACCGGCAAGAAGCTGCTGTGTCCGATGCCGGGGCTCGTGGTGTCGATTGCGGTCGCCGAAGGCCAGGAGGTCAAATCAGGCGAAACGCTGGCGGTGGTCGAGGCGATGAAGATGCAGAATGTGCTGCGCGCCGAACGCGACGGCACGGTCAAGAAGATTCACGCAACCGCCGGCGCAACGCTGGCGGTGGATGCGCTCATTCTCGAATTTGCTTAAGCCGCGTATTCCGCAAAAGTGGATACCGGTTTTGCGACCAGAATACGCGCAATTATGAGAGGGGCAGGCATGGCTTTCCGAAAGTGCCGCGAAGCGTTGCGTTCGATCCTGGCGGGATCGACCTGCATTCGGCCGGGGTCGGTCTATGACGCGATTTCGATCCGCATCGCCGAGGATCTCGGTTTCGAGGTCGGCATGTTCGGCGGATCGGTGGCTTCGCTCGCGGTGCTAGGGGATCCCGATATCGCACTGATAACGCTGACCGAACTTGCCGAGCAGATGCGCCGGATGTCGCGCGCTGCCGCGTTGCCGGTACTGGTCGATGCCGATCACGGCTATGGCAATGCGCTGAATGTCCGCCGCACGGTTCAGGAACTGGAAACGGCCGGCGCCGCCGGCCTCACCATCGAGGACACCCTGCTGCCGCAGTCCTTTGGGCAGGCCAAAACGCAGCTTATTTCGCTGGAGGAAGGTGTCGGCAAGATGAAAGCCGCGCTGGACGGACGCGGTGATCCATCGTTGGTGATCATGGCGCGCACCGGCGCTGCGTCGGTCTCAGGTCTCGAGGATGCGATCGCGCGCGCCCGGGCCTATGAGGCCACCGGCGTCGATGCATTGTTCTTCACCGGCCTGAAAACCCGCGCGGAACTCGAAGCCATCGCTGCCGCGACGACGCTGCCGATCGTGCTGGGTGGCTTCCCTGAGGAAGCGGCCGACCCGAACTATCTCGCCAGCAAAAGGGTGCGCATCGCGTTGCAGGGTCACGCCCCAATTGCCGCGGCGACCTTGGCCGTTTACGAGATGCTGAAGGCGCTGCGCGACGGCCAGTCGCCGAAGAATTTGAAGGGCCTTGCGTCATCCGACCTGACCGACCGCGTCACGCGCGACGCAGACATGAAAGCGCGCGCCGCCGAATTCCTGGGACTCAAGCGCTAGATGAGCGGCACGATTCGTCAGGTGACGATCCGGGGCAGGGTGCAGGGTGTCGGCTATCGGTATTGGGTTGAGCGCCAGGCGGTGGCGCACGGACTTGAGGGATGGGTGCGCAACCGCCCGGATGGCAGCGTCGAGGCGCTGTTTTCGGGACCGGAGGATGTCGTGTCGAACATGGTGGCGTCGTGCCGCCGCGGCCCGTCATCGGCGCGCGTCGATGCAGTCGATGAGCGCCCCGGCGATGCCGATGCGCTGAATTTGCGGCGGCCCGGCGAGCGATTTTCGGTGCTGCCGACGATTTAAAGCGTTTTCAAGCGACAGCCTGTCCGGACTTGATCCGGGTGGAGACCGGTTCGCGTCAAGAAAACGCGTCAAATCAGGAATCTAGAGCCCCGTTTCGATTCTATCGAAAACGGAAAAGGCTCTGGGATCGGCGGCTCCAGGCGACGTCCTGGCGCGCGAGGTAGTTGGCGCTTCAATTTGCGGTGGCGCCGGTTTTGGTCCGCGGTTTCGCCGGAGAGGGCTTGGCGACGGCCTTGGGCGCATCCGCGCTGCGCGCGTTGCCCCAGGGGTCGGTGGGCGTCTGGTCGGGAATGTTGCCGAGGGACCGCTTATAGGCCCGCTCGGCCGTCCGATCCTGCTCGATCTCGCTCCGGGTTTTGTCAGCTGGAGCATCCCCGTATTGGGGTACCGACTTTTGTTGGGCGTAAGCAGGCCCGGCCAGCAGCGCAATGACAGCAGCGGCGCACAAAACTCTCATGCATCTCTCCCTCGACGGTGTTCTGAGCGCGACGCGGATCGCCGCGTGCAGAGCGGCGCGGGCCGCCATCCCCAACATCAGTTCTAGTGACATTGCGCGGCCGGGCAAGGCCGCCGGCAGGCGATGGACTGGCAACGGTCCTTATTCAGGACCAAGGCGTGTCTGTCTCGAGAATTTCCATTGACATTCGTCTGCTCTCGTCAGATATTTCTGTCATGACAGAAGCAACAGCCAAGAAGAAACTGCCCGCCGCCGTCGAACGGTTCGTTCTGCATTGGGGCGACATGGGCGATGAGTGGGGGGTCAATCGCTCGGTCAGCCAGATCCACGGTCTGCTTTATTTGTCGGAAGCCCCGATGACCGCTGACGATATCGCGGACACGCTGGGCATGGCGCGATCCAACGTCTCCAATTCCATCAGGGAATTGTTGTCCTGGAATTTGATCCGGCGCGTTCCGATCATGGGCGATCGCCGCGATCACTATGAGGCGGAGACGGATATCTGGGAGGTGGCCGCGCGCATTGCCGCCGGTCGCAAGGAGCGTGAGATCGATCCCGCCGTCGATGCGCTGCGCGCCTGCGTCGTCGACGCCGCCGACGATCCGACGATCAGTCCAGTTGCGATCAAGCGGCTGAAGGAAATGCTGGCTTTCACCGAACTGGTCGATCGCTGGTACGCGCAGATGCTGACCGTGCCGCGGCCAAGGTTGATTGCCCTGATCAAGCTCGGCGAAAAGATCGTCAGCTTCTTGCCGGCCGGGAAATCCAAATAAGGTTTGAGATTGCTGGAGTGCATGGTGGCGTCACAAAGCAAAATCCTGAAAGTTCCAGCGCCAACGGCTTCCGACGAAAGTCTCGACGCCACCCTATGTGATCTCAGATTTCGCGCTTTGCTGTCCGATGAGGACTGGGGGAGGTTGCCGCTGGCTACCTGGCGACGGTTCTCGAAGCGTCTCGCGGATGGCAAGACCGCCATTTATGTCGGTGAGGTCGTCGAGGTCACCCTTAACCGGGTCGGATGGTGGCTGGCGCAGATTGCGCGATTGATCGGGGGCCCTCTGCCGACTGGCGGTGACACCCATGTCCCAAGCATTGTCACGGTAACCGAAGATGCTGCGACCGGTGGCCAGGTCTGGACTCGCATTTACGGGCGCCGCAACGGATTTCCCCAAGTCATCCACTCGTCGAAGCGTTTCTCGGGACCGACAGGTCTGGAGGAATATGTCGGGTTCGGCGTCAGCATGGCGCTGCGGATGCTTGTCGATGGCCAGGCCCTGCTGTTCCGCAGTGCGGGTTACTTTGTGCAGGTTGGGCGTCTGAGGTTGCCGTTGCCGGCGTTTCTCACGCCGGGTGCGTTGACGGTGACCCATTCCGATTGCGGCAGCGGCGAATTCCGATTCACGCTTGAAATCATTCATCCCCGCTTTGGCACCCTTATTCGTCAGTCCGCCGTGTTCCGGGAGGCAACGCCATGACGTCATCGTTTCTGTGGACCTTGATCGCAATTCAGATTGCGATGGGCGCATTCGATACGTTCTATCACCATGAACTGACGGAGCGGTTGGCTTGGCGCCCCTCGCAGCGCCATGAACTCCAGCTCCACAGCGTGCGCAATGCGCTCTACGCCCTGCTTTTCCTGACGCTCGGTTGGCTGGAAGTTCACGGATTCTGGGCGATGATCATGATCGCCGTACTGATCGTCGAAGTCGTCGTGACCTTGATGGATTTCGTTGAAGAAGATTTGAGCCGCAAACTTCCCGCGAGCGAACGCATCAACCACACCTTGCTGGCACTGAATTACGGCGCCATCCTTGTTCTGCTGCTGCCGATCTTGATCGAATGGGCCGGCCAGCCTCCTGCCATCAAGTCCGTGTTTCAAGGCTTCTGGAGCATCCTCGCCACGGTGTCCGCGGTCGGCGCCGGCCTCGGCGGGGCGCGGGATTTCGCGGCATCCAGGCGTCTTGCGCGGTTAAATATCGCAACTGTAAGCGGCCTCGCCAGCGAATTGCCGGGACGGCAGACGATCCTGGTCACCGGTGCAACCGGCTTCATCGGCAGCCGGCTTGTTGCAAGTCTCGCCGACGCGGGTCATCAGGTCATCGCGCTGCTCCGAAATCCCGCGAAGGCGGAAAGCTTGCGCCCGCCGATCACCTTGATCACCAGCCTCGATCAGCTGCCTGCCGATGCCAAAATCGATGCGATCGTGAATCTGGCGGGTGAGCCGATCGGCAACGGGTTGTGGACCGAGGCCAAACGCCGCAAAATTCTTGATTCCCGCATCGACATGACCGGCGCGCTCGTTCAATTGATTGCACGCCTCGAACGCCGGCCAGCCGTGCTGGTCAGCGGTTCGGCGATCGGGTGGTATGGGCTTTGGCAGGATCAGCCTTTGACGGAGTCCGCGAAAGCACATGCCTGTTTCAGCCACGAACTGTGCGATGCCTGGGAGAAGGCGGCGAGCCGCGCCGCGGAATACGGCGTCAGGGTCGTCCATGTCAGGATCGGCCTGGTGGTCGGGACCGAAGGAGGGCTTCTCACGCGAATGCTGACGCCATTCGAGTTTGGTCTGGGCGGCCCGATGGGATCAGGACAGCAGTGGATGTCCTGGATCGAACGCGACGACCTCGTTCGTCTGATCGTTCATGCCCTCGCAAAGTCCGACATTTCGGGCCCGATCAACGCGACGGCCCCGATCCCTGTCAGAAACATGAAATTCACCGAGGAACTCGGCCGGCGGCTGCATCGACCTGCGGTATTTCGCATTCCGGCAGCATTGCTCCATCGCCTGGCCGGCGATTTCGCCGATGAGCTTCTGCTGGGAGGGCAGCGCGTCATCCCGAACAAGGCGTTGAGCAGCGGGTTCGTGTTTCGGCATGAAACCTTGCGCAGTGCATTCGAGGCTATTCTGTAGGGGCAGCGCTAACACCCTTACCCTCGCAGGTTCGACGGGTTGCGCTTCGGATAATTTCCTGATGCAACAAGCCATGGATGCTCAGCGGTTTAATTGGAGATGACCATGACCGCGATGTTGAAACCGTTATTGGCGATCTGCTTTGGCCAGCCCATCAAGACACGCGCGAGCTATTGGCTCGCGCGCCTCGGCCCGATGGTGGTGTTGGCGCTCTTGTTCGGTTTTGGGCAGACGCGCGCCCAAGCGCCGTCCGTCGCGGTTTCAGGTGTCGATGCCGCCTTGATCGAAGATATTGTGATTGGCAGCCGCGTCCTCGCCGACTTTGGCGTTCTCGACGGTTTTGGCCATGTCAGCGCGCGTCATCCGACCAATCCCAACCACTTTCTCATGTCGCGGTCGCTCGCGCCGGCGCTCGTCACCGCCGACGACATCATGGAGTTCGATCTCGATGGAAACGCCGTGGGCAACAGCGGTCGATCGGTGTTTCTGGAACGCTTCATTCATAGCGAAATCTACAAGGCGCGGCCGGACGTGATGTCGGTGGTTCATACGCATTCCCCCGGCGTCGTTCCATTCACGGTGAGCCAGGTGCCGTTGCGGCCGATGTATCACAACGCGGCCTTCCTGGCGGCCGGCGCACCCGTATGGGACATTCGACGGGATTTTGGCGAGACCGACATGCTGGTGCGCGATCCCTCGCTTGGCAAATCGCTGGCGCAGACGCTCGGCGACAAGTCGGTGGTCTTGATGCGCGGCCACGGCGACGTGACCGTGGGGCCAGCCGTCAAAGTGGCCGTTTTCCGGGCTTATTACACCGACGTCAACGCCCGGCTGCAGTCGCAAGCCGTAGCACTTGGTGGCGACGTCACCTTTCTGACGCCCGGGGAGGGCGCGAAAGCCGACGCGATCAACCTCTTAGTGCTCGACCGCATCTGGAACCTGTGGAAGATGCGCATCGCTCCCAGCCTTGGTCCGAGCCTTGGTTCAAGCCTTGGGAAGTAGCCCGCCGCACCGAGGGCAGCATGGTCAAATCGGTTCCGGCAAGCGCGTTTGCACGGCGCCAAACACCTCTTCAAACGCCCGCCGGAGCGCGATATCGACATCGGCCATGGTCGCGGGATGGCCGAGATCGGCGAGACTGGTGACGCCATAGCGCGGGTCCACCACGCCGCAGGGCACGATGGCGTCGAAGTGCGTCAGGTCGGGCGCCACATTGATGGAGATGCCGTGGAACGACACCCAGCGTCGCAGCCGCACGCCAAGGGCTGCGACCTTGTCTTCGAACCCAGACCCCTTGTCCGGCCGCTGCACCCAGACACCGACCCGATCCTCGCGCCTTTCGCCGTGCACGTCGAATGCGTCCAGGGTGCGGATGATCCATTCCTCAAGGCTCGCCACATAGGCCCGCACATCGGGCCGGCGCCGCTTCAGGTCGAGCATCACATAGGCCACACGCTGGCCGGGGCCGTGATAGGTGAGCTGTCCGCCGCGTCCGGTCACGAACAAAGGAAAACGAGCGTCGAGCAGGTCATCGGCCTTGCCGCTGGTGCCGGAAGTGTAGAGCGGGGGATGTTCCAGCAGCCACACCAGTTCGGGGGCTTCGCCAGCCGCGATGGCCGCAACCCGGGCCTCCATGGCCGCTACGGCTTCCAGATAGGGCACCGGCGCGTGGGAAACCTGCCATTCGACCGCGCCGTCGTCGGCGGGGCGCGCGAAGGTCGTCAAATCGAGGCTTTGGCGGTCATTAACCATTGGCTAACCATAACGTGGTGATCTCAAATTACGCAATTTCGCAATCGTCTGTACGGGTCGCTTCCCAAGTGCCAACGCTCGATAAAGTCACGGTCGATCTCATGGTGGTGCTCGGTACCACCTCGATGCCCATTCATCAGGTCATGCGCCTGAGCCGTGGCGCCATCATCGAACTCGACGCCACCGAAGCGGACGAGGTCAAGATCCTCGCCAACAACCTGCCGATCGCCAGCGGCGTCGTGCTTGTCGATCGCAACCGTATCGCGGTCGAAGTCAAGCAAATGCTGCCGCGACTGCCGGGCAGCCGGTAAGAACCGTCACGCGGGCAGGCCTTGTCCCTCCATCATTGATTTGTTACATCGGCGCCGGTGATCTGGCCCCGGTCCGGTCTTGATCTGGTAGGACGCAAATCCGATGCCGATCCTAGAAAAGCGCTCGTGGCGGAATTGGTAGACGCGCTGCCTTGAGGTGGCAGTGAGTAAAATCGTGGGGGTTCGAGTCCCTCCGAGCGCACCATACCCACGCTTAACTGATTGAAATCAGGACGTTTTTTTCCAAATGTTACTACGCAGAGTTACTACTCTGTTCTCGCCTGACGTTCCGGCCCCGTTCGCATCGGGCAGCGCCATGAAGTCGTCGAGCGAATGGCTCTGATCGAACGCCACGATCTTGTCCATGCCGCTCATGCCGAGCTTTTCCCGGTTCGCCTGCGCGATGTAATGCGCTGGCATCTTCGGGTCGGTCCAGCCGAACATCGCCATCATCTGGCTCTCCGTGCAGTCGGCATAAGCCGCGACCTCGGCCCGCGCTTTGCGAACCCCATGGCAGCTTTTCTTGGGCTCGTTGACGCCGGCCAGGACTGCGTACTTCTTGAACTTCGCCGCCCACGCCTTCTTCTTCATCGGCAGCACGCGGTCCTTCACCATCTTCCCGGTGAACACTTCCGCGCCGACGATCCCGGCCGCTCGCGCCGCCCGCAGGCTGTCCGCAAACTCCGGATGCACCGGCACCGTGACGGTGGTGTTGCCTCGGCTTTTCTCGGTCGCGATCCGCACCGCCATCTTGCGCACGATTTGGCGCAGATGCGGCGGGCCGAAGCGATAAGCGTCACCCAGCCGCAGGAAGGTGTAGTGCAGGATGTCGAACATCAGCCGCGCCTCGGTGCCGAGCGGCCACTTCGCGAGTCGGACAGCCCCTCGTGGCCGACGCTGAGATCGCCGAGCCAGTGGTCGCTCTGCTTGTAGAGCGTCCAGTACCAGCGCAGACTGTGAGGCCTCGGCGGCTCAGCCGGAAGTTCGCCGCGCTGCTCATTGCGCTGCTTCTGCGCGTTGATGTGATCGGTCGCATCGCCATAGAGCGCGATCTGCGAGGCGATGGCCGTATCACACTCGTGGTCGAACTCCTTTGTGCCGAACTCTGCCTTAATCCTGAGCTTCGGTAATCCGTTGCGAAGCTGGACGTAATAGCGCGTCTGTCCACGCTGCGAGCGATCGGCCTGCACATAGCGGCGTTCCGGCTGCACCAGCGGATCGGGTTCGGTACGGCGTTTACGCATCACTCCCCCTAGCGCCGCGACCGCCGCGTCATGGGCGGCGTCGAACGCTTCCGTCCCATATTCCTCTCTGATCCCGATCCGCCGACCCTTACGGCTCACCTTCACGTACCAGCGCAGCGCGCCCAGCGGGGAATAGTCAAAGTAGAGGTACATTCGCGTGTCCCCAGGCGCGCGGGGAGCGCCGTTCGAGCCGGGCGCTTCCCCGTCACGCGACGCTGATCGTTCCGAAGGCGGTCGGCGCGCGACCAACACACTGACCGGGAACGCTGGGCTGGTAGTTCCGGACGGGGGGTAACCAATCGGCGGGCGACGACGCGTGGTTTCGGTGGGGTAGTTGTTGATCTCTTCGAGCAGCGTGCGAAGCCCTCCGGGCCGTTCGAAGCTAGTCCAAATCACAACCTCCACGGCATCCGCCTCGAAAGCTGCTTCGGACACATCGCGCTGATTGTCACTGTAAGCCGCGCCCTGCTGGAGCTGAATCATCGGTATGGAAGACCGAGAAAGCTGCGGACAAAAGAGTAACGAGGTGTTCGTCGGGCATTCGGCTAGATTGGAGTGGAAATCGGACGGATAATTCAGTGTGTCGGGGCAGCTCGATTTGCACCGGAGAACGGGTTGATTGCCGTTCGCCCGTATCTCTGCACGGGTCCAAGCCTTCGCTTCGTGCGAACTATTTCAAGGTCCCTGTCGGACTTCCCGGAAATGGGCGTTTTTGGTGCGTGATCCAAAGCAACGTTCAACAACCCGCTGATTTCACTGCTGGGCCGGCAGGACTCGAACCTGCAACCAGACCGTTATGAGCGGGAGGATAAAGGACGCGATCGTTGATTTTGCTGCGTTTTCCTTGGAGATTGATCGTGTTCGTTGCGTTCTGGTGAGATCGTTTCTGGTGCGAAACTGGTGCGGTAAACTTGGAGGGTCTGAAGGACCAACCCAGTTCGTCTTGGATTTCTTGAGGCAAAAACTATAGTGACTGCATGAGAACCAACGCGAACGTTGAACTCGACGCCGGCACCAAGACATTTGCCTCGGGCCTACTGCCGGATTTGATAGCTGCGCTGCGCCGCAGCCGTAAGGGCGACCTCGTGGCCGTGATCAGCGGCGATCCAGGTATCGGCCCCGAGCTCGAGGCATGGTGTCGCTTCACCCGCAACAGCCTCGTCGACGTGGCAGTCGAAGAAGGTCGCACCCGTTGGGTGCTCCGCTACGGAGAGGCTCGTGAGAATGTCGGAGAAGATCGGCCTGTCGGCTCTCGCCTATGGCTTTACGCCAACTTCGACTGCAACCTGAGCTGCGATTATTGCTGCGTGCGCTCGTCACCCAAAGCTCCGCGGCGGGCTCTCGGCATCGAGCGGGTGCGACGGATCGCGATCGAGGCGGCGGAGCTCGGCGTAAGTGAAATCTTTGTCACCGGCGGTGAGCCATTCATGCTGCCAGATATCGGCGAGATCCTTGCCGCGTGCGCTGCATCGGCGCCGACCACGGTCCTCACCAACGGCATGCTGTTTGCCGGCAGTCGGCTCGAAACGCTGCGCTCGTTGCCGCGTGAACGTGTGACCTTGCAGATCAGCCTCGACAGTCCGACACCTGAGCGCCACGACAGCCATCGTGGAAAGGGGACATGGGCACGCGCCTGGAAGGGGATCGAGTTGGCCCGTGCCGAAGGATTCCGGGTGCGATTGGCGGCGACAGTGTCGACTGATGCGGAGGCCGAGGAGTTCCGCAGCTTCCTTGACGCCCATCACTTCAGTGAGGAGAACCGGGTGATCAGGCGAATTGCCCTGCGAGGCTCGGCAATCCAGGGCATCGCTTTGGCAAGGGCAGATCTGTTTCCTGAGGTGACGATTACGGCGGAAGGCGTGTTCTGGCATCCGGTCGGAGCCGAGGATAATGACCTGCTGGTCAGCCGCGATATCTTTCCACTCGCCGAATCCTTCGTAGCTGTGCGCCGCGCCTTCGACCGCGAATATGAGCATGAGCGCCGGCTGGCGAAGATTTTCAATTGCGCCTGATAAGCGCGGAGCGTGGGCCTAAGGCCGCTTCAAAAAACCCTGTTGCGCCGACGCTTGCCGCAACTCGGCATATGCTTCAAGCTGCGGCGCCAACCATTGGCGCAGCCCTTCCGCCTCGAGCACAGCGCGATGCGTCGGGTTGTCGTAGCTCATCCCGAATAGTGCTTTGGCAAACTGCTGCTCCAACGAGGGGTCCAGATCGGAGCGCGCCGTGAACATGCAGTGATTATAGGGCCGCGAGGTCCAGATCTCAGTTAACGCACCTTCCGGCACCAGACGCTCCGCACGCACGGCGTTCCAGAACGGGCTGCCGATTGCGCCGGCATCGGCGCGGCCGTCGAGCACCGCGCGAACGACATCGGACTCGCTGCTCCCGGTATCGCCATGCTTGCCGAGGTCGGTGTTGAAGCGAAGCGTCTGGTAGTCCTTGCCCTCGATCAGTCCTTCGCGCTCGAGGAAATAGACCGGAAGGATCGCCGCGTGGCCGCTGTCGCGGCTGCCAAGGGCCAGGGTGCGGCTCTTAAGATCGGCAAGCGTGGCGACCGCCCCGCCGGTGACCGCAACGATCCTGGTCGTCCAGCCCACGTCCGTATCGCGCATCGCGATCGGTCGGCAACGGTGGTCGCTCCAGGCATCGGCCTGGATAAAAGCGAGGTTCGTATTCCATCCGATGTCGATGCGCGGCAGCGGCTCGCCGGGCAGGGCCAGGAGGGCGGCGACCTGCGCCTCGTAGCTCTGAAACAGCACCACCTCGACGGGGAGACGCGCTTCCTCGTGAAAGTATCGTCGCATGCCCTCCCAGATGCTGACCACCTTCGGATCATATGCGACAGCACCTACCCAAATCGTCCGGCTCATGATTGCATCTCGCCTATCAAGCCTAAATATTCAACTGCGACCGATCGCGGTCGGAGCACTAGAACAGCGGTATTCCCAAAACGGCTTTGCCGATGAACTCGCGCAGAACATCGCCCGTCGGGGCCATCACAGCGCCTGCATGGGCGTCGCGGAACAATCGCTCGATGGCCATATGCTTGGAAAACGCGGCGCCTCCGCACACGCGCATCGCCGCCGAGGTGACGGCGATAGCGATATCACCCGCCGCCGCCTTGCTCTCAAGCACGCGCAGCATGGTGGTTTCTCGGGGGCGCTCAAGGTGATCGACGAGATCGTCAATGCGCGCCGCAAGCCCGTCAGTGTCGATCTGCATCGTCGCAAGCTGCGCGCGAAGCGTCGGCAAGCTCTCGCCGAGGGTCTGGCCCAGATGCTCGAAACGAGCGCTCTTGAGATGAGCTGCAGTCCCCGCCACCGCCGCCCGGCAAAGACCTAGCGCGACCGCCGATGTTCCGAGGTTAAACAGTGGTAGCACGATCTCCAGCATCGCCTTGAAGCCGGCGCCGTCGTCAGTCAGCTGGAGACCAGGCGCAACTTCGCACTCCTCGAGGCTCATCGGCGCGGAAGCATTGGCGCGCATCCCGAGACCGTCCCATGGGCCGGCGACAGACAGTCCGGGCGTACCGCTGGCGACAAGATAAAGGGTCGAATCCGTTGGACTCTTTCCTTCCGGAGCTAGCGCCGAGACAACATAGCTTTGCGCGTGACCGGCGCTCGTCACCCATGATTTCTTGGCCGTGAGGTGCACGTTTACAGCGTTGCGCTTCGCTCGCGAGACAGGCGCCCAGAAGTGGCTGCGCGATCCGGCTTCGCTGAAGGCCAGGGTGGTCAGGTGTTTTCCGGCCGAAATATCCTTTAGCGCCTGCGCGACCGTCGCACCCGGACGGGCCGCCGCGATCGTCGCGGTGGCGCTCATGTGCATCAAGTAAACCATGGCAGCCGACGCGTCCGCTTCTGCGAGCGTCGCGATGACGGCAGCGAAGGTTCGCGGCCCCAGGGCCGAGCCGCCCACCTCGGTGGGCAGCATGATCCCCAGCAATCCGGCCGGACCGAGCGCCGCGACTGCCTCGGACGAAAATCGAGCTTCCTTGTCGTTTTGTCTGGCCGCCGGCGCAAGGATGCGATCGGCGATCTCCTTGGCATTCGAAACTGCGGTCTCGTGATTCATAACGGTCCTCCACACCAGGCGCTGCGGCGGTCGGATATGATGCTACGCGATCAGCACTATCGGATCAACACGACCAGCCTCAAGCATCGCAAGCTTTCGCCGTATCAGAAGCCGGTGAGATCCGTGGTCATTACGAAATTCAAAGCCATCATGTTACATCACACCAAGTCTATTTTTTGATGACGTCGGACACCTTGCCCTCTTCCGGCCGCGACCCGTAAAGCCGCAGCGGGCTTGCGGCGCTTGCCCGCTGTCGAGGAGAACGCTACCAATGAGCAGCCACGGCACAACGAGGTTTGTCTGGTGATGGCGGTCAATGACGGCGGGATCCCGCCCATCCTCGCGCAAAAACACTACACACAGCCGTCCGCATTTACGCCGGAAAATCTGCTGCGCGAGGCACGCAGGCAAAAGCAGATTGCGGGCTCCAGCATCCCGAACATCTGTGTCCTCGACCCTGACGGCGACATTTTGCGTAGCCTGCTTGCCCGTAACGAGGCCAGGCTTGAATCGGGATGGGCCTGCTATCACACACAGCTCTACTCTTTCAGCCGCGGCGGGATTGATTTTGGAATTGTCGGCTGCGCCGTCGGAGCCTCGTTCGCGGTGCTGATTGCCGAGGAAATGTTCGCATCAGGCTGCAGGCTGCTGATCAGCGTCACGTCCTCCGGACAGATTGTGCCGATACGCCCGCCGCCTTATTTCATCCTCATCGAACGCGCGCTGCGCGACGAAGGCACCAGCTATCACTACATGGCGGTATCCGACTATTCGCATGCTGACGTCAGGTTGATCTCGGCGCTCAACGGCGCATTCGGCGGATTTCCCGTGCCGGTCCTCACGGGCGCGACCTGGACAACCGACGCGCCGTTCCGTGAAACCCAGCCGGCGATCGACGCAATGGTCGAAAGGAACCTGATGGCGGTCGAAATGGAAGCCGCTGCGCTTTACGCATTCGCACAGGTCCGACAAAAGCCCGTCCTGTGTTTTGCCCATGTGACAAATCAAATGGGGCGGGTCGACGGCGATTTTGAGAAGGGCGAAGCGGACGGAAGCCATGACGCGCTGCAATTGATCGCAATCGCCGCCGATCGCCTGCGGTCCCGGCTCCTCCTGTGAGCGTCGCGGCGATCGGGATCATTTGCAAGGCGCCGCAGCCCGGCCGCGCAAAGACGCGGCTTGCGACGGCCATCGGCGCGATTGCTGCCTCGGAGCTTTCGGCCTGCTTTCTGCGTGACGTCGCCGCAGCCATCGAGGCGGTCCCGGAGACCCTCGGCAGGCTCGGGTATGGCGTCTATGCGCCCGCAGGAGTCGAGCACATCATGCGGGAGCTGCTTCCGGCAACGTTTGGGCTTCAGCTGCAGGTTGGCGACGATCTCGGCGATGTGCTGTTGGGCGCTGCGCGTGATTTCCTGCTCGACGGACATGACTGCGTCCTGCTCGTCAATGGCGACAGCCCAACCCTTCCTGCCCGTTTCCTGGTGCAGGCCATTGAAACTCTTCGCGAACCAGGCGACCGGATGGTGCTTGGGCCAGCGAGCGATGGCGGCTACTATCTCATCGGCTTGAAACACCCGCACAAGCAGCTGTTCACGCGCATCGCATGGGGAACGGACACCGTGGCGCGCAGCACATGCGAGCGCGCTGCCGAAATCGGGCTTGCCACGATGCTGCTTCCAGAATGGTACGATATCGACGACGTTGAAACGCTGGGTTGGCTTAAGGACGAACTGGCCGGCCATTCGACCCGCTTTCGTGGCGGTGGCCTTGCCAAGGCGAGCCGCGCCTTCCTCAAGGCCGCGTGGCAGACAAATCCATGAAGCCGATGCCGGGGGCTATCGTAAGTCAGGTCGGTCGATTGGTGAGCACGGTCAACAACGTGCCTCCACTTCATCTGTTGGCCAGCATCGGTTTCGTCCTGGTCGCTCTGACCCTGGCGACCCCCTTTGCCTTCGAGGCTCTCGGTGACAATGCCTTCATGGCACTGACCATGTCAGCGGGTCTACTGACGATCGTCGCGACCCGCCTGGCCGCGCGTACACCGACATACCGCGCTCTCTGGCTCATCTTCGGCCTTGGGATCGTGCTGAGAGCCTGTGTGCTGCTATTCGATCCGCTTCTGTCCAGTGACATTTATCGCTATGTCTGGGATGGAAGGGTTCAGGCCGCCGGCATCAACCCTTACCGCTATATTCCGGCCGACGAGACACTGGCGTTTCTGCGCGACGGGACGATCTTTCCCCACATCAACCGGGCCGATACTGCGGTCACCATCTATCCTCCGGTGGCGCAATTTTTCTTCCTCATTGTCACGCGGATCGATGAAAGCGTGACTATGATGCGTCTCGCACTGCTGGGGTGCGAGTCCGTCACCGTTACAGTGATCGTGCTCCTGTTGCGGCGTATGAACCGCCCGGTGACGCGCGTGATCGCCTATCTCTGGCATCCGCTACCCCTGTGGGAGATTGCCAATAGCGGCCATATCGACGCGCTGATGGTTGCACTGATGATGCTTGGCCTGTGGATTGCGCTGACCGGCCGTGCTCTGCGCGGAGCCGTCTTCATCGCGTTTTCGGTGCTGGTCAAACCCTATGCAGCAACGGTGCTGGCCGGGATCTGGCGCCCATGGGATCTCAAAATGCTGCTGGTCGTGATCGCCGCCGTCGCGCTCTGTTATATTCCCTATATGTCGGTCGGTTGGGGCGTTCTCGGATTCCTGACCACAGGCTATCTGACGGAAGAGGGGATCAGTGCCGGCAACGATCTCTGGCTGTTGTCGCTCTGGCGGCTGGTGTTTGGCGAGCATCACGGAGATGTTGTCGCTTATGTCGTGCTGGCCGCGCTGGTCCTCATGTTCAAGGGGCACTCCGTGGCCCGCAGCTCTCATCGCACCATCGCCTCAAGTCTTGCCGACATCAACATGCTGTTACTCATCGCCCTCCTGTTGTTGTCGCCCAACTACCCTTGGTACTTTCTCATCGTCATGCCGTTTGCCGCCCTATGTGGCTCCGCACCAACGTGGGTCATTTCGATCGGAGCGCTCTTGCTGTCCGAACAACTCGACTGGGATTTCTACATTCCGAGAATGGTGACCAAATCATTTCTGTTCGGAGGTCTTTTGCTGGCTTGGGCCTTGGTCACCTGGAGCACCCGCATGCAGCGGACCGCGGACGCAGGGTTATCGCGATGAGTCAATCAGGCGAGGCGCCAAGCACTCACGCACCCTTCGATCCGCGCCGCTATCACGAGTCGGTTGCGGGCGAGCGCACCGAGGTCGCCCATCGTCCGCCAGTCTGCCTTTATCTGGAAGTGACCAACCGCTGCAATCTGCTGTGCACGACTTGTCCTCGCACCTACGAGGAGCTTGAGCCGCCGGCAGACATGAGCTGGGACCTGTTCGCGTCGATTGTCGACCAGGTTCCCGATCTCGCGCGGGCGGTTCTGCACGGCGTCGGCGAACCGATGTTGGTCGCGAGCCTGCCGCGGATGGTGAGATACCTGAAGGATCGCGGCGTCTACGTCCTGTTCAACACCAATGGAACGGTGCTCAGCGAGCGCAACGGCCGCGCGCTGATCGACGCCGGGCTTGATGAGCTGCGTGTGTCGCTCGACGCGTCAAACCGCGAGAGCTTCAAGGCGGTTCGTGGCAGGGATTATTTCGGCCGCATCATCCGCAACGTGCGCGCGTTTCGCGAGCTGCAGGAGCGGGAGGGACACACCAGGCCGCAGGTTTCGGTTTGGCTTACTGGCCTGAGAGAGACCGTCGAGGAACTTCCGGCATTTGTGAAAGTTGCAGCCGAGATCGGTGTCAAGGAGGTTTACCTGCAACGGCTCGTGTTTTTCGCCGAATCCGCCATCGGCAAGGCACAGCCGGATCAGGCGCTGTTCGAACGCCTGACGCACGAAGAAGCCGTCTATCTGAAACAGGCCGAGGATCTGGCGCATTCCCTTGGCGTGACCTTCAGCGCGTCGGGCGCAGCGACCGAGCCGGGGTTGAGTCTCAAGGGCAGTGGAGACGGTTCGCCGTGGTCGCTCTGCCGGCGGCCGTGGTCGTTGATGTATTTCACAGCGAATGGCCGGGCCCTGCCGTGCTGTATCGCGCCGTTTTCGCAACATGGCTACGACAACTATACGCTTGGCCATGCAGGGCAGCAGTCCTTGCCGGAGATCTGGAACGGGCCCGCGTATCGGGACTTTCGTGCGGCGCTGCTTTCGGACAAGCCGCCTGAAAGCTGCGCCAATTGCGGCCTGCGCTGGAGCCTGTGAACGAAGTGCCCGTCGTCTCGGCGATCATTCCGTGCCTCGACGAGGAGACGGCGATCGGTAAGGTCGTGACCACGGTGCTGGCGCAGAATGTGAGCGAAGTCATCGTTGTCGACAGCGCCTCGCGGGATCGTACGGCCGAGCGGGCAGGGGCCGCCGGGGCTCGCGTGATTGTCGAGCCACGACGCGGCTATGGTCGTGCCATCCAGGCCGGCATCGCCGCGGTGCGCGATGATGCCGACATTCTGGTCTTCCTTGACGGCGACGGCAGCGATCCTGCCGAATTCATTCCTGCCCTGGTGTCGCCGATCATCGCCGGGCAGGCTGTTTTCGTTCTCGGCTCGCGCGTTCGCGGTTCGCGCGAGCCCGGCAGCCTGGCGCCACAGCAGCTCGTCGCGGCCCATGTCGGCGGGCTTCTGCTGCGCCTCGTCTATGGCGCAAGCTTCACCGACCTGTCGCCGTTTCGCGCCATCCGGCGGGATGAACTCCGGCGTCTCGGCATGAAGGAGGAGACATTTGGCTGGAACCTGGAAATGCTGATGCGGATCGCGGCCGCCGGTCTGCCGGCACGGGAGATCGCTGTCGGGCAGCGGCGCCGGATCGGCGGCGTATCAAAGGTCTCCGGCAATCTCATCGCCGGCATCAAGGCGGCCTGGTCGATTTCGACCACGTTTGTTCGTCTCGCGCTTGAGCTGCGACGCCTGAGACAATAGTTGCTGGGGCACCGACCTCCATCAGGGATCAGCGAGTGCTGGCACGATCCGCACAAGCAACGATATCCCGGGGCGATTTTCGACCCGCTTGCTCCGGTGCAGAGAACACCGCCAGGTATCCGCCATCGCCGGCGAGCTGATATGTGGCGATCTCGCGATAGCCGACGGCGGTCACCTCGCAATGCAAGAGCGCACTTGGCGTGCCATGCTCCGAGGTCGGACGCTCGAGGTCGACTATTCCGACGCGCGCGCCCGGCTTCAAGGCGGGCGCGAGATTGTAGAGGAAGGCATAGGGTTGGGCTACCTCGTGATACATGTGCACGAGGATTGCGGCATCCAGCGAGGAAGCAGGCAGGCGCGGGTCGTGCGGTTCGCCCAGCGCGAACATGACGTTTGTCAGCTTCAAGCGTTCCGTTCGCCTGGCGAGCTCGACGAGGTAATCCCGCGTGACGTCCTGGGCGACGACGGAGCCCGTGGGGCCGACGAGGCGCGAGAGACGAACTGTGTGGTAGCCACTGCCGGCACCAACGTCGCCGACCGTCATGCCAGACTTCAGTGCAAGAAGACGGGCGATCTCGCCGGCCTCATTCAGCGAATCGCGGTGCTCCTCGGCGGAGCGGCTCGGACTGACGATCGACGCTACCGGGCGCCGAGGTGAGGGAAACTCCTTTGCAGGGACTCCTGGCGGAGCCAGATAACCAATGTCAGCGGCTCGTGCGCAAGCTGCGCCCACCGCGACAAGAAGCGTCACCGTGCGGGCCAGTGCCATCATGTGCTCGTCTCTCACACAAAAAGATGATGACTAACCCGCGATGTTGAAGAACCAGCCGATAAGGCCCGTCCCGTCGCGCACGGCGGGGACTTTGTGGCGCAACCAGGCATCCAATCCGAGACTGCGGCCGGCAGCCTCGATCACAAACAGGAACATCAGCATGGCCAGGAACATGTACGTCCACGGCCACTCGGACGGATTGCCATAGAGGCCGAGCCAGAGTTGCAGCACATAGGCGATGGCCAGCACGCCCGCCAAGCGCACCGCAAGTCCGAGGATCATCGATACCGCGAACGCCAGCTCGGCAAGAAAGACAATTGGCCCAAAGATCGTCATGTGAGGCAACACGACATCCTTCATGAATGCGCGGTGAAATTCGAAAGCGGCGCTGGTCGTTTCCTGTTCGGTCCAGTACTGCAGACCGTCGGACACCGGTAGCGGCAGTTTCCACAACATTCCCTGGAACCACAGGCAGCCGATGAGGACTCGGACCAGCCAGATTCCAAGATGTCGGCCGGAACGTTGCGCCGAATCCTCCTGCCAACTCCGAAAGGCAACCGCGATGCTGGCGAGCAGCAGTGCCCAGAACAGCGCCAGGATCAGATAGCGCCAGTTTCCCTGATGGAGATAATCACCCGTCGTCGCGGTCAGGAACTGCCAGACATCGGTGAAGGGATTCTTGGGCATGCGAGCGTGCTCCAGAGTATTGAACAGCTACCCTACGTATCGGTCGATTGAATCGTTACTCTGCGCATCGGTTAACTGACAAGGCGCACCGCCACGCAGGCGATCGAGCGATGCGCCTTAGCCTTCCTCATCGGCAGCCCGAACGAACCCTTCCGAATGTCATTGCGCGTTGATCCAGTTGTCCGATCCCGTCAGTTTAACCGACACATCCGAAAGGGAAAGATGAAGGGGCTTTCCGTCCACGGTGCCGCGGTGATCCGTCGAGATCAGGAGCGGGCCGGCCTTCTTGTAGTCCGCATAGGTCGCCATCACGAGGTGGGGCGGGTTGGGAGCGCCCCGGCGGTAGACCATCTCCTGGACCCGTTTGTCGGCGCCAATATAGAGTTCCCAAGTGTCGCCTGGCTGGTAACCACCCTCCGAGGGGTATTTCATCACGACCCGTTGAGCGGAAGCGTCACCCAGGGGGAGCTTTTGCATGCCATCATCGGTCACAGCCGCGCCGTCCCATACGAGGTGGAACGGGAGCAGCAACCAATACTGATCGTTGGCGAACGCGGGATCGATGTCCTTCTTGATGGCATCGCTTTGGCTAGAGAGCTGCGAGCGCTGATAGCTCGCCTTGACGGGTTGGCCTTCCTTGTCCTTCCCCTCGTAGGAGACGGTGTCGGTCTTCGGGCTCCATTCCCATGTGCGAGAAACTTTGCCGCCAGGAAACTCCGCATTCCAGGTGTAGCGGATTGCCTCGATTTGCCCAAACGAATCAAGGCCGTAGGCTTTGGCTATCTGTTCGGCAACCGGTGGGCTCTGTTGAGCCACTGCAGTCGCAGGGAGAAGCAATAGCATGCTGACGGCTAAAAGGCCGATCACATCGAGTCGGCTCATTTCGCTGCGCGCCTGAGTACTGCTCATGTCGAACTCCTTAGGCTCGGGTGCAATTGCGTTGACCGAGTTGAGGCTCGGTTGCCAGATACTAGCGCAGAAGCCTGGAAATTGCTTGTTATGCATTGCTAGAGACAGTTAGCGATTGCGAACACCCGAGGGCTTCGACACCGCCGATCAGATGGCCGTCGAAAATCTGCTGGCGACCTTAAGCCGACCGCCATTGGGCCCTGCAAGGGTTCCCAACCCGGACGGTCTTTTGGCCGAAACCAGGCACGATGATTACCACTGTCGTGCCATGACAACCTGTGTGTGTACCGAAAACCATATCGGAGTTTATCAGGTAACAGAATCGGCTAAGTTGGCGCAATGGTAGCGCTGATCTGCTTCGTTCTGGCCGTGCTGGCCTCGCCATTCAAGTCGAAGAGCCGGCTTGAGCTGAGAATGCGGTACTTCGACATCAGCTGATCGTTTTGCAGCGGAAGGTGAGAGGCAGAGCCCATCTTACGAACAACGATCGCGGGTTCTTCGTTCAGATGTATCGCTGGTTTCCCTCGATCCTGAAGGTCGTGACGA
>WNEZ01001793.1_pt1 | contig 23576 bp, 21 predicted proteins | sample 5400521 | NCBI WGS metagenome assembly WNEZ01 (sample SAMN13153339, study PRJNA577476) | soil metagenome | isolation source: 120 cm saprolite under Douglas fir tree site 2 hole 1 replicate 1 | place: USA:California | collected 2015-04-18
TCATGGGCGGTGTCAACGGAATGCTGGCAGAGATGGATAGGGACGCGACGGTTGCGCGTCTCGCTGCTGGTAAAGAGAAGTGGCGCGGTACGCGGCGTGTTGAGGGTCGCTGGCCTTACGGTGAGAGTCCTTACGTGGAACACAACCCAGAGCGGGAGATTGTCGAGCGGATTCAGCAGACGCACGCGGATGGAATCAGCGCCTACCGAATCGCAAGTCAGTTGCGAACGGAAGGGATTCTCACGCGGTACGGTAAGGAATTCAGCGGTCAAGCAGTGACGAACATCCTACGGCGCGTGGTAGCATCGGCTGTCGAGCCACAGACCCAGAAGCCCCGCTGATTCCTACGCGGGGCTTCGCTTGGTCAGGAGTTATAATTTCCGGCATGGAAAACGTTGGAGAACGCTACGTTGCCGAGATAAATACCGAAGGCAAGCATCTTCGGTTATTTTCCGAGTTGACGATGACCGGGGCGATAGCTCTTGTTTTTGACATGAAGTCAAGACAAGCGATCATTCAGGAGTCCGTTAACGATCTGAAGGAAGGGCAAGAAAAGTGCGAAGAGTGTGCCAAAGGTTTGCTGAACACACCGCCTAGTATAGTGTGGGAGCATCAACCGTGAAAACGTTCCTGACCATCCTCGCTGCGGTGATTATCTCCGTAGCAGTCACGCTACTAATTCAGCATTACTTAGCAAAGCCCGGAGTTGCCAGTCAGAATTTTGTGAAATGCGGACTCGATCCGAACGGGCATGTCGTTCCTGATGGCAAAGGCGGCTGCATTCCGCCACCGCCTGACGGGTACGTCATTGATGCGCCTGTGCCGATACCCGAAGGTGCGGTTATTGAAAAATATCCGCTCAAGAGTTCCGTCTCGGCGGAAGAGAATGAACGAGTGTGCCCGTGGAAAGCTCCTGTCTCTAAAGCCTGCCAGAACCTCTACGTCTTACCGAAGGGTGTCTCTTGCGTCGGCAAACCGTTCAACGTCTGCATGGGCGGTGAAAAACCATGAGCGTGCCGATATTCGTGCTCTCTGGAAATAATCAGGGAGAGAGGAGAGTAACGATGAAACAGCCAATTTGTCCGGTATGTCAAGGTTCGGGAAAGAAACTGTGGTCGTCTGAGGTTTGCCCCAACTGCGAGGGGTCAGGCACAATGCCGATTGAAGAAGGTTCAGGGCAAATGCCGAGTGACGGGGAAAACCGACCCAGTTGATGTGTCGTCCCGTGATCCGTTTGCGATCCGTTAGCGCGTACTACCATGTACTAATATCAACTTTCAGTGCCAGCCGTGCTCTGTAACGTGTTGCGTTTACGTTTAGCGGCGGGTTCGAATCCCTCCCTCTCCGCCAGATGTTCTGAGTCCCGCACGCCTAATTATTTTCTAACTCATTTCAATTTGTTGACTTGTTCAGCGCGGCAGCCTAAAATGCGCACTCCATAAGGGATACCTTGAGGGACTCAGTGGCTTTCCTGCAAAATCCGCAAGCCTCGGCTACTGGAGGCAGGGAAATGCTCCGCCCTCCCTTCTCTGCTTCTAACCATCGCCGTGCTGGTATCTCCGCCCTCCTGTTCCTGGTGTTGGTAGGCCTGGCATGGGCGGGATCTGCCAAAACCCCTGCGGATAAAGCGAAATACGTAGTCGCCATCGGCGATGTTCATGGCGATTTTGATGACTTTGTGAGCATTCTTCAACGGGCCGGACTCATCGACGTCCAGCATCACTGGACCGGCGATCAGACTACCTTGGTTCAAGTCGGGGACCTTTTGGATCGGGGCCCGAAGCCGCGCGAGGTAATGGATCTTGTAATGTCCCTGGAAAAGGAAGCGCCAAAGGCAGGCGGACGAGTGGTCAGCTTGCTGGGCAACCACGAGATGATGAATATCATGGGAGATCTTCGCTATGTCACGGCGGAGAACTACGCGGCTTATGCGGACAGCAATTCCGCTGACCGCCAGAAATCCGCGTATCAGGAGTACGTGAAATGGCGCAATGGTCACGCGCAGCTCTTAGCTGAGCTTCCTCAGCCCATGGAAATAACCGAAGCGGAGTGGATGGCACGACACCCTCTTGGGTTCGTCGAGCAGCGCGAAGCTCTCGGCCCGAACGGATCCTACGGTAAGTGGCTGCGCGAACACTCTGCTGTGGCCAAAATTGGCGACGAGATCTTCTTACACGGCGGAATCCATCCCAATCTGGCCCACTTGAAACTTGACACGATCAATTCCCATATCCGCGACGAAATCAAAGCCTTCGATTCGGCCAAACAAGGTTTGGTCGACCAGAAAGTGATTCTGCCTTTTTTTACTCTTCAGGAAATTACTGCCGCGGTGCAAGCGGAACTCTCGGCTGAGCGCAAATCGCAGGTGCCCTCGGATCAGCAAAAGCAAGCCCGGCTCGTAGGGTTCCTGGGATATGGGGACTGGCTCAGCGTGCGGGTGGATGGTCCACTGTGGTTTCGCGGTTACGACCAGTGGAGCGAAGAAGAGGGTACCGCGCAGATTGGCAAGGTGTTGGAATCTTACAATGCGAAGCGAATTGTTGTAGGGCACACAGTTCAGAAGGGCGGGCGCATGCGGCCCCGCTTTGGCAACAGAGTGTTTCTAATCGACACTGGCATGCTCAGCAGTTACTACCCTGGAGGCAGGCCGTCAGCCTTGGAAATCGAGGGCGACGCTAAATTCACGGCCGAGTACATGGACCAGCAGATGGTATTAGTCGAACCTGCTGGGCCTTCGCTTCGAAGCGGAGCACCGCAGTAAGCTGCAGGGATTGCGGAGATCCCGCAAGGGTTTCGGAAAGTCTGTTGTTCCACGAGTCGCCGTAGCCAACTGATCGGCGGGGATAAAAACAGGATTACAAAGGGCTTTTGAGGATGAAAAGTTGGATTGAGCGCGCGCTGAACATCCACCCCGGCGATCTGGGGCGAGGCACCCTTTTGTGCGCCTGTTTATTCCTCGTGATTACCACGTACAAAATCGGTGGGGTGGCAGGCCCCGCGTTATTCCTGTCTCGCTTCCAGGCCAGCCAGCTCGCTTACGCTGACATTTCCAGTGCGCTGCTGGTGATCCTGGTGGTGGCGGGCTACGTGCGGCTGGCGCGTCGCGTGCCTTTCCAAGGCCTGCTGCTGGGCAGCACATTATTTTTTGCCAGCAATTGCGTCCTGTTTTGGGGCTTGATCCACTACCTTCATCTAGCATGGCTTTACCCTGTGTTCTACGTCTGGGTGAAACTCTTCGGAGTCCTGGTACCGACGCAGATCTGGACTCTGGCGAACTATGTGCTGACCACGCGGGAGGCCAAGCGGGTTTTCGGAATGGTGGGTGGGGGCGGCATCGCGGGTTGGATATTTTCCGGTTATTTCTCCAAAACGATCGCCAAGAGATTCGGTGCGGAAAGCCTGCTGCTGGGTATGGTGCTGTTTCTGTTGATTTGTACCGGACTGATTGTCCTGATCTGGCGCCGCGGATTGGCGGCCCGGGACGGAGCCGATGAGGCGACCCGGGAATCGGCACATGGCGTCCCCAGGAACTTGTTCGGCAGCATGCAGGTGGTGTTCTCTTCGTCCTATCTGAGGGCGATCGCCGCCGTGATTTGCATCGGATCTTTGGTGACCACGCTGACGGGCTGGCAGTTCCTGGCCATTGCGCAGCAGACCTTGCAAAGAAAAGATGCTCTCGCCGCCTTTTTCGGAGACTTCAATTTCTATGCCGGAATACTTTCACTCGCGTTCCAGTTGCTGGTGACCCCGCGGTTCCTGCGCAGGTTCGGCATTGGCGCGGCCCTGTTCGCGCTGCCCGCTACGGTGTTCCTGGGTTCAGCGGGACTGTTGGCTTTTGGCACACTGGGGTCGGTGGTGGTGCTAAAAGGCTTCGATCAGGTGCAGCGCTATTCTCTGGACAAGTCCGCCGTCGAATTGCTTTACCTTCCGCTCTCGGCCCGGATCAAGATACAAGTCAAGTGGTTTATAGACACGGTGGTTTGGCGCCTTGGTGACGGCCTGTCGGGCTTGACGGTTCTTATTTTCGCTACCACGCTGCATGTGCCGGCACGTCAACTCAGTTGGATTGCGTTACTGCTGATCAGCGGTTGGCTGGTGGCGGTCGCGGTTGCGCGGCGGCAATATGTCGTTACATTGAAGGAAAGTATCGGCCAGCATCGGGTCGACGTGGAGCAAACCTCCGCAGCGGTCCTGGACCGTTCGACCGCGGAAGTGTTAGCAATCAACCTTTCGGCATCCGATCCCAAGGACATCCTTTACGCGCTGAGCCTGTTTGAGGTGGAGCGGCAGAGAGCGGTGCACCCCGGGATCCGGAGCCTGTTGATCCACCCCTCAGCCGAGATCCGGCGGAAAGCAATCACTATTCTTTCGGCATCCGGCGACAAGACCGTGCGGCCGGACATGGAGCGGCTGCTGCGAGACCCCGACCTCAGCGTTCGTACCGAGGCTCTGCTTTACCTGACCTACCATACACACGTGGACCCTCTGGAGCTAATCGAGGGAGTGGGAGACTTCCCCGACTTCTCCGTGCGTTCGGCCATCGTGGCATTTCTGGCCCGACCCGGCCCAGCCCAGAACCTGGAGACCGCGCAGCAGATTCTGGCTGGCATGGTCTGCGAACAAGGTGCAGAATGCCAGCGGACCAGGCTGGAAGCGGCCCGGCTACTGGGTTTGCTCCCAGACTCTTTCGACCCGCTACTCTCGACGCTGCTCGCCGATGCTGACACTGAGGTCGCGCGGGAAGCGATCCGGTCGGTGGGGAAATTGCGCAAGCGGCGGCTGGTTCCGGACTTGCTGGATCGGCTGTCACATCACGAACTGTGCGGAGAAGCAGCCAAGGCCCTGGGGGAGGTTGGGGACACGATCGTCGGAGCGTTGCGCGACCATCTCAGCGACTGTTCGGTAGCAATCGAGGCGCGAAGAGAAATCCCGGCCATACTGGTGAAAGTTGGGACGCCAGCAGCGGCCAACGTGCTGATGGAAAACCTCATGGAGAGCGACACCATGCTGCGCTTCCGCATTATCAGCTCTCTCAACAAGCTCTGCGGCCTCCACCCTGAGATCGAGACAGACGTCCAGACGTTGGAGACGGTCTTAGCTGCCGAGATTCTGGGGCACTACCGGTCATACCAGATTCTGGACAAGGTCAGCGCCGCCGGGGACAGTCAAGATCAGGTGACCCCCGCATTGACGGAGTCCATCCACCAAGAACTGGAGCGCATCTTCCGTCTGCTCGGCCTGTTATATCCCCACCTTGATCTGCACGCTGCCTACCTGGGCTTGCAATCCAAGAGTGTAGCGGTTCACGACAACGCCTTGGAATTCCTGGATAACGTCTTAAAGACCCAGCTACGTGACATGCTGGTGCCGCTCCTGGATGGCAAGATCACCGTGGGCGAGCGCGCTCGCCTGGCGAATCGGCACGTACATGCCAAGATCGAGAACCGGGAACATGCAGTGGCGGCACTCGTCAACAGCGACGATCCCTGGCTAAAGTCTTGTGGGGCATATGCAATCGGCACGTTCGGACTGAAATCTCTGGAGTTTGAATTAGATCGATGTCTGAATGATTCGGACCCGCTGTTGCGAGAGACTGCGCGAGCAGCAAAACTGCGCCTGGAGGGGCCAGTGGCGAAGGCATGAACTCGACATCTCGAATTAAGCGGGATGCTCCCAAGCGGTAATGGCGTATCAAGGCAGTCGCAAATCATCCTTAAAGGTTGGGTACGCGGGAGTTAGCTACAGTACCGGGGGAGAGAAAATCTCAGCTGTGGAAATTCGAGGCTGATGGCCATCGCGAAAATTCTAAGTTGCTGGTCTGCGATTTAAGGAGTAGGCTCTGTGGGCATAATTCGGGGAGGTACTTCTATGCGCATTCTTCATCGGCAGGGGTGGAAGCTCGCCGCAGCCGCGTTGCTGTGTTTGATTTGCCCATGTATTGTCAGGGCCGCGGATGAGACTACTTTTACCAAGGAACAGATCAAGAATTTCCTTCTGACGGCCAAGGTCGTGAAGAGTGAGCAGGCCAGACAAGGCATCACCGGCACCTTGCAGCTTACGCTCACCGACGGCACGGTGACACATCTTGCCTCTTTCCAAGGTGTTGATGAACACGCAGCGTTGAAACAGCTTCCCAGCGGCGCCGAAGTAGGGTTTGTCGATTCTTACAAGTACAACATCGCAGCCTATCGGTTGGCCGAACTGGTTGGCCTGGACGACATGCTGCCGGTGTACGTCGAACGCAAGTGGAAAGGCAATCCAGGCTCCCTCAGTTGGTGGTTGCCGGTGAAGATGGATGAGGCGGACCGACGGAAAAAGAATTTGAAGGCACCGGATTTGGACGCTTGGAACAATCAGATGTATAGGGTAAGGGTTTTCGACCAGTTGGTCGACGATACAGATGCCAACCTCACTAATGTGTTAATTGGAGAGGATTGGAAGATTTGGCGGATTGATTTCAGCCGTGCATTCCGATCTCAAAAGGACCTGAAAGATCCCCAGGCGAATCTAGTACGCTGCGACCGACAGTTGTTGGAAAAGCTGAAGACTCTGGATGGGAAGGAACTGGCGGAAAAAACGAAGCACTATCTGGACAAAGATGATGTTAAGGCGGTGATGGCGCGACGGGATAAGATCGTCGAACACTTCCAGAAGCTGGTCGCTGAAAAAGGTGAGAATGAAGTGCTGTACTGAATCAGGCAAAATCCACTGAACACAAGGGGTTAACTGGCGCGGTCATGCACTGGGCGTGCTGGATTGGATTCCCAGGCCATGAACGGCTTCCAAGTTTGGATACAGCTTGCTCTTTTGAGTCACCCGGTTTATTGTTTCTTGCCGCACAATCTTTGCGATGAAAAAAGGAGAGAGTCACATGGTGAATAAGCTGTTCACTCTATTGTTTGCGTCTGTACTTGTATTCCCGTTGTCAACGGCGGTGTTCGCGCAGGAGGCTCCCAAGGAGGCGAAGGCAGCGAAGCCGGCGCGTTGGGAGGGCGTTGTAATCAGGGTCAGTAAGGATAAATCTACGCTGACCATTCGTAACCAGAATTCGACCCAGGAGAGGACCGTGCAGTTCGACAGCTCGACGAAATGGGTCAGCCAGGAGCACGGCAGTAAAAAAGTCAACGACATCGATTCCAGCCAGGTTAAAGAGGGTGACAGGGTGATAGCCGAAGGCACTTGGGGTAAGGATGGCGTACTCCAAGCCACGGTGATCTCCAAGCGGCTCACAAGACTCTAATTCGGGATCCGGGGCAGCGACCATGGCCGACGAAGGGCGCGTCTCGGACCGAGGACGGAACCGTGCATTTCTGGCCGAAGCATCACCGCAAAGGCCTCTAGTACATTTGTCACTACAATTCAGGGAGCTATCCCATGCAAACATTTCATCTTCAGCGGCAGAGGCTGATTCTTGGAGCGGTGGTTTGTCTGATTTTCCCATGCCTGGTCATGGCCGCAGACGAGTCCGCGCCGAACAAAGAGCAGATTAAGCATTTTCTTCTCACCGCCAAGGTGGTGGGCAGCAAGCAGACCGCCAAGGGCGTTACCCAGCCTTGGCGGCTTACGCTGAGTGACGGCACATTGACGCACGATGCCTCGTTCCAGCCGATTGACGAACACAAGACCAATGTGACGCTGGCCAGCGGCCGAACTGAAATGAACTTCGTAGATTCCTACAAGTACAACATCGCTGCTTATGAGCTGGCTGAGCTGGTCGGCCTGGACAACCTGATTCCGGTATATGTGGAGCGCTCGTGGAAAGGGAATCCCGGCTCACTGAGCTGGTGGCTTCCGGTGTGGAAAGATGAGGAAGAGCGCGTTAAGCAGAAGCTACAGCCTCCCGATGCAGACGCCTGGGCCAATCAGATGTACAAGATACGAGTCTTCGATCAATTGGTCTACGATGACGATCCCAACCTCACAAACGTGCTGATCGGTGCGGACTGGACGATTTGGAGGGTTGATTTCAGCCGTGCATTCCGGCTCAAGAAAGACCTGCGGAACCCCGGGGACTTAGTACGCTGCGACCGGCAATTGTTCGACAAACTGAAGGCTCTGGATGCGAACGAACTGACGGAAAAGACCAAGCACTATCTGACTAAAGATGAGGTGAAGGCCGTGATGGCGCGGCGGGACAAGATCGTGGCGCAGTTTCAGAAGCTGAGCTCTGAAAAGGGTGAGAAGGAAGTTTTCTACTGAATCATCCGGCCTAACTGGAGCACTGGCGAATCACTGAGTCTACGAAAGCTTTGGCACTCGAGTCGTCCACTGCTTGGACGATTTGGGGATCCCCGGCCGCGCTCACGCAATCGAGGCTCAGGATTTGGACGCGCAGGATGCTGAAGTGTTCGACGGATCGGCTTGCTCTTTTCAGTCGCAAGGTTTATTGTGTCATGCCACGCATCACAATCTTTCGGTTAAGTTCGAGTGAAGGTTAAGGAGGAGGTCAACATGGTAAGAAAGTTATTCACATTGTTGTTCGCGTCTGTACTTGTGTTCGCGCTCTCAACACCGGTGTTCGCACAGGAAGGCTCGAAACCGGCGGAAGGGAAGGACGTGAAGCAGGACCGTGTGGAGGGTGTCATCACCAGAAGCAATAAGGATAAGTCTACCCTGGTGGTTCGGAACAGAGGCACGAATGTCGAGAAGACTGTCCAGTACGACAGTTCGACCCAATGGACCAGTCAAGAGCACCACAGTAAAACAGTGAACACCATCGATGCCAGCCAGGTTAAGGACGATGATCGCGTGATCTGCCTGGGTACCTTCGACAAAGACGGCATACTGCACGCCACTACGATCTCGAAGCGGCTCACCAGGTGAGTTCGTCTCCTGTCCTACGTTGAAGTGCTGGGTTCAGCGCGAAACGGCTTCCCAACCGGGAGCCGTTTGCCGTGACTACCAAATTCTTCTGGGGTCGGCCGCGGCTGAGCTTCTCGGCCGTTCCTTCGCTTGGTGGCAGGTAAAGTGTTGCACAAAATTCTCTTTACTATTCCCTGGCGCGGGGCTATCCTCTGCGACGAATCCCAACCTGTCGTGAGTCGGATCAGAAGCAACAGCTACCCAACATGGAGGATGCAATGAAGGTTCCTTTAACTTTACTTTCCTTAGTATTTGCGGGATTGGTACTTGCAGCGATGCCCGCGGGCGCCACCCAGGAAGCGGCTGAGAAGAAAGATGCACCAGCAGCGCAAAAGGAGACCCAGTGGCAGGGTAACGTCATCAGATTTTATAAAGACAAGTCGATGCTGGAGATCCATGGGGGCGCCGCCCCGTCGAGCGATTTAAGGAAGGTTGCCTACGACAGCTCGACCCAATGGACCAAGCAAGGAAAGCCTGGGCAGCAGGACGAGGTCAAGGAAGGGTCGTTTGTGATCCTACTGGGCCATGTGGATGATAGCGGTGTGCTGCACGCAACGCGCATCGATCTGCGTCGCCCGCGATAACCCTCTTCGAGGTTTCATGTCTGCGGACCCTGCACGCGGAGCAGAGGTAGAGGCCTTTCTGCGCGCATCAGGCGGCTATTCGGAAGTTGACTGCGACGAAGGCGCAAGGGTCGTTCAAGCACGACCCGGAAATACAGGTGTTTAATGCAACCGCGCGGGGCGCGAAGATCCGTCCGCATCAGCTGCGGCATTCGCAGTTACAGAATCGCCGGCCGCATCAAGTTTGGCCAGCATCTCTTTTGCGGGGGCATATCCTCGAGCGGCTGCCTTCTGTAGCCATGCGCGAGCAGTTGCAAGATCTTTCGAAACGCCGTAGCCGTGGTAATACATCATGCCGAGGTCCGATTGCGCGACGGGGACACCTGCCTCAGCCGCTCTTCTAAACCACGTCGCTGCTTCCGTGTAATCACGTATCACTCCGCTACCTTGAAAATAGAGTCGACCGATCATCCATTCTGCCACCGCCGATCCCTGGTCAGCCGCTTTGCGGTACCAATACATAGCTTCGCCGTAATTTTGGGGCGTGCCTTGCCCATCGCGAAACATGGAGCCTAGATTCACTTGGGCTTGCCGATATCCATCTTCAGCTGCCTTTCTCATCCAGTGCATCGCCTCACCGTAGTCCAGCGGAACGCCCTTTGATTGGAGGTATGCATTCGCCAGGTAAACCTGCGCCATCAACCATCCTGCCCGTGCACCGGCGGACTCCAAATCCACACCGCGCTTATACCACTTCTCGGCCTCGTGGGTGTCCTTGGGAACGCCGTTGCCGCTGGCATACATGTCACCGATTCGGAAATTTGCGGCAGCTATGGCCCCGGTCTCAGAGCGAAGATCGCTCCACTGACCAGGCAAATCCGGATCCTCGATGGATACGACTTTCATGTACCAGCGCAGCGCTTCAGTGGGGTTCTTATACACACCGACGCCACGTTCGTGCATTCTTGCAACGTTGTATGCTCCCCACGCGGAACCCATTTCGGAGGCCTTCAGGTAATGCATATATGCTTCGCTCGAGCTGGGATCGCTGATTAACCCACTCTCTGCGGATTGACCCAAATTGTCCTCCGCATACCCATCGCCGAGGCGGGCCGCAGCCTGAAAGTATTCCAACCCTTTCGCGCGATCTTGAGCGATATCCAAACCATTTGTCAGCATCACGCCCAGGTCGCACTCGCCCCGAGCGTTGCCCTGGCGCGCTGCCTTCTCCAGCCACGCCCGTGACTCAGCGGGGTCACGCTTAACGCCCCGTCCATCGAACAGGGCCTCGGCAAATCTCGTCTGCGCCTCCGCGTTACTCATCTCGGCGGCCTTGCGATACAGTTGGGCAGCTTTGGCTTCATTCCGGACCACACCGGAGCCGAGTCGGTACTTATCGGCTTGGGAGAGTAGTTCGTTCGCGGGCGGTTGAGTATGCGCGTGGGACGTGTTTGCGGAGCGGTGGGCGTGAGTGGCGATCGAATGCCCCGTCGGCGAATGTCCGGTCGGCCTTACTGAGCTGTCATCTATGGGTATGAGGGCTCGGGGTATGGGGGCTCGCGAACGAGCGATCTGCAGAATAAGATTGTCGCTGGCTCCCGCGCTTCGAAGCTCTTGCTTCACGGCGCCGGTCAACTCGAAATCAACTCCGTATTTTTTTACCAGCGCAGCCATGCGCGCGTTCGGCACGGCGGATTTAAGACCGTGTTCGACGTCGGCGGCCGAAAGGGGCCGGGAAGCATTTGGTGTATGTGTCGTCCGACCCGCGGAACTCCCCACCACGACTAGCAATATGAATAGCAATAAGCTGCCGACTAGGAGCGTTGTAACGCGCATGGTTTATCTCCGACTAGCTATGATCTGGTTTTCCGCTTGCATCGCCCGACGGGCGCGCTCCATGCGGGCTTTCGCAGCGCTGCTGTTTCCGTCGACTTGCCAGGCCCGTTTATAGTTCGCAATTGCCGCCATGTAATTGCCCTTGTCCATCTCGCGGTTGGCCGAATCTATGTAACTCTGCGCAGCGCGTGCTGAAGCTCCCCGAGACCCCGTTGCTGGTGGCATCGTTCGGCGCGTCGATGTCGTGGCCGGAACGCTCGAAAACAGGGCGGTATGCGAGCTCCCGCCCGACCTGGACGCCATATGTCGCTTGGCTCCACGAGACGCAGGTGCCTGTGCCATCATTCGGCGTGTCGATCTCGACGTCTTTGGAGTTGGAGTTGGAGTTGGAGTTGGAGTTGGCGTAGCACTCAGGCCCCTACCCGACCGGGATCTGGATCCGTGTCCCCTCTGTGCGTCTTTTGTCGGTTCAACCGTTCTTTCAATGCCGTCCTCTAATGGCATGGGTCGCGGCATGGGTCGCGCCGTGCCGACAGAATCGAGCTGCGTGACCTCGCGGACCGGAACCAATGCACCATTCCCCTGGATACCTTCCTGTGTCTGCGCCTGTATCTGGGCCGCCTGCCTATCGAGCGACTGTGACGCTGCTGCCGGTTGTCTCTTGGTGAAGAACCGCTCCGGTCGGCCGCCGTTCATCGTTGATGTTGATATTGACATTGACATCGAGATCGATGACGGGCTCGCAGGACGATTCGTCGCCGAAAGGGATTCCCGGGTTGGCACGATGGGCAGACTCCCGGTGATGAGGCGCGCGTCACGAAAAGCCCGGCGGCTCACGGTTGACGACGCGGAGCGTCCTGTGCCGAAGCGATCTGCTGGAACCGTCGAGATCGCCTTGCGGATCCGCACATCGACGGCGGCGAGTCGCACGTTGGAGAACTGGTCGTCGTCGCGCAGCGGGGCGACGCCGCCGACTCCGCGATTGAGTTTCGTGATGTTGGTCGCGTCGGTGACATTCGGATTGACCAGGTTCAATTGCGAATCGTTCTGTCCGTACGATGGTCCGTACCATGTTCCGTACCAGGGATAGAAGGAGTCACCCGGACCAATCGGCAGCCAGCCCACCGACCGGAACCCGACGGAAACTCCGCGGTGGCCGCCGAATCCGAAGAACGATACGTAGGCCGCCGCCCACTCCGGCCGATAGTTGCGATCGCCGTCAATCGGTCCCGGCCACCACACCCAGGATTTCCCATAGAGGAACCAGCGGCCGTAGTGATACGGCGTCCAGCCCCAGGGTTCGCGCGAAACCCACGTCCAGCCCCAGTACGGCTCCGAGACCCAGCGGCCAGCGCGATAAGGAGACCAGTTTCCGGCGACGGTCGGCGACCAGGCCCGGCCGTAGTCCGGCACATTGATCCAGTGTCCGTGGGCATCGAGATCTTCGCTCCCGACGTAGTACCGGTTGGTGTAGTTCCACGATTGAGCGTTGCGGATCTCTCCGTCGCGGTCGTTGTTCCAGGAATCCCAGATGTCGTTGGAAGGCGCGCCGCCGAGCACGATTCCAGCCTCGTCGGTCGTGCCACGTATAGTCGCGGCTTGGCTCACCTCCACGTGGGTGTTGCCCTGGGGCGTGGAAATGTCGGCCGCTCCAGCGCGCACGATCACTTGCGTCTCAAAACCGTGCACTTCGACGCGGTAAACGCCTTCCTTCGACGTGGGCCGGATGGCCGCATTAGGGGTGTCGATCTCGACCTCAGCCTCGGAATCCTTGAAGACGGTATAGTATGCGAGCCCTTGCCCGACTTGGACCTGAATCTGCGCCCGCTCGATCTGTATCTGCCCCAGGGTTGCGATTTTTGCGTGCGCGTTGTTACCGAGACGAAGGATGTTCGAATGGTCGAGCTGCAGCTCGGCCTGGGAACCGTCTCCCGTCGAGATTCTGTCGCCGCCGACCAAGGGCTGATTCAGCGCTGCGGCTGCCCAGTCACCGGTGTCGCCACGCTGCGCGGAAACGTCGCCTTGGATCAGGCTAATGCGCGCCACTCCGGGCGAAATGTCCACCTGCGCGCTGGAAGGTACAGTAAAGAATCCAGGTAAGAAAACCCACAACAGAAAGTTGCGTTTCATGCCCACCTAACCGGGGATATCAGCGTTACAGGGTGAGTCTTAATGAAGAGCACTGCAGGTACCCTGCCAGACTTGCTGCCCCGCTGGCCTCGCAACTCCTTTACTTCCATGGAGCACCCGACGCCAATTAGGCTTTCATGGGGGAGAGACTGGCCGACCTCGGCCAGCAGTGGTGGTTTTCAGCCATCTGAACACGCCAGGTAAGATTATCAACCGCGGCGGAGGTTGCGGTCTCGCCTGCTGCCTTACGGCTCACTTGACTTTGCCTTCATCGCCGCCCACAATGCCCAGCAGTTTGGCGAATTCGACGAGCGAGTACAACTGAAAGAGAGGACATCTATGAGAGCCTTCAGAATCGGTGGTTACTGGCTGATGTTGTTCCCGCTGCTTTCCATCCTCGGTTGCGGCGGTGCTGGTTATATCAAGAAGGGCCCGGAAACGAAAGCCAACACGGTGAAGATCAATAACTGCAACGCGACTCCGGACTGGGTGCAGGTTGTCAAGAACGATACGCTGACCTGGGCGATTGATCCCGCCGACGGTCACACTTATTCAATCAATTTCCCCAGCAGTACGCCCGTATCCTCGCACACAGTCCCTCCGGGACAGGGTCAGAAAGTGACGGGAGATTTCTTGTGCACTACGTTGGGCTGGATCAACGGGCACTACTGCGAGTTTCAGTACAATCTGATTCAGGACGGTGTGAAGACTTGTCCCGATCCCGGAATTCACGTTGTGAACTAACTAGTGGATGCTGAGGAGCGCGCGAAAACGCCGATCGTCCTTGAGGTGGTCAAAATCCGGCGTGTCACGAATTACGGTTCGCGAATAACCGGCGGCAACCGACTTAGTCAGGAAATCCAGCGTCTTCTCCGGGTCCCTGAAGTGGTTGTAGAGAATGGCGGCGCGAAACAAAACATCAGCGTCCCCCGGTGACGTTTGCAATGCCCGCGCCATTTGTTCCCGCGCCTCACGCTCCTGGTCAAGCATGGCGTAGTAGTCCGCGGTAAACGCCAGAATGGTGGCATCCTGTGGATTCACCTCCAGGCGTAGCTTGGCTAATTCAACGGCTTTTTGATACGCCGACTTCGCCTCCGCACGGCGCGCTGGAATCTGAAACAGCGTGTCGCCCAGGTTACCCCAGTTCAGCCAGTCTTTGGGATCGATCTTAAGCGCCTGCTGCAGATTCTCAGCGGAATCCGGGTAATGGCGCATATAGAAGTATGCCGCTCCCAGGTTTCCATACACTTGACCGGTGGGCCGCAAAGCGATGGATCGCTTGAAGGCGTCCACTGCTTCCTGATACTGGCCGACCATTAGCTCGGTGGCACCCAGGTTGGAATATCCTCTGTAGTTCTGCGGCGCTAGTTGGATCGTCTTCTTGAACATGTCCGCTGCGTCGGAGTAGCGGGCTTGGTCCAAGTAGAAAATTCCAAAAGTGTTGTACAGGCGCCAGTAGTTGGGCCGAAGCGAGACCGCCTTTCGATAAGCATCCTCCGCCGCCGATGCCTTCCCTAATTTCTGATACGCGGTGGCCAGAGAACTCAGAGTCTCGTCACTGTGGTGATCGAGATCGAGCGAGCGCTGGAATTCCTGCACCGCATTTTCGTAGCGTCCCATGGACAAGAAGACGTTTCCCAAGCAAGTGTGACCTTCCGCCAACTGCGGCGTGAGGGCAAGCGCACGGTCGCACGCCGTCTTTGCCTTGTCCACCCAGTCTTTGTCCCGATTCTTCCACACAAAGCCAGTGTTGTACGCCAACCCCATGGCCGCATATGCAGGAGCGTAGTTCTGGTCGACGGCGATGGCGTGCTGAAACTCCGCAATAGCATTATCGATGTTGTCCTGACTCTTGTAGTCCTCGAGATATCCGCGACCTCGCAGATAGAAGTCGTATGCGGCGGGTTTCGTATCGGGACGCTCCTCCAATTGCTGCCGCTGTCCGGAGTTCGCCGCCTGAGGCAATTTTGCGAGCACATCATCGAAGATAGTGTCCTGCAACCCGAAGATGTTATTCGTGTCGCCGGTAATGGTGTTGGCCGCGATCTGAGTATGCGTGCGGGGATTGACCAGGCTCCAGTTGATCCGGATGCGCGCGCCATTCTGTTGCAAACTGCCTTCGAGCACGAGATCGGTGCCAAACTCGCGCTGTGCCTGCTCCGAAGTCTTCACGCCGTGCTCGATCAGATCCCGCGTGGAGATCAGTTGAAGCTTTCCGCCATCAGCGGCTTGCACCAGTCTTGCAGTGACGGTCTCGGTCAGACCGCGTCCCAAGGCGTTCGTCGGGGCATCGTTTGCTACCGATTCGAAGGGCAGAACCGCCATCATCCTTGCATCGAGCGCCTGCGCTTGGCTACGATGGCGCAGCCACCAAGCCCCTAAACTGACGAACACAACCGCCGCTGCGATCAGCAGCCAACGTTGCCAGTTCGCCGAGGGCACCTGCCTCGGATAGATCGGGGCCGTCCCCGTCGCCAGATTGGCGAGGTCGATGCGCAGATCGCCGGCCGATTGGTAGCGTTCCCTGGGATCCTTCTGCAGCGCCCGCAGAATTACCCGCTCCAATCCTTCACTGATCTTCGAATTGACCTCGCGTGGCGGTGCCGGCGCCTGTTGGAGGATCGCGGCAATCAGAGGCGCGCCCATTAAATCTCCGAACGGTCGCTTGCCCGTGCTCATCTCGTACAACACAGCGCCCGCCGACCACACATCCGCTCGCGCATCCGGTTTGTGGCCTTTGACCTGCTCCGGTGCCATGTAAGGCAGTGTTCCTGCGTCCGAATAGGCTTCGGTGAGCGGAGCAGTGGCGGTCACCTCGGTCTCAGTTCTCAACATGTAGGCCAGCCCGAAATCCAGAATCTTGAGCCGGCCATCCGGCGTGACCTTCAAGTTGCCCGGCTTCAGGTCGCGATGAATCACGCCTTCTTTGTGCGCGGCTTCCAAGCCGGAGGCGAGCTGCTTGCCAAGTTGAAAAACTTCATCTTCCGGGAGCGGACGGCCGGCGAGTTTGGCTTCGAGCGTCAGGCCGGGGACATACTCGGTGACGAGGTAATCAATTCCGTTGTCCTGGCCGAAATCGAAGGCCATCGCGACGCAGGGATCGGTGATCTTGGCGAGGCTTAACGCTTCGCGGCGAAACTGGCGCCGCGCCGGTTCGCTCAGCAGCGCCAGCTTGGGCAGAGTCTTGAACGCGACGTCGCGATCAAGTTGCTCATCGCGCGCGCGAAACACTACTCCCATGCCGCCGGCGCCGATCTGTTCGACGATGCGGTAATGACCAAGCACCTGGCCAATGGTGGGAGTGGAGACCGCCATGCAGCGGATACTAGGCTGGCGAATTACAAAGGTCAATATCGGGGCAAGCGGAACCTCTATCGCGTCTGCCGCCTATTCCGTGCGCTCTCTCAATTGTGCAAAGAATTGCCACTACCCCCTGCCAACCCCCAGAAAGCCGCCATTTTATGTCGGCAAAGTTTGGTACCGGGCTTGCTTCTACTCTTCCCGGAGGAGCCAACATCCCCGGCTTTGTTCGCGGACGATCCCTCGCTTCCTCTTACGAGTCTGGAGACCTTGCGAATGAAACCGGCCCTGTTCGTGCTCTGCCTACTTTCCACCAGCGCGGCATTTGCCCAGTACCTTGGTGGCGCGTCCTATATCAGCAGTGAACCGCACAGTTACCAGTTTTCGAGTCATCCGGCGCACGCAGCTTATGCGCCGATGTCTCAGGAACAGAATGTCCTCGCCGCGACGAGTTACTCTTCTGCTCAGGGAGAAAGGCTGCCTTCGGATTTCCCGCAGCCAGAGAGCGCTTCTCTCGGCCTCGCAGCCCGCGAACTCAGGCAACAGCACGCCCAGGTGAAAAAATCGCCCATCGTATGGGTAAACCAGTAGAGCGTGGCGCGGGTTAAGCCTCCGTCCACATGAGGCCGTGATAAGAAAGATAGCAAGCCCGGCGCTTTGCGCGCGGGCTTAGCGCGAAGTCGAAAGACTTCGGGCGCCGCTTCCTCCGAGACATCAAACTTCAAGCAGCCATCGCCGAGTCCGGCATCGGTGGCTGCTCCTTCCCTCATCAGCGATTGCCCTCCGATCTTCTCGAGAAAAAGTGAAGCCACAAAATGTTAACCTAAAAGAAATTCAAATGAACGTGCTGGAATTCACCGCCGTCGTCGCGATCGTCTCGTTCGTCGCCGGACTTCTCGGGTCGCTCACCGGCCTCGGCGGCGGGGTTGTGCTCGTGCCCTTGCTCACCATCTTCTTTCACGTGGACATCCGCTACGCCATCGGGGCCTCGCTCGTCTCCGTGATCGCGACCTCCTCCGGCGCCGCCGCCTCGTATGTGAAAGAAGGATTCTCCAACATTCGGATCGGGATGTTTTTGGAAATCGCGACCACCTTCGGTGCGCTGCTCGGAGCCTTCCTCGCCACCCGCATCCCGACCAGCGCCCTGGCGATTATTTTCGGAGCCGTCCTGCTCTACTCGGCGTATGTTTCCCGCAAGACGCGCACGCTGGCCCAGCGCAGCCTGCCACCTGATCCGCTCGCCACGCGTCTGCGTTTGAATGGCAGCTTCCCGGATCTCGAAGGCCGGCGCAGCTACAACGTCCAGCGTGTTCCCACCGGCTTCAGCCTCATGTTCGGGGCCGGTGCGCTCTCCGGATTGCTCGGCATCGGCTCCGGCGCCGTCAAAGTACTCGCCATGGATCAGGCCATGCAGAAGTACTCGCCATGGATCAGGCCATGCAGATCCCTTTTAAAGTTTCCACTACCACCAGCAATTTCATGATCGGCGTGACCGCCGCCGCCAGCGCCGGCGTCTACCTCAGCCGCGGATACGTCGATCCCGGCCTCTCCATGCCCGTCATGTTGGGGGTCCTGGCCGGGTCGCTGTTGGGCAGCCGCATCCTGGTCAAAGCCGAAACCAAATCGCTTCGCCTGGTCTTCAGTGTGGTGATTCTCGTTCTCGGCCTGCAAATGCTCTACAACGGATTCTGGGGAAAAATCTGATGCCCGCCGCCCAAGCGCCCGCCCGCCAACCGCAGCCGTTCAAACCTCAACCATGGAGAGATCGGCGCATCGAAGTCATTCTCGGCAATCTGCTCCGCACCGGAGTCCTTGTCTCGGCGGCTGTCGTCCTCCTCGGAGCGAGTATCTACCTGTCTCGCCATGCGCACGAGCCCGCCGATTACCGCGTCTTTCGCGGCGAGCCCTCCGAATACCGCACCATCTCCGGAATCGTCCAAAGCGTCATCAACGTCCGAGGCCAAGGCATAATCCAACTCGGATTGCTTCTCCTCATTGCCACTCCCATCGCCCGCGTGGCCTTCTCCGTCGTAGGATTCGCCATCGAACGCGATCGCCTGTACGTGGCCTTCACCCTGCTCGTGCTCGCGATACTGCTCTACAGCTTCCTGGGCTCCGGTATTGGCGTATGAGCCCGGCGGCAACTTTATGAAGAACACTGGTAGACCTCGGAAGGCAGTTTCGGCAGAAGCCATCGCCCGCCTTGCGGACCAAGGGAGTGATGTGTCGCGGTTCTTCACGAATACTGGACGCGTGATGGGTCCGATACAGAGAGGGTGAATCGACCTGGCGTATTGCACGCTGGGTTCGATCGAAGGCACAGCATCTCCCAAGTCAAAGAGTTCTATTTTCGGGGGAACCCAGCGTCACGTGAGGATGGAGTCGTCCAGGCGTTTGCGGCGGAAGTCGGCTACGTGTTGTACGAACGCCGTGATCAGCGGGTGTGGGTTCGACTCGCTCGACGAAAGTTGCGGTTGGAACAACGTCGCGATGTAAAACAAGTGCGCGGGAGATTCGATGGCTCGGCATTCTTCCTTCGAGCCGCGGGCTACGACTGGAAAGCCCGCTTCCATCGCCATCCATTCGAACTCAGGATTCATCTCGTAGTTGCAGAAGAATTCTTCCTCGATTATTTCCTTTCCGCAAAACGCCGCTAGGTAAGAGCCGGGACGGAGGCGGATCTGTTTTATTTTTCCGGAGAGCATGGGCGCATTCTTATCGCGGTTCGGAACGGCGCAAGCTACGGGATAAATGACGATGTTCTTGGCCTTCGGGTCTTCTTCGGCGGTGGTGGCGTCGTGGATGCCGAGCACGTTCCGGGCGCACTCAATGAGCGCGTACTGGAAGCCTCCACAGGTGGCGAGGAATGGCCGGTCGTGGACGCGGGCGAACTCGATGCCTTTCAGCATGCCGTCGAAACTTTTGTAGGGGCTGCCCGGCGAAGCCCATAGACCATCGAAGGAATCGAGGGTGGCGACGGCTCCCGGTTCGAGCAGCGAAGGTGTCGGAAGCCAGGCTGATTCTACCTTGAGTTGGAGCTTGCGGGCGGCGTGCTGGAGCGAATCGTTGGTCGCGTGATGGGAGCGGAACTCGGGATTGAAGTCGCCGAGAATCCCGATCCGGACGGATTCGCTCACAGGGGACATTCTAAATTAGCGGTTCGCACTTGGCATTGAGCAGTTGGCTGCCGGCTTCGATCGAGGCCAATGCCTTTTATAGATTGTCATCCCGAGCGGAGTGAGGGATCTGCAGGTCGCCGCAAAATGCAGGTCCCTCGCTTCGCTCGGGATGACAAGTTGAATAGCATGTTTCGCTTTTGCGTCGTCGGCTACAGCAATCCCGTCTGCAACAGCAGCATGTAGAGGCCGAGCAACGTGATGGCGGCGCCTCCCCAGACCATGGCGGCGGATTTCCAGGCGAGGGCGCTGACGAATTCCTGCTGGCTGCGGAAGGAGATCACGAACGTAGGATTATTCTCGCCTTTCATCAATACGACGGGCGGAGTGAGATTGAAGCCGGATGGCTTGGACTGCGCTTCCTCGTGGGCGGAGTTGTGGACGGAAACGGTCGCGGGCCGCGCGTTCTCTTCGACGGCTATAGCTTGGTGCGGGACTCCGGCGGCGGACCACGCTTCTGGTTTGGTGATGCCGGCGCGAGTGAGCGCGGCTGCGATTTTCGCCTGCTGGGTCATCTCCTGAGTGGAGGAAGGAGCTTCGCCACTGGCCAGTTTGATGATCTGCGGGGCAGGAAGCTGCTCGGCAGAATCGTTAGGCACCGCGTTGCGCGAGTACTCGCTGCGAGGCGAAAACGAACGCACCTGGACGCCCGGATTTTCAGTCAGGGTTCCGGCGATGAAGAGGGCGTCCTCGGGCTTGATCGAGCGTTCTTCGATGCGCAAGCGGCGAGCCGGAACGATGCCGTGGCGGGAAAGAAAAACACTGACGCGCGGCGGAACGCCATCCTCGCCCAAGGAGAAGTTCGATGAAAAAAACGACGCGGTATATTCCTCGCGAAAGTCACGGTGCACATCAAGATCGGCTCCCAGAGGCTCGACGAGCAACTGCCCGGTCGAGTCGTCGATGAAGAAGGGCAGGTGAAGAGTTTCGTCCGCAACTTTATCCCACTCGTCTTTCTTGGCATCGCGCTGCTGCCAGGCGGTGGTGTGATAGAGAAAGCAAGCCTTGCCTGTGATGGGCGCGGGCATGGTGTAAGGACCTGCGGCCATGCCATTCACCTCAACCAGTCCCAGGGCGGCGCTGCGAATCTTGGAGGTTGGTGTGGTCACCAATAAGCGCTTGCGGGCGAGCAGACGGAATCCGAAAAAGAAAAAGTACAAACCGCCGGCAATCGCGACCGCCGAAAGAATCGTGAGGTCGTTGATCGGGATGTAGAGAGAGAGGCAGACGGGCACAGGGGTTCCCAGATTGTTCTCGGATGAGCTGTTATGAGGATAAGAAGAGATTTGAGAAACGACACGGAGAAAGAGACGGAATGGGCTTACGGAAGTAACTGTTACTAAGTGACGTTGCTGCCGAGACGCGGCAAGCCGCGTCTCTACTGAGCTTCATCGTCGCTCGTTATGCGGTTACGGCGCGTGTTTTCAAAATTTCTACTACGGCCGCCATGGCTGCATCGATTTCGGCGTCGGTGTTGTAGAAGTGAGGGGAGAAGCGGACTCCGGCTTTGGGACGCCAGTCTACGAGGATGTCGCGGGCCAGGAGCTCCCGGCTCACCTGTTGGGAATCGGGCATGTCGATGGAGACGGTGCCGCCGCGCCGCTCGGGATCGCGGGGAGTGTTGACGCGCCATCCGTGCTGGTCGGCGAACGCGATGAGGCGGGCGGTCTGATGTTTAGATTTTTCGCGGATTTTCTCTATTCCAACTTCGCGAATGATTTCTATGCCGGGACGCGCCGCCTCGATCGCGGGAATGTGCGTGGTTCCGTTCATGAATCGGTACGGAGGATCGGAGTAGCGGATGGGTCCGGTTGCGAACTCAAAAGAATTTTCGTGCGCGAACCATCCCGTGAGCTTCGGCTCCAATTTCTTGCCGAGGTCGGGGCGGACGTAGAGATACGCAACGCCGGGACCGCCGCAGAGCCACTTGAGCACGCCTCCGCAGGCGAAGTCGGCATTGAGAGATTGGATGTCCACGGGGACGGTGCCAAGCGACTGGAAAGTGTCGAGAACGACGTGAGCTCCAACTTTGTGCGCTTTGTCGATGATGGCTTTGGCGTCGTTGATATAAGAGCTGCGAAAAATAACGTGAGAGATGGGGACGATCAGAGTCTGTTCGTCGATGGCATCGAGCAGACGGTTGGTGGGCACGGTGACGCCGTCATCCGTTTTGACCACGTGAACCTGCGCGCCGTATTGGCGCTGCGCTTCCCAGAAATACATGACGGAAGGAAAGTTCATGTCGCTGTAAACGACTTTGTTGCGCTTCCCGGTGAAGTCGAAACAGGACGCGACCACAGCCTGACAGGTAGTGACGTTTTGATGGAGAGAGACGGAATCCTTGGGCGCGTTCATGAGGGCGCCGAGTTCGTTGCCAACTTCGAGGGCAAGCATCCACCAGCGTTCCATCCAGGCGCGAACGCCGCGTGTTGCCCAGATATCAGCATAGGCGTGGAGCGCGTCGTAAACGGCGCGGGGCATCGCTCCAAGGGAGTTGGAGATCATGTAGTTGGTGCGCTCGAGGATGGGGAACTCGGAGCGGTAGCGGAGGAGATCGTCGGGCATGAAGGATATTGTAGTGGGGCAGGTCTCAGGTGTCAGGTCTACAGGTGTCATGTCTCAGGTGGCAGGTGTCAGGTCTCCATTTGGCTAGCTAGCGCTCTTACCTAAGAGTGACCGGTGCGGAGCTTCGCCCCGCTGGGCGGACAGAGGCGTCCGCCGCTACGTGAGCAGTTCCCTATTCCAATCAGGCTGACCTACAGCGTCTGAATGCTAAGTCCGAGTTTTTTTGCGGCTTTTAGGAGTTGCTCTGTTTTGCGATTGGGCGGAGCAGGAAGTAGAGGACGGTTAGGGCGATCAGGAAAATTAGTCCGGCGATCAGGTTGATGCGGGAATCCCACCAAGTTTTCGCGACCGATGCGACGACTACCGCGAGGCCGATGATGGATCCCCATTTGCCTAGAGGGGAGCGGGCGGGAATTTCGGTGGCTTGGGCGGTGGTGAGCCGGCGGCGGAAGTTGATGTGGGCGGCCAGGGAAATGATCCAAGAGAGCATCATGCCGAAGAAGGCGCCGCGGAGAATGTACTCGAAGGCTTTGGCTGGGGCCCAGCGTTCGAGGACCAGGGCGACGACGATTCCGTAAGAGGAGGCGAGGAGGGCCAGGGTCGGAGTGCCTTTTGCGCTGAGGCGGCCTAGAGCTGAAGGAGCCCATCCGGTGCGGGCTAGCGAGAAGAGCATGCGGGAGGAGATGTAGAGGGCGGCGTTGGCTCCGGAGAGGGCGGCGGTCAGGACTACGAAGTTCATGAAGTGACCGGCGCCGGGGAAGTTGACGGAGCGGAAGACGGTGACGAAGGGGCTTTCAGTGACGCCGGCGCGATTCCAGGGCATGATCCCGACGAGGATGATGATGGCTCCTAAATAAAGGAAGGTAAGGGTAAGAAAGGTCATGCGAACTGCGCTGGCTATGGCCTTGGCGGAACTGGATTCGCCGGACGCTACGGCTACGAATTCCACGCCGCCGAAGGTATAGATGGCGAAGGTGATCGCCAGGAGCGGGGCGGCGGGTCCGAGCGGGACAAATCCTCCGTGGGCGGTGTATTGGGGGGTGGCTCGTCCGGTGAGAAGCAAGGCGGCGCCGAGTGCGATGAAGGTGGCGATTACGGCTACCTTGATCATGGCAAACCAGAATTCGAAGCGTCCATAGGTGTG